>Ga0335074_10012100_pt1 | contig 12087 bp, 4 predicted proteins | sample Lox_Sample_23_FD_206715 | JGI IMG/M metagenome (GOLD analysis project Ga0335074, IMG submission 206715) | Soil microbial communities from Loxahatchee National Wildlife Refuge, Florida, United States - Lox_Sample_2.3 | ecosystem: Environmental > Terrestrial > Soil > Wetlands | place: USA: Florida...
CAGCGGCTGCACAAGGCCGGCCTGCCATATCGCGACGTCGCTGTCCTGGTGCGTGGCCGTGTCACCTACCCGGCATTGCTCGAAGCGTTCGACGCGCACGGCGTGCCCGTTCAGCCGGCCGGGCGTACCGGCTTGTTCGCTCGCCCCGAGGCGCAGCTGTTCGGCAAGACTTACGCGTGGCTGGTCGACCACGGCTGGTCCCAGGACCCCTACAGCTGGGGGAGAAATCCCCGCCGATGAAGAGATCTTCACTGACTACAGCAACCTGTACCGGCTAGATCCCAGCCGCGGCCTGGCGGTGCGGGAACGGCTGTCGGCCCTGAAGGCGAGCGTCCCAGGCGACGCCCGCCCGGTCAACTTGGTCGGCGACTTCTACGAGCTGCTCGCTGATCTCGGCGCGGCGACGTGGGACCCCGACGACCCGATGATGAGCTCACGGCTGGGCACGCTTGCGAGGTGCTCATCCATCCTGGCCGACTACGAGTCCGTCCGCAGGCGCAGTCGGCCCGACCCGAACCAACCCGGCGCGCAGAAGGGCGGCCAGGATCGCGGTACCTGGTACTACGGCAACCTGGCGATCTACATCGCCAACTACGCCAAGGGCGCCTACGAGGACTTCGACGGGGAACCCGACCTGCTCGTGGACGCGGTCGACCTGACCACCGTGCACAAAGCCAAAGGCCTGGAATGGCGCGTCGTCTTTGTGCCGTCCCTGACCAAAAGCCGCTTCCCATCATCCAGGACCGGGCGGCCTCGAGACTGGTTGATCCCGCGGCACCTGTTCAGCCCGGCACGGTATGAGGGCTCGGATGCCGACGAGCGGCGCCTGTTCTACGTCGCGATGACCCGGGCACGCGACTGGCTGTCACTGTCGCGGCACGAGCGCATCACCAAGAACCGAGTCACCGCTTCGCCCTACCATGGGGAACTCGCCGGTCACACGGCCACACCGCCGCTCCCGCTTCCGCCGGTCGAGCAGATCATCCGGGAGGAAACGGCTGAGCCAGTCACGCTGACGTTCAGCGAGTTGGCTGCCTACCGAGCCTGCGGCTTCGCCTACCGGCTGCGCAACCTGCTCGGGTTTCAGCCCTTCCTCGCCCCCGAGCTCGGTTACGGCAAGGCGGTTCACCACGTTCTGCGGGCGATCGCCGAGTACACGATGCATCACGGGCATCCGCCGAATCTCGAGCAGGTGTCGGGAATGCTCGATGAAGGCTTCTTCCTGCCTGCCGCCAGCAAGCCCGCCCACCAGCAGCTGAAGGAGGCGGCCCGGCGGCTGCTGCGCTCCTACCTGACCCAGTACGACGACGATCTGCGGAGAGTTTGGGAGACCGAGCGGCCGTTCGAGCTTCACCTGCCTGCTGCGATCATCACCGGTAGGGCCGACGTCATCCTGGACAAAGAGGGCGGGGAAGTCCGGTCGCTCGCGATCGTGGACTACAAGACGTCCACCGATCCAGAAGCCGACGCCGACTACGCGCTCCAACTGGCCGTATACACAGACGCTGGCCGCCGGGAAGGGCTGAACGTCCGCGCGGCCTACGTCCACGACCTCAAGGCTTCTGACCGTGAGCCCGTCGATGTCTCACCCGACGCGATTGTGGCAAGCGAGCAGATTGTAGAGGACACTGTGCGCAGACTGCGTGACCGGAACTTCCGCGCGCGGCCCGGCCGCCCATGCAGCCGCTGCGATGTGCGGAGACTCTGCCGGTGGGACTCAGCAGCTGGGACATCCGCACTGCCCGGCCGGGCGTCCTAACAATCGGGAAGGGGGCCGCGATCTTGAGCGTGTCGATGAAGACTGGTACCGGGCGATCCCTTGCGCGCATCGACAGGGAGGATCTCCTGCACCTGGCCAGGCTGGCCGGCGAAGTCGAAGCCGGACTCTTCGCGCGTAAGCCGCAGGGCGCCGGGCGCTATACCGGTCGGCTCCTCTGCCGGGCTTTGTGCCAGGGAGCCGCGCTCCACTACGTTGACGCGTCCACAGGCGTCAAGGACTTCGATGTGTGGTCTTTTTACTCTGAGCGGAGCGACGGGCCATTCCCGTACCGGTGGCGGGGAACGGCGGACTACGGTCGATCGAAGTTTGGACGATACCCCGGTGACCCGCCATGGTTTACCGGCCGCCGGGTAGACCTGCTCGGGCGATCGCTGGCCGTGCCACTCACCGCCGATCCGGTTGCAGCCCTCCGTGGTTACCTCCGCGCAGCGCACACTACTTCAGACTTCAGCTAAAGCGCTGGCAGCAAAGGCGGTCGTGCTCATCAGCCCAAATCAGCGCGCCGGTGAGGTCGTCTGGCCCGACCCGCGCCTGTCGCAAGCCCTGCAACCTGAAATCGAGACATGATCATGAGCGCCCCTCTTTGGCAGACGATGCCTCAGCCATACGTGCGGCATCTCAATCCGGTGGAGGCTACTTCACGTGAGTCTACGACCCTGGTAGATGTGGGTGACTCGATAGGGCACTGCGGCCGATTGCTCGTTCGGGGTGGGTGCAGGGAGTGGGGGAGGACTGTGCCTTGTTGACGGACCCAGACACTACGGGGATCAACGTAGCCCCTGGTTCGGTAGTCGTCGTCCGCGACGAGGAGTGGCTGGTCACGAGCGTTGAACGGACTCGGGATGGACGGCTGCTGCGGTGCCAGGGCCTGTCGGAACTGGTCCGGGACACGTCGGCGAGCTTTTACGAAGGTCTTGATCGTATCCAGGTGCTTGACCCGGCCCATGCCATCGTGGTGGCCGACGACTCGCACTACTACCGTCGATCCCGGCTGTGGCTCGAGGCCTCCCTCCGGAAGACGGCGGTCCCGCTCGACGGGACCCCCATCACCATCTCCGCCGACATGCTCGCCGACTCCCTCGGCTACCAGCAAGCCGCGGTGAAGAAGGCGCTCGATCCTGCGAATCTCCGGACGCGCATCTTGCTGGCCGATGCGGTCGGCCTGGGCAAGACGCTTGAGATCGGCATGATCCTGGCCGAACTAATCCGCCGCGGTCGAGGCGAGCGGATTCTTATCCTAACCCCGCGCCATGTGCTGGAGCAGATGCAGCACGAGATGTGGTCCCGGTTCGCGATCCCGTTTGTCCGACTCGACTCGCAGGGCATTCAGCGGGTCCGCCAGAAACTGCCGGCCAGCCGCAACCCTTTCACCTACTTCAAGCGGGTCATCATCTCGATCGACACCCTGAAGAGCGACCGATACCTGGCTTATCTGCGGAACCACTCGTGGGACGCGGTGGTCATCGACGAGTCCCACAACCTGACCAACGTCTCGACGCTGAACAACCGGCTCGCCCGGACGCTGGCGCCAAACACAGACGCGCTCATCCTCGCCTCGGCCACGCCCCATAACGGTAGGCCCGAGTCGTTCGCCGAACTGATCCGGCTGCTGGAGCCGACTGCTGTCCGCCCGGACGGCACGGTGATCGAGGAAGAGGTCAGGCGCCTGATCGTGCGCCGGCACCGGCATAGCCCCGAGGTGGCCGGCGTCGTCGGCGCCGACTGGGCCGAGCGAAAGGAACCGCAGAACTGGCTAGTGTCGGCATCCCAGGCGGAGAACGCAGTCGCCCGAGAACTCGACTCGGTCTGGCTGCACCCCGGAAACGGCACCTCCCCTTACTCCGGAGCATCCGCCAGGCTGTTCCCATGGCTGCTTGCTAAGGCATTCCTCTCGTCCCCTGCTGCGCTGCTGGAGACGATCCGCGAACGCATCAGCCGCCTCGGCTCCCGGCCCAACCTCGCCCAGCAGCATGAGATCGAGGCGCTGCGCAGACTTCAGACGCTGGTCGCCCGGGCCGACGACGCCAGCTCTGCCAAGTACGCGAAGCTGGTGAGCTATCTGCGCCAGATTGGGGTCGGGCCGGGCAGCCCTATGCGGGCGGTGGTCTTCGCGGAGCGCGTTCCGACGCTGAAGTGGCTGCGCATTCAGCTTCAGATAGATCTCGAGCTGGCCTCCGACCAGGTCATTATCCTGCACGGCGGTCTTACCGATGAAGAGCAGCAAAATGTGGTCGAGAGCTTTAAACAGGCCTCCTCTCCCATCCGAGTTCTGGTCACTGGCGACCTCGCCTCCGAGGGCGTGAACCTGCACGCGCAGTGCCATGAACTGATCCACTTCGACATCCCCTGGAGCCTGATCCGGATCGAGCAGCGCAACGGCCGCATCGACCGCTACGGCCAGCGGCACGCCCCGCAGATCACCACCCTGCTGCTAAATCCCGACACCGAGGCGTTCTCCGGCGACCTGCGGGTGCTGAGCCGCCTGATCGAGAAAGAGCACGAGGCCCACACCGCCCTAGGCGACGTGGCCTCGCTCATGGGCAAGTACGACGTCGGCCAGGAAGAAGAGGAGATCCGCAAGGTCCTGGCCGGTGAAGTGACCTTGGACGATGTGGTCGAAGACGTCAGCGACGTCGCGGCCGACACCTCGATCGCGGGCCTGCTCGCGCGCATCATGGCAACTGCCTCGGCGCATGCCGCACCAGCCGAGGAGCCAACTCCCTCCCTCTCGCTCTACGAGGACGAGGTCACCTTCCTCCGGGAGGCGCTGGCCGAGGCATATCTGACTCCCGGCGCTCCGACCGCGGAGGGCGGTCTGGAATGGCGGGAGTACGGCCAGCAGAGCATCGTCGACTTCGTCCCCCCAGCCGACCTGCGGCAACGGCTGGACGTGTTGCCTCAGACCTACCTGGTCGAGCGCAAGGTGATGGAGAAATTCAAGCTCGTCACTTCCACGGTCCGCGGGAAGGCGCTACTGGCGGACGCCCTCGCCGACGAGACCGGATCATCGTGGCCGGAGGCTCACTACCTGGGCCCGCTGCACCCGGTGATCGAATGGGCTGCCGACCGGGCCATGGCCAGCCTCGGCCGCAACCAGGTGTTCGCGGTGCGGGGCTCCGTCGACCACCCGACCTTTCTGCTGCTGGGCACGCTGACCAACCGGCGAGGCCACGTCGTGGCATCCGCCTACCTCACGGCCGAGTTCCCCAACCCGGGCAACCCCGCTTTTTGCCCTATCACCGCGCATGAGTCAGCCGCCGCCATGGCCGAATACGCCGGATACACCGGGACGGCTAGCAACCCGGGACCGGTCGGCGGCATCGATGGGCTCCAGCCCCTTATCGCCGCCGCAGTCAAGGCAGCGACTTCGGAGATGTCCGCGCTGTTCGCTGCCGCCGAGGACGCGGTCAAGCTGCGGGTGAAGGAATGGTCGCGCCGGGCCGCCGACTGGACGCACGAGGCTGACGCCCTCATCCAGCGCGCCGACCTCAAGCAGCGCCGCATCAGCATCGAGGACGAGCAGGCCATTGCGGCCCGGATGGCGCCTGAACGGCAACTGGTCCGGCCGTTGCTCGCTGTCGTTCCGCTGGACCACCCGGTCGCCGGGTCACAGGAGGGCTGAGTCATGGCTTCCAGCGATGCCTTCGTCATCGGCGAAGACTGGATCAGCGAGCACTACTTCACCACCGATGCCAAGTCGCAGTCCTTCCAGGCACGGGTGCTGGAACGGCGCAAGTTCTGGGACGAGGCTAGCGAAGGCGTGGCCACTGTCCGCTCGCGGTTCACCTCCGCTCGCGGCCCGCTGAGCGCCTCACTCGCCACTTTGCTGGCCGGGGAAGGTGACAGCCACGGGCTGCCGGAACTGTACGCGGACCTGCGCTACATCCTCGGGTATCAGAGCAGTGAATACCTGCTGAAGACGGACGGCCCGGTCATCCATGTGTCAGCGCCGGATATCTCCGGCAGCGCTCTACTGGCGATCGTTGAGGCGAAGGCCGCCGCCGCGGTCGAAGACCTCCTCGCCAAGGAGGCCAGCAACCTGCTAACACCGTACGTGGTGGACGAGAAGACCACCCTGACGTCGGTTGGCAAGTTGCTGTCCACCTTGTTCAACGACAAGGATGGCCCCCGGTTCGCGCTGGTGATGGCCGGCCGCTGGCTGCTGGTCGCCGAGAGTGCCCGCTGGGCAGAGGGCCGTTACCTCGCCGTTGATCTGCAATTGGTATGTGAACGGAACGACACCAAGCGCGGCGGTGAAATCGACCGGGCTCTCACCTGCGTTGCGGCCGAGTCTCTCGCCCCCAACGCTGACGGCGCCATCTGGTGGAGCCAGGTGCTGGAAGAGTCCGTCAAGCACACTGCCGGGGTGTCCCAGGACCTGCGCGAAGGGGTCCGTCTCTCCATCGAGATCATCGCGAACGAGGTCGTGCGTCGCCGCCGCGCGCGGGAACTCGACCCGCTCCCGCAGGGCAACGCGCAGGACCTGGCCCGCCAGGCGCTGCGCTACCTGTACCGGATCCTGTTCCTGCTGTATGCCGAGGCCTCACCGGAACTGGAAGTGCTGCCCGTCGGCGCGGGCGAATACGAAGCGGGCTACGGCCTGGACCGGCTCCGCGAACTGACCATGGTCGAACTCGCCAGCTCTCGTGCGATGGACGGCACCCACCTGTACGAATCGCTGGCATTGCTGTTCCAACTGGTCGACCGCGGGCACGAGCCACAGGCGGGCGAGGACGGCGACGCGGACGGGCTGGTCTTCCACAGTCTGCGCGCCGACCTCTTCCGCCCGGAGGCGATCGCCCTCATCGACGAGACCGGCCTCGGCAACGCAGCCCTCCAGCAGGTCCTGCGCCACCTGCTGCTCAGTAAGGAATCCAGGGGCAAGGACCGTGGCTTCATCTCCTACGCCGAACTCGGCATCAACCAACTCGGCGCGGTGTACGAGGGCCTGATGTCCTACACCGGCTTCTTCGCCGAGACGGACCTGTACGAGGTGGCGAAGGGCGGCGACGCCTCCAAAGGCTCATGGGTGATTCCGGTCGCCCGCGCCGACGGCATCGCCGAGTCGGACTTCGTCCGCGTCGAAGACGAGGCGACCGGTGAGCAGAAGGCCGTTATCCACCAGCAAGGCAGCTTCGTCTTCCGGCTGGCTGGCCGGGAGCGCCAGCAGTCGGCCTCCTATTACACCCCAGAAGTCCTCACCCGCTTCACCGTGTCGCAGGCCCTTGCCGAATTGCTCGACCAGGGCGGGCACACCACCACCTCAGACGAAATCCTCAACCTCACCATCTGCGAGCCGGCCCTCGGGTCCGGGGCGTTCGTCATCGAGGCCGTCCGGCAGCTGGCCGATCAGTACCTGCGCCGCCGCGAAGCCGAACTCGGCCAGCGGATCGATCCCGATAAGCGGCCTGCCGAACTGCAGCGGGTCAAGGCCTCGATCGCGCTGCACCAGGTGTACGGGGTGGACCTCAACGACACCGCTGTCGAACTGGCCGAGATCTCGCTGTGGCTGGACACGATGGTGTCCGGTCTGCAGGCGCCGTGGTTCGGCCTGCACTTGCGACGCGGCAACTCCCTCATCGGTGCCCGCCGGGCGGTGTACTCCCGGGACCAGGTGAACGACAAGTCCTGGCTGAAGGCGACTCCCACCGACCTGCCCCTCACCAGCATGGTCGAGGAGATGAAAACTGGGAGCACGGCGCAGCAGGCCGCCGGGCGGATCCACCACTTCCTGCTCCCCGCCAGTGGCTGGGGCTCAGCGGTGGAGGCAGCAGAGGTTCGCCAACTGGCACCCAACGCGACCACCGCACTTCGGGAATGGCGACGGTCGGTCGCCAGCAAGCCGACACGCAAGCAGGTCGAGGCCCTGATGGAACTGGCCCACCGGGTCGAGTCGCTGTGGCAGTTGACACTGCGTCGGCTGCAGATCGCCGAAGAGGAGGCGCGGCGGCACATCCCGCTCTGGGGCCGGGAAGAGCGAGAACGAACTCCCGCTGTGGGACGGGAGCAGATCGAAGCCACCTTCAACGATCCGAACAGCGCGTACCGGCGCCTGCGCCGGGTGATGGACGCGTGGGCCGCCCTGTGGTTCTGGCCACTCATCGACACCGGCGGCGTCAAGCCCCCCAGCCTGGACGAGTGGATCGCGACCTGCCAGGCCCTGCTGGGCCGCGAACCGCAGGCCCGACGGGGCAACGGCGGTGTAGCCGACCTCGCGACAACGGTCGATTGGGATGACCTGAATACGGCAGAAGAACTCAACCTGCAGTTCGCCGCCGCGCGTCCGGTGGGCCAGGTGATACTGGACCACCCCTGGCTGCGTGTTTGCGCTCAGGTTGCCCAGCAACAGGGCTTCTTCCACTGGGAGCTCGACTTCGCTACCGTGTTCGCGTGCGGCGGCTTTGACCTGCAATTGGGCAACCCACCCTGGGTGCGGCCACGCACAGACGTAGACGCATTGCTCGCCGAGGGCGATCCGTGGTGGCAACTGACCAACAAGCCGTCGGAGGCGGTCCGCAAGGCCAAGCGTGAGGCAACGTTGATTCTTGCGGGAATCTGCGACCTTGTCATTAGTGCAACAGCAGATGTCGTTGTCACTGCAGAATACCTTGGCTCAATGCAAGCTTATCCGTTGCTGGTCGGCTTGCAGCCCGACCTTTACCGGTGCTTCATGGAGCAGGCGTGGAGAAACGCGTCGTCCAATGGCATCGTTACGCTAATCCACCCCGAATCTCACTTCACCGACGAAAAAGCCGGTCTTCTTCGCACACACGCATATCAGCGGCTACGTCGGCACTGGCAGTTTTCCAATAAACTCAAGCTATACGACATTAAAGACGAAAAGCGATATGGGATCCATATTTATGGGCCCTCTAACGACGATATCCGCTTCCTCATGTCTTCTTGGCTGCATCACCCAGACACAGTCGAGAGATCGCTCAGGCATGACGGATCGGGTGACGAGCCTGGCATTAAGGATCCTGATGGGAAGTGGGATCTTCGGCCACATCGCGCACGCATTGTGGACGTGACAGACGCGACGTTGCAAGTGTGGCATTCGATTATGGAGGAAAGCTCCGTTCCGATTCGACAGACCCGGATGGTCTACACGGTAAACTCAGCAGCTGCCGGGGCTTTGGCGATTCTCGCTCGCCAGCCTCGGGCAAGCTCGCTAGGCCTAGAATTCTCCAGCGGATGGCATGAATCTAGCGATCGTAAGAAGGGCTACTTCGAGTCCAAATGGGTGCTTCCTAAGTCGTGGAATGATGTAATTCTTCAGGGCCCGCACCTCTACGTAGCGACCCCTATGTACAAATCACCGAACCGGACTTTGAAAAATAATCAGGACTGGGTCGCGACCGACTTCGAAACATTGCCCGAAGATGCCATTCCGGCTACCGGCTACCAACCCGCCGGAAGCCGGGATCGGTACGATGCAGATTATACCCAATGGTCGACCGGCCCTGCTCGCGCCCATTACCGTATTGCCTGGCGAAGCATGGCGGCCAACAATGGGGAAAGGACACTGATCGCTGCGCTAATCCCACGGGGCGCAGCTCACCCGCATGGCGTGCATTCCGCTGGCCTCCCCCGGGGCAGCGAAGAATCACTTTGCCTCGTGGCGGGGTTCTTGGGCTCACTTATCGCCGACTTTGCAATTCGTGCTGCACCGAAGTCCGGCATCCCCATGTCAACTATTAACCGTCTGCCCGTCGTTCTTAGCCATCCATTGTTGGCTGCTCTGTGTGCTCGGGTGATGCGCCTGAATTGTGTCACTAATGCGTACGCTGATTTGTGGCGCGACAGCTACCAGGACAAATTCACCGCTGACCGATGGGCTTCTGGGCGGGACCGGGCTAATCGCCCTGACTTGAGTGAGGTTACGGCTGAATGGACTGTCAATACACCGTTGCGTATAGCCGAGGATCGGCGGCAGGCGCTAGTAGAGATCGATGCCCTTGTAGCCTTGATGCTAGGTATCACGTCCGATCAGCTGTGTACAATCTACCGTACCCAGTTTGCTGTCCTGTATGACCGTGAACGTTCGGACCATGCCTACGACGGAAACGGTCGACTTGTGCCCACGCCAGTGCTCTCTGTATGGCGTGTGAAAGGTGACCAGATGAGCAATGAGGAACGGACCGCGACCAATCAGGCTGGCAATACCTACACTTATGAGCTTCCGTTCAAGCTGCTTGACCGGGAGGCGGATATACGAGCCGCTTGTGCGGAGTTCGAGCGTCGGCTAGCGGCCTATGAGTGAGCTACTGCCTACCGTCCAGGCCCGGGAGGTCCGCACCGGGCTGTTGGACTACTTGACCACCACGTTCGCGCTGGCCGACCCGGATGCGCAGCTGGCGCTGGCGGAGTTCCTGAGCGACCCGGACCACGGCATCTTTAAGGGGCCGTATCTGCGGCTCCGGTTGCCGTTCCGGCCTGCGGCGGATGGGTGGCAGCACATCCTGGGTTGGGACATCGGCATCACGCCCTACGGACACCAGGCGGCGGCATTCGCTCGGCTGAGCAGCGCTGATCCCGGGCCGGGAAAGCCGGAGCCACTGCCTACACTGGTCACCACCGGCACCGGGTCAGGCAAGACCGAGGCCTTCCTTTACCCCATCCTCGATCATGCACTTCGTGCCCGCCGGGACGGGGTCCGTGGGATGAAGGCGCTCATCCTCTATCCAATGAACGCGCTCGCCAACGACCAAGCCAAGCGGCTGGCCGAATTGTTGACTACCAGGGAGGAGTTGGCCGGGATCACCGCCGCCCTCTACACCGGCCAGAAAGGGCCGGTCCGTACGAGGGTAAGCAGCGACGGTCTGATCACCGATCGCGCGATCATCCGCGACGAGGCGCCGGACATCCTTCTCACCAACTACAAGATGCTCGATCAGTTGCTGCTGCGCCACGAGGACCAGCCGCTGTGGCAGCAGAGTGCGCTGAGCCTGCAATACCTGGTGTTGGATGAGTTCCACACCTACGACGGGGCGCAGGGCACTGATGTGGCTATGCTGCTGCGCCGCCTCGGCCTGGCCCTGAAGAGCTACTGGCCTGAGGGCGCATTGACTGACGCGGACTGGGCCCGGCCACTGGGCCGGATCACTCCAGTCGCCACATCGGCCACCCTGGGCGACCAGGGCGACCCCGCCGCGATGATCGAGTTCGCCAGCACTGTGTTTGGTGAAGCGTTTGACGAAGCCTGCGTGGTGACCGAGTCCCGGCTCAGCCTAAATGAGTGGGTGGATGGGGCGGTCGCCCGCGTGACCGCGCTCGGCCTGTCCCCCCGGCGCCCGGTGCGCTTGGACCTGCCTGCGGCGAACGAGGCTATCGGCAAACTGGGGCCTGATGCGGAGGCGAGCGTCCGGGTGCTTACCCTCCTCGGCTTTCTCTACGACACGGATGCCACAGCCCTCGCCCACGCGGTCGGGAGTGATCCCGGCTTGCTGCTGGCACTCGCCCAGGCTCACACCTTGGTGCACGAGTTGGTCGCGGCTAGCGAGCAGGCCACGCACCTCGGTGAACTAGCCGGACTGCTTTTCCCAGAGCCCGCAGTCGGCCCGACCACGGCGGGCGAGGATGAGCGGGTCACCTTTCTCACCCATGTGGTGGCTGCGGTCAGTCATGTTCGTGCCGTGGCCGGGCGGGCCGCCCTCGGCGTGGACCTGCACTTGTGGGTCCGCGAACTCACCCGGATCAACCGGGTGGCCAGTTCCGCCGCCCGCTACCTGTGGAACGACGACGGTGCCCTCACCGATGATGGTCATGGCGAGGCGGGAGAAGCCGGACGACCCGCATTCCCGGCCGTTTACTGCCGGCATTGCGGTCGCTCCGGCTGGGGCGTCAGCCTCGCGCCGGTCGGGATGAACCTCGACACTGACGACACAACCATCCGCCGCAACCACGCCGGGCGGGAAGGCCGGTTCCGCGCCCTGCTCTACGCCCCGACGGAGGCTGAGCACGCCGCAGCCGCGGCGGCAGCGGGGAATGGCGACAGCCCGGACGAGGGGCTGCGCTGGTTCTCCATCCGGCAGCGGATGTTGCTGGCCGCAGCCCCGGCCGAGGACGACCGTGACTACCGGGACGGCTGGATCCTTCCGGTGCTGACGCAGGTTGGCCCGGATGCGGACGACGACTCCCGCAACGACATCTGTCCGTGCTGCCAGCAGAAAGACGGCATTCGCTTCCTTGGCAGCGCCATCGCCACGCTGCTCTCGGTGACCCTCTCCACCCTCTTTGGCGACGAGAACCTCGACCCCCGGGAAAAAAAGGCACTCGTCTTCACCGACAGCGTGCAAGACGCCGCT
>Ga0335074_10012101_pt1 | contig 12087 bp, 8 predicted proteins | sample Lox_Sample_23_FD_206715 | JGI IMG/M metagenome (GOLD analysis project Ga0335074, IMG submission 206715) | Soil microbial communities from Loxahatchee National Wildlife Refuge, Florida, United States - Lox_Sample_2.3 | ecosystem: Environmental > Terrestrial > Soil > Wetlands | place: USA: Florida...
AAGAAGCGGCCACGCTCATTCCGGTGCGGGAGCGGACGGGCGTCAAGATCGGCGAAGCGTTCATGGTGCGGACTCATCCGCAATGGCTTCGCGCGGGAGAGATTGTGCGGAGCGGCGGGATTGGCGAACTGCGCGCGATCGTGAGCGAGTTCAGCTACTTCAATCGAGATGCCGGGAACATTCGGAATGTTCGGGAATACGGCGGCGGGGCCATGATGGACATCGGTTGTTATCCGATCACGATGTCGCGGTTCTTTTTCGAGCGCGAGCCGGCGCGGGTCAGCGCTTTGATCGATCGCGATCCTGAGATGGGGATCGACCGGCTCAGCTCGGCGCTGCTCCATTTCGATACGGGGCATGCGCTGTTCACCTGCAGCACGCAAATGGTTCCCTTTCAGCGGATGCAAGTGTTCGGGACCAGAGGACGGATTGAGCTGGAGATTCCGTACAATATTCCGCCGGACCGGCCGAGCCGAATATTTATCGACGATGGTTCTCAACTGGCGGGGCGCAGCGCACGGGTGGAAGAGTTTCCCGCCTGCGATCAATACACGACTCAGGGCGATGCGTTCTCAAAGGCTATTCAGGAGGACGGGGAAGTTCCGGTTACGCTCGAAGACGCGGTGGCGAACATGAAGGCGATTGAGGCGGTGCTGCGGGCGGGACGGAGCGGGACGTGGGAAAGGGTGTGAAGTCCGCCTGTCTGTTCTTCCTCACTGTAGCTGCGCTGCCACTTTGTGGAGCAACTTATAAGGTTGGGGAAACCACGAGGCAGTTTACCGGCAATGCTGATACGAACTGGAGAGAAGCTGCGACGCATGCACTGGTCACAGTGATCTGGTACCCGGCTGGCGCGGCTGCGAACGAGCAGCCGCAGTTGGTAGGCGATCTGTTCAATGCGGGGGATTGGGCCGAGAACGCACAGATGGCTGCAGAACCGGCGAAGTTCCCGCTGATCCTGCTCTCGCATGGAACAGGCGGTAGCGCGCTGCAATTCGGATGGCTCGGGCCGGTGCTGGCGGCGCACGGGTTCGTCGTGGCGGCTGTGAACCATCCGGGTAATAATGCTACGGAGGATTACACGCCAGCGGGATTTGCTTTATGGTGGGAACGCGCTAAAGATACTTCCACAGTGCTGGATCGGATGCTGGCGGATCCGCAATTCGGGCCGCGGATTGATGCGAAGCGCATCGGCGCGGGTGGTTTCTCGCTGGGCGGCTACACCATGATGGAATTGGCGGGCGCGACGACGAACCTGGTCAGCTTCCGAAATGGGTGCGCCACTCCGATGAATTTGTGCGACGGGCCACCGGAGTTTCCAGATCTACCGGCGCGAGTGCAGCAAGCCATGAAGACGGATCCGAGCATTCAGGCTTCATTGAGTCATTCAAGCGATTCTTATCGCGAACCGCGCATTCGGGCGGTGTTTGCTGTCGCGCCTGCGATCGCGGTGGCGTTGAATCCGAAATCGGTTTCGCAAATCAGCGTTCCGGTCGAGCTGGTGGTGGGAAGCAAGGATCCGATTGCGCCGCCGGCGAAGAATGCGCAATATTTGGCGGAGCTGATTCCCGGAGCGAAGCTGACCATTCTGCCGGGCGCGAGTCACTACACTTTTTTGGATGACTGCACGGAAGCAGGGCGTGCGAAACTGCCGCAATTGTGCGCCACGGAGTCGGCTGCCGAGCGCCGCGGGTACCATGAGCAGGTTGCGCAGATGGCGCTGGTCTTTTTTGAAAAGAACCTTCAGTGATTGTGCCGGGCGGCCGCGGCTTCTTCCCCGGTGCGCAGCTTTCTAGCAAAGAAATCGGCAGCGGCTTGGTAAGCCTGTACCCAGTGCTGGTACATGAGAAAGTCATGAATCTCATTCGGGATGATGAGCTCTTCGAACTCGACGTGCTGTTTGCGAAGCGCTTCGACCAGCTCGATGGTTTGTGAGAATGCGACATTGCGGTCGTCATCGCCGTGAATCAGCAGGACTGGCGAGCGCCAGGTCTTGACACTGGCCATGGGCGATGAATCGAAGGCCAATTTTGCGGCATTGACGGCGACGGTTGGATTCGAAGGCGGGCCGGTGCTGGGTTCGAGTTCGCTCCAATCGTGCACGCCGTGAAAATCGACGCCCGCGGCGAACAGATCGGAAGCGCGCGCCAAAGCCAAGGCGGTGAGATAGCCGCCGTAGGAACCGCCCCAGACGCCGATATGTTGCGGGTCTACATCGGAACGCGATTTCAGGTAGAGACCGGCGCCGATGACGTCGTTGAACTCGCTGGCGCCGGTCATTCCGTAATTGACGGCTTCGCGGAAGTTGAGGCCGTAACCGATGCCGCTGCGGTAATTCACCGAGAGGACCACATAACCGCGATTCGCGAAATACTGGTTGAGCGAATACGCGTTGGAGTAGTAGTACATGTAGTGAAAGCCGAGCAGCATCTCGCGCCGCGATCCGCCGTGGAAGAAGATCAGCGCGGGATGGCGGCCGCTGCGATCATGTGAATCGCGCACAACGGCCACCGAACGGCCTGTGCGCTCGGGCGCTGAGGGCGGCAGGAAGAGCTGTCCATGGATTTGCAGGCCGTCCGCGGCTGTGATGAGGACGGGTAGCGGCTTCACGAGAGAAGCGGAGGGGAATTCGGCGGGCGTGGCGTCGAGCGCGAGCGCGAACGTTTTTCCGTCAGGCAGACGAAGCGCCGCATGGGCCTTTTGGTTGTATGAGGATTCGAGGAATGCCAAGCCGGAGCCATCGGCGAGAGGCGTGGGAGACCATTCGATGTTTTCGCCGCGTGTGACGGGCTGCGGCTGGGCGTGGCCGGAGGGGCTGACGCGCCAGAGATGACGCCGGTCGATATCACCGAAGTTAGCCGAATAATAGATGGTTTTTGCATCGGCGGAGATGGCGACATGCTCTACTTCGCCTTCGCCGGGCGTGAGCTCCAAGGCGGTTTCGCCTTGAGCCGGGATGCTGTAGAGATGGCACCAACCGGTCTGCTCCCACGGGAAGACGATGCGGCTGCCGTCGGCCCAGAAGATTTGATCTCTGGCGACGATGGGATGAAAAACGCTGCCAGGACCGGCTTCGGCTCGAAAGATTTGGCGCGCCGCGCCGGTTGTGAGGTCAGTGATACGAAGAGACCAGGGCTCACCTTCGCGATGCGGTCCGAACGACTGCTCGCGAGCTCGGGCGGGAATGCGCAGATAGGCGAGCCGGGCGCCATCGGGAGACCAGACGGGCGAAATATCCCGATCCACGCTCGCATCGAGATAGCGTAGCGTCTTGTCCGCAGGCGTATAGACGCCGATAAAGCTGTGGTCGCGACGGTCGCTGACGAATGCCAGGTGCGCGCCATCGGGCGACCAGCGTAGATCCTGCATCGGCCACTTTTGAATGACGGCCTCCGTGATGTGCTCGCCTTTGGGAGACGTGGTGAAGATCTGGCCTCCGCGCAGGAACGCGATCAGGCCGCCATTGGGTGAGATCGCGGGCGCATGCCCCTCGGTCAGCTTCTTAGCTGGAGAACCGTCGAGCGTCACAATCCAGATTGCTTGCTCGGGTTTGCTGGTGCTGAGCGCGGGGTTCGGATTGTCTTCGCCGTTTTCGAAATCTCCGCCGCGCGCGAAGAGCAAGTAACTGCCGTCAGGCGCCCAGGTGAGCTCGTCGATGTCTTGTCCATCGTCCTGATTGAAGGCGGTAACTTTGCGGCCCTTCCAATCGGGCGCGGCGGCAATCCAAACGTTGCGCTGGCCCCGCTGGTTCATCAGCCACGCGACTTTTGCGCCATTGGGTGCGGCCGTGAGCAGACTCGCGAAAGGCGCAGACATGACTTGTTCAATGGAGAACGAGGGGGCGCCGGCGATTGCGGTCGAAGTAAGAATGACGAAATTGAAGGCCAGCAGACCGCAGGCACAGACGAGAGCTTTCATGGCGATTTCTTATTTTGCCATTGTCTCCGGCCTATCGGCGTCAACATATAATCTCCACTTGATCCCTTCAGTCCTAACTCTTCTTCTGGTCTTTGCGCTGCCGCTTGTTTCTGCTCCACAGCCGTTCGACCTGATCATCCGCAACGGCCACATCATCGATGGAACCGGCTCGCCCTGGTATTCCGGCGACATCGCTATCTTGAACGGCCGCATTGTGCGGATCGGCTCACTCGAAAACACGCCCGCACGCCGCGTCATCGACGCGCATGGCCTTACGGTCGCGCCTGGCTTCATTGACATGCTCGGTCAATCGGAGGTGTCTATACTCGTTAACCCGCATCTTCCATCGAAGATATTCCAGGGCATCACCACGGAGATCACCGGCGAAGGCAATTCGATCGCGCCTTTGGATGCGCGCATCCTTGCAGCCGATCTCTCGGGTTACGAGCATTACAAGATTACGCCCGATTGGACCAATTTCACGGAATACTTCGCCCGGCTTGAAAAGCAAGGCATGGGCATCAATCTTGCCAGCTACGTCGGCGCGACCCAGGTACGGCGCATGGTTATCGGCGAGGAGAATCGTGCGCCAACGGCCGCCGAGCTCGATCGCATGAAAGCGCTGGTACGCGATGCCATGCGGCAGGGCGCGGTTGGCCTCTCTACGGCCCTGCAATATGCGCCCGCGCCGTATGCCTCGACCGAAGAGTTGGCGGCACTCGCGGGTGAAGCTGCGAAATTCGGCGGCATTTATGCCACTCACATGCGAAGTGAAGGCGACGCCATCGATCAATCGCTCGACGAAGTTTTCCGCATCGGCCGCGAAGCCGGGATCCCGGTTGAGATCTGGCACCTGAAGGCTGCCGGCAAACAGAACTGGGGACGCATGCCGGAGATTGTCTCCCGCATCGATCGCGCCCGAGCCTCGGGCGTCGATGTCGAAGCCGACACCTACGCCTACCCTGCCTGGTTCAACACTTTCTCGGCATTCGTTCCGCCCTGGGCGCATGAAGGCGGCGACACAAAAATGGTTGCGCGACTCAAGGATCCCGTTACCCGCGCTCGCATCAAGCACGAAATGGAAACCAGCACTGCCGGGTGGGACAACGAGTGGCTCGAAATCCCCGGCCCCGAAGCGATCCTCGTTTCAGTGGTCGAGAATCGCGAGCTGCTGCCGCTTCAAGGTAAGACCATCGCACAGATTGCGCAGGCGGAACATAAGGATCCGATCGACACTATTTTCGATCTGCTGATTCAAGACCCGGGGATGTCGGTCGCGGTCTTCGCGATGTCCGAACAAGATATCGCGTACGCGCTAAAGCAGCCCTGGGTCTCGGTTGATAATGATTCTCAAGGCACATCGCCTGACGGGCTGCTGGGCCAGGAACACCCTCATCCCCGCGCCTACGGCACTTTTCCACGAATTCTTCGCAAGTACGTGCGCGAGGAAAAGCTGCTGACGCTTCCGGACGCCATTCGCAAGTTCAGCGCTCTGCCCGCGCAACGGATGCGCCTTACGGACCGCGGCGTCCTCAAACAAGGGATGTGGGCCGATATCGTAATCTTCGATCCCGAGACCATCCACGACGTTGCGACCTTTGAAAATCCCAACCAGCTCTCCGTTGGAATGCAATATGTATTGGTCAACGGCGTTCCGGTCATCGATCAAGGCCAGATGACGAACGCGCTGCCCGGGAAGGTTCTACGTGGAGCTGGCGCAATCCCGTAGTGACGCGCCAACGTCAATCGCCGCCAGTTCGATCGAGAAATTCATAACGCGCCCGATGCTTCTCCGGGGCGGCATGCAAGTCCGAAGTCAAATGCATGAGTTCGTAGCTGTCTTGTTTATCGTAGGGCGGCCACTTGACCAGTCCCTCGCCATTCGGATCGCCACGCTTGGCGAAATTTGTCCAATACGTGGACATCTCGCCGGCGAGCTTGGTGTCCTCCGGCCGCCACGGGAGGTTCTTTGAAGGCAGCACATCGAAAACAAACTCGATCTCGGCGGAATGATACGCGCCTTCCGATTCTCCCTGTTTGTCTGTTACCCCAGGCGGTGCATCTTCAAACCGGTAACGATAAACAGGAGACTGTCCCGTCTTTAACTGCATGTTGATCCATTTCCAGGTCGAATACCCGATGAATTGATCTCCCGCCAGGGCCTGTGCAGACGCTTTTGCCTCTTCATCTGTCGCCGCGGGATAAAGCCTCAACAGTTCGTCGGCTCTATCCCCGAAATGCTTGTGAGCCCAGGCAGCGAAATTTTCCGCGGTGGGCTTCTCCTCTTTGAAGATCGAATGATAACTTCCTTCGTCGGCGTTCCAGCCTGCGAGCAGCGGCACGTGCGCCTGTTTTCCACTCGCATAGATCGACGCCGGCGCCTCCGGAAGGAAGTAGCCGTCGATATTCGGAGCGAAACGGACGATGTTCTTGTCCTTTGATGCAGCCTGCAATACTTCGTCGGCCGATTTCTCGCGAAGGGCTTTGAGCGAATCGGTGCCGAATGCCGTTTGAGCGAACTTGGCGTCCATCTTCGCCGAGTCGGATAACGATTTCGTGACCAGCGTCTTGCCGAAGAACGCTCCGCTTTCGCCAATCGCCCGCTGGAACAGGTCGCGCGAGAGTGGCGAAGCCATCAAGGCGCTGACCGAAAACGATCCAGCCGACTCGCCAAAAATGGTTACGTTCCCCGGGTCTCCTCCGAATGCGCCGATATTTTTGCGAACCCATTCGAGCGCGGCAACCTGGTCCAGCAGCCCGTAGTTGCCGGATGCGTTATGCCCCGACTCTTTGGCAAGCTCGGCAAGGGAGAAGAAACCGAAGATTCCGAGGCGATAATTCAGATTGACTACTACGACGCCTTTGCGCGCCAGGTTTTCGCCGTCCTGGCGCGGTTCCGAACCAGCTCCGGCTGCAAATCCGCCGCCGTAGATCCACACCATGACGGGCAATCGCGCGTCCGCCGAAGTTGCAGGTGTCCATACGTTCAGATATAAACAGTTTTCGCTTGGCCCGTTGTCGCGAAAAATCATGTCCGCATAAACCCGGCGTTGCATGCACCGGGGCCCGAATTCAACGGCCTTCCGAACTCCCGTCCAGCCCTCCACGGGTTGCGGCGCCTTCCACCGTAAATCTCCTACGGGCGGTGCAGCATAAGGGATGCCGCGGAAGATGCGGATTTTGGAATCGGCACTGGCCGTCCCTTCCAGATTTCCGGCCTCAATGTGCACCACGTCAGCGGCAAAAGCCGTTACGCCCACTAACATCGTCATGACGGCAACCGCGCGTTGCCCCCACGCTCTTCGTTTATCGCGATTCATGACTGCGCCTCCAATTCGTCATCGTATGCCATGCGTTCTGTCCTTGCCTTTGAAGTATGTTGAAGTAACAGCATGATCGAAGGTGTAAGTCTGCAGAACCCCGTGTTCGTGAACACGCTGGGTCATGCTTCCGGCGTGCTGCTCTTCGGTCTACTCATAGTGCTTCTACTGAAGAGCTGGGACCGCGCCGGCACACGCCAACAGATTGCAACCTTGCTTGCTGCCTGTTTGGCGTTCCTCTGGAATCTTGGTTCGCTCGCGGGCCTGGAGTACACCTATCGCGACGGCCAGGTTGCAGATTGGCTGGTGGCCGTGAATTTCTCGGTCCTCAGCTTTCTTCCCGCGATTTTGCTGGCTGTGATACTGAAGCGGAAGCATGCGTCTCTCGCGGCGCTTGGGTACGTGATCAGCGCCTGTGCCGCGCTCTTGCACTTTGCAGAGCTTCGATTCCCAGCAGAACCCTTGCATGAGGCTGCATTGCTGCTGATTACGGTGGGATTTGGAGCGCTGCTGATTGCGCTCTTCCTCATCTCGCGCAAGAACACTCCTCGCGCGACCTCACTCACCGATCTCATCTGCCTGCTGCTGTTCACCACTTCGTTTCTGCACTTCGGATATGGGCATTCGAGAACGGCCTGGACCAGCGAAGTGGCTTGGCATCACGCCGGTATTCCTTTGGCGCTGATCGTTCTGTTGCGCGATTACCGGCTGCTGTTTCTCGAAACATTTATTCGCTTTCTTGCCAATGTGGGCGTCGCCGGCTTGTTCGCGGCCGGCCTCTATTGGGCCAACGAGAGCGGCCGCCTGGTAGCGCGCGCACGAGGAAACGCGTTCGCCGCTGCTCTACTGCTGATCTCATTTTGTTGTTCGCTGATCTTGTTCGCCTATCTGCGAAGCCTGGTACAGAAGCGGCTCACAAGCTTCGTGTTCCGGCGCGGCGACCTGAACTTGTGCTCGAAACAGATTCTTCAAGCCGCATCTGAAGCACACAACGAACAGGAGTTGCTGGAGGAGTGCGCAGGCAATATTCGCGATTTTGTCGAGGCCGAACGCTACGAAATTATCCAAGCGCCGGCGGATGGGAGAAGCCGCACCGGTGTCGCCAACGACGGCATCCGCAACCGGGCCGAACTGCCGTTGCGCTTTTCGCGCGGCGACTCGCTGACATTGGTTCTGGGACCGCGCAGGGGAAGCCGGCGATACCTGGCCGAAGACATCGATCCTTTGAATTTTCTTTCCGGGCTGCTGATTGAGCAGGTGGAGCGATTCCGCGCCAACGAGCTTCAGCGCCTGGCGCACGAAGCAGAATTCCGCGCTTTACAGGCGCAAGTGAACCCGCACTTCCTGTTCAATGCGCTGAATACCCTCTATGGAACGATCGGACGCGAATCGGCGGAAGCGCGGCGACTGGTGTTGAACCTGGCTGAGCTCTTTCGTTATTGCTTGCAACGGAACCGCACGTTAATTACTCTCGGCGAGGAGTTGGAAATCGTTCAGGCTTACCTGGAAATCGAGAGCTTGCGCCTGGGAGACCGTTTGGCCTTTGAAATTTCAGCGAGCCGGGCGGTGCGTCAGGCCATGATACCGGTCCTTTCGATCCAGCCTCTGGTAGAGAACGCGATCAAACACGGCGTCTCGCGGCTGAGTTCGAAGGGATTGGTTCAAGTACGAGCGGACAAAACGGACGCGATGCTGCAAGTTAGCGTTTGCGATAACGGTCCGGGGTTCGAATCGAATGGAATGACGACGGGTCTGGGTCTCGGGCTCGAGAATGTCCGTCAGCGCCTGCGTCTCTGCTATGGTCCGTCATCCGATCTGCTGCTCGAGTCGGATCGGGAGGGATCCGTGGTAACGCTTTCCATTCCCCTGGACAGAGCCGGTCAGCGCAAGTGGGCGTCGTGATGGCGTGACACGGGTTTCATCTCATCGATACCAATAAATCGATCCTGTCGAGTCCAATCCCCCAGACGACTGCATCCGAGGCAACGGTGATTTGAGTGAGAGAACCCGGCACTTGAACCCAGATTTGGTTTTGCGTATCGAAGCGCCACACTTGGTTCATCAGATCAATTCCCCAAACGGCTCCATCGAACGCGACTGCGATCTGATTGAGGAACACGCCCGGTACATAGATCCAGGACCGACTGTCCCGGTCGAAGCGATACGCGCCGTCATCCGAATTGATTCCCCAAACATTGTCGACCAAACCTACCGCGATCTGTTTTAAAGTACCCGGTGTCTGCACCCAGCCTTCTGTCAGGGTGTCAAACCGATAATTGAGACCCCATACCGTGCCATCCGCACCGATAACGGCAGATGAAAGAAGTACAATTCTCTATCGGAGAACTGGGCCGCATGGACACGCTAAACCCAAAGGCGCTTTCGTTGGTACGAAATCTTGGAAATACCGCCTTCCGCGAGCGCCGCCCTCCAACGGCCTGGGAAGACCCCGACGTAATTTTATTTGGACCTTACTCCGCTGAGATTAACGGCCGGCTACTTCGTTCCTTTCATAATTCCTCGTAAGGCCGTTAAATCCGGCGAGGAAGCTACAGACCAGCACATAGCGCCGGCAGAAGTGGACTTCGAGTTTGCACGTCGGTATCGCGTCGTTCTCCTCGATTCGGCCGGGCAGCACGGCCGAGCGGTGGCTAATGATCGGGATTCGTTGGCACGTATCATGCCCGGGCGATTCACATTCTGCATTATGTGCGGAAGAACTTGCATCTCCCGCAAGACGTTTACAAAATCGCGTGTATCGTACGCTTTATTTGCACCCAGACTGCGGATCGGGCGCCCGTATGGCCGCATTGATCTCAACCAACGATCGGTTATCCGGCGAGACGATGAGCGTGTTCTGTGGGCTAGCCGCGTATTCCCGAGCAAAATGGCAGAGAAGCGGTCCCCTGGTCACCAACTTCGCGAATTCGATTTTGCTCGTCGAGCAGCATTAGTCCTTCTCTCATCTGCCGAGCCCCTAATCCTCAACTGCACACGCGCTGAAGGCAGCTTTCGACTCCATGTCGGCGATCATCAACTGCCTCAACGCCTGTAATTGCGCAACCTCTTCGGTCGCAATCGTGTTACCCAGGCGCAAGGACTGGTCCCTGCCGAGCGGCATCTGATTCATGGCTTGAATCTGTGTCATCCACAGGCGCTCGTTCTGCAGCATGCCGCGCCCGCGAGTCCCTGCGATTGGACCAGAAACCGTTCGGACGATTCTTTCGGATGTTCGGCATCGCGAGCTTCCTTGTGGGACTCTTCTGGATGACATTCTCATCAGTTGCGTACTCGAAGCAAGCCTTGAGGTATGTACGAACTTGTCCCACGGCCGATTTGCGATAGCCATCGTCCGCCATTTTGTTGAGGAGAAGTTGTAGCGATGTCAGCGTGACTTCGCGGGGCGGCGGCTTCGGACGATCGGACATGTCTCCCCAAAAAGGCACCGAAGATTCTCTTTCGTCTTCTTGGACCACTGACCAGATTTCACAGCACAAAAAGCCTTCCAAAGGTCAATGAAGGTGGCGATCGAATCGCCGTGTGATGCCAACTTCCCGGTGAATTCCGTGATGTACTGGGTCAGCTTTTCCTCCGCCTCGTGTTTTGCCATCGAAGCCGGGCCGAGCGTCTTTTCCTTCTTGTTGCGCACGCGCCGACCATTCGGATCTGTGGTCCACAGATGACAAACCCGACCCAGACTTTCCCTTCGCGGCTGCGTTGAATCTTCTTTACCCAGCCCTCTGGTACGTCCTCACGGGGCATGCGGCGCCCGAGACCTCTGATCTCGAAGTCGAGCGGCGGTCGAATGAGGGAGCGTTTCCACCCGGCAGTTGGGCGGCGGGAGCAAACGGCGCGGTGGCGGTTGCCATGACCGCACTATACACACGCTTTGAATCACCATGCAACGCGATGTGGGTGGGTAACTGGGTGGGCTGTTTTGGGAACGTTAGCTTGTAAGCTATTGATTTTAATGGTGCGCCCGGACAGATTCGAACTGCCGACCTTCTGGTTCGTAGCCAGACGCTCTATCCAGCTGAGCTACGGGCGCAACAGATCACAGTATATCAACGGCTCCCGCCCCTCCGGGCAGCTCGCGCTAGCTCAATCGGGCTGCTGAATCCTGCAGAGTCAGGCTGGCCACGCAGTTCCGACCGCTAGCTTTTGCGCGATACAGCGCCTCATCGGCTACTCGCACGAAAACGTCTGAATTACGCTCGGACCCGTCGGAAACGGTGACGCCGAAGCTCGCGGACACGCGCATTTCGGCGCCGTCTACAATCATCGTGCTGGAATGCAACTTGTGCCGCATGCGTTCCGCTTGCGTGGCGGCTTGCTCCAGATCGCAATTCGGCAGCACGACCAAGAACTCTTCCCCGCCATACCGGCCTACTGCGTCATATGGCCGCATATTGCCGCGCAGACGCGCCGCTGTTTCGCGCAGCACCGCATCGCCGGCGAAATGGCCGTAGGTATCGTTGATCTTCTTGAAATGATCGATGTCGAGCAGAATTACTCCCACCGTTCGCCGGTCGCGATGGCACCGCGAAAGCTCCTGCTCAAGCCGCGCCGCAATGGCTGGCCGATTCGGCAGCATCGTCAAGAGATCCTTGTTGGCGCGCTCGCGTAGTTCTTCCCGTGCACGCAGCAGGTGCATTTGTAAGTCGACGATGCGCTGGCCCGCGCGCAGCCGGACCTGCAGTTCGTGTTCATCGAACGGCTTCACAATGTAGTCGTCGGCCCCCGCTTCCAGGCCTTCCACGGTCTCGTCCTTGGTGTTCTTAGAGGTTAGGAGCAGGATATAGGTGTAAGGCTCGCGATGCGCTTCGCGCACCCGCCGGCAGACCTCCGG
>Ga0335074_10012102_pt1 | contig 12087 bp, 10 predicted proteins | sample Lox_Sample_23_FD_206715 | JGI IMG/M metagenome (GOLD analysis project Ga0335074, IMG submission 206715) | Soil microbial communities from Loxahatchee National Wildlife Refuge, Florida, United States - Lox_Sample_2.3 | ecosystem: Environmental > Terrestrial > Soil > Wetlands | place: USA...
GCGGTCAAGACCAGCGGGTCGAAAGGCGTTCATGTATTCGTCCCGATCGAGGGGGTGGGGAGCGAGGACGCGGCCGCGGCGACCCGCGCCATCGCCGCGCGAGCCGAGCGCCTCGACCCAGGTCTCGCCACTACCGCCTTCATCCGGGAGGACCGGGAGGGCAAGGTGTTCCTCGACTCGACCCGCGCCGGCGGGGCGACGGTGGCCGCCGCCTACAGCCCGCGCATCCGGCCGGGCGTGCCGGTGTCGTTCCCGGTGGCCTGGGAGGAACTCGACAGCGTTCAGCCCCAGGACTTCACCGTGCACACGGCACCCCGGCTCGTCACCGGCCGTGATCCGTGGCTGGCCCGGCTCCCCAGGCAAGAGCTGAGCAGCGACCTGATCGAGGAAGGGCATGCCATCCCGATCGCCCGCGTGCAGGCGATGCACGAAGGCAAGCGGCGGGCCCGGGCTCGCCGGACCGACGGCGCCGACGGCGGATAGCGCTCAATGGGCTCAGACAGCGTGCGCTAGCGTCCAGAGCATGCCGAGTTCCGACATGAACGGACGCTGGGCCACACGGCTGCGCGACCTGGCCACCGAGGAGGGTGTTCCTGGCGCCGCGCTTGGGGTCTGGGCGGACGGCCAGGAGGTGCTGGCCGCCCACGGCACGCTGAACGCGGCCACGGGCGTCAACGCCACCCCGGGCTCGCTGTTCCAGATCGGGTCCATCACCAAGCTGTGGACCGCGACGATGATCATGCAGCTCGCTGGCGAAGGGCGGCTGTCGCTGGACGCGACAGTCGCCGACGTGCTCCCGGGCGCCGGTGTCGGCAACCCGGACGGGGCGGGCGAGATCACGATCCGGCACCTGCTCACCCACTCCAGCGGCATCGACGGTGACATCTTCACCGACACCGGCCGCGGTGCCGACTGCCTGGAGCGCTACGTCGGCGAGCTGGCTGGGGCGGCGAGGATCTTCCCGCCGGGCGCGGCGTACTCCTACTGCAACAGCGGGTTCGTGCTGCTCGGGCGGATCATCGAGGTGCTCGACGGGCGGGAATGGGACGCTTCGCTGCGCGAGCGGCTCATCCGGCCGCTGAACCTGACCACGACCGTCACGCTGCCGGAGGAGGCGATCCTGCACCGCGCCGCTGTCGGGCATCGCGAGCGGTCTCGGGAGGGACCGGTGGGCTGTCCCCCGGGGATTGCACCGCGCGCCGAGCCGGTCTCGGTCTGGGGGCTGCCACGCAGCATCGGGCCCGCGGGCAACATCATCGCCACAGCCAGCGATCTGCTGACGTTCGCGCGCATGCACCTCGACGGCGGTGCCGCCGGCGACGGCACCCGGGTGCTGGGCGAAGACCTGGTCACGGCGATGCAGCAGCTGCAGCTGCCTGTCCCGCCCGGCGGCCGGATCGACGCGATCGGGCTGGCCTGGCGCCTGTTCCAGTGGGCTGACGGCAAGCAGATCATCGGGCACGACGGCAACACGGTTGGCCAGACGGCGTTCCTGCGAATGGACCCGCAGACCCGGGTCGCCGCGTGCCTGCTCACCAATTCCCCGCAGCCAGATCCGCTGATGCGGCGGCTGTTCACCGAAATCTTCGCCGAGCACGCCGGGGTCACGATGCCAGCTGAGCCCGGACCAGCCGAGGGCCCGGTCGACGTGGATCTGCGACAGCACGCAGGCCGGTACGAGCGCACCTCACGGCGGTTCGACGTGGCCGTGCGCGACGGTCAGCTGCACCTGGTGTCCTCGCTGACAGGCGACCTCGCGGCGCTGTCCGACGAAGAGCCGGAAGAGGTCGTCCTGTATCCCGCCGACTCCTCGGGGGAGCGGTTCGTGTGCCGCAGCAGCGACAGCCAGCCCTGGACGGCGCTGGCCTTCAGCCGGCTCGCGGATGGGACGCCGTACCTGTTCACCGGTGGCCGGGTAACGCCGCGCGTCGGGTAGCTCAGCGCGGGCCCGGCCGCAATCAATTCCGACCGCGGCCGGGCCCAGCGCCGGGCTAACTGATCCAGAAACTCCCGGTCATCGTGAGCAGCAGGCTGTCCAGCTGCACGGTGTGCTGGCCGGGCGCCAGGCTGAGCTGGCTCGGGTCGATCATGTAGGTGACCGTACCCAGGTCACCGACGGTCAGCGTGGCGATCTGCGTGCCGTCGATCGACATCTGCACCGGGTGACCGGGCAGGAAGCCCCCGGCCAGCATGTAGGTCATGCCATCGGGGCCGATGCCGGGCGGTGTGAACTGGATGCCGTGCTGCAGGGCCGCCAGGTCGTAGCTCGCCTGGTGGCGCGCCTGGGCCTCCTGGCCGTTCGCGCGGGTCGCGGCGACCAGGCTCGGCACGAAGTTGCCGTTGATCGTTCCCCAGCCTGTGGCTACGTCGAAGCCCGGGCGGGTGATGCCGGCCACCCCCTTCTGGTAGTCGGGCCGGCTGAACACCGAGGAGTAGCCCGCGCCCTCGGAGAAGATCCCGCTGTGCCACACCGGGTCGGTGCCTCGCTTCGCGCCGGTCGTGGGGTCGATGTTGGGGATGCTGCCACCGACCGCCGTGACCCACGGCGAGTCGTCCCAGGCCGCCGTGTCCGGCTGGCCGGAGGCGTTCCCGCACTGCGAGTTGGCCACAGGCAGGTTCTGCACGACGCCGCAGTCGCCGGTGCCCACCAGGACCGGGATGCCGGCCGCAGCGGCCGCCAGCTCGCCCGGGTCCTGGGCGGTGATCTCTCAGCGCCCGCGCTGTAGCTGGACTCGCCGTTCCCGTCGCTGATCGAGATCACGTTGGCCAGGTGATCCGCCGCGATGACCTCGACGCCCTTCATGATCTCCGGCATCGCGACGTTGCTGGCCGGGTCGTCGTTCTCCTGCGTGTCCGCCGGCGTCGCGGAGATAAGAATGTTCGCGTACGGTGCGATCAGGTGCGCGGAAACCACGTCCAGTTCCAGCTCACCGGCCCAGGCATCACACGACCCGTAACTGCCCAGCGCCACCATGCCCGCCGGGCACTGCGCCGGCAGCGGCCCGGCCGGGTAGATCGTGGTGATCTGCGGGTTCGGCAATCCGAAGATCTTGTCGTAGCCAGCCACCACCTTGCTGATGTTCGGGTCGTCCCAGCCCTCCATGACCGCGATCGTGGTCCCGGCTCCGTCGATGCCCTTCAGCCACAGCGGCCCGATCCCTTAGTCAAAGATGTCCTGCGGGCCGGGCGTGATCTTCGCGTACTTGGCGTAGTTGGCTTGAGCTGGCGGGCAGCGTGATGCCGGTGCCGGGGACTAAGGCGTGGGTGACGCGCGCCCGGAACTGGTAGCCGCTTGTGGGTGAGGGCCCGGCCTGGGCGCCGGCTGACGACAGGAAGGTCGTCGCACAAGCTGCTGCCGCCACCAGTGAAGCGAGGCGCATCATTGCGGCACGTCGCATGTCCTGCTCCTTCAGGTGAGGGAATGGTGATTGGCTTCAGCGTCCCCCGGCTGCGGTCTGCTCATCAAGCGGGCAGCACGCAGCCCGCGGAACGGCTCCGGGGCCCTCGTGCTCAGCGCGGCGTCAGCACGCAGAACTCGCCGCCCTCGGGGTCGGCGAGAACTGTCCAGGTCACGTCGCCCTGGCCGATGTCCACCGGCACGGCGCCGGCCTGCTGCAGGTGCCTGACGTCGGCGGCTTGGTCCTCGCCCTTGTACGGGGCAACATCCAGGTGCACCCGGTTCTTCACCGTCTTGGCGTCCGGGACCCGCAGCAGTTCCAGGTACGGCCCGACGCCGTCCGGCGAGCGCAGCTGCTCCCAGCCGTCGTCCGAGCCGGTCCTGGTGAAGCCCGCCGCCAGTTCCCAGAAGCCAGCCAGCGATGGCGGGTCGGCGCAGTCGGCCACCACCGCGGCCACCGGCCCGGTGTCGCGGTAGACCGGCCGCGGGTCGAGCACGCAGAACTCGTTGCCCTCAGGGTCGGCCAGCACCACCCACGGCACCTCGCTCTGGCCGATGCTGGCTGGCTCGGCCCCGAGGCCACGCAGCCTGGCCACCTCCGCCGCCTGGTGCTCGGCCGACGTCGTCGCCAGGTCCAGGTGCACCCGGTTCTTCACCGTCTTGGGGTCGGGTGATGAGCCGAATACCAGTGGCAGCGCTGCCGGGTCCGGGGTGCTGTAGCCGGCCGGCGCGATCACCACCTCGTCGGGTTCCTCCTCGGCTATCTCCCAGCCCAGAGCGGCCGCCCAGAACCGCGCCAGCCCCGCAGGGTCGGCCGCGTCCACCACGATCGTCACCAGGCGCGTCGGCATGGCGCCACCTTAGCCGGGCCGCAGCCGCGCGGCTCAGTCCGGGCCGGAGGGCGCCTGGTCACTCGCCAGCGGGGATACCCATACGAGCTGGTCACGTTGCAGATGGAGCGCTTTCAGGAGCGAGCGCAGCGCTTCAGCCATGTGCGATTCATCTGCGACCACGTATGCAGCCACACCATGCGTTGGCGAACCGCGATGACGCCTTAGGCCGAATTGCCAGCCGTCCGGCAATTCGATATTGGCTTCCTTAACGTAGTCGAGGTCATCACATGTGTCTTCAAAGCTCAGTGGCATTTCCTCGGGCTCCCACGGCAGCACCGCCAATGGGCGAGGATCGCCGTGCGGCCACTGATCACCGCTGAGCTGCTTAACGTTCAGACTTGGTTTGTCCATATCGACAGCACTCGAACCTTTGCGAACTCGCCTTCGACGGTCACGCCCTCCCGGGGACCCCTCCAGGTGGGCTGGCCCGGAATCCCGTACCGGTCCGGCGGGACGTCAGTCGTGAACTCGATTCCTCGCGCACCTTCCGGCAACGGGCCGCTGTAGGCCTGGACCTTGGGAATGTAGGACCCTCTCGGCGGCCGGCCCCAGACCTCGCCCGATGCCACTTGCTGCGCCGCAACCTCGGGCGGCTGGGTTGGCGACTCAAGCCGATGATACGTCGGGACACCGGGCTCGCCTTGTCCCGCGGCCCCTTGTCCTGCAGACACTGTTTGTCCTGAAGACACCGTGCAGGCCATGAGGCCGAGGGGATCGACCAGAAGCGTGGGGTTCGGGACGTAGGCATGCGGGTTCGGGGCTGGAGTCAGGCCGAGGGGGTCGGGGCTGATGTAGCGGCCGGTAGCCGGGTCGTAGTAGCGGTAACAGTTGTAGTGCAGGCCGGTCTCGTCGTCGGCGTACTGGCCGGGGAAGCGAAGCGGGGTTGACGCGCCGCTCCAGTAGCTGGTGCCCCACAGGGTCTGCCGCTGGTGGCCGGCCAGGTCCCCACCGGCGCTGACGAGTTCGGCCGGGGAGCCGACCAGGTCGGTGACTATCGCGTAGAACCGCTGGTCCACCTGCTCCTGCGGGGCGCTCGCCCAGCGCTCGGCCTGGGTGAGCGGGATGAACGTACCGGGACGGTAATCCCAGGTGACGATCTGGCCGGGCGCGGCACCGGGCAGAACCGCCGTGGCCTGCTCGGCCAGGACCATGCAGTCCCAGGTGAAGCTCGTGTGCTCGGTTACCCGGCCGTCAGGGCCGAGGCGCTGCTTGGCAACGCGCCGGCCCAGCGGGTCGTAGAGGTACTGCCAGCGGGCGCCGTCGGGGGTGGTGACCGCGGTGAGGCGGTTGTCGGCGTCCCACTGATAGCGCCAGGTGTCGGGTTTGCGCGACAGCCGGGCGTGCTGGCGCAACACGATGCGGCCAGCGCTGTCGTGCTGGTAGCGGATGTTGCCAGCCCGGGTGATCAGGGTCCCGTCGTATTCGCGTGGTCCCTGGATGCCGGGCGCCCACGCCGCGGACTGCGGGCCGGGGCCGCCAGGCTGTGCCGGCCATGTAGCTGCGGCGATGTTCCCGGCTGCGTCGTAGGCGTAGCGCTCGGCCCAGTCCGGGCCGGTCACGCCGGTGACCTTCCCGCCCAGGTCGAGCGCGAGCTGGCGCGGGCCGGACAGCGCGTCGTCGACCCCAGCCAGGATCCCGTCGGCGCTGTAGGAGTAGCTGCGGCGCTGCAGCACCCCGCCAGCCTCAGACGGGGCGCTGAGCACCTGAGCGGCCAGCTGCCCGGCCGGGTCCCATTCCTGGGTGAGGGTGACACCGCCGGGCAGTTGCCGCAGCGTCTCCCGGCCGGCGTGGTCGTAGCCGAACCGCAGTTCCTGCCCGGCGCAGGACAGGGCCACAGCCCGGCCGGCCTCGTCGTAGGCCCACCGGGTTTTGGCGCCAGCCGGCGTGATCCGGCTGACCCGTCGGCCCGCGGCATCGTAGCCCGAGCGCACGCTGCGCCCGTCGCAGGACTCGGCGGTGACGCGTCCAGCGGCGTCACGTTCCAGCGTTACCACCGCGTCCGGGTTCACTGCATGGGTGAGCCGGCCGGCCTGGTCGTAGCTGAACGTGGTCGTCACGCCGTCGGCGTCGCGCCGGATGATGTTCCCGAGCAGGTCGTAGCCGTAGCTGTTCTGCTGGCCTGCGGCATTGACCTGGCTGGTGAGCTGCCCGGCCGCGTCGTAGGCATACCGGGTGACCGCGCCGTTGCAGTCTGTTTGCGCTGCCAGCCGGCCCGCCGGGTCGTAGTCGTAGCGCCAGGTCAGGCCGCCACGAACGACAGAGGTCAGCCGCATCGCATGGTCGTAGCCGAATTCGGTGCGCTTCCCGTCCGGGCCAGTGCGCGCCGCCATCTTGTCGAGATACGTGTAGCCGAAGCGGGTCTGCCCGCCGGCTGGGTTCAGGTGCGCTGCGAGGTTCCCCTCGCCGTCGTAGCTGAACTGCTCGGCCGTGGCGTCGGGGAACACCCGCGAGGCCAGCCGGCCCTCGATCGTCCAGGTCAGCTCCGTAACCAGCCCGCCGGGGCCGGTGACAGCGGTGACCCGGCCGAAAGCGTCCCGGTCGTAGCGGGTGACAGCGCCGTTGGGGGCGGTGATCGCGACGGGCAGGCCCGCCGGGTTGCTCCGCACGGCGGTGACGTTGCCCGCGGGATCGGTGACAGCGGCAAGGTTGCCGCGCTCGTCGTAGGAATAGCTGGTGACCGCGCCATCCGGGCCGGTCAGCCGGACCAGGCTGCCGGTGGCGTCAAACTCCTGCTGCCACGTCGACCCGTCAGGCTCGGTGATCAGGATTGGCAGGCTCAGCTCGTTGTAACGCGCGGAGGCTTGCGAGCCGTCCGGGCGGGTGCAGGCGATGAGGTTCCCGGCTGGGTCGTAGGCCCACCGGGTCATCCGGCCCAGCGGGTCGGCCCGCGACACCAGTTGGCCGCGGGAGTCGTACTCCGAGCGAGTCGTGTTGCCCAGCGGGTCGGTCACCGCCGCCACCTGGCGCTCGGCGGTGAGCTGGCAGACAGTCACCGCCCCGGCCGCATCGGTGTGGGTGCTCACCAGGCTGTCTGGGTCATAGCTGAACGTGCCGCTGAGCCGGCCATCAGGGCCCTCGCCCCGCACGCACCGGCCCGCGGCGTCGTAGTGATAGCGGTACCACCAGCCGTTGCGGTCCTGCCAGCCAGTCAGCCGCCTGGCCTGGTCGTAGGAGAACCGCAGCGGCGCCCTGGAGGAGTTGATGACCTCGGCCAGGTTCCCGGCTTCGTCGTAGCGATACCGGGTCAGCGCCGTGTCCTGGCCGTCGGCGCTCGCGCCGGCCAGTGTCAGGCCGGCAACCCGCCCGCCGGCCACCTCCACGTTCACCCGGTAGCCGCCGCTGTGACTCACCGATTCTGGCGCGCCGTCCAGCCCGTAGCGCAGCGCGATCTGGTGGCCGGCGCGGCTGGTCACCGACACCAGCGGCAGCTCACCACGCCCGTCAGGCGACTGGTAATAGCCAGAACGAGGCTCAAACCGCCATACGGTGCCCGCCCGGGGATCAGACACCGTGTATCCGTGATCGTCGCGGGCAAGCGGCCAGCGTGCCCCCGACACCGGCTGCACCGCCTCACCGGCCCGGACCGGATGCCGGTACGTCAGCACCGACCCGTCCGGCCGGGCGAAGAACACCCGGGCCGCTGTCACCTCGAGCCGCTGGTCGAGCGTTGACATCCACGACGGGCCAAACCACCGCCCCGCGCGGTAGCCCGACCTGTGTGCCCGTTCCATTACCAGCGGCAGCGTGCCTGGCAGCCTGACATCGGTCTGGCCCAGCACCACATCCCCGGTGGCCATGTCCACCGGGTCACCCCGGGCCGGCACACTGGGCAGGTCCCGGGCCGCCTCCACCGGTCTTTCCCCAGCCCCGGCCGGACCTTCCGGAGCAGAGCGCAGGCCCGGCCCCTCATCACCTGATCCGGACAGGGCGTCCACGACCGGCCTTGACCCGGCGCCCCCGCCGGGATCAGGCAGGGTCACGTCAGGGTGGATGTCCCCGGCGCCGGCGGCGACGCTGCTGTCGGCGCCCGTCAGCGTGTCGCCCATCGCTCGCAGGCCGCCGGCGGACCGGCCGGTGGTGTCGCGCGCGAGGTTCAGTGCGCTGTCGCAATCCTGGTGAATGCCGTCCAGCATCCGGCCGGCCTGCGCTGTTGGCGCCCAGCCGCCCAGCGCCTCCCCGGCCGCGCCCTGCACCGTGCCGCTGTCACTGAGCGCCCCGCCCAGTTCGTCGGTGGCCGCGCTCATCCGGCCCGACGCCTCCGCCAGGCTGCCGGGGCTCACCTCAAGATCAGGATCGCCGAGATCCAGGCCTTCGGTCACAAAGTCGAACCCCCGGCCGCCAGCGCCTTGGTCACGCTGACCCCGCTCCCGCTGCCGACGTAGTCCTTCGTGGACTGCTCGGCCAGGCTCGCCACCGACGCCATCAGCGCGTTAAACGCCGTTCCTATGAGCACCATCTCGGCGATCTTCACTGCCTGCTTCTCCAGCTCGTCCAGGATCCCCTGGACGGTGATCTTGGTCGCCGCTGTCGCCGCCAGCCCCAGCGCATCAGATATTCCGAACGTGAAGATGGTCGCGGCCGCGGCGGCAGCGATCTCTCCCGCCAATAGCGTCAGCTGGGCGATCACCGCGATCTTCGCGGCCTCCACAACATCGGCCAGGGCGTCAAGCGCATTGGCCGTCACCTCGTACACGGTCTTGAGCCGGCTCAAATGCGCCGACACCTTCTCGCTGTGACCGCCGAACGCCGTGGCCGCCTTCCCTTTGTTATGGCTCGTCACGACAGTGGTCGCCGCGTCGGTATGGGCCTTCGCCGTATCACACTGCGCGGCCAGCTTCCGGTCGGTCGCCGCGCAGGCGCGCAGCTTGTCCTCGTCTATGTTCGGCCAGTAAAAGCCGAGGATGTTTAACACCCAAGCCAGGTCATTTGGCAGCATGATGCTCATCGCTGGGACATGTTACTTTCGTGGTGAATTGTCCGCGACTGGTTCCTGGACGCCGGGTGAATTGGCTGTAACCGGTCTCTCGCTGCCGAGCCGCCACCTGCGGCGTTGTCACGGGAATCGCGGTATACCGGGGACATGAGAGATGGCGGTTCGCTGTCCGGCCAGATGAGGTCGCTGGCAAACGTTCTGATTAAGGCCCTGCCGGGGGAGCAGCGCGAGCTCGCGGCGCGGCTGTTCACCGACGACGTGGCCCGGCGGTGGATCGAGTACCGGCCGCTGCCCAGGCCCGGGGCCCGCCTGGCTGATATGAGCCTGGAGGCGCGCAAGGCCGCGCACCAGCTGCTGGCCACCGGGCTGAGCGAGCACACCTTCGCGCAGGCGATGGGGATCATCGCCCTGGAGGAAGTACTCGACCTGCGTGAACGCGGGCAGCGGGGCCGTCACGGCGGCAACTACTGGGTCAGCGTCTACGGCGACCCGGCCGGCGGCGACCCGTGGTCGTGGCGCTTCGAGGGCCACCACCTGTCGGTGACCATGACTGTGGCGGGCGACGAGGTCTCGCCGGCGCCGGTCTTCCTCGGCGCCAACCCCGCCTGCGTCGCGTACCACGGCCGTGCGGTGTCCCGGCCACTGGCGCCGGAGGAGGACATGGCGCGCGAGGTGCTGAGCGCGCTGAACCCGGAGCAGCGGTCGGCCGCGGTGGTCTCGGACCAGGCTCCCTACGACATCCGCAGCTCGACAAGGGCGCGCGCGCCTGAGCACATCGAGCCGGCCGGCATCGCCGCCTCCCGGCTGGCGAGCGCGCCGCGTGAGGCGCTGGGCCGGCTGGTCATGCTCTACCTCGACCGGCTGGCGGCTGAGCTGGCCGCCCGCGAAGCGGCACGGATAGCCGCTGGCGAGCTGTACTTCGCCTGGCAGGGGCCGCCGGGGCCAGGTACCCGGAACTACTACCGGGTGCAGGGTGATGACCTGCTGATCGAGTACGACAACACGTCTGAGGACGGCAACCACCAGCACACGGTGCTGCGGCGCCCGCGCAGCGACTTCGGCGACGACGTGCTCGCCGCGCACCTGGCCCAGGCACACGGCTAAACAGGACATAAGGCGCTAAAGTCATGCGGGTGGGAGCCACCGGGGACACAGAGGACCAGACGCTGACGCTTCGTGACGGGCGCCGGCTCGGGTACGCGCAGTACGGCCGCCCGGACGGGGGGCCCATCTTCTACTTCCACGGGCATCCGGGATCGCGTCTCGAGGCGCGGTTCGCCCGCCAGGCGGCGGCCGAGGCCGGCTATCGCCTGCTCGCCCTGGACCGTCCCGGCTATGGGCTGTCGGACTTCCGCCCGGGACGGGTCATCACGGACTGGCCCGATGACGTCGCCGAAGCGGCTGACCTGCTGGGCTTAGACCGGTTCTCGGTCGCGGGCGTGTCCGGTGGCGGCCCGTACGCGCTGGCCTGTGCCTGGCGCATGCCGGACCGGGTCACCAGGGCCGCTGTGATCAGCAGCGTCGCTCCCTACCAGGTTCCCGGCATCACTAAGGGGATGCGCTGGCAGAACCAGGTCGGCTTCCGGCTGGGCGCACGCTGGCCCATGCTGGCCCGGGCACTCATGCGGTCGATGCAGCGCAGCATCAGCGGCCGCCCGGAGCAGACGATTGACGCTCTGGCCCGCGCGATGTCGCCCGCTGACGTGCAGATCGTCCGCCGGACCGAGGTCCGGGACATCCTCGTCGCTGACATCACCGAGGCGTTCAGGCAGGGGATCGCCGGTGCGGCGCGGGACGTCGCGCTGCTCGGCCGGCCGTGGGGGTTCCCGCTCAGCGAGATCGAGCCCCAGGTTCTCCTCTGGCAGGGCGAGGCGGACACGCTCGTCCCGCCGGCGATGGGCCGCTACCTGGCCGGGCAGATACCGTACTGCCACGCCACGATGCTCCCGGGCGAGGGCCACCTGCTGGTCATCGAGCGCATGCCCGACCTGGTCGAGGCGTTCCGGTCCGGGCCAGACCAGCCGGGCTAGCGAGCCGCCGGAGCGCCGGCTTATGAGTACCGGTCAAGAGCACCGGGGGCCATCAGGTGAAACGCTCCCGGTCCCAAGGCCGTAGACGTCTCCGCAGCCCAGGCCCTCGAGCAGGTTCTTATGCCATACGAGGACCAGGTAGGTGTCGACGCGGTAGGTGTGCCACGGCTTGCCGAACGTCGCGCGCACCATCGCTACGGTGCCGTCCGACTGGTACGTGGAACTCTGCGGGTCGAGGATCACGAAGTCGGCATCGTGGCGCGCTGGGTCATACCAGGCCGCGTCGGATTCCCAGGGGTAGGCGCCGACCTTTCCGTGCGGGGCCATGTCTATCGGCCGGACCTGGACCCGCTGACCGCTCGCCAGCGTGACCGAGTTTGCCTCCCAGTAAGCGCCAAGACCGTAACTCAGGTGCCGGGCCGCCAGCCAGTTGGCGAGCGGCTGGTTCGCGACGCCGGCACGCGGCTGGTTGACCCCGGCTGCCAGCGTGAGGCCGTAGCAGAGCAGGACGGCCGTCAGCGCGGGCAGCAATCGCGCCGACGCCAGCCGCTGCGGCAGCATCCGGCCAGCCAGCGCCGCACTGAACGGGAGCACGACGGCGATCTCCCTGGCGTAGGAAGGGTCGATGGGGAACGTGCTGAAAAGGAAGGCGGCCAGGTTGGCCAGCACGGCCACCGCCATGACCTCGTCCACAGGCGTGCCGGGCCCGGTGCGCCGGGCGAACCGCCGTAGCCCGAGCCACACGGCCCAGCCAGCCAGCATCAGGCCGGCCAGGTGCAGCAGGGCCGCGGCCACGGCCCAGCCCACCGGCAGCCCGAGGAAGTTCGCGCCGAA
>Ga0335074_10012104_pt1 | contig 12085 bp, 12 predicted proteins | sample Lox_Sample_23_FD_206715 | JGI IMG/M metagenome (GOLD analysis project Ga0335074, IMG submission 206715) | Soil microbial communities from Loxahatchee National Wildlife Refuge, Florida, United States - Lox_Sample_2.3 | ecosystem: Environmental > Terrestrial > Soil > Wetlands | place: USA...
CGGGCGACCACGTGAATCTGACGGTGGAACTGAACACGCCCATCGCCATGGAAAAGGGGTTGCGGTTCGCCATCCGCGAAGGCGGACGCACGGTGGGCGCCGGAACCGTCACGGATATTATCGAGTAAGCGCAAAGGGGCGCGGTTTTCCGCGCTGCCACTTAAGGAAAGATCTCGCGAGAATCCGGCGGCGCGGGGCGCCCCGTTTTGCGCGAGAGAGTTAAAAGGATCAAAGTTATGGCGCGCGAAATTATCACGTTGCAATGCACGGAGTGCAAGAACCGGAACTATTCGGGAACCAAGAACAAAAAGACCACAACGGAGCGGCTGGAGATGAAGAAATTCTGTCCCCATTGCCGGAAGCACCAGCCGCACAAGGAAATCAAGTAGAATAAGGAAGGCGAGCCGGCCTTTATCCGCGCCGTAAGGGCGGAGTTGCAGGGGCGTAGGTTTAACGGCAGACCAGCGGTCTCCAAAACCGCGAGTGGGGGTTCGAATCCCTCCGCCCCTGCCAAATCCAATTTTCAAAAAAGGGCAGTAAAGCGAGGCAGCATGGAAGCAAGCAACAGCAATTTTCTGGAGACGGTCACCAGTTGGCCGACGCGCTTGCGCGATTATTACAACGAGCTGAAGCTCGAAATGAAGCGCGTCACATGGCCCAACCGCAAGCAGGTGGAAAGCACCACGCTGGTGGTAATCTTCACCGTGTTCGCCTTCGCGGCCTTTTTTGCGGTGGTGGATGCGATCTTGAACGACAGCGTCACGCGCTTATATAAGGCTTTATCGAAGTAGTTTTTATGGATGACGAGAACGTTTATTCCGTGGAGCAAGAAGAGCCGGTAAGCGGCGATGCCGCCGGAGCTCCCGCCGAGGGCGAATCCCCGATGCCCGAGGAAGCCGCCGCCGAACCCGAGGCCGAGCCGGCTGCCGGGCAACCCGCTGCCGCGGGCTACGATGAATCCTCACCCAAGAAGTGGTTCATCATCCACACCTATTCCGGATTCGAACAGAAGGTAGCGGAGTCGTTGCGCACGCGCTCGCAGGCTTTCGGCTTTGCCGATAAGATCGGCCAGATTCTGATTCCCACCGAGGAAGTCGTCGAATTGCGCGGCGGCAAGAAAGTCACGAGCAAGCGCCTGGTATATCCCGGTTATGTGCTGGTGGAAATGGAAATGAACCGGGACACGGATGAGGCCCGCAAGGAAGCGGACAAGCTCTGGCACGAAGTGAAGAACACGCCGCGCGTGACGGGATTCGTCGGCGGCGGCACGCAGCCGGTGCCGCTCAGCGCGGATGAAGTGAATTCGATTCTCTACCGGCAGGTTTCGTCGGCCGAGCGTCCGCGTCCCAAGACAACTTACGAGCGGAACGACAGCGTGCGCATTGTGGACGGTCCGTTCACCAATTTCCGCGGCAAGGTGGACGAAGTGAATACCGACCGCGGCACTTTGCGCGTGATGGTGATGATATTCGGACGCGCTACGCCGGTGGAGCTCGAGTTTCTGCAAGTGGAAAAAGAATAGCGAAGGATTTGAGAGATGGCAAAGAAAGTTACTGGTTCAGTAAAGCTGCAGATTCCCGCCGGGAAGGCCACGCCCGCGCCGCCCGTGGGCACGGCCCTCGGTCCGCAAGGCGTCAATATCATGGATTTCTGCAAGGCATTCAACGCCAAGACATCCAGCAAAGATCAGGAAGGGCTGATCATCCCGGTGGTGATCACGATCTTTTCGGACCGTTCGTTCACCTTCATCACCAAGACGCCGCCGGTGCCGGTGCTGATCAAGCGCGCGGTGAATCTGGCGAAGGGATCGCCCGAGCCGCATAAGACCAAGGTGGGCGTCATCACCGAGAAGCAGGTGGAAGAGATCGCCAAGATCAAGATGCCGGACCTGAACTGCTTCACGGTGGAAGCCGCCATGAACTCGGTGCGGGGCACGGCGCGCAGCATGGGCGTGGACGTAGTGGCGTAGCGATTCGTGCCGCCTCCCCACGCGCATAAACGCCCGGCGCGCGTAAAATAGAAGCATGTGGGCGCTGGCCGCCATCCTGCTTTTCCTGCAATCTCCCGACTACAGCGCGGAAGGCATGAAAGCGTTGGATGCCGGGAAATACGAAGACGCTGCCGCGTTATTCGCCAAAGCGGCCGCGGCCGATCCGAAGGATTACAGCGCACACTTCAACCTCGCGCTGGCTTACAGCATGCTGAAGCGCGACACCGACGGTGTCGCGGAATACAAGAAGACGCTGGAGCTCAAGCCCGGTCTTTACGCAGCGGAATTGAACCTGGGCATCCTGCTGCTGCGCGACAAAGAGCCCCTTGGCGCCGCGCAGAATCTGCAAGCGGCCGCCGATCAGAAGCCCACGGAATTTCGTCCCCGGCTCTATCTGGCACAGGCTCTGCTCGATTCCGCCGATCCGGCCAAAGCCGAGCAGCAATTCCACGCCGCGCTCGAGCTCGATCCGAAATCCGCGGCGGCGGAATTAGGCTTGGCGCATGCCCTCGCGAAGCAGGATCGCCTGGCCGAGGCCGCGCCGCATTTTCGCGCCGCCGCCCAACTTGATCCCACGTATCGCGACGATCTGCTGGAGCTCGCCTCGCTCTACGAAAAGAACCATCAGGCGGACGAAGCCGTCGCCATCTATCGCGAGTTTCCGGAGAACGCCGCCGCGCAAGAACATGCCGGACACTTACTGCTCGAAAACAAACGGCCGGCCGACGCCATCGCGCCGCTCGAAGCCGCCATCGAGAAAGATCCCACGCCGGCCAACCGGCTGGCGCTGGCCAGCGCCTATCTTTTCCAGAAGCAGACGGAAAAAGCGCTTCCCTTGCTGGACCAATGCGTCGCGGCCGAGCCGGATAACTACGATCTCCGCATGATGTACGGCCGCGGCTTGCGCGATGCCAAGAAGTTCGATCCGGCCGCGCAGCAGTTCTTTCACGCTACTAAGTTGAAACCGGATTCCCGCGAAGCCTGGAATGAGCTGGCAGGCATGTTATATATGTTGGAGAAGTATACCGAATCGCTGAGCGCCCTGGACCGCGCGCACCAGTTAGGCGATGATACGCCGGCGAATTACTATTTCCATGCCATCACTTACGATAAGTTACATGTGATCGAACCGGCGCTCGATTATTACCGGCAATTTCTGGCGCGCAGCAAGGGCGAGTTTCCAGACGAGGAGTGGAAGGCACGGCAGCGCGCCAAGCTGCTCGAAAGGGAGTTGAGTAAACGATGACTTTGCGTTTATTGGCCGCCCTCCTGCTGGCGTCCGGCCTGCTTCGGGCCGATCTCGCCAGCGCCAAGGCCGAGCCGAATCTGGGTAAACGCGCGATGCTGGCGCTCGATAACGCCGCGGACGCCCTTACCAAGGCGCGCGAAGCGTATGCCAAAGGCGATAACGCGGGGGTGGCCAAATTAGCCAAGGAAATCGCGGATTCGGTGGAGTTCGCGGAAACTACGCTCAACGAAACGGGTAAGAACCCGCGCAAAAGCCCCAAGTGGTTCAAGCGCGCGGAAGGCTTCACGCGCGATCTATCGCGCCGCCTCGATGCATTCCAACAATCGATGGACTTTGCGGACCGTTCCATGCTCGACGCCGTGAAAGCCAAAGTCCAGCAGGTGCACGATCATCTGCTGATGGGTGTCCTGGAGGGCAAAGAAGAATGAGAACCCTTGTGATATGCGCGTTGCTTGCCGCCCCGCTGGCGGCGCAACAGCAGCGCGATTTCCTCACCGTGGACGAAGCGGACCAGATCCGCGAAGCGCAGAATCCCAACGACCGTTTGGCGCTGTATGTTCATTTCGCCAAGCAACGGCTGAGCCAGGTGGATCATTGGCTGGCCAAGGATAAGCTGGGACGCTCCATTCTGATTCACGATGCACTGGACGATTACTCGAACATTATCGATGCCATCGATCTGGTGGCAGACGACGCCTTGCAGCGTCGCGTCGACATCAAGCCCGGGCTGACGGCCGTGGCCACCGCCGAAGCGGAAATGCTGACGCGCTTGCAGGCCATCCAGGATAGCCAGCCGAAAGACATCGAACGCTATGATTTTGTTCTGCGGCAAGCGATCGACGGCACCGACGACAGTTTGGATCTGGCGCGGGAAGATCCCAAGGTGCGCGCGGCGGGGGTCACCGCAAAAAACAAGAAGGAAGAGAAGCAGCGCGAAGCAGAGATGACTCCCGCCGAGCGCGACGCCAAGAAAGCCGAGCAAGCCAAGGCGCAGCAGGAGCAGAAGAAGGCCCCTACGCTCTACCGTCCGGGCGAGCAACCCGATAATCCCAACCAGGCGCAACCGCAATAAACTAGTTTCATGGTTCCATCAGCCGCCGCATGGACAGCATCGTTAGTGTTGCTGGCCAGTGTCTCGCCCGCTGTCGCCGCCGAAGCCATCTTCAATGTGAAAGACTACGGCGCTACCGGACGCAAATCGTTCGATGCCCGGCCCGCCATTCAAAAAGCGATCGACGGCGCCGCGGCGGCCGGCGGCGGTACGGTCTATCTGCCTCCCGGCGAATACACATCCGGCACGCTGCATCTGCGCAGCCACGTGCGCCTGCTGGTCGATTCCGGCGCGACACTTTTCGCGTCGCTCGATGGCAAAGCCTTCGACAAGCCCGCGCTGCTCTATGCCGAAAATGCCGATAACATCACCATCGAAGGCCGCGGCACGATGGACGGCCAAGCCAGTTATTTCTGGGGTCCCAACGGCGACTTTGAGGACGCATTGATCCGCGAGAACATGCTGCTCGCCAAGGCGCTCGGTAAACCGTTAATGCGCTCGTTTCCCACCGGCTTCGGCAAAGAGCAAATGTACCCGCACCTGGTGCTGCTTCTGCGCTGTAAAGATGTGCGCATCGCCGGCCTGTCCTTTATCCGCTCCCGAAGTTGGACCATCAATCCTTACGCCTGCGAACACCTGACCATCGACGGCATCCATGTCCAATCGAGCTTGAAAGAGGCGGTTTGGGCCGACGGCATCGATCCGGATGGATGCAAGGACGTGCATATCTCGAACAGCACCATCGAGACCGGCGACGATGCCATCGTACTGTGGTCGTCTAATATCTACGGTCCCGCGTTGCCCTGCGAGAACATCACAGTTACTAACTGCCGTCTATCTTCGGCTTCGAGCGCCATTAAGTTCTGCGACGGGAATATGAATTGTATCCGCCACGTAACCGTCGATAATACGGTAATTACCGATTCGAACCGCGGCATCGCCTTTATGGTTTTCGATGGCGGCTATGTAAGCGACGTGGTGATCTCGAACCTGACCATCGAATGCCGGCGCCACGATTGGTTCTGGTGGGGCGATGGCGATCCGATCCACTTCGACATCAAACTGCGCAGCGAGGTCGACGGCAAGCCGCATCCCGGCGAGCCACCCGCGGGATCGATCCGCAACGTGATTCTGAGTAACATTGTGGCGCATGGGCAGGGCACCTCGCTAATCCACGGGCATCCGGATAGCTGGCTGGAAAACGTCACACTCGATAATGTGAAGCTATTCGTGTCGAACGATCCCGAATCGCCAATCCAAAAGACTACTGACGCGATGGAGGTGCGTTGGGCACGCAATCTCAAGCTCAAGGATGTCGAAGTCGTCTGGGAGAAACCGTCCTCGCCAAAGTGGCAAAGCCCGCTGCGCGTGGAGGATGCCGAAGCCCTCGAAATGAACGGTTTTCGCGGGTTGGCGGCGACTGCGGCCGCGCCTGTGGTTCGATTCATGGATGTAGACGGCGCCGCGCTGCGCAATTCCGACGCCGTGCCGGGAACAGATCTATTTCTGGAGGTGGCAGGCGCGAAGAGCCGCAACATCCGGCTGATCGGCAGCGATCTGCGAGCGGCGAAGACGGCTTACCGCATCGGCGCCGGAGCCAATGCGGACGCCATCGCCGTCAAGTGAGTATAATCAAGGAAGCTCGCGCGAACGTGGCGGAATTGGCAGACGCACCAGACTTAGGATCTGGCGGGGGAAACTCCGTGGGGGTTCAACTCCCCCCGTTCGCACCATCCCTCCCTCCTATGTCCCCGGTTGTGCCATTTGTTAGACTGAATTTCAGTGCTGAAGCGTTTCATTTTCTGGGACTATCCACGCGCCAGTTGGCAGTATGACGTGATGGTCGGCATCATCCTGATCTTCATCATGTTGACGCCGCGCGGGTGGTTCCGCGACCAGCCGCGCAGTCCCTTGGTGAGTTCGGTATCAGTACGGCCGGGCGAACATTCCAGCAATGTTTATTGGGTCGAACCGGAATTGCTGGCGGGCCTCAGCAAGGACCAACAGGCACAAAAACTGCCCGATCTGATCAAGACCTTCACGCACCAGAAACAAGTCATCGTGACCCGTGTTGAAACCATTGCGGACTCCGATGGGGAAACCAAGGGTTACATGGTTTTCGCCAAGCCCTGAGCGGACACCTCCAATGAACCGTCTGGCCCTCGCATTTCTGGGAATCGCCGTGAGTGCGCCCGCTTGGGCGAAACCGCCGGGCGAGCTGGATGCCGTGTTGGACCGTATGGACCGGGCCGCCGCCGCCTTCAAGAGCATGTCCGCCAATATCCGCCGCGTTTCCCATACCGCGGTAGTGAATGAAGACAACGTGGACTCGGGAACCATCCTTCTCAAACGCGGGCGCGGCCATGAAGTGCGTATGCTGATCCAGTTGACGGAACCGGACGCCAAGGCAGTTGAGTTTCGAGATCATACCGTGGATATCTATTACCCGAAAATCCAGACGGTGGATGAATTCGACGTGAGCAAGTTTCGCGAGCTGCTCGAGCAGTTTTTCCTGCTCGGTTTTGGCACCTCGCGCGCGACCCTGCAGGCTTCTTACAGTCTGCGGCTGGTGGGCGCGGACACCATAAACGGGCAAAAAACCGATCGTCTGGAATTAATCCCGAAATCTAAAGAGGTCTTGCAGCATCTATTGAGACTGGAGATGTGGGTGGGGGATAACGGCTACCCCCTTCAGCAGAAATTCTATATACCAGGCGGCGATTACGAATTGGCCACGTATTCGGATATGAAAATCAATCCCGATCTGCCGGACGCCATGCTGAAATTGAAGCTGCCGCGAAATGTGAAGAGGGAGTATCCGCAGAGGTAATCTTCCCAGGCGAAGACCAGGCGCATGGAATCGAGCGGAACCAGGAACCGGCTAACCTTTCTGGATTGGCTGCGCGGCATCGGCGGCATCATCATGCTGCAGGGCCATGCCTTCCATTCCTTTTTGAAGCCCCCGCTGCGCGGCAGCGCGGCTTACATGCTTTCACAATTCTGCGGGGGCATGCCACCGGCGATTTTCCTATTTCTCACCGGCGTGACGCTGGCGTTTCTCATGTACAGTTTCGAACGCAAAGGCGTTTCGAAGCGCGCGCGCATTACGGGCACGCTGCGCCGCGCCGGGTACCTATTCGGCATCGCCATGCTGTTGCGGCTGCAGCTCTGGTTATTCAGTTGGCCGAGCCCCTGGACTAACTTACTCAAAGTGGACATCCTGAACTGCATGGGTTTCGGGATCGCCCTCATGGCGGGTATGTCGTTATTCACCACGGCGCAGCGCGTCAAATTCTGTGCGGTGCTGGGAATGTTGATCGCCTGCCTTTCGCCGCTGGTCACGCAAATGAACTGGACGGGCGTGCCGGCGATCGTCAAAGCTTATCTTGCGCCCGATTACAACACATTCAGCTTTTTTCCGTGGGCCGCGTATATGGCGTTCGGGATGAGCGTGGGCAGCCTGATCCGCCTGCTCAAGCACGAACAATATGACAAAGTGATGCAATGGGCGGCGCTGCTCGGTATCGTTACCATTATCGGCGCGCGCTACTTTGCGAATCTGCCTTTCTCCATTTATCCGAAATCCGAGTTCTGGCTGGATAGTCCGGCGCAAGTGCTGATCAAGCTTGCGGTCACGCTGCTGATCCTGGTGGTGGCTTATGTTTGGACGCAACATGCCGCGCGGCCCGGCTGGAGTTGGGTGCGGCAATTCGGCACCACCTCGTTGCTGGTTTATTGGGTGCATATAGAACTGGTTTACGGCCGCTGGCTGCCATGGTGCAAGAATAGTCTGGACGTGGGTCAGACCGCGCTGGCTGCGATTGTACTTATCGTGACTATGCTGCTGCTGGCCGTGGCAAAAACTTACCGTAAGGAAATTGCTGCTTATGTTGTAAGCTGGCGGTGGTCGTGGAGCGCCAAACCAGACCGGGTCCCCGCGGATTAGTGTTTTAGGGAAATCGCCGGCAAGTAGCTACCTATCTGTTGCCTCTGCCACCATGCTCCAGTTTGCCGCCGCTCAGCGAAGTTAGTAAATCGGTAATCATAGACTATAGCCCGTATATAGTGCGGCGGAGATCCGGGGAACGGATTGTGTTCCAGTAATCCGAGCACGGCCGACGAACCTTGCAACAGCCGCGCCACAAAATTATAAAACCACGGATTCTCCTGGGCATTCCCCAGGGCCGCGAACCACATCTGCCAATCGAGCCGCGGCTGATAGGGCGCCACCCAAGGCGGCGCGCGTCTTACATCACCCGGCTTATAACGAAATTCGTATGCCAGCCAATGATCGCCGTCGTCTGAACCTTCAATGACGATTTCCGGACGCGTCGTGGTCATTACCGCAAATAGCCCGTACGAGTTGACTAGTCGAAAGGGCGAAATCAGTTCCATATAAGTACGCGGCGGACCGGTGATAGATATGCCCACCATTTCGAGTAACTGGAGCCCGCTTGTAGTTAGCACGAAGATCATGAGAGCTAAGGTGACCGTCCGATGGACGCGTCTCTCGGTTCGAACCTCGCTTCGCGGATGCTCCCAGAAGAGGAATACACACAGAGCGATCGCCAGCCAATTGAAGAACGTATAATTGCCTGTAAGTAGAATCAGCACCTGCAGGCTGATCAAACACACTCCGCCTACGCGCCTTATCTTGAATGGCGCGAAGACAAGAAATGGAACCCCAAGTTCCACGATGAAGACGAACACAGTCGACATCTTTTGAAACCACATCGGCAGTTGCTCCATGTACCAGGCCACGGGCGTGGGTAGAGGCTGCGTGAAGTAGTGGTAGCTCAACGCCGTCAAATTGCGCCAGGCCGCATCGCCGCTTTCGAGCTTTACCATCCCGGACATGAACATCAGGCGGAACAGCAGCCACCGAAACAGCCAAGTCCGGCCGGGCGTGCCATCCGCGAAGATGGCCAGGAAGCCCACTTCAGTAAGTAAGATATCCCACTGAAAAGACCAGAAATCCTGCCCGGCAACGGATATGGAAAGGTACAAAATCAGCGTTCCGATAAGGCAAGGGCGCCGGAGAAAGCCGAGGATAACGAGGATGGCCATCAGCGCGCCGGCAATCCAAACCACGCGCAGCGCCCAGTCGCTCGAATTGAGCCAGAACACGGTGGGCGCGTACCAGAATGCCTTGGCGCCTAAGGCGGTATGCATGCTCTTGAGGTAATTGGAGACAGGCAAAATGCCCTGAGCACCGATCAGCCCTTGCGCCTGTACGCCAAACGAAACGAAGGCAATCAGATAGATCACGCCGAGGGCCTTGAGAAAAATGGCAGTGGCGCGGTCCATAACTTGCAGCTATCGGGAAAGTCCTTACTTTGATTATAATCGCCGCGCTGGCCCATCAGTAAGCAAGCCTTCTGTATGGATCGAGTTACAGACCGTTAACCACGGAAGTTAACCTTTGCACTTAAAGTACTAACCGAAGTGCAGTTGAAATTAGACACTCGTTAATCGATACAATGCGACTGTAGGTAACTATATGAAACCCACCCTGCGCGTGCCCACTCTCATAACCACGGTTAGTATCGCCTTGAGTATGGTTCCCCCTGGCGCTGCCCAGAACCGGGATTTGCACCTGCAAACAAACGCGGTAAGCCACTTCAGGCCGGCGCTTTCGGGGCCGATATTCGGTGCGGCCCAGAACTCTCCCGCCGGATTCGGCGGCGCCACGCAATCGGTGTCCGCCGATTTCAACGGAGATGGAGTACCCGACCTCGCAATTTTGAATCCATGTAATTCGTCCGACTGCGGCGCGGGCTACGCTTCTATGGCCATTCTATTGGGCAACGGCGATGGCACATTTCAATCGCCCGTGCTGTATGGCACCGGCACGTATCAGCCCATGTCGGTGGCGATTGGGGACTTCAACAACGACGGCATAGCTGACCTGGCGGTGGCATCACAGTGCGCATCGAGCGGGAGTTGCGGCGCCGGCCAAGTGAGTATCCTTCTGGGAAATGGTGATGGGACTTTTCAGTCACCGGTGAATTACGCGACGGGAACTGGCAGCAGTTACTTCTTGGTTACCGCGGATTTCAACGGCGACGGGAATCCGGACTTGGCGGTGGCCAATCAAACCAGCGGTGGTAGTGCTGTGCAGATCATGCTGGGTAACGGGGATGGTACGTTCCAAGCGCCACTTAGTTACTCAACCGGCGCACCGTCGGCCCTGTTTCTGGCTGTGGCCGACTTTGATTCAAACGGAACACCCGACTTAGCAGTGGTCAACGGCGGCACGCAGGATTCGGTGAGCATATTACTGGGCAATGGCGACGGCACGTTTCAATCCGCCGTGATTTATCCATCGGGTGGCGCGCTGGCCGCCGCGGCAGCCGTGGGTGATTTCAACGGCGATGGGGTACCGGATATTGCGGTGGTCAATCAATGCGCGACTTACAACAATCTCAGTTGCTCCGCCAGCGGATCGGTAGGGGTGCTGCTAGGCAACGGCGACGGCACCTTGCAGGCGCCCGTGATTTACGGGTCCGGCGGCGCACAGCCTAACTCCATTGCCGCAGCGGATTTCACCGGCAACGGCACCCCCGCCTTGGCCATTGTCAACCTTGGTCCCACTACGGGCACGGGGGATGGTGTACTTAGTATTCTGTTAAACAATGGAAATGGAACTTTCCAGGCGGCGACTACGTTCGACACGGGAGCGACTTACTCGACCTATGTCACTACCGCAGATTTCAACGGCGACGGCCAGCCGGATGTGTCTGTAACCAGCCAATGTCCCAGTACAGGGAGCTGCAGTAATGGTATTGCGGCTGTCTTACTCAATACGGACGCCACCTTTGGCGCGTACGCCAGCTCCACGGTGTTAACCTCATCCCTGAATCCGGCTGCTCCAAGCCAGGCATTACTCTTGACGGCTACAGTCACCTCCGCGTATGGCCAGGGTTCCCCAACCGGAACTGTCACTTTCTATGATGGCTCGACCGAGCTCGCCGTAGCAACACTTTCGGACGGACAAGCCAGTTACACAGCCGCACTATCCACGGCGGGACTGCACTTCCTCGAAGCGGTGTATTCGGGCAACTCGAATTTTGCCGGAAGTGTATCGGCCGTTTCGCGGGAAATCATCGGTACGCCGGTTAAGTTGACTTCGTCCCTTAATCCGGCGCCGGTCAATCAGTCAGTGACATTCACGGCTGCCGTGACCGGCAGCGGACCCGCGCCAACGGGCACGGTGACGTTCACCGATGGGACATCCACGTTAGGAACCGCGCAGCTAAATAACGGCGCCGCGGTTTTCAGTTCTTCCTCTTTGGCGGGCGGTAACCATTCCATCGGCGCCTCCTATAGCGGCGATCATAACTACCAGCCCGGCGCGGCAGCCCTTACGCAGGCCTTAAGCCAGTCAACCGCCGCGGTAGTGACTTCCAGTGTCAATCCGGCGAGTGCCAACCAGCCGGTTACATTCACGGCTAGCGTAACCGGACCCTCCGGCGCCATTAACTCGGGCACGGTGGCGTTTCTGCAAGGCAACCCCGCAACCACGTGGGGAACAGCGCCCGTAGTAAACGGCCAGGCTCAAATCACGAACGCCTTCGGCCATAGCAACACTTATCCGATTAGCGCCGTATACCTGGGCGCTCCGGACTATCAGCCCAGCACATCCGCCTCCATCAATCAGGTAGTCAGCGGCAGCCAGACTGTCAGCACCTCGACTTCGCTGGCTTCGTCGGGCTCTCCGTCCTACACTGGCCAGCCGGTGACATTCACGGCGACGGTCAGCCCGACATCCGGTTCCATACCCGATGGCGAAACC
>Ga0335074_10012105_pt1 | contig 12084 bp, 6 predicted proteins | sample Lox_Sample_23_FD_206715 | JGI IMG/M metagenome (GOLD analysis project Ga0335074, IMG submission 206715) | Soil microbial communities from Loxahatchee National Wildlife Refuge, Florida, United States - Lox_Sample_2.3 | ecosystem: Environmental > Terrestrial > Soil > Wetlands | place: USA: Florida...
AATTTCCGCATCGCCGAATATTTCGTGAACTTCCGCGACGCCTGCACCGCGATCGCCACCAGCCAGATCAAGGTGCAGAGCGGCTGGGCGGAACTGCCGGAGGGGCCGGGGCTCGGCATCGATATCGATGTCGAGCGGCTGCGCGCTCGGCCCTACAAGGAGTTCAGTGGCAAGGGCTTGACCGAGTACTGGCAGGAGTTCCCGCGCAAGCACTATGTTCCGGGGCTGGCACCGCGGTAGTAGCAGCAGGCACCTCGCGCTCACGGTGCGCGCGGGTTGCGCGCACCGTGCAATCCTTGCGGTGGTCGATGCAACCATATGGCGAGGAATAATCGCTGACTGGTGGCTGGCTACGAGGCATCTCGATCAAACCGCCTTAGCATCCCAGAAAACGTGACCAGGGCGAGGGAGAAGACGATCCAGCCAGTCACTTCGTACGCGGCCTTTAGAAACCGCCATATACCCGATGACCAGTCCGATCTGGGTACGATCTCGCATTTGCCCTCCTGATGAAGTGGAATAAAGGGCACAAGCATGTCCGCAGCATAGACCAGATCGTCGGTCCACGTATTCGCAGCGTCCGTGCAGTAGACCTCGGTAGCCGGGCCGACGCCACTCCCATCGAGGCGAAGAACAGCGCGCTTCAGGCGAGGTGGCGGGTCCTTCCCATCCGGCGGAAGAGTCTCCGCCCCGGTGGAGGCAACGACCACGGACTCCATCAGCATGTCCCTGCTCTTCGCCATGCGCACCCCAATAGTGCCCAATAAGAGGAAGACGATCAGGGTCGCGATCGCCTTGCGTCGACTCAGACCAAAGCCAAATCCGAAACCGAAGGCCGATCGAACTAGCTTGGGCAGCAGTCCCGGTTTCGGCGCCTTCCACTGTTCCAGGATCGCGATATCTCTCGCGGCGCTCTCTTCGCCTTGGTTCCGCAGGACCCTGGCGAGCTGACGGTAAGGTTGCGGGAAAAAGTCGTTTTCCTCATCCGCCGCTTGCTTTTTCTGCAGCCCCAGCCAGCGGCCGTACTTGTCCGCGAGCGGGCTTCGCCACCGCCCAAAGATGCGTGAGTGTCGTATGCGCGTCGGGGACAAACTGCTTCCCGGCAAAGCAGCCGGATCCAGCTTGATTCGCTCGTACGTCAGCCCATCAAAATTAACGGTCAGCCCGGACTGACCCGGACACAGATGCGAGCCCCAACCCTGAGGCCAAGTGTGCTCGATGGCCCCGGCCCGCATACCACAAAGATCGATCGAGGACGGAGGCTCGAACGACAGTTTCTTCGCCTTCAGGACAGAGCCTATCCGCCCGTTCCGAAGGTCGAGAGGCGGGCGCGAGTTATCCTTTCGCTCGCAGCTTATCCTGAGTCCATCCCAAACCAGACTCCCGGTGACGTCGATGCGCTCAAGTCGCAGATCACCCTCCGCGACGGTATCCTCGAGAAGAAGATCATCACCGATCCGCATATCCTTTGCGTATATCGCGGATCGCGACTTATTCTTGAATTCCGCCCGCCTGAAGCGAACACCGCGGCCGACCGTCGCTCCACCTAACATCGTCGCGCCTTGCACGCTGAAGTCATCGCTAAACTCGACATTTCCGCCCACGCGGATTCGTTTGGTTGACAACGCTATTCCTGATCCGTCATCTGTGCTGTTGTATAGCGAACATCCCTGGAACTCCAGATCGCCACCGACCTCGGCGCCGTTGAAGTTGGAGCGTCCATAGGATCGAAAGATGCTCCCTTGTCCCCCGTCAGCCGACACATGTGCTCCTAGCGATGCGAGGCGCAGGTTTCCACCAATTCGGGCGCCAATCGCGCTCAGCGCCACGCCACTGCCGTCGGCGGTCCTGTTGTTGATTTCAGCGCCGTCGAACGAGAGCCGCCCACCGACCCTCGCGCCATTGAGGTTCATGCCTCCCTCGACCTTGACACGGTCGAACTGGACTTCATTGCCAAGCTCTGCGTTGGTCGCAACCAACGCCCTGGCCCGACCGTCCGGGGTGCGATTACTGAGCGTAGCACCTGCGCACCGAAAGCTGCCGCGAATGGTGGCGCCTGAAAAGTTCACCTCCCCATGCGCGGTGAATTTGTCCATGTACACGCAGGCTCCGACGTGAATGTTGCTAGCCTGTAACGCGCGCCTGTCTCTATGAGGCTCTGTGTTGCGCCTCTCGTCGGTTCCGTTAAGGGTTGCGCCATCGAGCAAAAGGCGGGCGCCAATCTCCGCCGCCAGGAGCCAAACCGTCCCATCCGCAGTGAAGCCGTCATTTAGGGCTACGACATCACCGATCCTCGCTGCCTGGGCGTTTAGCGCGAATCCTTCTCCCTTAGAAATTTTCGCTCCGGTTGCCCAGATGTCTCCCCTGATGCGTGCGGAACGAACACACACGCCGCCTTCGGCAACAAAGTTATTCAACAAGAATATGCTGCCCCGGACATCCGCATTGGCCAGCCATAGTGCGTAATGACGGTCGCTTGGTTTTACATCGTCCACAGGACGAGGCTTGGGCCCCAGTAGCCGCGCTCCGGAACCCATGACCTGGCCATTGATTATGCAACCTCGTGCGTCGATCCATGCCTTCAGTGGTTTGCCCAGGTGGCTGTGGTACGGCTTGGCATCGGAGAAATCAAATGGGCCATCAATCTCGCTTTCGCGCATATTCAGATAACTGAATCGGCTTCCCTTGATGGATAACCGCGCGAAACGCGATCCCTCCAAATTTATGTCGTCGGGGAGGTCGCAGTCCTCCAGCACCAGGGCGGGGAGGCCGCTGAAGGGCTGCGCGAGGTCCGCCAGATCGAGCGTACCATGCAAACAGGCATTTTTGATGCGTATACCCATAAGCGGAAGGAGCGATTCCACCGTCCCTGCATCGTGACATTTCAACAACAGATCACGCAACACCATCGCACGGATGCGACCGTTGCCTTCACGCGTTTGGAAGTCAGCGATGGCGCCTGCGCGCAACGTGGCAACCAGCCACTGCTCATCCGGAGTGAGAGTGAGCTGGTCACCGCCTGCGAATCCATCCATGGGCGTCGCCTCCCGTGGCGGTTACGATTGGCGCGGTCGTTGCACGGACGTCGGTTTGGAAGGGCCGGGAAACTCAACCGCGCCACGATCGCCAACCGGAATAGCCATGCCACCTCATGATCGAGACGGCGGCACCGGGCCTACTATTCTCTGCTGTCATCTGGATGTGATGCACGTCACACTTTTGCACACAATCGCACGTTTCTGGCTGAGCGTCGGGCTTGGGCGTCCCGATGGCCCAGTCTCATACCGACACTCGAGGAGGGATACGCCGGCGACACCCTCGGTCGGGGCTAACTAGCGGTCTTTAGTTACCGCGGGGGAAGGGCGAGGACGGGGAGCGCCACCGAGTCCATTTGCTGCCTGCTTGGTCAGGAACGCCGCGAGCGCTCGCACTGTGCGGTCCTTTGCGACCCCTGGGCGCAGGCGCATGACGAAGCGCCAGGAGCCGGGACGTTCCACGTGTGGGAACAGGCGGACAAGGCGGCCGCTCTGCAGGTCGAAATCGATCAGCGGCGAGCGTCCCAGCGCCACGCCGGTGCCCGCCGCGGCCGCACCAATTGTGGGGGCGTAGCTGCTGAAGCGGACGATGTTGCCGTTGGGCACCGGCCCCAGTCCCAGCAGCGCGAACCAGGTGTGCCAGTCCATTTCCGGACTGGTCTCGTGCTGCTCCTCGAGCAGTCGCAGGTGCTTCAGCCCGCCGGGATCGGCGAGCGCTGGTTCGCTCGCCAGCAGTGTCGGACTGCACACCGGGAACACCGTCTCAGTAAACAGCTCCTGGTCGCCGGGGGTCGCTTCGTCGAGGCGGACGCGCAAGATGGCAATGTCGATGCCGGCACGTGCCAGGTTGGGCGTGTCGTCGGTGGTGACGGCGGCGATCTCGGTGCCTGGGTGCAGCGCCGAGAAATTGGCGAGACGCGGTGCCAGCCACAGCACCGCGATCGGCATACTGGCAGATACCGTCACCTGCCGGGTTTGGGTGCTGCGCCGTCTGATCTCCTCGCAGACGCGGCCAAGCTCGCCGAGCGCGGCCTCCACTGCGGCCAGCAGGTCTTTCCCCGCGCGAGTCGGGATTATCCGACCGCCCGAACCATCCCGGTCGACCAGGATGGTGCCGAGGTTCCGCTCCAGCCCGGTGATCTGATGGCTGACCGCGCTGGTGGTGACGTGCAGCTCTTCGGCGGCGCGGGCGAAGCCGCCGAGGCGGGCGACCGCTTCGAATGCGCGCAAGGCAGCGAGCGGCGGGATGGAAGGGATTCGCGGCATTGGAGGCGTCACGTACACGCAATTACGGGTGGGAAACCTGGCTTTGGCAATGAGGTCGGGTAAATCTGTCGCTCGTTGCAATCACCGACGGTTCGGCCGAAATTGCCGGATATGGACACAAAGATCAAAAGCCCGCCGGCAGAGCCGGAGCTCGCCCCGCCTTGCACACCGCTACACATCGCGGTTGCACCCGGTCTGCTGGGTTGCGAGCACGGGGTGGTCCGCGAGCCCGATGAGAGCGAGGAGAGCTATCAGTCCCGTTGCGAGCCCTCGGGAGCTCTCACCACCTACGCCAGGAACCCTTGAACGCGCCGCCCTTTCACGCCGGCGACTTCGTTCGGAGCAACTTCCCGCAACGAGAGAATCAGGCGAATCTAGGAGCGCGACCCTCGCAGGGCCGTGAACCACGGGTCAGGTCGTTCGATGCCGAGTCGCACAAATGCGGGTCCAGAGCATAAGGAGAATTCAATGACGCGAGGTGCAAATCTTGCGGCGGTTATCGGTGGTCTGGTGCTTGCGTTGGTCGGCGGCGGGGCGCAGGCCGACCAGCCGGTGCACCTGAAGATCTTCGCCGCGGGCACGTTGGCCCAACCGTTTCAGCAACTCGATGCGCTGTTCAGGAAGCAATACCCGAACGTCATCCCGGAGCCGCGGTTCGGCGGCAGCGTGAAGATGGCGCGCGAGATCACCGAACTGCACCAGCCGGCCGACGTGCTTGCGGTCGCCGACTACAGCGTCATTCCGAAATATCTGTTCCCTGACGGCGGCAAGCCGGGCTATGCCGACTGGTACGTTGGCTTCGCACGAAATGCGATCACCTTCATGTACACCAAGAATAGCAAGTATGCGGCGGAGGTAACGCCGGATACCTGGTACCGTGTCCTGGCGCGGCACGGGGTCGAGATCGGTCGCTCCAATCCGGACACCGACCCTTCCGGTTATCAGACTTTGCAGATGCTACAGCTCGCAGGACGGTACTATAGGGATCCGAAGCTGGCCGAGCAGATCCTCGCCAATGCCCCGCCGGCGAACATGCGCGACACCGAGACATCGCTAATCGCCGCGCTGCAGCTCGGGCAGATCGACTATCTGGCGATCTATCGGTCGGATGCGCTGCAGCACCACCTGAACTACATCGACCTACCTGCGGCGATCGACCTGAGCGATCCGAAGGACGCGGATCTCTACAAGCAAGCCGTGGCGGATACGCAGAACGGCAAGCTGCCGGGCAGGCCGATCGTCTATGCCGTTACGATCCCGGCGCATGCGCCGGATGCCGAATGGGCAGCGAAATACGTGGCGCTGCTGCTGGGCCCGGAGGGGCAGCGGATCATGCAGCAGAACGGTTTCGGCACGATGGTACCACCGTACGCAGTCAATGCCACCGCGATGCCGGCAAGTCTGCAGCCGCTCGTCAAGCCGTGGCCCGGGTCATGATGGGCATCGGTTGATCAGCGGCGTTCGACGGCAAGACGGGGTGGGTACATCAGGACCTTTCCCTCCCCTTGTGGGCTTGGGGGATCAGGATTGGCGGGAGGAGGAGGCAATCCCACTCCGTTCCCGCTCGAACAGCCAACCCCGCGGCCTGTTTCTGGCCTGCTGGCTGATCGGCAGCCTGATGGTCGGCTTCGTTGTCGTGCCGCTGATCGATCTGGCCGCTACACCGTCCGCGGCTAGTCTGGCCAGCGCGGCGCGCGACGCGGATCTGCGGCAGGCCATTGCGCTCAGTCTCGAAGCGGCGTTCCTCACCGCGTTGCTCGCCGCCCTATTTGGCGTGCCGCTCGCCTATACGCTGGCTCGCAGCAGGTCACGCACCAGCACCACCATCGCCGCCATCGTCGATCTGCCGCTCGCCGTGCCGCATACCGTCGCCGGGATTGCGCTGCTGATGGCGTTCGGCCGCCGAGGTATCCTTGGTGCCCCGGCCCTCGCCCTGTTCGGCATGCAGTTCTGGGGCTCGCTCTGGGGCATCATCGCGGGGATGCTGTTCGTTTCGGTTCCCTACACGGTCAATGCGGCACGTTTGGCCTTCGAGGCGATCGATCCGCGGCTGGAGCAAGTGGCGCGCACATTGGGCCTCGGTCCTTGGTCAACGTGGCTGCGCATCGTGCTGCCGCTCGCGCGGCGAGGCATCCTCACCGGCCTGACGCTCACTTACGCACGGGCGATCAGCGAGTTCGGCGCCGTCATCATGCTCGCCTACTATCCGATGACGGCACCGGTGCAGATTTACACGTTGTTTCTCCGCTTTGGCATCACGAAGGCGGCGGCCGCCTCCGTCTTGCTGCTGGCAGTTTGTCTGGGCCTGTTCGTGCTGTTTCGCGCACTGGCTTATGGCCGGGCCATCACCGTGGGGACCGGGCGATGACTGGACACGGCATCCTGCTTGACCGGCTGACGGTCAGGCTCGGAGCGTTTTCGCTGAACCACATGGATATCGCGGTGGGTGCTGGTGAGAGGCTGGTGATCATTGGCCCCAACGGTGCCGGCAAGTCGGTAACGCTCGAAACCATCGCCGGATTCCATTCTCCACGACAAGGGCGCATCGTGATTGACGGATGCGAGGTGACGCGGCTCCCGCCGGAAAGGCGCAACGTCGCGTTTGTGCTGCAAAATTTCGGGCTGTTCTCGCATCTGTCGGTGACGGGCAACATTATGCTGGGGCTTCACAGGATGCCACGCGGCCGCCGACAAGATCGTGTCGCGGAGCTTCTGCGCCAGTTCGGCATCGGCCACCTCGCGGCACGCTATCCGCAGAGCCTCTCGCCGGGGGAAAAGCAGCGGACCGGACTGGCCCGCGCGCTCGCTGCCGAGCCGGCTGTCTTCCTGTTCGATGAGCCGTTTTCCGCGCTCGATGCTGCAACGCATGAGCGGATGCGCCGTGAATTGCTCGACTTCCTGACGGACACCGGCATTCCCGCCATCTTCGTCACGCACGACCGTAGCGATGCGCACGCGCTCGGCACCGCGCTGGCAGTGATGTGCGCCGGGACGATCGTGCAGCAAGGGCCGGTACACGCTGTCAGCCGGGGGCCGGCAAGTCGTTTCGTGGCAGGATTGCTCGGCGTCGATAACATCTTCCCCGCGCGTCTGATGGGAGAGTCGCGCGGCGTTGCGACCGTTGCGAGCGGCGGCATGACCCTGCACGCCGTCGGCCGGCAAACCATCAACAACACGAGCCTGGATGTGCTGGTCGCAATCCGGGCGGAGGATATCGACATTCTTCCGCCCTTCAGCGATCACGCGGTGGCTAACCGGCTTGCCGCCCGCATCCTGCACGTGGTGGATGAGGGCGTGTTAAGCAGGATCGGGTTCAATTGCGGCATTGCTCTCCAGGCGCTGGCGATGAGCCGGCATGTCCGGGAGATGGATCTGGCGCCCGGCTCCATGGTGGACATTGCCATCTCACCGGAGGCGATCCGTCTGCTGCCGCCAGATTCCGGCTGGCTTGGGGCAACGGAATAACCCATCGCATTGCGTCCTGCTCAACGGTGGTTGAGAAACCATCCTTTGCCTCGGCGCGGGGAAGCGGACTTATGTGCCGGGCGCCAGCGTGGCACGATCGGCACCCGGAGAACCCGAGTTCATGTATTTCGACCTGAGGCTGTGGCGGCTGACAAGCGGGTTGCGCGGGCGGATCGCCGCCTCGGTGCTGATCGGGATGGTGGCGCTGGCGGTGGGGATTGCACGCTTCGCGTTCCTGGGCCGGTTCCTGGCGGACGTGTTCCGCGGCGCCGGGCCGGCCGCCCTTGCAATGCCGCTGGCAGGGGCGGCGGCCTGCATCCTGCTGCGGCCGTGGCTGGACGATGTGCGAGCGATGATCGCCCATCGCACCGCCTCGCATGTGCAGGAGGTGCTGCGAGGGCGGCTGTACGACAAGATCGTGGCTCTTGGGCCGGCTTGGTTTGGTGCGGAACGTACTGGCGGCGTGATGCTGTCGATGGTCGATGGCGTCGAGCAGTTGCAGACCTTCTTTGGCCAGTACCTGCCGCAGGTCGCCATCGCCGCCTTCGCACCGGTCGCGATCTTCGCCTTCATTGCTTTCTGGGACCTGCCGGTCGCCGGGGTGATGCTGGCGGGGGCGCTGTTCACGCTGGTGCTGCCGTCAGTCACGCATCACCAGAGCGGCATGGCGTCGGCCGAGCGCATGCGGGCGCTGAAGTCGTTCGGCGAGGAGTTCCTGGACGTCGTGCAGGGGCTGCCGACGCTGAAGGCGTTCGGGCAGAGCGGCGCCTATGGGCGAATGCTTGCCGCCAAGGCGCGGGCGCTGACTGAGAGCACGCTCTGGGTGCTGTCAACCAGCGTGATGACGCGGGGCATCACCGACCTGGGCTGCGCGCTGGGCGCAGCGGCGGCGCTGACACTGGGTGCCTGGCGTGTGCAACACGGCGAGATGAGCCTGACGGCGCTGCTGATCGTGCTGATGGCGGGCACCGAGATCTTCCGCCCGCTGCGCGACCTGCGCACGGTGCTGCACCAGGGGATGGTGGGCCAGTCGGCGGCGGCCGGCGTGCACGCATTGCTGGAGGCGCCGGTGACCGCGCCGGCGGCGCCGGCCCATCCGGTGCCGGCCGCTGGGCTGGCACCGGAGATCGTGTTCGAGGACGTGAGCTTTGCGTATCCAGGCGGGCGGGCGGCGGCGCATCGGGGGTTGAGCTTCTCGGTCGCGGCCGGGGAGCGGGTCGGGATCGTTGGGCCCAGCGGGTCGGGCAAGTCCTCGATCGTGCGGCTGCTGCTGCGGCTGCACGATCCGCAGAGCGGCGCGATCCGGATCGGCGGGCAGGACCTGCGGCGGCTCGATCCGGCGGCGGTGCGGCGGATGATCGCGGTGGTGGCGCAGGATACGTACCTGTTCCACGGCACGGTCGAGGAGAACCTGCTGCTCGGGCAGCCCGAGGCGACGCACGAGGACCTGGTCGCCGCCTGCCGGGCCGCCAATGCCCACGACTTCATCGAGGCGCTGCCCGACGGCTATCGCACGGTGATCGGGGAACGCGGGACCCGGCTCTCGGGCGGGCAGCGCCAGCGCATCGCCATCGCCCGCGCGCTGCTGCTGGATGCGCCGATCCTGGTGCTGGACGAGGCGCTGTCCTCGGTGGATGCCGAGAACGAGGCGGTGATCCAGAGCGCGCTCGACCGGCTGATGCAGGGGCGCACGACGCTTATCCTGGCGCATCGGCTGTCCAGCGTGATCGATGCCGACCGCATCCTGGTGCTGGACGACGGGCGCGTGGCTGAGTCCGGCACGCATGCGGAGCTGATCCGGCGGGATGGGCCGTATCGGCGATTGATGGGCCCGCAACTCGCCGAGCCCGCGGGCGACTGGCTGGACGAGCTGCCGGAGATGCCGCGCCCGACGGAGCCCGACGAGGCGACGCGGCCTGAGGTCCGCTCGCTGGCCGAGGACGCCGCCGAAGTCGGCTGGCCGGCGACGCTCCGGACACTGCTCGGGTTCATCGGGCCGTGGAAGGGCGAATTCTCCATTACCGTGCTGTGCGGCATCGGGCGGGTGGTGGCGTTCATCGGGGTGAGCGCGCTGGGGGCGCTGGTGATCCGCGCCGTCAAGGGCGGGCAGCCTACCGAGGCGCTGGTGATCGCGTTGCTGGCAGCCGCGCCGCTGGCGGCGCTGCTGCACTGGCTGGAGTCGTGGCTGGCGCATCACATGGCGTACCAGCTTTTGGCCGAGCTGCGAATCCGGCTGTACGCCACGCTCGAGCGGCTGGCGCCCGCCTACCTGCTGAAGCGGCGGTCGGGGGAGCTGGTGGCGCTGGCGACGCAGGATATAGAGACGGTCGAGTATTTCTACGCGCATACGGTTGCACCGGCGTTCGTGGCGGTGCTGGTGCCGGCTGCGGTGCTGGCCGGGCTCGCGTGGACGGCGTGGCCGCTGGCATTGGCGCTGCTGCCGTTCCTGGCTTACGCCGGGGCGTCGCCGGTACTGGGGCGGCGGCGGATCGACGCGATGGCCTCGATTGCGCGCGGCACGCTGGCGGAGCTGGCGGCGCATACCACCGAGACCATTCAGGGCCTGGCGGAGCTGACCGCGTTCGATGCGACAGGGCGGCGGCGGGGCGAGTTCATGGCGTTGGCTCGGCGGAGCCGGGAGAAGCGGCTGGTCCTGCTGGCGGACCTGACCCGACAGACGGCTGGGCTGGAGATTGCGACCGGGCTTGGCGGGCTGGCGGTGGCGGGGGTAGGGGCGCCGCTGGTGCTGGCGGGGTGGATCGCGCCCACGGTGCTGCCGCTGCTGGTGCTGATCTCGGTGGCGGCGTTCCTGCCGGTTTCGGAGATTGCGCAGGTGGGGCGGCAACTTGCCGATACGATCGCGTCGACGCGCCGGCTGCACGTGGTCGAGTCGGAGAAGGTGACGATCACCGATGGGGCGCTGTGTCCGCCTTCGCATCCCGGCGGGTCAGCGGTCGGCTTCGAGCAGGTGCGGTTCACCTATCCGGGCCGCCAGCGACCGGCGCTGGAGCGGGTGTCGTTCGAGGTGCCGGCGGGGGCGACGGTGGCCCTAGTCGGGCCTTCGGGGGCGGGCAAGACCACGATCGCGAACCTGTTGCTGCGGTTCTGGGACCCGGATGGGGGGGCGATCCGGATGGATGGGTTGGACCTGCGTGAGCTGACGCTGGACGGGCTGCGCGGGCGGATCGCGTTGGTGGCGCAGGACACGTACCTGTTCAACGATACGCTGGAGGCGAATGTCCGGCTGGCCCGGCCGGATGCGTCGGCAGCGGAGATCGAACGGGCGCTGAGGCTGGCGGCGCTGGAAGGGTTCGTGGCTGGGCTGCCAGAGGGGCTGGCGACTCGGGTCGGTGAGCGGGGGGTGCAGCTATCGGGTGGGCAGCGGCAACGCATCGCCATTGCGCGGGCGTTCCTGAAGGACGCGCCGATCCTGGTGCTGGACGAGGCGACCTCGCACCTGGATACGATCAGCGAGCAGGCGGTGCGCTCGGCGCTGGATGCGCTGATGACGGACCGTACGACGATCGTGGTGGCGCACCGGCTGTCCACGATCCAGGGGGCGGACCGGATCGTGGTGCTGGACGCGGGGCGGGTGGTGGAGGCGGGCACCCACGCGGAGCTGATCGCCCGGCGCGGCGTGTATGCGCGGCTGGTGGAGCGGCAGATGGCGGGCGTGGCGCTGCGGGCGTGAGGCGGGACATCGCTGCGTTCCATGTGTAACGAATATCTGCGACGACGGGGGTTTCAGGACTACGCGAGGGAGTTCTCGCAAACAAAGCTGCCGCTGGTGTTCCGCCGCCGCACCTGGCTCCCAACCTTCAGCCGCAAGACTCCGTCAAGCCGACCGATCAGGCGCCGATCTTCCGTTCGCGGGACGACGGGGTGGAGCTGGCCATGGCACGGTGGTGGTTCGTGCCGTGGTGGCACAAGGGCAAGCTCAAGGAATTCAGGCTTACCACCTTCAATGCCCGCTGCGAGACCATCGCGACTGCGCGCACCTTTCGCGATGCGTTTGCCCGGCGGCGCTGCCTGGTGCCCGTGGACGGCTGGTTCGAGTTCACCGGCGAGAGACGGGAGCGGGTGCGCTGGCTGGTGCGGCCACGCGATGAAGACGGCGTGTGCTTCGCCGGAATTTGGGATCGGTGTGAGACGACGGATGCGGGATCGGTCGAGAGCTTCACCATTCTGATGCGCGACCCGGCTCCTCCGCTGGACCAGCTCCACAATCGCCAGCCGGTGATTCTTCGGCGGCAGGATTGGACGACCTGGCTGGACCTGAAGGCTGATGTTGCGCCGCTGTTCGGGTTGGACAATGGCG
>Ga0335074_10012106_pt1 | contig 12083 bp, 7 predicted proteins | sample Lox_Sample_23_FD_206715 | JGI IMG/M metagenome (GOLD analysis project Ga0335074, IMG submission 206715) | Soil microbial communities from Loxahatchee National Wildlife Refuge, Florida, United States - Lox_Sample_2.3 | ecosystem: Environmental > Terrestrial > Soil > Wetlands | place: USA: Florida...
GTCGTGTTCTGGAGAACAACTTCGAAGGATAGAAATGGGCCGAGGTGCCGCTCAACTCCCCGCCAACCGGTATCTTATTCCAGTCAAAGGGCTTCAACCACAATTACACTTTTCGGAGAGGAACCCGCTTTTTACCAATTCGTAATCCGCCGGGCATTCGAATTTCATCTTGAGCCCGTATAGTTGGCAGCTTGATGAAATTTCTAATCTGTTGTTTTGGTTTCGCCGGTCTGTTGGGCGCGCAATCGGGTCCACCCGATTTCCTCAACCACAACCGGCCTGTTCTCGACGCACATAACTGCTACCCATACGACGGTAAGTGGACCGATCGAATTGATCGCGCCCTCAAGACCGGTTTCCCCGTGTCTATTGAATACGGCGCGGCGCCCTATGAGAACATCAACTTCGATTTCCACACCGGACAGCTGGTCCATGGCACCGGCCCCACGGATTATCTCATTCATCCGGACCATCTCGACTTCGGCCCGCGTCTGGGCGCCGCCTGGCAGGCGATTCCCAACAAGCTGGTTGTTCGAGCCGGCTGGGGCATGTTCTATTCCGGTGAAGACATGACTGGTTCGGACATCGACTTGGCCGCGGCGCCGCTTCTGCTTTCGCAGGCGCGGCCGGCGGCGGGCGGCCTGTCGGAGCCCGGCGGCGAACTCCGGGCCGTGGTGGTTCTCATCCGTCACGGAGTGCGCACTCCTCTGGCGAGCGAAATCCGGGGCAGCATCTACAACGCTCCGACTTGGCCCACGTGGCCGCAAGCTGCCGGAGTACTCACGGAGCACGGAACGGCCGCGCTAGGGCTTATGGGAGCCGCCATGCGGGGAGGTTCGCTGCGGTTGCGCAGATTTCAGGCGTGGCCTCCAGTTGGGGTAGTGCGTGAGATCTGCGTTCATTCGCGATGAGCCCACGCCATGACTGGCGGGGCTGAAACGCGCACCTGCAGCCCCGCCAGTCATGGCGGGGGCTCCCCATCCTTCGCAATCAACGCAGATTTCAGGCGTGGCCTCCAGTTGTGACGAACGCGCCAGCACTGTACACTCTTTAGGATCGAGCATTTTGCTATGAAACGCCGTTTCCTTCTCTCTTCGACCCTTCTGCTCGCCTGCGCGGCAGCGGCCCTGGCGCCGCTCGCCAGCTATGCTTGGCAACCCGAGCCGGTTGCCGCGGTGGACCCTTCTTATCTTCAACTACTCCACTGGCGAATGGTCGGACCATCGCGCGGCGGACGCGTCACGGCGGTCGCGGGCGATCCCGTCAACAAGCTGGTGTTTTATTTCGGCGCCACGGGTGGCGGCATCTGGAAAACCGACGACGGCGGAATCGGATGGCACAACGTGTCGGATGGATTCGTCCGCACCGGCTCGGTCGGCGCGCTGGCCGTCGCGCCGTCGAATCCGAATATCGTGTACGCCGGGATGGGCGAAGCCTGCGTTCGCGGCGACGCGTCGTATGGCGACGGCGTGTACAAATCGACCGACGCCGGCAGGACCTGGACGCATCTCGGCCTCGACGCCACGCGCAGCATCGCGCGGATTCGCGTCGATCCGAAAAATCCCGACCTGGTCTATGTCGCCGCGCTGGGCGATCCCTGGGGGCCGAGTCCGGAGCGCGGCGTGTATCGCTCCAAGGACGGCGGCCGCAGCTGGGAAAAAATTCTCTACCGCAGCGAACAGCCCGGCGCCATCGACCTGATCATGGACGCGAGCCACCCGAACGTCCTGTACGCCTCGACACTCGAGGAGCGGCGTTATCCGTGGGGCTTTCGCAGCGCCGGTCCGGGCACCGCGTTATATAAGACGACCGACGGCGGCGATCACTGGACCGATCTGAGCAGTCGCCCGGGATTGCCGCCCGGAGTGAAAGGACGAATCGGAATCGCACTCGCGCCCAGCCGGCCCGATCGCGTCTGGGTCATTATCGACGCGGAAATCGGCAAGAAAGGCGTTTACCGGTCCGATGATGCCGGCCAGACCTGGCGTCATTTAACCGACGACGCCGAACTGACCATGCGCCCCTGGTATTACGACCACATTTTCGCCGATCCGAAAAATCCCGACCTGATTTATGTGCTGAACGTCCAGTCGTGGAAATCCACCGACGGCGGCGAAAAATACGTGCCGTTCCGCCCGCCGCATGGCGACAGTCACGATTTGTGGATCGATCCGCAAGATCCGAATCGGATGATCGAGGGTAACGACGGCGGCGCGACCGTTTCCTTCAACGGCGGCACGTCCTGGTCGTCGATTCTCAACCAGCCGACGGCGCAGATTTATCACATTGCCGTCGATCATCAGTTCCCGTATCACATTTACGGCGCGCAGCAGGACAACACCACCATCGGGCTGCCCAGCCGCTCCGATTACGGCCGCATCACCATCGAGGATTGGGAAACGGTGGGCGGCGGAGAAGACGGCTATATCGCCACGAATCTCGAAAACTCCGATGTCATTTACGCCGCCAATCATCATTGGCTGACGCGCTACGATCGCCGCACCAAACAGACGCGCGACATCTCGCCCAATCCCGAAACCCATTACGGCTGGGGCGCGGCCGACATCAATTTCCGTTTCTGGTGGACCTATCCGGTGATGACTTCGCCGACGAAACCCAACACGTTGTACGTGACTTCGCAGTTTGTGCATCGCTCCACCGACGAAGGGCAGAGCTGGCAGATCATCAGTCCCGATCTGACGCGGCACGATCCCAAGACGCTGGAGCACACGCCCTCCTACGGGCATGAAGAAAGCGGCGAATATTGGGGACCCATCACGCGCGAGGCTTACGGACCCGAATGGTACGCGACAATTTTCGCGTTCGCCGAGTCTCCGAAAGATTCGAGCGTGCTGTGGGCAGGCTCGGACGACGGCTATGTGCAGGTGTCGCGCGACAGCGGAAAAAGCTGGACGAAAGTCACGCCGCCGGATCTGCCCGAGTTTGCGCTGATCAGCATTATCGAGCCTTCGCCGCACGATCCGGCGGAAGCCTACGTCGCCGCCACGCGCTATAAATTGCAGGACAACCGGCCCTATCTTTATAAAACCAGCGATTACGGCAAATCGTGGACGAAAATCGTCGCCGGCATTCCCGATTACGATTTCACGCGCACCATTCGCGAAGATCCGGGCCGGCCGGGCCTGCTCTACGCCGGAACGGAAACCGGCATTTATGTTTCCTTCAACGACGGCGCCCATTGGGAGCGCATGCACAACGGCCTGCCGATCGTTCCGGTGCACGATCTGCTCTTCAAAAACGGCGACCTGATCGCCGCCACGCATGGCCGCGGCTTTTGGATCCTCGACAACGCCGCGCTCTATCGCCAGCTCAACGCGACATCGCTCGCCGACCGCGTCCACGTTTTCGCGCCGCCAATCACGGTTCGTTTCCGGGCGTCGGCGGAAGCAGCCGCGGGATTCGGCGGCTCGCCCACGGGGAGCGGAGAAAATCCACCGTCCGGCGTGCAAATTCGGTTTTATCTGAAAGACAAGCCATCCGGACCGGTCACGCTGAAAATTTCCCGGGAGCGGAACGGATCGCTCGAACCCGTGCGAACGTTTGCGCTCGATACCACCGGCCGCGCCGCACGCGGCGGCAACGCGGGTCGCGGCGGTGGAGGCGGCCGCGGCGGAAGTGTCTCGGGTCCGCTGCGCGCCGCGCAAGGGTCCAACACTTTCAACTGGGATTTCCGCTACACCCCGCCGCATGTTCTTCCGGGAGCCGTGTTCCAGGGCAGAGCCGCCGGTCCGATCGCCGCGCCCGGAACGTATCGCGCGGACCTGACGGTCGGCGGACAAACCTATACGCAGTCTTTTGAGGTGGTGAAAGATCCGCGCGTCGCCTATTCGGACGCTGAGCTCGAGGAGCAGTTCCAGTTCATGAAGCGGGTCAGCGATCGGCTGGAGCAGACGATGGCCACGGTGAAGCGAATCCGCGACATGCGCGAGCACGCCGAACAGATGGCCGCGCAGGCGAAGAAAGAAGGCAGGAATGCCGCGGAACTGGATGCGGCGATCAAGGCGCTGAACGACAAGCTGTATCCAATTGAGGAACGGCTGGTTCAATTCCGCGCCCGCGCCAGCGAGGATCTGATCAATTACCCGACGGGTATCGACAGCAAGCTGGCTCGCCTGCTCGATTTTTCGTCGATGGCCGACGCGCCGCCGACGGAAGGGGAAAAGGAGCTCTACGGACGTCTGTCGGAAGGCGTTTCGGATCGCATTCGTCTGGTGGATCAGGTCGAAAAAACGGAGTACGCGAACGTCGAGAAACTCGCCGGTTCGCACTGAGAGCTGCGCCCTCGCCCCGCCCAGATCCGCGCTTTATGGCGACTTCCGGTCTTGACCGCCTTCAGCTCGGCGAAACGGCGCAGCCGCACCAAAACTACGCCAGACGTTGACCAGGCGCGGACGGTCATCAAGCAGGGACTGCATCATCGGCCTGAGTTGCGGAATTGCCGCCGGTTCGAGGGCGCGGACTTACGGTGCTGCTTCCTGGCGACCGCTATAATCATCGAAGCCCTCTTATGACGCTGCCGTCGCCATCGCAGTTCAGCATTCGGCTGTTGCTTCCGTTTGCCTTGGCCGAGCAGAACGGCGAATTGCTGAGGGAAAGGATCCTCGATACCGCCCTGGACGGAGCCGGACTATGGCAAGACGCGGAACTTCATGAAATTTACACGGACGAACTGCTTCCGCAGACCACCGGTTTTCTGTTTCCGGTGCAGGCCGCGCCGCAGCACTACTTCCGTGTACCGGGCGACATCCTAAACCGCTGGTTTCGCTCTACCGTCGCGGTGGTTCCCGACGGCGTCAAAGAGGAGAAGGCGCGTCAGGCAGCGTCCGGCGAGCCGCATCGCCGCCGGCTGTCGCTGCCCATTTCGCTCGATGAAAAATACGGAATCGAGCTCTTCGTTTTGCATCAGCGGGTTGGTGTTCTCTCGATCAGCTTCCGCAAATCGAAACGGCCGACGCAGTATTCGAACTTCGATTTTACGGCCATTCGCGACCTGCAATATCATCTTTCGCAGAGGGGCTTTCGCGCGCCGCTGTTTCGAATTCCGCATCCCGCCCTCGACGATTTCGCGCCTCCGGGTGAGCGCCCGCTGCATCATGAATCGCCGCTTGGCGACTGCCTGGAATACCGGCTCGGAAACGGAGGCCAGCCGTTCACGCTGATCGAGCTGAGCAGCCTGCTGCTATCGGCGATTACCGTCGTAAATCAAAGTCAGTTTCTCGTCCACACGGTGGTGCGCTTCCCGCACGGAAGTAATTTTCTCGACACCGGCGCGCGTGGGCCTTATTTCGAGGAATTGGCATCGCTCGCGCAGATCGACGAGCCGCATCACGCTCCGGCAGCGCTTGAAAGCCTCGGGGTTCCCTGCGAAGCCTTGAATGCGAATCATCTGGCGGCTTACTCCTACATCGGAGCCGCTCACTTCGTTTCCGATCAATGGGAACCCGGCGGCCCGTCATCCTTCGACGATACGCGCGTCGAACGGGTTCAGCGCAAGTATTTCACGGCGTTTCTGACCACGCTTGCGGAACGCTTCAGCGCGCACAAATTTCTGGAAGAAACCGTTGCGACCCGCCTGAACAATCAAACGCTGACGGAGACCTGGGACCGCTTCACGCGCTTCGAAGCCGCGGCCCAGCTGATCGACATCAGCAATCGCGAACCCGTCAATCGCTGCTATCGCTCGGCGCAGCGCGCGCAAAGAATTCCCGAGACACTGGCCAGCCTGCATCGCATATTTCGCGATGCGCAAGTCTCCGAGCAATTCAGGCGGCAGGGCGAAATCCTTGCACGCCACGAACAGCAGGCTGAAAGCCAGCTCAAGATGCTGCAACAGCAAAACGAACTGGCCCGGCACCAGCAGCAGATGCTGCGGGAACAGGAGGAAACGAAACATCGGCTCGGACTGATCGAAATTTTCATCGTGACCGTGTATACGGCCGATCTGATCCACATTCTCGGCACCAGCGCGGAATTCGAGCACCTCTATGTGTTCGCCGGCGTCAGCCTGTTGAGCCTGCTGGCGTTGATCACGGTGCTGCAACACCACCGGCGGGTGACTTCCGGCGCGGCTCCGGGACGCGCTCTGTTGGTCTGCGGCCTGATCGCGCTGCTGCTCTGGATCGGCGGCGGCTTTGCATGGCAGGTCTTCGGCGAGCGATTCTTCGGACCGGTGATGAACCTCAGAGTGCCTCCGCCGGCGCCGCCGAAAACCCCACCCACGCTGGAAAAGCGCTAAGCAGCCTCAGGACGACGCGCTGGCGTCCTTGGAGGAAACCTGAATCTCACTGGATCGAAGAATCTCGACCGCGCTGGCCAACGTTTTCTTCACCGAAGTGAGGATGCCCCGCTGCAACTGAGACCAGCCCGCGTCCTCAGCTTCCTGCAGGCGGCTCTGTTGCGTATAACGAAACAGGATACCTGTTATCTCATCGTCGGTCTTCACATGCGTGAACCAATTCCGAAGCCGGCTGACGTCTACGAAGTGAGAATTGCGAAACGCGGCTTTTAAGGGATTCAACCCGGCGGCGGGAGCGCTTTCTTCCGACCGGCGGATCCACGTTGGCAACGCTTCATCGAACACCGTATTGAGCTCGATGATGAACAGTCCGAACTCGGCCCTCGATTTGACCGGTTTCGAACTGTCGACGTGAAATTTGTCGAATGCGACGCTTTCAAACCTGAATAACGATTGCCGCCTGGCAATCTCTCCGTAGAGCCGGTTGGCTTCCCGATACAGACTCTCGAGATCCGAGGTGAGTTGCGCCAGCTCGGCGTCGGCGACGATCGCCTGCGGCCCCAAACTCACGGCGTGGAGCCAGCCCGAGCCGTCGCCCGCGGCGATCTCCAGCAGGTCCTTCTTCCACAAGCTGAGCGGCATGTTCGCATTCGGGCGATCGGGCGTCGTTGCCCAGGTTTCCGCGGCCCGGATCATCACCTGTTCGAAAGAATCGTCTTGCGCGGCGTCTTCAAAGAAAGCTCGCCGTTCCGCTTCGTTGAAGAAACGCATGCGCCGGAGTGACGATTCGACCTCCTCCCGCTGCATCTCGCCTACGGCGGCGATCCGCTCGGCGATGCGCCGCGCGGCATCATCGCCTGAAATGATCTCGTCGTAAAGCCGCCACAGGTGTGCGAGCGCTTTGCGAAACTCCGGCGCATTGGACTTCTCGCGTTCGGTGACCAGATAGTCGAACACAATCCCCGGCCCAATCGAACTGTCGAAAACGCAGCGAAACGCGGGCCGGCGGTGTTGGATGTTGGTCGCGTACGGTTCCCAAATGGAGATTAAATGCAGGTCGAGTTCCGCGGCCCTCTGCACGATGCTGACGTAGTCCTTAACGTACTCGAAATCGACGTCGGAAACCGAGATTTGGTGCTGCCGCAGGAACCAGAGCAGAAATAGATGGCTCGTGCTCCCGCGCACCACCAGTGTCTTGAGCGGCCCGCGCCCGCGCTGAGCGGCGCCGAAATTCTGGCCTTCCGCCAACACTCGATCATTGCCCATCGAGCGGTTTAGCACGCCGACGACATGGCACTGCCTCAACATCGAACGTTCGAGTCCGCTCAAACAGCCTGGGGTAGAGCCAATCAGGTCGACTTCCCGCCGCAACAGCGCGTTTACCTTTGCCGCCGATCCCTGAATCCTGCGAAGCTCGATACCGTGCTGCTTCAGATCGCTTTCCAGGGCGAACAGAGGGTAGTAGCCCGGCCAGGTATCGAGCGCCAACCGAATCGTTGGCCGCGAGCTGCATGAACCCAGGAAGGGTGACAAACGCGAGCTCAGTTCCTCCGAACGCCAGCTCTCGGCAGAGGAATCGCGCCGCCAATCGGACGTGGCATTGTCCTGAAAAAAGTATTGAATCTCTTTTTCGACCTTGTCGCGGCTGCGTCCCTCCTCCAGGCGCCGCAGCAAGTCAACGAAGTCGCCGGGCAGGAAGTTATCGCTCGAGGTGCAATCGTCGTGCAGCGCGCGCTCCAGAAGATTTCGCCAGGGAACCTGTTGGGCGCGGCTGGCCAACTCGCTATCGTCGAACGCCAGCAAATAGTGATACAAATAGTTGCGCCGATCAAACAAATGATCGACATCGAACGTCTGGAGCAGCGCCTGATGTTTGCCGCGCAGATCCCCCGCGAAATAGTCGGATTGGACCGTGCGCCGCATGATCGGATCGAGCTCAAGTCGCGTATCCAGGAGATCGGCGTCGAGTTTTTTCGGCATGCACAGATCGAGAAGCCGCGAGCGGCGCAGGTACGACCACACTTGCAAGGGCTTCAGGTTTCCGGGGAGAAACCGAACGAGATCGAGGACCGAAATCTCCTCGCGCACGATGGCAAGGACTTCAAGCGATTTCTCGAGCACCCGCGCGGCTTCGGGCGGCAACCGCTCGAGCTGATCCGTGAAGGACTGGAGCAGCTGTTGATCCATTCTGGCGGCGACTTTGTCGAGATCGATTTCCGCCAGGTTCCTGCCCATCCGGCTACATTCAATGGCAGCCAGGGGACTTCCGGCCATCACCCGATACAGCAGCTCGATCTCTTCCTCCGATCCCGTGATGCCAAGTTCATAGAGCAGGCTGTGAAAGGGGCCGGACGCGAGGCCCTCCAGTTCGAAGATGCGCGAAAAGCGCGGCGGCCGTTGATAGGCGCAGGAGATTGTCGGGCGGCCGGTGATTGCGATCTGGCAGCCCTCTGGAAGCATTCGCGCGACGTGCTCTAGCCGGTACTCCGCCGCGGCGTCTAACGCGAGTCCCGCCAGATCGTCAAGTACGAACAGAACGCGGCCATTCGAAGCCGAGATTCGGCTCAGCGCCGCCGAAATCGGGTCGAAACTGGTTCGCGCATCGGCTGGCGGCAAGGAAGCCGCTTGGGCGGCCAGATCCGTCTCCACCGTTTTCAGCAGATCGGCTGCGGATTTCCAGTTCGGATCGTGAGTGAAGAAGCCATGCCCGTCAGCCTGGCGGGTAGACGCGTAGCCGAGAATGTGCCATCCTCGGTCGGCCAGCAATTGCGCGACTCGCAAAATCAGCGCGGTTTTTCCCACGCCGTACGCGCCACGAATGATGTGGATAGCCGGTGGTCCTTCGAAAAGTCCAAACAGCTCCGCGATTTCACGGTCGCGGCCGTGCAGAGCAAAGAATCCCGGATTCAAATTCATTTTGATGAGTCACGCTCAGTTGCCTTCAGGGGCTAGGATATCAAGCCCTGACGAGTCTTGAAGTCCGTCGCGGATCTTGCGTGCAGCTCCCGGCACAACCTGGATTTGGCGCCGGGCGGCAAGCGCTTCGTTGTGTTTGATGCTCCGGCAGCGAGGAGTTCTCCGCGAATTGTGTTTCTGCTGAATTTCTTCGGCGAGCTGAAGCGGAGAATCCCGTGACGCCGCAAGAGACCATCGCGCTCACCGGATCACTGCCAAGCTCGGCAAGGGCGGCATGCACGAACTCGTAGTGTGCAACGATATGACCCATTGTCAGCACCGTGTCCCGAAAACCGTCATTTTCCCACTCCTTCGTGAATTGGCGCTCAGCCGGGCAGTCACCGCGCCCGGTGGTCGCGGCTCATCCGGCGTTATGTATGATGACGTGATTGAAATGAATATCCCACAACGAGTATCAATCGCCGGTTGCGTCGCGCTTTTGCTGGCCGCACCGTTTGACGCCGGCCCGGCGAAGGCGCAATCCAGTCAATCCTCGGGATATGGGGTGGGAGGCATTGACAAGGGTCTTGTGGTGGGTGCGATCGTGGGGGTCGCGGCGCTGGTGGGGCTCGGGATCACTTTCCTGGTCCTGCACAACCGCGGGATTGTCGTTGGCTGTGTAACGGAATCCGGCGGGAAACGGACTCTGGTGGAATTAGACAAGAAGACTTACTCGCTTCTCGACGGCGGCCCGGCGCTGGTCGCAGGCGATCGCGCCAAACTGAAGGGCCATAAGTCCGGCCCGGCATCCGCTCCTTCGTTCCAGGTCGAAAAGGTGGTGAAGGATTACGGCCGCTGTCAGCCCTAGCAGGGTGCTGAGGCGGCGTTGAAGGTTCGTCATCTCGGCTGTGGCCAGAAATTCGGCAGAGTGCACAACTCTACGCCGTGTTCTCGCAGATGCCTCTCTGTCTCGTCCCGCATTCAGACGATGCGGGATCTTGAGGAGGTTCACATTGTCGAACTTCCGGGATACCTTGGAATTGAGGGATACGAAAAATCGTTCGTAGGGACGGGAGACATTGTGCAAAAACGCGAACTTGGAAACAGCGGCCTCGAAGTTTCTACTATTGGTCTGGGCTGCATGGGAATGAATTATCACCGCGGCCCGGCTCCGGACAGGAGCGAGATGATCGCGCTCATCCGGGCGGCGGTGGCGCGTGGCGTCACCTTCTTCGACACCGCCGAGGTCTATGGCCCCTTCACGAACGAAGAGCTGGTCGGCGAGGCCCTGACGCCCTACAGGAAGGATGTTGTCATCGCCACCAAGTTCGGCTTCGACCTCGGCCCCGGCGGATCGGGTGGGACCAACAGCCGTCCCGAACGCATCCGGCAAGTGGCCGACGAGTCGCTGAAGCGGTTGCGGGCCGATTCTATTGATCTCTTCTACCAGCACCGGGTCGATCTCAGCGTTCCGATCGAGGATGTCGCCGGAGCTGTGAAGGACCTGATTGCGCAGGGCAAGGTCAAGCACTTTGGACTAAGCGAAGCGGGCGCTCCGACCATCCGCCGTGCGCACGCGATCCACCCGGTCGCGGCCGTCCAAAGCGAATACTCCCTGTGGTGGCGTCAGCCTGAAGAGGAGGTGTTGCCGGCCTGCGAGGAATTGGGGATCGGCTTCGTCCCCTTTAGTCCGTTAGGCAGGGGCTTTCTGACCGGCAAGATCGACGAAACCACGACTTTCGGCGCCAACGACAATCGTGTTACGTTGCCGCGGTTCACTCCTGAGGCCCTCAAGGCGAATCAACCTTTGGTCCGCCTGCTGGAAGAGATTGGGCACGAGAAGAGTGCAACGCCAGCGCAGATCGCACTCGCCTGGCTGCTGGCGCAAAAGCCATGGATCGTTCCCATTCCAGGAACCACGAAGTTGCATCGTCTCGAGGAGAATATTGATGCTGCTACTATCGACCTCACGCGACAGGATCTCCGGGTCATCGAGGAGGCGCTCTCAAAGATCAGCGTGCAGGGAGCCCGTTACCCCGAGACCCTGGCAGGCATGACGGGCCGCTGACCGGCACCAAACCGTAGTCCTTGCGACAGATTACGAACGTGGGTCCGTAAGAAACGCCAAAATTATTGGCGACATCGCGAACAGGCAGATATCCACATCCTTGAACATTCCGGCGCGAACAAAATACGCCTTGGTTCCCACCAATTCTTCCGCGACGCCGGGCCACAGACGAATGGTGCCCTGCATGTGCTCGCGCTCCATAATGTGCTTCACCGCGATCGCCGCGAGAATATTCAGCGGCACGCCGGAGTTGTGCCCTTCGCCATGTCCCGGCGCGCCTTCGACGATCGGGTCATGATAGGCGACACCCGGCTTCTGCGACGCTTGCGGAATATCGTCGATATCGGAACCGAGCGAAATCACCGGATGACCCGATCCCCACGACGCGACCCAGGCCGTCGGGATGCCGGCGTAGTCGTGCTGGATCTTGAAACCCTCTTTTTCGAGAATCCCGGACAGATATTTGGACGTTTCGAATTCCTGAAAACCCAGCTCATCCGTCACTACGGCCATGCACGTTGGCCTGGGATCGCTCGCTGATCACGTCGGGAAAGACAGTCCGTTCGGCAGGGTCATTTCCGGGATTTCGGGCGGCGCCAAGGCCGATGGGTCATAAAAGAATCCGTTTTACGTGAAGGTGGTGGGGGGCGCGCGCGGCGGTTACGGCGGACCGCTGGGCGACCAGGGACCGATTCGCACCGGCGCTGAAGGCGAAGAAAGCGGCGAAGGCACTGCAGCCGGCGGCATTTTTACTCACCTTTTCGGGATGTTTTTGGGTCCCGGTCACGCCGAGGGCGGCTCCGCCGATCCAGGAACGATTTATCCAGTCGGCGAGCGCGGGATCGAGTATTTCGCGCCGCGGGT
>Ga0335074_10012108_pt1 | contig 12083 bp, 7 predicted proteins | sample Lox_Sample_23_FD_206715 | JGI IMG/M metagenome (GOLD analysis project Ga0335074, IMG submission 206715) | Soil microbial communities from Loxahatchee National Wildlife Refuge, Florida, United States - Lox_Sample_2.3 | ecosystem: Environmental > Terrestrial > Soil > Wetlands | place: USA: Florida...
GGAAGACGAAGCGCGCCGATTTCGGCTTCTGAAGAATCGGCTTTGTCTTGAGAGCGGCGATGGAGGCGAACCCTGCCGATTGCGTGTCCGCCAATTCGAGCGGGGGCAGCTCGAACTGTGTGCGCTTTCGATGTTTGGCGCGGACCTTTACGAATGAATGGAGCGTACTGGGCGCGACGTACAGCCCCAGCCGCTCGTGAAAGAGCTGTGCGACCTCGCGGTATGTCCGCCCCTTGCGGCGCAGCTCCCGGATCAATTCGCGGTGCGGTTCAAGTTTTGAGCGTGGGGATTTTGGTGGAAGCGATTCAAGGATAGACTGAAGCACTGGTTCCATGTTCAATGGCTCCAGAGCACTTTCGATCATGGTCCGATAATGGTCCGATTACCCGCTCCAACTGTGCCTGAAAGTGCCTTACTGTGCCATCCGTGCCGTCTAGTTTCAATAAGTTACCAGACAGGCGACCACTTTCACGGCGGTAACACGGGTTCAAATCCCGTCGGGGACGCCAACAAAATAAAGGTGGTTACTGGAACCTGCTTCCGACCGCAACACCCTTTCCAACACCCTTACTCGGTTTTTTGGGCCGTGTAACGAGTCGCACTACCTTCTTGTTCGCTTTGCGCTTCTCTTCAGAAACAGCTTCGTCGTAGACATCCTGGGTGATTTTTTGTGAGGCATGCCTAAGCAAACTTTGCACAATTTTCGGATCATTGCCAGATTGCCGGAGGAGCGTTGTGTACGAGTGGCGGAGTGTGTGCCAGCCTTTGATCGGGATGCCGGCCTTCCCAGCGAGAGGCTTTATAGTGTGTTGCATGATGCGGCTCAGCCAGTAGGGCTGCTTGCCGGCTTTGACGTGCGAGGCAAACACATAATCATTAGGCTGGTTGTACGTAGGGGAGTCAAGACTGCATGCCCCAGAAACGGACCTGTGAACGGTTTCCAAACCTGTCTTTACGTCAATGCTGCGTGATTGCCGACCTGATAGGCAAGGAGAAGCGGAGATCGGCTTGCGGGGTGATGTTTTTCTGGGGGTGGTTACTGCTTACTGCTTCTTCTTGGCGCGAATCTTAGCTGCTTGCTCGTAGTAAGCTTCGGCCTCGGAGTCACGGTCAAGTTTGCGGAGAGTGTCAGCCAAGTCTTCAGCGGCGTCTGCTACCGCCGGAAGATCCGCGCCCCATTTTTCCTTGATAGTCAAGACACGCCTGTATAGCGGCTCCGCCTCGCTGTACTTATCCTGCTGGTAATAGAACCACGCCAAAGCATCGAGGTCGGCCGCCACCTCGGCGCTGTCCGAACCCAACGCCTTCTCGTCGATCGCCAACGCACGCTGATACAGCGGCTCTACCTCGCTCAACTTGCCCTGGTTGCGATAGCTTAACGCCAGGTCATTAAGGTCTCTCGCAACGTTCGGGTGTTCTGGCCCAAATGCCTTTTCGTCGATGGCCAATGCACGTTTATACAGAGACTCCGTTTCGCTGAATTCGCCCTGCGCCTTGTAAAAGGCCGCCAGAGCGCTGAGCCTGGTCGCAACCTTCGGGTTGTCGGGGCCCAGGGTCTTTTCGGTGATAGCCAACGCCTGCTTGAACAGCGGCTCCGCCTCACTGTACTTGCCCTCGGCCTGATAGACCGCTGCCAGGTTGCTCAGCGTCGTCACTTCTGAAGGATGGTCCGGACCTAATGTTTTTTCGTCGATCGCTAATGCGCGCTTGTACAGCACTTCCGCGTCGCTGTACCTGCCTTGGGCTTGGGAGAGCGCGGCGAGATTGCTGAGGCCTCTCGCCTCGGATGGGTGGTCCGGACCAAACGCCTTTTCATCGATGGTTAACGCCTGCTTGTACAAGGGCTCCGCTTCCGAGTACCTGCCTTGCGATTGGTAAAGCTTTGCCAGGTTGCTGAGCGCCGTCGCTTCGGCTGGGTGATCCGGACCCAGTGCCGCTTCGTCGATTTCTAACGCCCGCTTGTACAAGGGCTCCGCCTCGCTGTATCTGCCTTGGTCCTGGTAGAGCACAGCCAGGTTATCGAGCACCTTCGCGACCGATGGGTGATTCGGACCCAATGTTTTTTCGTCGATCGCCAGGGCTTGCTCATACAGAGGCTCCGCCTCACTATACTTGCCCTGGTCTTCATAGAGGATTGCCAAGTTGTCCAGCACCGTCGCAATCGCCACCTGGTCGACGTCGGGGCTGCGCTCGTCGATCTTCAGGGCGCGCTTGTAAAGTGGTTCGGCCTCGCTGTACTTGCCCGCTTGGACGTTGTGGTCTCCCAAGTTACTGAGCAAAGCCGCGACGGCAGGGTCGTCAGGGCCAACGGAATTTTCTTCGATTGCCAGCGCACGTTGATACAGTGGCTCCGCCTCACTGTACTTGGCTTGTGCGTCCAAAGCCAGCGCCAGATTATTCAAGAGAACCGGGTCGTCACCGTGAACTGCCAGGATCTTTCGCAAGGCAAATTCCGCTTCGGCGTAACGTCCCTGTTCAAACTCAGCCCGGGCCAGTGGAACATACCGATCGATGGGAACATCCTTGGACGATGCGATGGACTCAGAAATGTAGCTACTGGCTTCTTCGTACTTACCGTAGTAAAGGGCCGCCAATCCTTTTTGATACAGATCCTGAACCGATTTGGACCATGCTTCGATCGCCGATTCCAGCTCTTCGACCGAGAAGCCCAGTTCCTTGGCTTTCGCTGCGAGAAAATCGTCCCGTCCCAAACCCTCAGAGGCCTGCGATCGCGAACCAGGCGGAGACCAGTTTTCCAAAAGCGGCGGTTTATACGACGCGTCAACTAGAAATCCCTGCGACGCGCCAGGCTTGATTTGCGGCGTCAATCCGAAATCGGTTCCCTGGAATTGTTGGGACGGCAGTCTGGGTAGGGAACTACGCGGTCCACCGCTGGCCTTTGGCTTCTTGGCAAACTGAGCAGCCTCTTCTTCGATGACACATCCGATGATGGACCAGCTGGTGTTGACGGCCCTAAGTCGGGGATCGCCCAGGCGGAGAACGAAAAACTCGATAGGCTCGGCTGCCGGATCGCGAAGGTAGGTTCGACCATTTCTAAGTTCGCATGGCTTGAGTATGACCCAGTCTTTAACGTGAAAAACGGCGGGCATGCCTACCCTGAGATTCGCTCCCATAGGTAAAGCGAACTCGCCAGAGTTAGTGGTAAGTGTCGCACCCGCGCCTTCGACGCTCACTTCGGCATGCGAAACGGGCGATCCTTCCACCTGATGAACTATTCCGGAGATCGAGGACTTCTGCTGACCGAAAACGGCCGTGCAGAAAATAGCCAATACGACGGCAACTCCCCAACGTTCCGGAGAAGACATCGAGCACCTCTGTTCGGGGATATATTCACGCGATTTGCGCGAAAGAACAAGGGATAACTTTAGAGCAGCGCGCCATGAATCAACTTGCTATTGCATCGTTACATTGAGCAATATTCGGGTTCCGCTATCGAGCTTTACTTCTTTGCCGCTGGAAGTGAGTACCCCATCTGGTCCAAGCTGAACATGCTTGATCCCAAACACCCCCACGGACGCTTCATTCAGACCCGGTGTTGTGCCGCGGCTATCGAGCACCGGGCTGCGAGCGGTCGCGGTCAAGTCTCCATAGCCAATGCCACCTCCGGTGGTAAGGTCTGCATTGGGATTTGGAGCTACAGCCTGGATGATGCAGTGAAGTTGAGTTTCCTGGCCTCCCGGCCGAACAATTTTGTCGAACACAAGTCCGAGCGTCGATTGTGGATCGCCGCTCGAACGATTTGTCGCTTCCGTAACGTGGCCAATTATCCTGCTGCCGCGAGCAAAGGGCGGGCTGTTGCGAAGAGTGACCGTACCGGTTAGCTTTGCATCAACTTCATCTCCTGGCTTCAGCTTCTTAGAGTCGATACTCTTTGCCAACTCCACAATGAACCTGCCGCGCGATCTGGCCATCACTGTCCAGTTCGTAGTTGAAGTGGGGTATGGGATCAACCCCTCGATCGGCGCCCATTCAACCTCACAACGCTGAGTGGCTGCCTGGGTCGAAGCCAATTTTGTACTGGCGGGTGGCGAGCTGGAATTCGGTGCGCCCGGGCGCGGCTCATCGGGGATGACGGAAACCCAGGTCTTGCCATCCGGTGCTCGTCCCGAGGCCCAAAGACCGTATGCACACCATGCCCTGAAACTGCTCGAAAAGTAGGGTCCAAGTCGTTTCAGGTTCCTCACCTGGTTTTCCGCCGAGGGAGGGTCAACCGTAAACCAGTCGGGTAGGCTGGATGCCGGCGTATCGACGCCCGGGCTGAAGGCGGTCATCAGCATTGGATCGTAATCGCGCGGCCGCTCTACTCGCTTTACCGCCCCGCGGGTCGCAATCATTCGTTCCGCCTCGATCATGATTTCATCGGAATGCAACGTCACGGTGGAGCGGTAGACGATCTTGCCATCCAACTGGTCGCTGCGAAACCACAGGTATGGACCATCCAGCCAAGTCCAATCGTGCTCGTATTTGCGCGCTATCAGCGTCGTGTCGTTCACTTCGTCGGCGGGCTTGATCCATGAAGGACTCCATTCCCTCTGGTTTTCGGTCAGATAGACAGGAAACTGCTCCACCTCCACGGTGTTTGCCTTCCGCGTCATCATCACCACGTCGGCGCGTTCTTCATACTCGTTCTTGGATATCGGGTGGTCGATGACGCCTGGACGGTAGAGAAACAGGGCCGTGGTCTTACCGTCGACGATTTGGCGCGGCAGTTGCTGCCGCAGTCGATTGGTGAAGTCAACCATATCGGGTGGAGGGTTATCCGCCTTGTCCGCCCACTTCGTTTCCATCCTCAGCAAAGCAAGCGTCATGGCATAGAGACGCAGCGCCTGCGAAAATGACAAATTAGGCTTGGGGGTGCGATATTTCACACCCTGTGCAGTCTTGGCAGGGTTCGTCATGCCATCGACCGCTTTGCGAAGATCGTTGAGCTTCCAGGTGGAGTAATCGTCCAGCGCCATGGCCGGGGCCAGCTCCTGGTGGAGGGCCTTCAGGCGGCCGGATAGGTCACTTTCGCGAAGCGACCAGACGATGCACAATAGCGGCATCGGACTGAGAGAGGCATCTTCATTTGCGAAGCTGGCGAAGAAGCGACTCTCGGTTGGAGGGGCAGCGTCCGATTCCGGTTTTTGCCTTTGTTTCAGTGTTGGACTTGTCTCACTTGAATGAGTTTGCTTTTCCGCTGCTTCCGGGACCACCCCCAGGGTTGGAAAATATTTGCGGATCAACTCCCAGCCGGTGTTGTTTACTACTAAAAGGGACGCGGTAGCGTCAGCTACGGGTTCGCCCTTGCTGTCATAAGCATCGATCTCCTGCCGCTGAAGCCCCATCATGTTGTAGGGTAGCTTCGGACGCTCGCTATCCTCATCTACCTGCCACGAAGCACAACAGATCGGAGCAGCCAACAAGCTAACTGCCAGCATGCCGAGACGTATAAGTCCTAGCCGCGATAAACGCCGTACCGGCTGTAGAACGAAGTGGAAGACGAAGGACACGCTGACTTATTTTGGTGCTACTACAATTTCATTGTCAACGGTTGTCGATTCCTGAAAGCATCGGAGCAGGCCTAGATTTGAAGTTAGTCGAGTCTGGCCTCGATCGTCGTGTAGCGACAAATGGGAGGCTTAGCAGCTTGGCTTACCGCGTCGATGGCGATGTCTCGTAATTGATTGACGCCCATATTGCCGCGGCCTAGAATTTTGCACCATGGCGTCTCCGGCGTTAGCTGTCGGTAACGTGCTGGGTCATTACCGGATCGTGGAGCGGATCGGTGCCGGTGGGATGGGAGTTGTTTATCGCGCTCACGATGAGCGACTGCAACGCGACGTCGCCGTCAAAGTTTTGTCGGCCGCTACGCTCGCGAGCCACGCCGGCCGCAAGCAATTCCGTCAAGAGGCGCTCACTCTTTCGCGTTTGAATCATCCGAACATAGCTACTGTTTTCGACTTCGACAGCCAGAACGATACCGACTATCTGGTCATCGAATACATTTCGGGCATCACGCTGGATACTAAGCTGGCCGGGAAAGCTCTGCCCGAGAAAGAAGTACTGAACCTCGCTGTACAACTTTGCCAAGGTCTCGAAGCCGCCCATAAGAGCGGTATTATCCACGGCGATCTAAAGCCGAGCAATCTCCAGATAACAGCCGACGATCGCGTGAAGATTCTCGACTTCGGTCTAGCTCGATGGATGCCGCATGGTAGCGAGCATGGGCTCACCGTTACTGCGACTGCAACGCAAGAGCACATGGGAACACTACCCTACATGGCTCCCGAGCAGCTTCGCGGAGCCAGAGCGGATGCACGCTCCGATATTTGGGCGGTTGGAGCCGTCGTCTACGAGATGGCAACGGGTAAACGCCCCTTTATCGAACCAACTAGCCCACAGCTTATCGACGCTATCTTGCACAAGGAGCCGGCTCCTCCGAGGTCTTTAAATCCGCAGGTGTCGTCGGGGCTGGAGAAGATTATTCTGACGGTGCTGGAAAAGGATCTCTCTAAGCGTTATCAGTCTGTCAAATCATTGACCTCCGATCTTCAGAGAGTTGAGGCTGGCTTTTCGCCGTTTGTCGCAGCGGCCGCAGCAGAACGCTCCAAATCAAGGCGAAAGAGGCTCTCGCTGGCACTGGTCGGGGTGGCAGCGGTGGCTACGCTGACCCTAGGAGGATTTTGGTATTTTGAGCAAGCGCAGACGCCAGCTGCTAAGGATGCCTTCGTAGGGCTTGCTCACGCCTCCGAAATCACATTGACCGGATCGATTATTCCTCCGCCGGAAAAAGGCAACGCCGTGAAGATTGTGGTGGAAGGGCAGAAGGGCGAAACCTCTCCCGACGAATTGGGAAGATTCAAACTTGATGTAAATGGGAAGGCCGGCGACCGGGTTCGCCTGCAAATCTATGTGAATGGAAAAATGGCTTATGACGATTTTCAAGTGCTCCCAGGACCGATAGCTGTAAGTCTAGTCAAGCCCAACTAACAAAATTGTCCCGGAGCAGAGTAGCGCACAACCCATTTCTGAGCCTCAGTTCACGCCTCGATAGTCCTGACTCCCCATGTGCAACAGCTTAGCCGCTGAGTTTTGCAGACTCGCACGTTTTTCTTGATCGAATGCTATCTCGTCCAGTCGTTCTTCGAGTCGCTCAAGAGTGGAAACGCCGCCCAGCGTGAGCGCCATCACCGAAAGAATCGATCGCCGCAGCGATTCCCTCAGAATATGGACCTGCTCAAGAAAACTTGCCGACTCGTATGGTGTGACACTCTGGATGGCACATTCAGCATGCCGTGCACAGGATCACCTGTAAGACCCGCCAATCTACCGCGAGGAGGTTCGGTTTGCCAGTTCCGCGAGCGTTGCTTCCGCTTGTGTAACTTCGTGGGCATAGCGGCTCGGATCTCGTTCGGCCAGTTGCTGGTAGGCCCTTAGGAGTGCTTCGAGGTGCTGACGTTCGTCCTGCGTGCGGTTCTGAAGTCGATCCAGACTTACCAAATTATTCAAAGCCGTAGCGAGATTAGGCAGGTAGGTGGTTGGATCCTGCTCCGATAACAGGCTGTAGATGCTCGCAGCCTGCTCATAGTGTTGGCGGCCCTCGTCCAGCCGATTCTGGAGTATGTCAAGATTTCCCAAATTGACTAGCGTACCTGCAACTTCGGATTGGTAGGTTCCTGGATCCTGCTTCGCCAGCTGTTGCTCAATCACCAAAGCTTCTTCATCATGTTGACGAGCCTCATCCAAGCGCTGGAGGCGCTTCTCCACGAGTCCGAGGTGGTTTAGGGTCATGGCCATATCCGGAATCGGGACGGCCGGCTGGTGCTGAGCGATCTGACTGTAGATGCTTAGGGCTTGCCCATAGTTTGTACGAGCCTCCTCCAGCCGGTTTTGGAGTCGGTCGAGGAACCCGAGATTGTTCAGTTCCATCGCCATATCTTGGGACGGTGGATCGTCCGGATGCTGCAGTAATGCTTGCGTGTTAAGTTCCAGCGCCAGCGTCCAATGTCGACGAGCCTCGTCCACGCGCTTTTGCTCCGTATCCAAGCCATCGAGCTCAGAGGCCGTACTGGCCATAGCGGGATCCATCAGAGCGGCCGCCAAGGCGTCGTGCGCATAAACGTTGTGTTCTGTAACGGCCAGGGTATGCGCCCAGATAGTGTAATCGTTCTTCCAGTAGGTTAGTTGCCGGGAGGTAACGACCCCCAGCGCGGTCAGCACGCACAGCGCTGGAACTACCTGCCAAGCCAGAGGGACATCCCTTGCCTGTGCTAAATCGCATAAGCCGAAAGCGATCATTAAGAAAATCCCGATTAGTGGCAGGTAAGCATAACGATCCGCCATTGCCTGCGCCCCCACCTGCACCAAGCCGATAACCGGAACCAGCGTGATCAAGAACCAAAACCATCCGACTACCAGGTAGCGCCTGCGCCGAAATCTTAGGACTAGCACTGTAATCCCGATCAAAACCGACATCGAAATAGCCAGCTGCCATTTCGGAAGTAGGGTTGCGGGATGAGGGTAGAACAATGCAAGTCGCGCTGGCCATAACATCTTCCACAGATATAGTCCGTAAGAGACAATGGCATTCTCGATTCGAATCGCGAACGGGAATTGTTGTAAGTTGCGAACGGCATGTCCCTGCACTTTTACCGTGACGACCGCACTCACGATGGAAAGAGCGAATAGCAGCACTTTCTCCAATACGAGCTTGTAGAGTGCCGCCTGGCGCAGAGGACTGCTCGGGTCTCGATCCAGCTGTATTCTCTCGAGCGGCCAAAAATCGAGCAGCAATAGGATGAAGGGCAGGGTGATGACCATGGGCTTGGACATCAGTCCTGCGACAAACAACCCTGTCACGAGCAGAAAGCGACGCCAGTCCGGTTCGCGTGCGTACCACAGATAGGCGATAATCGCGAGCAAAAAGAAAAACGTGCTTAATACGTCCTTACGCTCCGTTACCCAAACCACTGACTGCACATTGATCGGATGCACAGCGAAGAGGGCAGCCACGAGCAAACTCGGCGTCAGGCGTTTCGTAGCCCACGCCAACATAAGAAACAACAGCACCGCATTGAGGGCATGGAGGAGCACGCTGTCAAAGTGATGGCCTCCCGGATTCGAGGCAAAGATCTGATAGTCGAGAGCATGAGAGAGCCATGTCAGCGGGAACCAATTCCATGCCTGTGTAGACGTGAAAGCCCACGCAATTGCATTCCAGGAAATCCCGCCCTGGATGTGGGGATTTCCGGTGACGAGATCGTCGGCGTCCCAGCCAATAAATGAACTGTTGATTGCTGGACTGTAGAGCGCAATGGTAGCGGCTGCGAGCAAGAGGCTTAGAGCCACATACCGCTTGTGGCCGGCGAAAAAGGAGGCGGTTGGGCGTGGCGCTTTCCGTTGTGGCCGCTGGGGGCGTCGGATGCCTGTTTTAGCGGAGGTCCTTGTGCGGCTCATGCGTCCGGTCGATTTTACAACAGCCGCCACAACCCTTAGGCCTGGTCTCGAGTCGCTTCTCCCCGTCTTTTTGCTTCTACAGATGAAGCTCGTGGGTCAAAGGATAAAATTCTGTAGTGCTGGCCCAGATGAAGTAATTGTCGGCGGGCTCGCCAGCATTTGTTGTATGGTGTCAGCGTGCTGAGAGAGCTAACGATACCGGCAGGCAACAGCGTGCACGTCTATGACTAGAAAACGACGACGCCGTAAAACCCCTGCGTCAGTATCATCGGTGCCTCCGAGAGCACCAGCGCGGCTCTCGCCAATGCTGTGTGCTTTAATCGTAATGCTTGTGGTCACACTGTTTGCCTGTATACGGTTGCGGCTCAGGAATGTACCGCTGGAGCGGGACGAAGGCGAGTATGCGTATGCCGGACAATTGATGCTGCAGGGAATTCCTCCCTATAAGGCGGCGTATAACATGAAGCTCCCAGGAACCTACGCCGCTTACGCCATCAGTTTATTTCTGTTTGGTCAGACTCCGGCTGGCGTGCATCTTGGTCTTCTGGTGGTTAATGGAGCGACTACGATCCTGGTGTTTTTTCTCGCCAAGCAATTGTTTGGTGAGATCGCAGGTGTTACGGCTGCGGCTGCATATGCCGTGTTGTCGGCAGGAGCCGGCATTCTCGGATTGCCGGCCCACGCCACTCACTTTGTCGTGCTACCGGCCGTTGCCGGCTTGCTTGTGCTCCGCGCAACTAAGAGTCTCGCGGCGCTCTTCTCCGCTGGCACGCTGCTCGGCATAGCATTCGTAATGAAACAGCCCGGCATTTTCTTTGTCATCTTCGCCGCGCTGTACATACTCCACAACGACTGGCGGCTGAAACTCCCCATGAGTGCGCGCATCCGTCGAGTAGCAATTTTTTTACTAGGTGCTGTGCTACCTTTTGCAGTCACCTGTGGAGTCATGCTCTGGTGCGGCGTCTTCCCGAGATTCTGGTTCTGGATTTTTGACTACGCTCGTGCCTATGCAACCTTCAGAACTTTTCAGGCTGGACTCGACGCTTTCGAAGCTACTGCCCCTCTGGTGGTGGGCCCGGCAATCTGGATCTGGCTCCTCGCCGCAGTAGGTATGGTCGCTTTCGCCTGGGACAGAACGATTCGTGAGCATTTTCCCTTTTGTTTTGGGCTACTGGTGTTTTCGTTCGTTGCGGTTTGTCCCGGCCTGTTCTTCCGGCCGCATTACTTCATCGTGATGTTACCGATAATCGCAATCCTCGCGGGCGTGGCAGTCAGTTCCGCCACACAAGCGCTGTGGCGACATCGGGGCGGAGTGCTGGTATTTCTTCCGGCTGCCGTCTTTCTCGTGGCGTTCGGTTGCGGCGCAGGCCGGCATCTTCTTTACCATGGATCCTGTGTCTGCGTGCCGGTTCTTATATCCTACTCAGCCCTTTCCCGAAGCGATCACGGTGAGCGATTACATAAAGAAGAACAGTGACACCGCAACCAGAATTGCGGTGTTGGGATCCGATCCCGAGATTTACTTTTACTCCCAGAGACGCTCGGCGACTGGATATCTTTATGCATTCCCGTTAGGCGAGGATCAGCCGTACGCGGGAGCCATGCAGACCGAAATGATTTCGGAAATTGAAGCTGCAAATCCAGAGTATCTGGTGCTCTATCCCGGGGCCTGGGCCACTCATGGGTTCCGTGGATCTGAGGAGCGACAAGCTTGGTTTATACGTTATGCCCAAAACTATGAGCTTGTAGGTGTAGTGGATCGAATGGAAGGCGGCAACACAGAGTTTCATTGGGAGCAGGATGCGCGGTCCTATCGCCCTAACCAGGGCGCCGTATATGTATTCCGATTCTATGTTTACCGCAGGAAACAAATCTAGGCGGGTTAAAGCGTTGATATTCGCATCACTTTGTTGGTGATAAAACGCAGGGACGGCAGACCGTTACCGGGGTTCAGGGTCAGCACAAATCATTCGACATTCGATCACCTGTCGTAATGACAGGTGCGCCAGGCAGAGCAGACAGGTTAGCGCCTCGTCGGTAGCTTGGAGAACACTGATCAGCTTCCAAACAGGCCTATTGCTCTCGGTGAATTTGCCGAGCGCTTCCTGGCTTGGGTGGACAACAGCAGGCTGGAAGAGAAGACAAAAAAGTCTTACCGGAATGGCTGGCGGCTCCTTAAGGCGACAGCCGTGTCGGATAAGCGAGTCGACCAGATTACGGGCGATTGCGCAGAGCAGTTGAGATTCCCTGGCTCGGCAGCTAACGCGAACTGCGCTTTGCGGACATTGCGACGAATGCTTCACAAAGCCGAGGTGTGGAAGATGATCGGCCACCAAACGCACTAGCGTATCTCAATATTGCATGTTAGGAAACATTAGGTTTCAAACGACGAAGTCCGACGGTGTTCGCTGTAGTGGTTTCATTAACTTACGACCCCAAGGGGTTCAGGGTTTTCAAACACGGCAATCCGTGCCGACATCTCGGAGAAGAGTCCCTGCCAGAACGCAACGGCTTACTTGTGTAATGGCGATAATGAGATGGTCCGCCGCTAGCAAGTCAACCCGAGTCATCATGGGGTTGGCAAGTGCCAGACGGAGGATCACACCATGCAGGTTAGATCGATC
>Ga0335074_10012109_pt1 | contig 12083 bp, 15 predicted proteins | sample Lox_Sample_23_FD_206715 | JGI IMG/M metagenome (GOLD analysis project Ga0335074, IMG submission 206715) | Soil microbial communities from Loxahatchee National Wildlife Refuge, Florida, United States - Lox_Sample_2.3 | ecosystem: Environmental > Terrestrial > Soil > Wetlands | place: USA...
TCTATGCCAAGTGTCTCTTCAATTAGCAAGAGTGAGCAGGACGATGACCAGCTTGCAGACAACACCCTGCTTGGTCCATCACATTCAACAGCGGCGAGATCGGTGCCTAGCGTCTCGTCCATGGGTCGTGAAGATCAAGTGTCTTCTATTGGCGATGAAAACACAGATGTTGCTCCACCATCGGTTAGTCCGGTGCCTCCATCGTTCGCTGAACGACAGTATCGTGGGCCGGATCCAAGCAAAGAGCGGCCAATGTCATTCGTTGAGCTACCACGAGACCCATCTGGAAGACCTCCACAAGAGGAAATCAGTGTTCGGAGCCCGAGGAGAGGTGATTTAGACCAGGATCAATGGCAGCCTTCGCCTCCATTGGAACCAGGGAGTGAGCAGAGAGGCTCTGATTCTGGGGCAATGCCATCACCTGTGCACGATACAATGGATCGAACACCGGCGGGAATACCTCCTGTGAAACATGCACATAAAGAGCCGTGGAGTCTGAAGCCTGGAGAGGAGCGGCGTTTCATCGGTGGTGTCCAACTGCGACGATTGTCTGGACAAGGAATATCCCCTCCTGCATCTCAACCGCGTGGCGACTCCCGTGTGATGGGCCAAGGAAAACCTCCATCTCTATCAGTAGAAGGTCAACCTCCTACGGGATCACGTGGACCTCATAATAGAGTTGGGCAAGTCCCTTCTCCAATTCATGTCACACGCAATGCGTCTCATCAGTCGGTGGAGAGCCCTGATGGTAGTTCGGACAAGAAGAAACGTACGTCTGCTTTCCTCGGCGCTTTCAAACGACCTTCAAGTGCTGGTGCAGAGTCTACGTTTTCCAAGCATACAGCGACATCAATTCTGGCACAAGCCAGCGAATCTCCCACTCGGACCCAGTATCTTCAAGATCCAAGTGCTCCCATTGGTACAATACCACCGCCAAGTTCAGAAGACCCCAGGAAATCAAAGGGTTCGAAGAAAGAAGCTTCGGTTGTTCAGCGGTCTTCAACCAACCAAGATTCTGGAAAGAAAAAACGGTTCTCTGCACTCGGAAGTATATTTGGGAGGTCTAGCAGTAATACTGGAAATACAACAAAAACTAAATTGGAGAAGAAGGCGCCGCAGAATATGTTGCAATCTCCATCCAAGTCAAGCCCGTCAGCATTCGAGTCAATGCAGCAATATCAACTCCAACAGTCGAGGAATCGCGATTTGCCTCCTCTACCTAGAGACGCACTTGCGCCGCAGCCTGGAAAATTTGGTGGTCCACAACTTGCTGGCGGATATTACGCTCCCGAGAGTTTCAATCGTCCACCAGCCTCTGGAATTCCTACCAATAATCCCAGTCGACAATACGGTCCCGGCGTCGTGAACTATGCCCGGCTCTCCCAACAACAAGCTTTGGAGGAGAGACAGCGACAGATTGATGCTCGAAATAGATCACTTTCGGCAACGGGTGTTCCCACTGGTCGCCATACATCGGACTCCTCCACACGCCTGTCGCCGCAGATTTCGGCTGGCGCGTCGCCACAGGACTTGAGAGCCGAAAGTTTGGCTGGTTTGTCGTCGGTCAGCTCAATAAGCTCTCGTCGAGAATCTGCACCAAGCCTTTACGGCCCAGGAGCTGTACATCCGGCTGATCGCGGTCCACGGATGGGCAGCATCTCGGAGCACCAAGAACGGCCATGGGCTATCAGTCTCCCGGCCACGGAGCATGACGACACTGAGACCGAAGCCACGGAGATTATGCGTGCCGCCTCAGCGAGGTGGCAACAACCATCGGACACGAACGAGGTCTGGCTCACGTCGTCTCCATCCCAGCGCCAAGCATCAGGCGGAGCGAACTGGAGAGAAGTCGACGCAGAAGAGCTGTACAACATCCGCGCGCAGGAGATGGCGCGGCAGCAGCTCGAAGAGGAGCAAGCGATGGAGGACCAGATCGCGGAGCAGATGCAGCAGCAGATCGCGGGCCCGCCCACGTACGGCTACCAGCACTCGCGCCAGCCAGCCACTCAGCTGCTCCTGCAGCAGCGCGAGCAGTTCGAGTACTGGCAGCGCCTGCACCGCCAGAAGCAGCTGGCGGAGCAAGCGCAGCGCCTCGCCTACGCCGACGTGCAAGCCCACGCGGAGCAGCACGTGCGCTCGCACTTCCCGGGAGCGGCGCCGTCGCCCACTCGCGCGACCCACCTCGGCGCGCTCGCCCAACCCCAAGAGCAAGCCCAGCCGCCGCTCGACGCACCACCCGACGCGTACGGCGTCTTCCCACCCTCGGACATCCGCCCGCCCGCCGCGCCCACGTTTCCCGCGGCCGACGCCCACCCCGCCATCCCGCCGCTGCCCCAAGCCCCCATCGCCATGCACGCGCCGCGGCCGCAGCGCTCGTCGCCGCTGCCGTACGCGAGCCACGGCGCCTCGCCGACGGACTCGACGCTGCGCGGCGCGGCGGCGGACGCGGACTCCGGCATGCTCGCGCCGGCGGCGCCCGCGCTGCACGTCGTCAACGCCGACGGCGAGGAGCTCGGCGACGGCGCGGACACCCCGACGCTGGGGCAGGGCGAAGCCGCCGCCGCCAGCGACGCCCCGCGCCCCACGCCCCGCAGCAGCAGCAGCGCCGGCTTGCCTATCCAGCGGCCTGATGAGGACGAGGACGCCGAGGAGGACGAGGACGAGGACCGGCCTGCGAGCACGCAGAGCAGCGACTCTGATGAGATGCCGCAGATGAAGGCTGTTAGCTACCCTGGTGATGAGTGGATGCCGCGGTGGGATATCGACTGAGGGGCCGTTTTCGTTGTTATTTTGCGGCTGCTCACGTCTGTGGATGGATGCAGCGTTTGGGAAAGCGGGATCGAGTTTCTGGGCTGATCAACTTTGGCTGGCTTTTGGAGATAAGAGATTTGAAGGAATGGGCTTTGTAGGATATACAGATACCCTGGATACGATTTCTTTCATTGTTCATCATGAGACCATGCTGGAATTCCATTACATAGTTTCTCCCTCACGTTCCCGCTGATTTTAACGCCACCAACTGGCCTTTACTTCCCAGCTCGCTGTGAAAGCTAAGCCATCAGATCCTACGCAACGAAATCGAGGCTTCCTTCATTAGAAACTAAGTCGTCATCATCCTGTGCGACGAAATTTTGCCGTCCCAGACATAGCCAAGCGATGAGCTCGACGTGAAGAAGCGGAGTATAGAGGAGATTGACCCAACGCACCGTAATTTGGAGATATCCCTTACAAATCGTACAAAATGTTCGTCCTAGATCTGTTCACAATTTTGGCTGCTAACCAGATGAAAACGCCCAATTGTTTTCGTTCATCGTTGACAAGCCATCATCAAATCCATCACTCATCGTGCCAAATAGATTGGGATCAAGACCGGCAAGGGAAACATCAAAGTTAAACCTGCCAGTGCCTTGATTGATGTAGTTGTCCCATGTTTGCTGCGTCGAAGTTAGAACTCAACGATATCCAATCTTACAATCGGGAGCTTACCCAGTCGATACCCTGATTGAACATGTCACCTATCGGGGCCATCTCACCCATATCAATCGATGGCACCATTGGCGCCGCCGTCGTCTGATCAATCGAAAGGAACTCCAGCGGCTGCGCCAGATTTGCATCCAAAGAGGACGGCGCCACCCCAGCCACGTCCCCCTCGCGCCCAGCCTCCGCAGCGGCGTCCTGTAGGCCGTGCGACCTGTCCAGGATGAGCTCCATGACCTTCAGGGCCTTGGCGGTGTGGGCGTAGTGGCGGACGGGGAGCTTGTAGATGTCGTAGGAGCGGCGCAGCAGCGCCTTGATCTCCTCGACCTTCGCGGCGCTCGGCTTGCCCGGCGCGTCTGACTTCATCGGGCACTTCTCGAGCAGGTTGAGCTCCAGGCACAGCACCATTGCGCCCAGCAGGAAGTCGTGCGCGTTGAGCGAGCTCATGAACCACCGCGTGCTGCTGAGCGGCCCGGAGCCTTGGCTCGCTTCGTATATTGAGCTGTGGTGGCGTAGGAGCTGCATCGCTGCGTCGACGCAGATCTTGCGAGATTGTTCAAAGCGTGGATCTGAGAGTTTCTCGGTCAGGTATCGTCTATGCAGGACGCATCTCGTCTTCCGGTAGAGCAGTTCGATTTTAAATCTGTTGAAAATCAGGCTGGGGCTATCCGCAAGAGACTGCGTCATCGAAGTAAACTGCATTGCAGGAGGGAAGTCGTTATAGACTTGAGTGAGCTGTTCATCGATCTCCATGACTTCGGTATAACTTGGTTCCCGAACTGCGTGAGAAATACCGGCTGCTCTGGCAAACACCATGGACAGCTTTGACTTGACGATTGTAAACGTTACCGGAGAGATTTCACTCAACGGGCGTGATGGAGGGAGGACGGTTGTGTCAGGGCCGAAGTCGTCATCTAGAAGATTGCTTGGTCGTTTTGTGTCGCATTCAAGGCTCAGCACGATTCCAGGAAGCCCAAGCTGGAATGAAGTAAGGATGTCGAATGTGTATGCATTGTACCAGAGTCGTCTACGCATTTCGCCTTCGAACGGAGTGATGCTTGGATAATGATCCGAATCTCTGTGGTAGCCCATTCGCAAGGCTGTCCGAAGGACCTGATATAGTTAGAACGAAACAGATCAACGAGTCAGAGAGCGGAACTTACCACTGCCATGAACAACCATAATCTGACTTGGGAATCGTCTTGCTTCATGTACTCGCAGCCCGCGTACATCATCAGTGCCTCAGCGGTGTATTTTTTGGGCTTTGTGTAATCCGCTAAGGCAATGGCACAACTTGCAAGCTCCTGATAGCGCAATGAGACCGTGTCCTCGGGGAAATTTGTGTTCGAGTTTTTCATTTGAATTTTCAGGGTGGAAAGCCGAGACCCTAGACACATGATACAATAGAGAATGGCAAGCCACATGGTTGGTGTACTTGTAGGGTCTCGCCAAAACTGTTCGTATTCTTGAATAAAAGTTGGCTTGTGTATTATGGCTTAATGCTATTAGCCACGGAATCACAATGACGGGATTGACTTACGCAGACTGGGATCAGGACTCTGAAACCAGTTCCAAATCATTCGGTCGACTTCAGGCTTAGATGGAATTGAATTCAATAACATCTCTCTCGTCACAGGCGATGGCGCACCTAGCACGAGGAGAGGGGTATGCTTATCAGATGGGACGTCTTCAGGTTGTTCTTCCTCTTCTTCATCATCGAGATCAGCTCTGATGTCCGCAATCTACCCAAATTTTTAGCATTACTGACAAATATCAAAAGGGATAGACAGGACAAGAGGAGTGTCATCAACCACTTACATCTTCGAGAATCGCCTCCCAATGTGCCGCACCATGATAATGCGTTTCACCATTGGCGACCGTTAGCTGACCGGCAGTGACGGAAGCAGCACCATTTGAATGCTGATGAAGGCTGTTCTTGTTCCTAGTATCGGCGGATACTGTTGGAGAAGAAGAAGACGAGTCTCTAGTGCGAACGCTGGCGCTGGTGCTGTCGCTTTCATTCAATGAGCCTGGACTTGAACTGTTACCGGAAGTATTCTGGCTCATAAGCTGAACCACGAGGCCTTCAAGATGAGCGATTCGATCTTTGGTATTTCGGGCTTTCCTCTTCTTTTCGGGTGGCGCAAGATATTGGCAACTTGATGCCTTTGATCGCTTGAGGCACTGATCGCATGGTTGCTGCCGATTGCAGCGGAGTTTTCCATGTCGGCAAGCGGTACAGCTCAGCTGTTGGCGTGCTCTCTTCTGTACAGACTGTTGCATCTTTCCACGCTCTTTGCAAGAATAAATCGACGAATTTTCTCAGGCCTAGCTGTTTGATGAGAACAGATGGGAACGATTTGCTCTAGGCTGTAATAAGTCAGCGCGTCATCTGCTTTTGGCGTCGGACTAGCGACGGAGTTAAGAGAGGTCAAATAAGGCGTTTCGCGTTCAAGCTGGTGTACATTTGGCTTCATCTCAGCCATGACTTTGCTTAAGGCTTCTTTTGACAGTTAAATCTTGTGTTCTTGTAGGCGTTCGCACCAGTGATTCGAAGCACCTCGGGATTGGAACCATTTCTCTTTAGAAGTGGATTATGAGGATTTGATTTCCAATAGACCAGCATTGATGCAAGAAAAATGCCACCACCCTCAAAATCTTCTGCGATCTCGACGCAGCCATTGAAGATACTCATGCTTCATGGATACACGCAATCGGGCCCGCTGTTCCATGCAAAGACGAAAGCCCTCGAGAAGAGCTTACAAAAAGCTTTTCCACAAGTCAAACTTCACTATCCAACTGCACCAAATAGGATACACAAGGCCGACATTCCGAACTTTGGCAATTCGAAACCGTCGAACGACGAATCCAAGTCCAATGGCGTCGAAGATGAACCGGATGCTTGGGGCTGGTGGCGACGAAGAGACGACTCTTCGGTCTACCTGGGCATGGACGACAGTTTCACGTTTATTGCAGAGGTACTCAAGAGCGAAGGCCCTTTTGATGGTATCATAGGTTTCAGTCAAGGTGGTGCTGCGGCTGGTATGGTAGCGTCGTTGCTTGAGCCCGGCAGACAGGAAGCATTTGCTGCGGCAGAAGCAAACGGTGGCAGAAAATATCCAGAATCTTTCTTGGATGACAAAGGCTCCTGGGATGGATTGATTCATCCTCCTCTGAAATTTGCAGTGAGCTACTCTGGTTACGGTGCTGGCACACATCCGCTTTACAAGGCCTTCTATGAGCCTAAGATCCAGACACCAATCCTCAATTTCCTAGGAAGCCTCGACACTATTGTCGAAGAGAAACGAAGTCTGTTCCTGGTTGATGCGTGCACGGACGGACGGAAAGAGGGTAGACTGATTTATCACCCTGGAGGGCATTTCGTTCCGAGTAGTCAGGGACAGTACGTTGGCGCGTTGATAGGTTTCATCAAAGATATCATAGGCGGCGGTAGCGGCTCAAAAGAGGATAGTGTTGAGAATATGGACGTTCCGTTCTAAGGCACCAGAAACCGGAATAGAAATGGAGACTTCAGGCTAGGGAAAGCTCAGGATGGATTAACGAGCATTGAAGATATACTACAAACAGCGTATCTAACCGTGGCCTTCTATGGAAGGTATGCAAGCTGGATGCATCGAACGCCTTGCCCAAATGAGAACATACCAGATCGCCATCTACAAGACTTTTCCGGCTTTCCCTTTATCAACTTTGGTGGGCTGAATTCTGGCCATCATCTCCTCCTTAGTGATAAGATGATCGATCCTCTCCAACAGTCCAAGAAGGCTCTTCATGCTACCACTCCACTCGTTCAACACATCATCGGCATCACGTGGCTTGGCGAAACTGACAATGCGTGCTGGACGGTCGATTTTTGCATAGATAGTCTTTGACGTGACGAGCTCGCTGATATACTTTTCCGTTTCGTCTTCCGGGAGGTCAAGAAGTTGCGTCAAACGAGGCATTTGAATGCGAGTGTAGTACTTCGCGACGACTCGAACGTTGTGTTCGATAACTCTCTTCCGCAGATCTTGCCAACGCTGGTACGCCTTAGGATCGTCGGATTGTCCAAGTTCAGAGTCGAAGATATCAGTATTGCACAGGTAGGGTGCGAATTGCACCGACACGATGGGCCATCTCATGATCTCATGGAGTGTAAACAGACGGAGGAGCTGAGTTTCATGCGGTAGGTTCGCATATCGTGAATCTGCCTTGATGCGATGGAGGAGATCATGTTGTTCGTTGTCATAGGGTGCCAGAATGATGAAGAAGGCGACCCTTTGAAGAGTCTACAGAACGTCAGTGGAGGAATGCCGATTGCACTAGGGCAAGACCTACAGCTCGCAAATGTTCAGGGTTTTCCTCAACTGCTTCAGTATCTAGTACCTGTCGAAAGTATTTGCACACCTCTAAATATTTGTCTTCGTGTTTTGCGAGTGTGATCTGTTGTTCGTAGTAGCGAAGTTTGAGATCTGTGACATCGTCTTCGGGCTCCGGTAAAGGTTCGTCTGCACCACGCTTCTTTTCTCTTTCTTCTCTCTCCTTGCGTTCCTTTTCGAGCTGCTCCGGTGTCTTCTTTGGCTTCCTTGCGAAATATCTCGTGCTTATTTTTCTGCTTAGAATGCTCGCCTGTGTCCAGTCGCCTTTCTGTATACAGAGGGCCACTTGCTCCAGGATGAATTCGGTCTTCTCCCGTCTAGACATGGAACCAAATGTCTCCACTTGAAGCTCACATAGAATATCGGTAGCGGCGTTGATGTCGCCTTGTTCCTTCTTGATATTTGACAAGATCCGAGTCACACGAGCTCGCTCCACTTCCACGAATATCTTGCCTTCAGTGACTGTCCGCAGAGTCTCGATGACAGACAATTTGGTATCCATGTTCGGAGTTTCATCAAGGAATCCCATAACGACCTGCACCATCCTGGTTGTCGCTTGCTTCAGCTGACCGTGTTTCTTGGACAGAAGCAGAACCTGCTCGTTGAGGAGGCTCCAGTCGCCCGCATCTTTGCATATTGTGACGATACCGACAATGACACGAGAAGTAGAGGCGAGATCAGATGCCTATTGTCGAGTTCAACGGCCTGTGAAGGTGAAGTGGGCGGATGGCACTTACTTGGCGAGCTTGTTTCTCAAGAACTAAGAGCTTCTCTATTGCGGCTTGAACGTTGGTCTGCAGAAGTCGGTCAGCATTCGCAAAGTGAGAATAGACTAGAATGACATGCTTTTGCCAACTGTTGAGCCTGAGGTAGCTGTTTGTCAACTTCCGCGGTGTAGTCCTTCTCGGCCTTGAGGACCTGGCCTTCGGACATGTTTGGAGAGATGATGTGCTATGTCTTAGATAGTTTGTTGTTGTGAATGAATTCAGGAACGTTGAAGTTGCTTCTGCCCAGCGGCAAGCTCAAAGCAATGTATTTGTTTGCAGCAATAACAGGAAACTAATCTGTAGCTAGCTCATGGCAAGCAACGGAAAGCGCGAAGGTCGGTGAAGCGTTTCGCCGCTACTCTATCAGCTTAAAGCTTGATTGGAGGAGGCAAATATCTACATGTACACAAACACTTAACAAAGTTGCCGAGCCACATAAAGTATATTGAAATTCAGATACTAGGTTTCAATGAGTGACAGCGATGTTAGATCCGTTCTGTAGCTATCTGGAAGTACAGCTCGTTGGATAATATATCATACATCATACAGCCATGTCTAGCTTCTGGGCTAGATCTTCATCCTTCTAAATGCTTCGCAATCTCACCCACAGATTTTGGAAGTCATTTTTTCTTCCCACCATTCTCTCACCATTTGGGTAATGCCATCGTGCTCTAGTTAGATCCAAAATATCTCTCCCGAGCCTTGTCCTTTGCTCGTTCGATGTAAGCACGATTGTTGTCCTTTGTATTCTTATTTGCCTCCTCCGCGGCATTTCCAATCCATCCACCTTGTGCTCCGAGTCCAACACCAGCGGCATACAAATTTGTCTCGATTGGAGCAGTGATTCCAGTCCCTCTAGCGCCGAGTGCCTCACCTTCGGACCATCCCATCTTTCCTAGTAACGCTGCACCCATTGAAGGCTTCTTGCTTGCAGCTAACTCCGATCGCCTCTCCTCTTTCTCTGCCTGACGTCGTGCCTTTGCTCGATCATGATATTGCGGGTTAGCACTTTGAGACGGAAGTTCGGCAGGCGAAGCCGTGCGCCCGAGTTTCTTCAAAGCCGCTTCTTTCAGGGCATCGTTTTTCAGATTCTCGCGGTGAAGTTCGCTGTCGCGTTCATGCTCAAGAAGCTTTTCCAGAGTTTTAAATTTACGCCTGCATAACATACAGCACTTTTCTTCTTCATCGAGAAAGAGGCCAGGTTTGGAGGTGTCTGTATATGATGGGTCCTTCTCAATAGCAGATGATGGCTTGTCTGAGTGATTATCGTCATCTTCGGAATGTAGAGCGTGACGGTTCTTCCACTGCTCGAGATGGTCGTTGATCTTCGATTGAACGTCAAAACCAGTTACCATTTCGACGCTTTGACTGCTCATTATTACCTTTTTGGCCGGCGTGCCGTCTTCATTTTCGGCCTTGCGCTTCCTGGCGGAGGGCTTGAGATTAACTTTGAGAGCACCGGTTGGGATTGGCCCTGCAGTGGATACTGCGCCGACAGTTGTCGAAGAAGCTGTTGTAGGCATTGCTGGGACAAAAACGTCTTCAGGACCTTCCTTAACCATCTTTTCCTTCGCGAAAGCTGGAGGGTGGTAGTATTTTAGACGTTTGTCTTTGTTGTGCAGAGCGGGGAAGGAGAAGTGGTCGTTGGGAGTTGAATTAGGAGCAGGCACGAAGGCAGACGGATAAGCAAAGCGAATTTGGACTGGCTGTGATCCAATCGTGAAATCCGGGATGGACTCGTACTTTGCCATGGCAGCTTTGGCATCCTAAATAGGTTAGCTTAAACAAGGGACGATAATGGGAGATTCAATCGTACTTCAATGGTGAAGAACTCAGCAAACCCGTACCTCCAGCTCTCTCCAGTCTCGCGGTCGCAGATTAAAAAGACGCGATGGAGGCTACCTTCTTTTGCTCCGCGAGTGCGCACCGTCGCAGTAGACATGAGCTTAGACGGACCTGTCGGCGCACCTTGACCAGCTATAGCGGTAGGAGTTCTAAGAAGTTTGGAGACACCGTTTGCCAGGAGCGTTTCGTTGATATTAGGGCGCAAGTCCACAATAACAAGGAGCGGGCACTCAGCCTTCTCAGAAGCATGTCCCCATCCATCAAGCTTCTCAAACGGTGAACGTTGCCTTGCAACTGAGTCTGTACCACTTTAGTCATGTCATTCAGCGCAACATATCAAGAGTCATGCGTACCTGATTTGGGGGCGCGGCACTTGTAGCATTCCGTGCGGAAGCCGAAGTTAAGCTCCATGCACTACCAAACATCATCAGCAATCGACGCATCTTGAAATAAGCGCAGAATCAACGAACATTGCACATCCAGTCATTCTCCGCACGGTCGGGTCGCTCGCGACTGAAATCCAGTCGTAACAAGCATTCTGCTCGGAGTCCATCAGTCGCGCGTTGATAATGAAGGGGTATTTCGGGGCCATGGTCTCTCATGAAAGCAGCAGCATCCTCAACAGTCTCAAAGGAGACGAAACCAAAGCCTCGTGACTGGCCTGAACAGCATTAGCTTCAGCGTCGCGTTACCTCAGAAATGAGTCTTACCAGTCTTCTTGTCTCGGATTATGCGAATGTTGCCAAGGTTCCGAACATTGTACGTTGCGACCAAATCTGCTCGAACCTGTTGCAGCGTAAAACGCACTTAGTCTTGTATTCCAGAGAAGGGAAAATGGTCCAAGAGTATAGGGAGAGGGTTGCGAACGTCTTCTTCTTGAACTTCACTTGGGAGTCGATCAACAATTATCTCCCTAGTAGGCTCCGCCTCCGACAAAGGCGACTCCGCAGAGTCATGGTATGAGAGTGGTTCATCTCGTCGACGATGGTTGGAACGAGGCTTTTGCGCGTAGAAATCGTCGTCCCGGCTGTCTCCCGACGTAGCGCCTAGATCACGGTATTGCGCAGCTCGTCGAGACATGTGGTAATTTGCTTCATCGTCCGGTCTACGATAGTCGCGCGAGTCTGGGGAGTCCCACCGTCGTGACGGCCCAGCTCCAGGTCGATCTCGCCTCGGCCCTCTAGGAGGCGAAGACGGGCGAGCTTGTTGGGAAAGATCATTAGCCTTCGAGCATCGCAAACATTTTGCCTTCCAATCAACTATATACCAGGTTCATTGGCTCGGGCACCAGGACGATAACCGCCCTCGCCGCGGAGGGAGCGATCACGAAGCTCCTCGTCGTTGTTGTAACGGTACCGGTCACTACCATGATAGGTGTGACCGTCTGGTCTGCCACGCATCTTGCCGTGCAGGAATAGGATTGGGTAAGACCTATATAGGTTGAAGATAGGTTCGTGATGAAAGACAAGTGCAAGGGACAGAGCATTAAAGGGCTGAAAGGTTCAGTTCTTAGTAATGACGCACAAGCCAGTCAGTGGCCAAAGAATGGCGAACTGTTCTCGCTCTGGCTTCCGTACTTCGAATCTTGTGTGCAGTCTGGGTTGCGGACAGTGTAAAA
>Ga0335074_10012110_pt1 | contig 12082 bp, 9 predicted proteins | sample Lox_Sample_23_FD_206715 | JGI IMG/M metagenome (GOLD analysis project Ga0335074, IMG submission 206715) | Soil microbial communities from Loxahatchee National Wildlife Refuge, Florida, United States - Lox_Sample_2.3 | ecosystem: Environmental > Terrestrial > Soil > Wetlands | place: USA: Florida...
GGCCTCCCGTGATGGCTGACGTGGCGCGGCTCGCGGGGGTCTCCCACCAGACCGTGTCGCGGGTTCTCAACGACCACCCGAACGTGCGTGCGCACACGCGCGACCGGGTGCTCGCCGCCATCCGCGAACTGGCCTACCGGCCGAACGCCGCCGCCAGAACCCTGGTCACCCGGCGCACCCACACCCTGGGCGTGATCAGCGTCGACACCATGCTGTACGGCCCCACCTCCATGTTGTACGGGTTCGAGCGGGCCGCGCACGACGCGTACTTCGTCTCGATCGCCAGCCTGCCGGCACTCGACCGCGCGTCCATGCTGGAGGCCGTGGAGAGGTTCGTCGGCCAGGGCATCGAAGGCATCATCGTCATCGCCACGCACGACTCCGGCGTGGCCGCGCTCGCCCACGTGCCGCCCGGGGTGCCGGTCGTGGCGCTCGGCTGCGGTACTCACGCGTCGATCAGTTCGGTGGCGGTGGACAACGAGGAAGGCGCCGCCACGGCGACGCGCTACCTGCTCGGACTCGGGCACCGGACCGTGCATCACATCGCCGGGCCCGCCGCCAACCTCGACGCGCAGGAGCGCGTGGCGGGCTGGCGGCAGGTGCTGAGCGAAGCCGGCGCGCCGGAACCGGAAGTGCTGGCCGGCGACTGGTCGGCGGCATCCGGCTACGAACTCGGCAGCGAGCTTGCCGGCCACCACGAGGTCACGGCTATCTTGTGCGGCAACGACACGATGGCGCTCGGCGTGCTGCGCGCGCTGGCCGAGCGGGGGCTCCGCGTCCCCGACGACGTGAGCGTGGTCGGCTTCGATGACATCCCCGAGGCCGGTTATTACCCGCCGCCGCTCACCACGGTCCGGCAGGATTTCGGCGAAGTGGGCAAGCAGGCGCTGAGCGTACTGGTCGAGCGGATGTCCGGCATAGCCGATGCCGGGCCGCGGGTCCGGGTGAGTCCGCAGTTGGTCGTGCGGCAGAGCGCGGCGAAGGCGCGCGGCGAAACGCCGACCAGGAGACGCGGAAAGTAACCGCTCTATTTCCGGAAAAGTCGCGTTATGATGAACGCGCCAACAGGATGTTAGCGTTAACAATGGGCGGAACACGACATGTATGTGGTGGGAGTCGATTTCGGTACGCTATCCGCACGCGCCCTCGTGGTCCGGGTCAGCGACGGCGCTGAGCTGGGCACCGCGGTCCACGAGTACGCACACGGCGTCATCGAGCACCGGCTCGGCTACATGGAGCTGCCACCGGACTGGGCGCTGCAGGATCCGGCCGATTACATCGAAGCGCTGCGGGTTGCGGTGCCCGCCGCGCTCCACCAGGCGGGCGTCGACCCGGCACAGGTCATCGGCATCGCCACCGACTTCACCGCGTCCACCTGCATGCCGACGCTGGCGGACGGCACTCCCCTCTGCGATCTGCTGAGCCGCCCGCATGCCTACCCCAAGCTGTGGAAGCATCACGCCGCCCAGCCGCAGGCGGACCGGATCAACCAGCTCGCTCGCGAGCGCGGCGAGCCGTGGCTCAACCGCTACGGCGGCAAGATCTCGGCCGAGTGGCAGTTCGCCAAGGCCCTCCAGGTCCTCGATGAGGATGCCGAGATCTACGCGCAGATGAGCCGCTGGATCGAGGCCGCCGACTGGATCGTCTGGCAGCTGTGCGGGCACGAGACGCGCAACGCCTGCACGGCCGGCTACAAGGGCATCTACCAGGACAAGAACTACCCGGACCGGGAGTTTCTCGCCGCGCTCGACCCGCGGTTCGCGACGTTCGCCACGGACAAGCTCGAGCACCCGATCTGCCCGCTGGGGGCAAGAGCCGGCTCGCTCACCGCGCGGGCGGCCGCGCTCACCGGCCTGCCGGAGGGCATCGCCGTCGCGGTCGGCAACGTCGACGCCCATGTCACGGTTCCCGCCGCCGGGACGGTCCGGCCCGGCACGATGGTCGCGATCATGGGCACGTCCACCTGCCACGTGATGAACGGCGAGGCGCTGGCCGAGGTCCCCGGCATGTGCGGCGTGGTCGACGGCGGCATCACGGCTGGGTTGTGGGGATACGAGGCGGGACAGAGCGCGGTCGGCGACATCTTCGCCTGGTTCACGCGGTTCACCGGCAAGAGCCACACCGAACTCACGGCCCAAGCCGAAACCCTCCCCCCTGGAGCGCATGGCCTGATCGCCCTCGACTGGATGGGCGGCAACCGGTCCGTGCTGGTCGACGCCAGCCTGTCCGGCGTGATCGCCGGCCTGACCCTGGCCACCACCCCGCCCGAGGTGTACCTGGCACTGATGGAATCGACCGCTTACGGCACCCGGATCATCATGGACACGTTCACCGCGTCCGGTGTTCCGGTCACCGAACTGGTGGTGGCCGGCGGCCTGGTGAAAAACGACCTGCTCATGCGCATTTACGCGGACGTGACCCGCCGCCCGCTCAGCGTGATCGGCTCCGCGCAAGCACCCGCGCTCGGCTCTGCGATACACGCAGCCGTCGCGGCTGGCGCCTACCCGGACGTTCCCGCCGCCGCCGCCGCGATGGGCCGCCGCGAGCGCGGCGCCTACCTGCCCGATGAATCCCGCGCCCTGGTGTACGACGAGCTGTACGCCGAGTATGTCGGACTCCATGGCTACTTCGGCAAAGAAAACGACATACTTCATTCTCTTCATTCTCTTCGGAACAAAAAGGGTGCTACCTCATGACGCCGGATGACTTGTGCCGGGAAGTCCATGCGCTGCACCTGGAGCTGGTCCGCAACAACCTCGTCGCCTGGACTAGCGGCAACGTCTCCGCCCGGGTGCCAGGCCAGGACCTGATGGTGATCAAGCCGTCGGGGGTTTCCTACGACGAGCTCACGCCGGAGTCCATGGTGCTGTGCGACCTGCACGGCGCGCGGGTCGCCGGGGACCTCAGCCCGTCCAGCGACGCGGCCACGCACGGCTACATCTACCGGCACATGCCCGGGGTAGGCGGCGTTGTGCACACGCACTCGACGTACGCGACGGCGTGGGCGGCCAGGGGCGAGCCGATCCCGTGCGTGATCACGGCGATGGCCGACGAGTTCGGCGGTGAGATCCCGGTCGGCCCGTTCGCGCCGATCGGTGACGACCGGATCGGCAAAGGCGTGGTGGAGACACTTGCCGGGAGAAGCTCGCCTGCCGTTCTGATGAAAAGTCATGGTGTCTTTACCATCGGCGGCTCAGCTCGGGCAGCCGTCAAAGCGGCGGTGATGTGCGAGGACGCGGCCCGCACGGTGCACCTGGCCCGCGCGCTCGGCCAGCTGGAGCCGCTTCCGTCCGAGCAGGTAGACGCGCTGCACGCGCGCTATACGAACGAATACGGCCAGAAAGGGTGAGCAATGAAGCCGCGCATCGGAATCCTGGGCATCATGCAGGATCTGTACGACGAGATGATCCCGGGGATCGCCCAGCGGCAGGAAGGCTACGCGGCTGAACTCGCCGCGCATCTGGCGGACGTGGCTGAGTTCATCCCGTCCAAGGCGATCAAGTACCGCGAGGACGCCGAGGCCGCGATGCGGTCGTTCGAGGACCAGGATCTGGACGGCGTCATGGTGGTGATGCTCACCTACGGTCCCGCGATGCGGGTAGCGCGGCTGCTGTCGGAGTCACGGCTGCCGGTGCTCATGGCCAACATCCAGCCAGAACCCGCGGTTACCCCGGCCTGGGACATGGCCGACATGACCTACAACCAGGGCGTGCACGGCGCCCAGGACACGGCCAACGCCATGGTCAGGGCCGGCAAGCGGTTCGCCGTGCTGACCGACGACTGGAAGGCTGCGTCGTTCCGTCTTGAGGTGGGCCGCTGGGCGCGTGCGGCGGCGGCGGTCACCGCGTGGAAAAAGCTCAAGGTCGCGATCTTCGGCTATGCGATGAACGAGATGGGCGACATCCGGGTGGACGAGTCCGCGCTGGTCCGCACGCTCGGGCCGGCCATTATCTCGGTGGCGCAAGGCGACCTGTACCGGGGCATGTGGGAGGCCACCGACGCCCAGATCTCCGAGATCGTAAATTACGAGAACGAGCATTTCGAGATCGATCCGCGGCTGTCCTCCGCTGAACGGGAGGACCATGCCCGGATGCAGGTGGCGATCCAGCGGATTCTCGACGAGCGCGGGTTCGGCGCGTACACGGCGCACTTCGACGCGATCGGCGAGGACGGCAGGTTCTCCCGGCTGCCGCTGGCGGCCGCGTCCACCCTGATGGCGCGAGGGTACGGGTACGCCGCCGAAGGCGACGTGCTCACCGCGTGCCTGGTGTACGCCGGGCATAAGCTGATCGGCGATGCGCACTTCACCGAGATGTACGCGATGGACTTCCCGTCGGATTCGGTGCTGATGAGCCACATGGGCGAGGGGAACTGGAAGATCGCGCGGACCGACCGCCCGGTGCGCCTGATCAAGCGCCCGCTCGGCATCGGCCGGCTGGACGACCCGCCCACGTTCCTGTTCCAGTACCAGCCGGGTCCGGCGACGCTGGCGACGCTCGTGTCGCTGGAAGGTTCCCGGTTCCGGCTCGTCGTCGCCGAAGGCGAGAACCTGGACAGTCAGGAGCTGCCGGCCCTGGAGATGCCCTATGGCCAGTTCCGTCCGTCGTCTGGCCTGCGCCGTTGCCTGAACGGCTGGCTGGCACATGGGGGCCCGCACCATGAGGTCATGAACCTGGGCCACCACGCCGACGACTGGAGGGTCTTCTGTCAGCTAACCGGCATGGAATACGTCCAGGTCTAACGGCCGGGGCCGCAGCTGGCGTTTGACTCGATCATAAGGGCCCTTCGGCGGCGGCGCGTGAGACGCCGAAGCTGTGCAGGTCCAGCAGAAGGATCCGAGGGGAAGTCGCCGAAATTCATGAACGATGTCTATGAATTGGTGACCGCTTATTCGCCTTGATCTGCGGAAAGATCCAAATTGCACCTTGACCTGCGGAAACACCTTAGCGCAGGGTTGATGTTAGACGGGGTGAACGGGTAACTCATCCAGGGGGACCACATGGGCAGCTCAGCTCTTGAGTGGCGGGAGCAGGAATCGCCGGCCGTGATGCTGGCGACCGGCAGCGATCAGCGGTGCTTTCTCATCCGCGATCTCGGGCCCGATGGCGCGCAACTAGAGGTCCGCGTCACGGGCGACCCGTACCCGCGCGTGATCGTCCGCGAAACAGACGTGGAGCACGCGCAGGTCATTGCGAACGATATGGAGTGGGACGAGCACTTCTCGGTGAACCGACTGGAGGCTACGGCCCCGTGGTGGTACGTGCCACTGCCCAGAGGCTAGCTAGCTCCCCCGGCGATGGCACGCCCGAGCCCGGCTGCCGGTGTTCCCCGCGGTCAGGCGACTTCGGCCATGGCCTGAGCGAACTGAGCGGCGTACAGACGCTGGTAAGCACCGCCGGCCGTGACGAGTTCGTCGTGCGTGCCCTGTTCGACGATCGCTCCGTTCTCCATCACCAGGATCGTGTCCGCATCGCGGATCGTGGACAGCCGGTGCGCGATGATGAAGCTGGTCCTGCCCTGCCTGAGCTTGCGCATGGCGCGCTGGATCAGCACCTCGGTCCGGGTGTCGACCGATGAGGTGGCTTCGTCGAGGATCAGGATGGCCGGCTCGGCGAGGAACGCGCGGGCGATCGTGATCAGCTGTTTCTCCCCCGCGCTGACGTTGCTGCCCTCGTCGTCCAGCACCGTGTCGTAGCCGTCGGCCAGCGTACGGACGAAGTGATCCACGTGCGTGGCCTTGGCCGCGGCGACGATCGCCTCGTGTGATGCGCCGAGCGAACCGTACGCGATGTTCTGCTCGATCGTGCCACCGAACACCCACGCGTCCTGGAGCACCATGCCGGTCTTGGCCCGCAGGCCCTCCCTGGTCATATCCCTGGTATCGGTGCCGTCGACCGTGATCCGGCCGCCGGTGACCTCGTAGAACCGCATGAGCAGGTTGACCAGCGTCGTTTTGCCGGCGCCGGTCGGGCCGACGATCGCGACCGTCTGGCCGGGGTCCACGGCGAGCGACAGATCCTCGATCAGCGGCTTGTCCGCTGAGTAGCTGAAGCTGACATGCTCGAACGCGACCCGGCCTCTTATGTCGCCGGGCACGATCGCGCCGGGCTTGTCCGGCTCTTGCTCCTTGGCGTCCAGCAGCGCGAACACCCGCTCGGCCGAGGCGACGCCGGACTGGAGCATGTTGGTCATCGACGCCACCTGGTTCAGCGGCTGGGCGAACTGCCGCGAGTACTGGATGAACGCCTGGACATCTCCCAGGCTCAGCGCGCCGGACGCCACCCGCAGGCCGCCGACCACCGCTACCAGCACGTAGTTGATGTTGCCGATGAACATCATGGCCGGCTGCATGATGCCGGAGATGAACTGCCCGCGGAAGCTCGCATTGAACAACGCCTCGTTGTGCTCGTCGAAGGTCTGCGTGGCTTCCTTCTGCCTGCCGAACACCTTCACCAGCGTGTGCCCGGTGTACATCTCCTCGATGTGCCCGTTCAGCTTGCCGGTGGTGGACCACTGCTTGATGAAATGCGGCTTGGATCGCTTCGGGATCGCCCTGGCCAGCACCAGCGAGATCGGGATCGTCACCAGCGCGATCAGCGCGAGCAGCCAGGAGATCCAGATCATCATCGCCAGTACGCCGACGATCGTGAGCACGGACAGCACCAGCTGAGACATCGTCTGCTGGAGGTTCGTCGCAAGGTTGTCGATGTCGTTGGTGACCCGGCTGAGCACCTCGCCGCGCGGCATCCCGTCGAAGTACGAGAGCGGCAGCCTGGACAGCTTGGCCTGCGCTTGCTCACGCAACCGGAACATCAGGCGCTGCACGATCCGCGCGGTCATCCGGCCCTGCATGGAACCCAGCACCAGCGACGTCGCGTAAATCAGCGCGACGATGCCCAGCGTGCGCCCCAGCGAGCCGAAGTCGATGCCATGGCCGGGGTTCAGCGGCAGTGAGCCGATCAGGTCGGCTTGGGCGGACCGGCCGTGCGTGCTCAGGTAATGGATCGTCTCCTGTTTGGAGAAACCCGCCGGGAGGCTCTTGCTGACGAACCCGGAGAAGATGATGTTGGTCGCGTTGCCGAGAATCTTCGGGCCCCAGACCGACGCGCCCACTGAGCCGGCCGCGCACAGCGCGCTGATGGTAATCAGCGGGCGTTCTGGCCGCATCAACCGGAGCAGCCGCTTCAGCGAGCCGCGGAAGTCCTTGGCCCGCTCCATCGACGGGCCGGCCATCCAGGCCGCGGGACCACGCGCCGCGGTGCCCTGCGGCGGCCCTGCCGCGCGCTGGTTCGGCTCTTTGCTGGGCTCTTGGCTTGACGCTGGGGCCTGCCCGTTCCCCGCGCTCATGCCGCTTCCTGTTCGGTGAGCTGCGAGAGCACAATCTCGCGATAAGTCTCGTTGGTGTCCATCAGTTCCCCGTGGGTCCCCTGGCCGACGATCCGGCCGTTGTCGAGCACGATGATCCGGTCGGCGGTGCGGATCGTGCTGACCCGCTGCGCGACGATGACGACCGTGGCGTCTTCCGTTTCACGGGCTAGCGCGGTCCGCAGTGCCGCGTCGGTCGCGTAGTCGAGCGCAGAAAACGAGTCGTCGAACAGGTAGATGTCCGGCTTGTGCACGAGGGCGCGGGCGATGGCCAGGCGCTGGCGCTGGCCACCGGATACGTTCGTGCCGCCCTGGCTGATCGGGGCGTCCAGATCGGTGACGAAGTCGGCCTGAGCGATCCGCAGCGCATCCCACATCTCCTCGTCGGTGGCATCTGGCCGACCGTAGCGGAGGTTGGAGGCGATCGTGCCGGAGAACAGGTACGGCTTCTGCGGCACGATCGCGATGGCCTCGGCCAGCGTCTGGGGGGCGAGGTCCTTGACGTCGACTCCGCCGACGAGGACCTCACCGTCGGTGGCGTCGAACAGCCTCGGGATCAGGTTGAGCAGCGTGGTCTTGCCAGCCCCCGTGCTACCGATGATCGCGGTGACCTCTCCCGGCCTGGCCACCAGGCTGATGTCACACAGCACTGGTTCCTCGGCACCCGGGTAGCGGAACCCGGTGCCGCGTAGTTCCAGGTACCCGTGCGTCTTGAGGGCGGTAACCGGCGCCCGCGGCAGACCCACGGTGGGATCTGTCTCCAGGACCTCCTGGATGCGGTCCGCGCAGACCTCCGCACGGGGGATCATCATGAGCATGAACGTGGACATCATCACTGCCATCAGCACCTGGAGCAGGTAGGACAGGAATGCGGTCAGCGCCCCGACCTGCATGCGGCCGTCGTTGATGAGGTGCCCGCCGAACCAGAGCACGCCGATGCTGGAGAAGTTGATCACGCCCATCACCAGCGGGAACATCATGCCCATCAGCCGGCCGGATCTGAAGGCCACGTCGTAAACCCCGGTGTTGGCCTGCTCGAATCTCTTCCGCTCCGGCTCATCGCGGACGAACGCGCGGATGACCCGGATGCCGGTGATCTGCTCCCGCAGCACCTGGTTGATGGTGTCGATGCGAGACTGCATCAGCTTGAACATCGGCCGCATGCGGGTGACCAGGAACGTCACGATGACACCGAGCACCGGCACGATGATCAGCAGCAGCCCGGACAGGTCCACGTTCTGGTGCAGCGACAAAATCACCGCGCCGATGCCGATGATCGGGGCGGTCAGCATCATCGTCAGCGTCATCAGCACCAGCATCTGGACCTGCTGCACGTCGTTGGTCGTCCTGGTGATCAGGCTCGGCGTGCCGAACTTGCCCACCTCGCGGGTGGAGAAGTCCTGCACCCTGCTGAACAGGGCCTTTCTAAGGTCGCGGCCCAGCGCCATCGCGGACTTAGCGCCGAAGTAAACGGCGGTGATGGCGACCACCACCTGGCAGGCCGATACGGCGAGCATCACCGCGCCTGTGCTGACGATGTAGCCGGTATCGCCCTTGACCACGCCGTTGTCGATGATGTCCGCGTTCAGCGTGGGCAGGTACAACGTCGCGAGCGTCTGCAGGAACTGGGCGACGACCACGATCGCGAGCCACTTGCGGTAGGGGCGCAAGTAGCGGAGCGCGAGTTTGAGCAGCACGGCATTTCCCTCGTTCGTCCTGTCTGTGCCGCTAGGCCGCGTGGCCCGGGGCGCGTCCGTTACTTTCGTTGCTGGTGGTCCTGTCGCGGGCAGCGGCCATCGGGGCTATCAGGCCCACCGCCTCGCGGAGCAGGGTGAGGAACTCAACGGAGTCGTCATGCAGCCAGCGGTGCGTGGCGACCCGGGTCGCGCTGCCGTACGCCGCGGCCAAGATCTGCGGAAACAGGTCGCCGGGGGGCGAGCCTACGCGTTCGGCGATCGCGTCGGCAAGCGCATTATCGCGGGCGATGATCGTCTTGAAGAACTCCGCGCGCAGTAGCGGAATAGTGATGATCATCCGGACGAATTCCTTGTGGTACTCCGGGCTCGCGTGCACTTCGACCAGGGCGCTGGTGACCGCCTCAGCCAGCTGCTCGGCCCGCGGCCGCCGCCTGACCAGCTCCCCGAGGGTCATGGCGCGCTCCGCGGCGAGAGCGCAGATCGCCTCGGGCACGCTGGAGAAGTAATTGTTGAAGGTCCGCGGCGACACCCCGGCCTCGGCGGCGATCTCCGGCACGCGGACGTTCTCCGGACCGTGCTCCAGGGCGAGGCGGATCGCCGCCAGGCTCAGCGCCTCCCGCGTGGCGAGCTTCTTGCGCTCGCGCCAGCCCAGGCACCCCGCGTCTTCCATTCCACGCACACTACGCTAAATTTGCGCACTACGCAAATTTACGCATTACGCAATGAACTACGGCGGATCACTTGAGGTTGAGGTACGAACTGGACTATTGGGGCTGTGATGGAGGACTTCATGGGAACGGCCCGGCAGAGCCGACCGCCAGGCAGCCTGAGCGATCGCCCGTATGCACGCCGGTTGTCCTGCCGCGACCGTATTCGTCCGGGTTTGCCGGGGTGCTGCGGCCTGGGCGGGTGATATGTGCATGGCGTTTGCGGGACCCCGGGACCGCCTGGCCCGGGACCCGCCTGACCGCCAGCGTGCCGATGGCACCATTGAGCCCGCTAGCGCCCCCTCTAACGTGTCAATGGCACCATTGAGCCCCCTGGCGCGGCCCGCTGAGCCGACCGCACGGGCGGCGGCACGGCGGCGGCACGACACCGTGCTCGATGGTGCCATTTGTCTTACGGTTGCTGTTGCCGCAGCTAGAAAGCTAGCGGCAGGTCTAGCAGTCATCGTAAAGTCATGGAGCATGAACATGCCTCTCGCCCTGAACCGCGCCGGCGTGGTCTTTAAGAAGTGCGACCGCAGCAACCACAAGCCCGACACGAACAAGGCATGCGCGTCCGGCGCGTGCCAGCACACATGTTCCGACCCGGAGCGGTGCACGCACGCCTGGACGCTGCGCTACTGGGCAGACGGCAAGCAGCGCGAACGCAGCTTCAAAGACGAGGTACGCGGCGGGCGGACAGCTCACGGCAGCGGCAAGAAACTGGCCCAGGACGCACAGCTCAAGCTCACCGTGGACAAGCGGGCCGGAGACAAGACATTCGCCGACCACGCCCGGGCGGGGAAAGCGAACTTCGGGGAAGCCGCTGAGGCCTATATCGCCCGGCTCCCGGTCAGCGACCGGTCCAGGCAGGGGTACCTGAGCGCGTATAACCAGCATGTGAAGCCGGCGTTCGGCGGGCGGACGCTCGCCCAGGTCGCTGATGACCGTGATGGCGTGCTGGATCTGCTGACGGTGGCGATGGCGGAGCTGAGCATTTCCCCGCGCACGCAGGCACGCATGATCATCCAGGGCACGCTCGCCGAAGCGGTGAAAGCGGGCAAGATCCGCCAGCACCGCGTGGACGAGATAGAGCTAGCCGGCAGCGGGCCTAAGCACGACCGTACCGATTTCGTGTTCCCCGCTCACTGGCAGGTGGCCTTCGTGGCCGGCGGCGGTACCGGCGGTAAGGGGGACGAGATACCGGGTGCCGGCTTGTGCGTGTGGCTGATGCGGGGGTGCGGCCTGCGGATCGAAGAAGCGCTGGCAGTGGAGAAGGCGGATTTCCGTGAGGGCGGGACGGTGCTGCGGGTGACCGGTCAGGCGACCAGGGACGGCATGGGCAAGGTGCCGCTGAAGAAGCGCAAGAAGGGCGAGTACCGCGATATCCCCGTGCCGACCTGGCTATGGGCCAAGATCAGGGATCTCCCGGACGGCCCGGTCATGCCCGGCAACGGGGAACGCCGGTATCAGGTGTACGGGACCATCTACCAGCGGTTCATGAACGCCGCGCGGACGGCGGGCATACCGGCTGGTTTCACGCCGCACTCGCTGCGGCACTTTTTCGCGTCGGCGATGCTGGGCAAGGGCGTCCCGATTACCGATGTGGCGCACTGGCTAGGTCACCGCGACGTGCGGGTCACGTTCCGGATCTACGGTCACCTTGTCCCGTCCGCTGCCGCGCGCGCGATCGCGGTGCTGGATGAGGAGTACGCGGAATGGAGCCGGCCGGACGCCACCGCATAGCCTGCCAGGAATGCGCAGGCCCCCGCCGGCCAAGCCGGCGGGGGCCTGTCGTGTGGTGTCAGGCGGCCTGGCGTTCGATCCAGGCGTGCACGTCGCGTTCTCTCCATCGCAGGTGCTTTCCTATCCGGTAGGCGGGCAGTCCCCATTCGCGCCACTTGTCGCGGACCGTCCGTTCGGGCACGGCTAGCAGCGCGGCGACATCTCGGGCGGACAGCAGGCGGTTAGAGCCGCCCAGCGTTCCCGTGCGCGCCCCTCCGGCGTTGCTGGTCATCGGGCATCACCTCCCATCGGTTCATCGTGTGCGGGGTTGTGCACGGCGATTTCCTGACGCGCGTTTTAGCGCGCACGTGGACATGCGCACGAAGGCGTAGCCGGAGCGGGCTTTGTGAATGCATGTGAACGGCTTGCGTGTGGCCTGTATGCGTAGGCGCGAGGCGCGTTCGCGTTCACGTTCACGATTACTCGCCGTCACTGCTTAGACGCTCCGGGTCGTGTGCGGGGCGGGCTGCTTTCCAGTAACCGCGCCGGACCTGGACAGCCCGGCCGGCTCTGGCGTGTTCCTGGAGCCGG
>Ga0335074_10012111_pt1 | contig 12081 bp, 9 predicted proteins | sample Lox_Sample_23_FD_206715 | JGI IMG/M metagenome (GOLD analysis project Ga0335074, IMG submission 206715) | Soil microbial communities from Loxahatchee National Wildlife Refuge, Florida, United States - Lox_Sample_2.3 | ecosystem: Environmental > Terrestrial > Soil > Wetlands | place: USA: Florida...
AACCGGGTTCGCTGCCCGGCTCCAGCCCCGGATAAATCTCGGCGTGGGTGTGCGGATTGGTGAGCGGGCTATAGATCTGCTTCACCGCTGCCACCTGCGCGGCGGTCAGGCAGCTTTCCGTTTCGGTGCCCTGGCATAGCAGCGCCGAGGGATCGAAATGGCACTTGGTGGGGTCGCCGATGATGCCGTCCGTGACGCCGTCCAGCGCATCGCACGCCGCCACCGCCGCTTTGTGGACCACCGCCAGTTTGGCGGCCGTCATGTGGCTGGCGGGATCTTTCAGCAGGGCCACGCTGTTGCGCATGTCCGAAGAAAGCAGCGCGACCCAATTATTGGCCGGAGCGCCGGCGATGATCCCGTTGTAATCCTCGGGGTATTTCTGCGCCTCTTTCAGCCCCTGTTTGCCTCCCGACGAGCAGCCGTTCCAGTAGGAGAGCCGGGGGGCGTTGCCGTAGAACGCGGCAATCACGGCTTTGGCCTTGACGGTCATCTCGTGCTCGGAGCGGTAACCGAAGTCGATCAGCTTTTCCGGATGGCCAAGGGCAAACTGCGCCCGATCCCCGCTGTGGCCCGTGTCCGTGGAGGCCGACGCATAACCGTGCGCGACGGCGTTGGCCAAACCGCCGTAATTAATGGCGCCGCTCCAGCCGCCGTTGCCCACCGACTGCAACTTCCCGTTCCAGCCGGTGGCGGGCAGCCAGACTTCGATTTTGATGTCGGAATCCTTGCTCGGCGTGAGGGTCGCCGCCACTCGGCAGAAAGCCGGCAGGTTGTGGATGGGCCGCGCGGCGGAGCCTCCCGGCGGAATGAAATCGCCCGCCGGCACGGATTGTGCGGCCGTGATTCTAGCCTCCGGCAGCGCCAGCGAACTGAGGCTTTCGCAGGGCACCGCCGCCGCGGCCGGCGAAACCAAAGCAGTTACTGCGAGCAGGACCTTCCCATAGTGCACGGCACCGGTGTTGCGCATGAAGCACCTCGACCGCCGCCAGGGTCGTCCACCCCGGCCGGTGAGTGCGATTCTATCACCCTTGCCCGCTCGTCTTCCGCGGGCCCGCAGCCCCGGAAAAATCCGTTCGTCGCGCTGCCCAGCCTTAATTGGGCTTGCGGCTCGGGTCGAAAGTCAGCACTCTCTGCAACACCTCGCTCATTTGCGCGGGCGTCCACGGTTTCGGAATCACCGCGTCAAAGCCGTACCGCCGGAAGTCGGACATCGCCGCCGTGTCCGAGTAGCCGCTGGACACGATCAGCTTCGCGGCCGGGTCCATCCCTTTCAGGATGGCGGCAGCCTCTATGCCGCCCATGCCGCCGCCTACCGTCAGGTCGAGCAGGACCGCATCGAAGCCTTGGCCGGCTGCCTTAGCCGCTTCGTAAAGCGCCACCGCCTGAGCTCCATCCCGGGCGGTCTGAACTTCGTACCCCAAGCTGCTGAGGACGACATCGAGCAGCTTGCGAAGAGCCTCCTCGTCGTCCATCGCCAAGACGCGCCCGGTGCCGGTCTGGACTTCGCTGACCTTGGGAGCCTCCGCCGCAGGGCTTTCGAGCGAGGCGGGCAGTTCAATCGTGAACACCGTTCCTCTGCCGGGTTGCGAGGCCACCGAGAGATGCCCGTCGTGCCGCGCCACAATCGAATAAGCGGTGGCCAGGCCCAGCCCGTTCCCGCCCGCCCGGGTAGTGAAATACGGGTCGAAGATCCTGGGCAGCACGTCGGCCGGAATTCCGCGACCGTAATCCCGAATCGAAATCCGCACGCGCGGCTCGGATTTCGGATAGTCCGGGGATTCCACGTTCTCGGCCCGTACCTCGATAATTCCTCCCTCGGGCATCGCCTGCCGGGCATTCAGCAGGATGTTGTGCAACACCTGCCCGATCTGCCCCGGGTCCACCCAGGCGGAGCGCAGGTCTGCGGCAATGTCCAGCGCAATGCTGATGGATGCGCCGGCGCGCGCCAGGTGAACCGAGTCCGTCACCAGGCCGGCCACCGAAACCAGCCGCCGCACGGGAGTGCCGCCCTTGGCGAAGGTCAGCAACTGGGAGGATAAAAACGCCGCGCGCTGGCAGGTGCGGGCGGCCTGGTCGAGCATCTCCTGAACCGCATGGCCGGGGTCGAGGGTCTTCTTGGCTATGTCCAGGTTCCCCTGCACGATGGTCAGGAAATTGTTGAAGTCGTGCGCAATGCCGCCCGCCAGCACGCCCAGCGATTCGAGCTTGCGCGCGCGCAACAGCTCCTCTTCCACCTGCTGGCGCTGCGTAATCTCGGCCTGCAGCCGCTCGGTGGACTGGCGCAACGCAGCGGTCCGCTCCTGGACTCGCCGTTCCAGCGCCTGGTTCAGCGCTTCGGTCTGGCTCTTGGCGGCCCGCAGGTCCACCACCAGGTCGCGGTTTTCAAACTGCAGCCGCAGCGACGAGTCGATGGTGCGGTGGATCCGCCATGTGGTGATCAGCGTGGCCACAGTGAAGGTGACCGCCAGCAGCCCCATGGCAACGTGCGTCTCATCGCCCTGCAGCAGCAGACGGACTGCCGGAACCAGGCCTGTCGGCAGCAGAAACAGCAGAAATGCCTCGGGCCGGGTCGCCGGCAGCGAGGCCGCGCCCAGCATCATTCCGCCCAGGACAAAAACCAGGAAAACCTGGTTTCTGAGGGGGGCATTGGGGTAAAGCAGTACCGCCGCTACGCCCCATCCCGCGCCCGCCAAGGCCGCGCCCACGGCATAGGCCATGCGCCATTTACCAGCCTCCCGATCTTCCGCGGAAGCGCTCCGGTAACGCAGAGTCAGGACACCCCGGGCCGCCGACACCAGGAACATATACACCCACCACCCCAGGATCACGCCGTCGGGAATCACCCGCCATTGCAGAAAGGCCAGGATGGTGGCTGCCAGGATGGTGGCGCCTACGGCTACGCCCGCATTGGCATAGAGCAGGTTTACTTGCCCGGACAAGATCTCCCGTGTCCGGGAATCGGGATCGGCCCCCGTCCCTGTTGTCTCTTCGGAACCGCGTTCCATCGATGCCCAAACCTGTGAATTAGTCCCACGCTAGCACAATTTCCCGAAAAAGCACCTCAGGGGTTCACTGGGTCTTACTCATCGAAATCATGAGATAGCCCCCGGGCAGTTCGCCGGTGGAACACGAACCGCCGCCCAAGGCGCCGAGGCGCAGTGCGTCCGCAGCGTCCGGATAATCAGCCACCTTCATGGATGGCCGGAACGGGACCTTCCGTAGCCGATATCTCCGGCCGCTTGCATTCCCCGGAAGAGTAGCGCCACCGCCAGCATCTCCACGGCAAAGGCCGCCGCCGGCTGCCGGGGCATCAGGCCCGCGGTCGAGATAAAAAAGACCTGCAGGAATTGGAAGAGGCTCTCCGACACCCGGCTCGACAGCCCGGGCACCCCGATGATCCTGCTCGGATTGATCGAGGCGGCGACGAAAACCAGCCCCGCCAGGGTAGCCGTGGCGCCGGCCTCGACGGCCAAGAGCGTCTGCCACTCCGCCAACGGGAGCATGCGGCCGTCACTTCAGGTTGTCGTTGAACCATTCGATCATCCGCAGCAGCACGTCCTTCTGGTGCGCCGGGTTGTGGAACGAATGGCCTTCGTTGGCGTAGACCACCATCTCCGTCTTCACGTCCATGGCCTGCAGCCCGCGCCAGAATTCGAAGGACTGCGGCGCCGGGCATTCGCCATCGCGGTCGCCCACCACGATCAGCGTGGGCGTTTTGGCCTTCTTGATGAAGTCGATGGCCGACACCTTCGCGTAGACCGCCGGGTCGTCGTAGACCGACGCGCCAAAATACGGAATCATCCAGGTATCGATGGCGTTCTCGCCGTAGTAACTCTGCCAGTTGGCAATGCCCGCGCCGGCCACGGCGGCCCGGAAGCGGTTGGTCTGGGTCACCGCGAACATGGTCATGAAGCCGCCGTAACTCCAGCCGGTGAGGCCCACCCGCTGCGGGTCCACCGGCGCCGTGCGGATGGCTTCATCCACTCCCGCCAGGATGTCGCGCAGGTCGCCGCCGCCGAAATCGCGCCGGTTGGCCGCGGTGAACTTTTCCCCCTGCCCGTAGCTGCCGCGCGGGTTCGGCATCAAGACGAAATAACCCTGCTGGGTGAGCAGCACCGGGTTGTAGCCGGGCCGCGGCCAGGAGGGCTTCACCGACGATGCCGGCCCGCCATGCACCGCCACCACCATCGGATATTTACGGTTCGCGTCGAAGTGGCTGGGGTAGAGCAGCCAGCCCTGTATGGGGAAGCCCTCATTGGTCCAGTGCAGGCTCTTGGCTTCGCCCCACTGCGCCTTCCGCTGGCGGTTTCCCTGGGTGAGCGGCTTCCAGTCGCCGATGCGGCCCGCCCAGACCTCGGGGGGTTTCTGGAACGAGTGGCGGATCACGGCGCTCGCCGAACCATCGGCGGTCATAGAGATTCCCGAGTCATCGAACGGCGGGTTGAGGCTTTCGTCGCCCTGCCACAGGCGTTCGGACTGGCCGGTCGCCGGGTCAAGCCGCGAAATGGCGCTGCCGCCGTCGAAGTGTTCGGTAAAGTAGAGTCGCGGCGACTTCCTGGGCCAGGTGATGTTGCTGGCCGACGAGGCCATGCCGGGAGTGAGATCGCGCGCATCGCCGCCCGCGGCGGAGATCAGGAACACGTCGCCGCCCGTCGAACCTTCGTCGCTCATCAGCCCGCCGATGAACACGATCGACTTTCCGTCCAGCGACCAGCGCGGCACCGCCAGTTGCCGGTCCACTGGCGGCTTATAGATCGATTGCATTGCGCCGGTCTCGGCAGACACGGTGTAGAGCTGCGCAATCCACCAGTTGGCGTCGCCATCGCCGCGCGCCGCGGTGGCCGCAAAGCTGCGGCCATCGGGCGACCAATCGTACTCGTACACGTACATGTCCTTGGGGGAAAGCTGCCGGACCGCGCCGGTAGCCGCGTCCACCAGGGTGAGGCGCTGCTCGAAGATGCGCGACTCCAGCACGCCCGATTCCGGGGGCACCGGGTCGAGCGGCCCCGCCGAGTGCGGCAGGTTCTCCGTGAACAGGATGGCGATCCGTTTCCCATCGGGGGACCAGCGCGGCTCCGCCAGCAGCCCTTTGAGGTGCGTCAACTGTCGCGCTGGACCGCCGCCCGCGGGCGCCACGTAGAGTTGCAGTTGCCCCTTCTTCTCGTGGTCGGAGAGAAACGCGAGCCGTTGGCTATCCGGCGACCAGGCAACCGGGCCTTCCTCGCAGCCCGTTTTGCCATCGCCCGCCGAAACCCGCGTGCGCGGCGCAAGGTAAATGGCGGTTTGGCCCGGCGCTCCCAGCGCTTCCACATAGGCCACGTGCGAGCCATCCGGCGCAATGGATGCCTGAAGGAAGCGGTGCGTAGCGGCAATTTCGGCGAGGGCCGGTTCCGGAGGAACCACCGTTTGCGCCCGGACCGCGGCGGCGGCACAGAGAAACAAAGCGAGTCGCATAGGTAAGTTGTGAGCTTACCAAAAAAGCCCCGGCGGCGTTATTGGCGCGGAGCGGCGGCGGAGGTACAATTAACGGCCCAGGGCGGCCGCAGCCAGAATCGCATCCAGGGCGGATACCTGGGTGGCCCCGTTTATGGCGTCCGAGGGAGCCGACCAGACCACGCCAAACTGGTGATCGGCCGTCTGCACGCGGCAGATCCGCTCCGCGTTGGTTTCGAGGAAAGTGCGAAAACGCGGCAAAGGCGCGGCGGCGTTCAGCACGCCCAGGTTGCGCGCAAAAATTCCCTTGAACTGGACCGCGTCGGCTCCGCACTTCGGTTCGCAGGAATCGTGCAGAATCCCATCCTGGTCGGTAAGCTGCGTGATCGCCGCCAGGGCGATGGCCTGCGCCCGCTCCACCAGCGGTTTCTCCCCGGTGGCGGCGGCCAGCCCGCTCAGGCCGCCCAGAATCACCCCCTGGTTGTACGTCCAGGTATTGCGGCCATTGTTCTGGCAGCCTGCGGTCAGCCCGTCGTTGATCAGGCCGTGCGCATTGATCATGCCGGAGGCGGCGAACCACTTCCACTCCCGCTGGGCCCATGCGAGGTACGCCGGCCGCTTCGCCGGATCGGCCGCAGTGGCCAGGCGGGCGGCCACCGAAAGGAACAGTTCGTTGGCGATGGCATTTTTGTAGCGGCGGTCCTTCCTCCACCAGATGCCGCCGCCGCAGGTATCGTCCCAGCCCTGGGTCATATCCGCGAAGATCTGCTCCGCCATGGCCAGATAGCGCGCCTCGTGCGACCATTCGTAAGCGTCGATCCAGGCCAGCGCCCACCAGCCTTCATCGTCGTAATACTGGTTCAGGAACTTGCCGGCGGCGTTGCGGGTGAAGGTATTCTCGATGGCCGCCTGCACGTCCGCGGAACCGGCCAGGCGCGAATAGCGCACCAGCAGCGTGGTGGCGTTGGCGGCGTTCCACCACCCGGTGGTTCGCCATTGCCCGGTATCCGGCACGTACCATTTCTGGAGGCTCTCGATGCCCGCGGTGGAGCAAGAGAGCAGGTTGGAGGCGGAGGCGTCCTTGACCTTGGAATCCTGGGGATAGAGTGTGGGAATACCGCACACCAGCAGCAGGAGAATCGGGGACCGGCTCATGGAACGCTCAGTCTAACCCCAATTCTCAGCGCCGTGCAAACGGCGGCCAAGCCGGCCAAACCGAAAGATGTTCGGATGGATCAGCCGCGCCGCGGCCAGACCCGTTTCCGCAGAGTGGCGGCCAATCTTTGCAGGAACCCGTGAGGAATCTCGCGCGGATGCACGGAAGTGCCCGTTGCGCACATGCCGCGGGTGATCCCATAGACAGAGAGAAACGCCGCGCCCAAGCCTGGGCGGCGCCCGGAATCCAAGCGTGCCATACTCTGCCCTCCCCGAGTCTTCGACGTCCGCCGGCCAACTTAGTGGTACAAGTAAGTGCAAGCTTTTCGGTGGTCGGGTCCAAGGGGTCAAGTCCGCGCCCGTCGGCAAAGAATATCCACCGATCCCGAATCCACAGGCGGGTACACGCAGGCACACTCGGGCCTATCCGCCCCGTCTCCCACCGGAGGTTTGCAGTAGACTGAGGGTGTTACAAGGCAAACGGAGGGTTATCGATTATGGCGCGGCTGGCGGCATTCTTTGGTCTGTCCGTTGGTTTGACCGTGGCGGCCCTGGCGGCGGCGACCGGGCAGAATGCCTGCACCGGCGATCCGAATCACTGGCGGCAGATCTTCGATGGCAAAGATCTGTCCGGCTGGAAGCACGTGGGACCCGGCGATATGACGGTGGAGGACGGCCTCATCCACACTCACGGGGGCATGGGACTGCTCTACTGGACCGGCGGTCCGATTGAGAATTGCGTCCTCCGGGTGGTCTTCCGCATGCGCGACGAGAACGACAACTCGGGCGTCTTCGTCCGCATCCCCCTGGAGCCGCGCGAAGAGTGGATGCCGGTGCACTACGGCTACGAAGTGCAGATCGATAACCATCCCGAACGCTCCAACCCGCCGGAGGACGAATACCATTCCACCGGTATGCTGTACTCGCTCACCAAGCCTCTCGCCATGGCCGGGAAGCCGGGGCCGCAGTGGAACACCATGGAGATCACCCTGGATGGTCTCCGCACCATCGTGGTGCTCAACGGCGTCAAGGTGACCGACTACAAGGAAGGCGATCCGACCCCGCCCCGCAAGTTCAGTTTTGAGCCGCAGCGCGGGCCGCGACCAATGCTCGGTTATATCGGTTTGCAGAACCACAGCGACAACGACATCGTGTTCTTCCGCGAGGTGGCTATCAAGCCGTTGAAGAAATAAGCAAAGGAGGTTCGCAATGCAATTCGATTCGTCCCGCCGCCAGTTCCTGCGCGCCGGCTCAGCGGCCGCGGGCGGGTTACTGGCCGCCACCACGGTGGCTTTGGAACCGCGGCTGATGGAGGCCGCCCAATCGGACTCCGGCGGGAAATTGCGGTTCGGCATCATCGGCGTGGGCATGGAAGGTTCGGGCCTGCTCTCCGCCGCGCTGACCCTGCCGGGCGTGGAATGCGTGGCCGCAGCCGACCTCTACGACGGCCGCCATACCCTGGCCAAGGCCCTCACCGGCAACCCCAACCTGCCTACCACCCGCCGCTACCACGAACTGCTCGACCGCAAGGACATCGACTGCCTTCTCGCCGCGGTGCCCGATCACTGGCACAAACGCGTGGTGGTGGATGCCTGCAACGCCGGCAAGGACATCTACTGCGAAAAACCGATGTCGCACACCGCCTCCGAAGGCTTCGAGATGGCCGAGGCGGCGCAGCGAAAGAAACGCATCGTGCAGATCGGCTCGCAGCGGGTCAGCTCGGCGCTGTGCGCCAAGGCCCGCGAACTGTACCACGACGGCGCCATCGGCGAGGTGGAGATGGTGGAACTTTCGCTGGGCCGTAACAATCCCACCGGCGCCTGGGTGTATCCGCCGCCGCCCGATCTCTCTCCCCAGAACATGGACTGGGACACCTGGTTGAACGATGCCCCCAAGATCCCCTTCAGCCCCGAGCGGTTCGCGCGCTGGCGCTGCTGGCGGGAGTACGGCACGGGCGTGGGCGGCGACCTGATGGTGCACCTGCTCAGCGGCATGATGTTCACGCTGGGGTGGAACGAGATTCCGCGGTCCGCCTCGGCCCTCGGCGGCATCTTCCGCTGGAAGGACGGCCGCAACATGCCGGACCTGCACGTGGTGCTGTTCGACTATCACGGAATACCGGTTTACGTCCGGCTGGGGCTGGGCACCGAAACCCCGGAACTGGCGCGCTTTCTGGGACCCAAAGGGCTGCTCGAAGCCGGCGAATACCAACTGAGCTACAGCCCGCAGCGGGGCGTAGATACGTCCCCCAGCTACTACGCGGCCAGCTTCCCGCCCAAGCTGCACCAGGCCTACATGGAGCAATGGCACGCCGAGCACGATCCGCCGCCCGGACACGAGCCGGTGGCCGCCAATGCGGTCTATCGCGGAGACGATTGGGACGATCTGCGCCCGCACCTCTCGACCTTCTTCCACGCCGTGAAGACGCGCCAGCCGGTCACCGAGGATGCCGTGTTCGGCAACCATGCCGCCATCGCCTGCCATATGGCCAACGAATCGTACTTCCGCAAGAAGGCTGTCCGGTGGGATGAAGCTTCGCGCAGCATCGTGAGCTGAGGCCGCATCGGTTGCCACCTGCGGCGGGTGGTGATGTTCCGGACGATGGGCATCTGGAGCTGCCGGCGGCGGTACTGGACCTGACCGGCCTGGGAGCCGGTTCGCATCCAGACGTAACGAAGCTTGAGCGGGGTGTGCGAAGGCTCTCCGGAACGGGGGCGGAGGCCGCGGCGGCAATTTGCAAAACGGCTTGTTTTTCCCCAAACCCGGAGGGGGCGGTATCGTAAGATAGTTGCATGGTGCGGCTTCTCGGGCTTTTGATGGCAGCGCTTGTGCTATACCGCCATCCGGCCGGTGCCCAGGTGATCGAGTTCGAATCCAATGGGCTGAAATACCAGACCCTGACACGGTCGGGGGTGACGGTGATGTTTGCGCCATTGCCCACTCACATCCATGGGTACGCCATAGTCCAGGTGGCCATCTCCAACGGAGCGCCCAGCCCGTACTTTATCCGCCCGGAAGATTTCACCTACATACGCGGCGATGGCACCGAACTGCACGCCACCCCGGCGCGCACGGTGATCACCATGCTGGCCCAGAAGGGCAGCGGTAGCGACGTCATCAAGCTGGTGACCACCTACGAAGCGTCCGTGTACGGCAATGCGCATTTCAAGTCCACCAACGGGTACGAGCAGCGCCGCCAGGCAGCCCTGGCCATGACGTCCACCAAGTTAAAGGCCGCCGCAGCAGCCAGTGCACTGGCCCTGGTGCAGACCAAAATGGCACCTGGCGACACCACCGACGGGGCCGTATTTTTCGAGACCGAGAACAAACCGCTCGGTCCCGGCCACATGCTGGTGCGCACCAATACCGACACCTTCGAGTTCGTCACCAACGCGCCACCCGAGTGACGGCGACGGCCTCCGTGCGCGACGCGCTGCCGGAGACCGGGTTGCGCGGGCGCAGGCATGGCGGCTTTTCCGGCTGAGCACCACGGCCCTGGAGCCGCTGCGATACCATGTTGGGCATGTTCACCCGGAGAGACTTTCTCTCGTCCGCGTCGCTCGCCGCCAGCGCTATGGCGCAGACCCACAGCCCCGCCCGCAAACCCAATTTCGTGATCTTTCTGGCCGACGACCTGGGCTGCCACGACATCGGCGCATGGGGCGCCACCGACCTGAAAACCCCCAACATCGACGCGCTGGCCGCTTCGGGCGCGCGCTTTACCAACTGGTATGCGGCCGCGCCGGTGTGCGCGCCGTCGCGGGCGTCGCTGCTCACCGGGCGGTATCCCATCCGCGCCGGCGTGCCTTCGAATGGGCCGGCGCTGAAGCCCTCCGAGCAGACCATCGCCGCACTGCTCAAGCCGGCCGGCTACGCCACCGGCATCTTCGGCAAGTGGCACCTGGGAGACACCCCCGACACCGTTCCCAACGCCCACGGGTTCGACCGTTACGTGGGTTTCCACGCCGGCTGCATCGATTATTACTCGCATCGCTTCTATTGGGGCGAGCCGCGCACGGTGAATTATCACGACCTGTGGCGCGACCGCACGGAGGCCTTCGAAGACGGCCAGTATTCCACCGAGCTGTTCGCCCACGAAGCCACCCAGTTTGTGCGCGACAATCGCGCGAACCCGTTTTTCCTCTACGTGCCCTACAACGGTGTGCACTATCCCATGCACGCGCCCAAGAAATACGTCGAGCGGTTCCCCGATCTGGCGCCGGAGCGGCGGATGTACGCGGCCATGCTATCGGCCGTGGATGACGGCGTAGGCCAGGTGATGCGCACCCTGCGCGAACTGCACCTGACCGAGAACACGCTGGTTTTTTGTACGGCGGATAACGGCGCAACGCGCGAACCCCGCGCCGGGCTCGGGCAGAAGCCGGCCACCGCGGGCAACAACTGGCCCTTCCGCGGCAACAAATTCAGCGCCTTCGATGGCGGCATGCACGTGCCCATGATGATGAACTGGCCGGGCGCCATTCCCAAAGGGCAGGTGCTGCACCAAATCGGCAGCCACCTGGACCTGCTGCCCACCATTTGCACCGCCGCCGGCGTGCCGGTGCCCTCGGACCGCACCATGGATGGCTTCGACGCGCTGCCCATGGCGGTTTCCCGCGCGCCCTCCAAACATGACGCCATCTTCTGGTCCTCCGGCGGACAGCTTGCCGTGCGCCGCGCGAATTGGAAGCTGGTCAAGAACGGCCGCACCTTCGATGGCACACCCGCCGGCGCCAAGCCGCTCGAAGGCGACGACGCGGTGTTCCTTTCGAACGTGGACGAAGACCCCGGCGAATCCAAGAATCTGCGGCACCAGAACCCCACTGTGGCGGATGAGTTGGAAACCCTGGCCGAGCGCTGGCTGGAGAACGTGAAGCAAAACTGACCGGCTTCGCCCGCAATGCTAAACTCTAAACGTGGCGTCCGGGTCCCCTTTCCCGATCTATCGCGGCGCGGAGACCGACGCGTTGGCCTCCGGCCCCACCCCCCGGATCACTTCGCTGCTCATTAAGCCGGCCTCGGCGGTCTGCAACCTGGATTGCTCCTACTGCTTCTATCTGGACCGTGACGCCGATCCTTATAAGAGCCTCCCGGCGCGACGCATGACGCTCGAAACCCTGGAGCGGCTGGTCGATTCGTACCTCTTCTACTCTTACCCCAGCAGCATTTTCGCCTTTCAGGGAGGCGAGCCAACTCTTGCGGGGCTGCCGTTCTTCGAAAAGCTGGTGGCCTTCCAGCAGCAGCACGGGCGCAACGGGCAGACCGTCAGCAACGCGCTGCAAACCAATGGAATCCTGCTGGACCAGAACTGGTGCGAGCTGTTTCGCGCCTATCACTGGCTGCTGGGCGTCTCGCTGGATGGCCCCGAAGAAGTCAACGACCGCTATCGCTTCAACAAGGAAGGCCGCGGCACCTGGAAGCGGGTGATGCAAAGCATCGAGCTGTTGCAGAAGAACAAGGTGGAATTCAATATCCTGTGCGTGCTGAGCCAGG
>Ga0335074_10012112_pt1 | contig 12081 bp, 10 predicted proteins | sample Lox_Sample_23_FD_206715 | JGI IMG/M metagenome (GOLD analysis project Ga0335074, IMG submission 206715) | Soil microbial communities from Loxahatchee National Wildlife Refuge, Florida, United States - Lox_Sample_2.3 | ecosystem: Environmental > Terrestrial > Soil > Wetlands | place: USA...
TGGCCAACGGCCGCCCCTTCGGGGTGGCGGTGCTCGCCGAGGGCATCGGCCTGCGTCTGCCCCAGGATGAGCTGCGGCAGGCCATGCCGCAGGTCGAGCGAGACGAGCACGGCAACGTCCGGCTGGCTGAACTCGAGCTGGACCGGCTGCTGGCGGCGCAGGTCAAAGACCGGTTCAAGGAGCGAGGGCAGAACGTCACGGTCGAAGGCAAAAACATCGGCTACGAGTTGCGATGCGCGCCTCCGATTCCGTTCGACATCGAGTACACCCGCGACCTCGGCTACGCCGCCGTCGAGTACCTGAAGGAGGTGCTGGAGGGCGACGAGCCGGGCGGAATGATCACGATCCAGGAAGGGCACGTGGTGCCGCTCGCGTTCGGATCGTTCAGTGACTCTGAGACGGGACGGGTGCGGATCCGGCTGGTGAACGTCGATTCGAGTTCATACCGGGTGGCTCGCAAGTACATGATCCGGCTGGACCGCGAAGACCTTGAGGATCCGGAGAAACTCCGCCCGCTCGCCAAGGCTGCAGGGCTCACCCCCGGAGCCTTCAGTGACCGGTATGGCTATCTAGCCCAGGGCTGAGCCTCTGGCTGGCCATCACCGACCTGCGGCGGACTCCGCGCGATGCAGGTTGATGATCGAGACGAAGTCGGGATCCGGGGTGAGGCCGAGCCGGGCGGCTCGTTCCGAATGCACCCGCCCCGGCCAGGTCGCGAACATTCTGGCCACGGCCGGGTCCGGGACCCAGTCGATCAGCGCGCTCACCTCGGGCCCGGCTACCTGGCCCAGCGCGGCAGCCATGTCGCCGACGGAGACGGTGAGCGCGGGCAGGTTGACCGCGGTGCGGCCGCCCCACCGCTGATCCGATGCTGTCGCGGCGCGGATAAGACCGCCGACCGCCTTGGCCGGTGAGGCCAGGGCCACCTCGGTCTTGGGGTCCACCGGGACGGTCGCGCGCAGGCCGGCCAGCGGCTCGCGGATGATGCCGGACAGGAAGCCGGACGCCGCGGCGTTGGGCCGCCCCGGGCGCACCGAGACGGTCATCAGCCTCAGGGATCTTCCCCGGAGGAAGCCCTTTCGGGTGTAGTCGGCCATCAGCTGCTCGCCGATGAACTTCTGCACGCCGTAGCTGGTCTGCGGGTTCGGCAGGGTGTCATCCTCCACGACCGGCGGGAGCGGGTGCTCAGACGAGCCGCCGAACACCGCGACCGAGCTCGAGTACACCACCACCGGGTTCGTCCCCGCGGCGCGGCACGCCGCCAGCAGCGACTCGGTGGCCCGCAGGTTCGCGCGCATGCCGAGGTCGAAGTCTGCCTCGCACTCCCCGCTGACCGCCGCGGCGAGGTGGAAGATCACGTCGGCGCCGGCCAGGGCATCCCGGCCGGCGCGCCCGGGCTCGAGCAGCTCGCCGAGGTCGCCCTGGATCGTGGCCACCCGCTCGTCCGCGGCCAGATCCGGGGGAGCCGCCGCCTTGTCCAGGAGCATCACCCGGGAAAGCTTGCGCGCTTCGCCGCCGGCCACGCCGAGCGAGCCCGCCGCGAGCAGTTCCCGCGCCAGGCGCGACCCGACAAAGCCGGCCCCGCCAGTGATCACCACGTTCACCACGGCGCCTCCGATCTCCGCCTGCCCGCATGCCAGCTCCCGGCCGGTCACGGGCTACAGCGATCTTAGGAGCCGGGACCAAGGACCCGGACCTTCGACCCTGCAGCAGCCATGGCGGTGCTCAGGTTCGAGCCGTTTCCTGGCCCCTGGGAACGACTCGTGCCGCTGGCCGCGACCGGGACCCGCACCCCGCGCGGCGTGCCGATCGACATTCGCGGAAGGCGCAGGCTCGCCGGATCAACATCACGCACGCGCCCTCCAGCAGCCATGCCGTCAGCGGCGATGGAAAGAAATAGAGCCGACCTCGGCGGGCGAACGCCGAACCGAGGCCTCGTTCTGGATGACGGCGCCCAGCCGGAGCAGCAGCTGAGGATGGCCGCCTCCCAGCTTGCCCCGGATGAGCTGGCGGAGCCAGGGCAGCTCCAGCGGCTGGCTGTGCAGCGCCGCCGCTACGCCGCACGTGCCGGCGGTGAGGAGGACCCGCTGCAGCGCCTGCCCCGCGTTCACCCAGTCGGCGGGGCGGTCGTCGGCCGTGCAGAGCAGGCCGACAACACCCGCGATCCGCGGAGACCGCGCCGAGCTGAGCGGCGGGTTACCCCACCCGAGGCCGTGGGCGAAGTCCCTGCCGGGGAAGTCCGGGTCGGTATGCTCCGCGCGCTTTGAGTAGGAGGTGGATGGCACCCCGTCTCTTCGGGGGCTGCCCGGTGGGGAAGCCCACATGACGAGTTCCTGGACGCGCGCACTATCCAGGCGGATCGCCTGTTCCGCCGCGTCGACGGCCGCCGCGAGCACGGCCCGCTGCCCTCCGTCCCTGATGATGCGGAACGTCGCGCCGTCCCGCGCGGCGCCCTTGGTCAGCGCCGCGAGCAGGTCAGGCGAGAGCGGCACGGCGTCGAACCCGCCGCGGTGCGTCCGGCGCCGCCGCACCTGGCTGCGCAGGCGCTTCTCGAGGTCCGTGGCAGCCGCTCGCTCGCGCCAGCTCACGTGCGCTACCAGCATGGGCTGGGCCGGATCGGGCAGCACGCGGGTCCGGGGTATGTAGCCAAGGGACCGAAGGGCGAGGCGGAGGGTGAACAGCGCGGCTCCGCAGCTGATCATCATCTCGCGGCCGTCCGGATCGGCCACCGCCAGCCGCCGGCCGGCGTCCGCGTACAGGCTGACCCGCTGCCCTTCGGTACTGAACCACCATGGCTGAGTGTTGTGCACCGAAGGCGCCCAGATCGCCTCGGCCACGATGTACCTTGCGGTCTCCTGCGGGGTCGGGGGGCCCGGGGGAGCGGGTGCTCGAGCATCCAGTGGTGCGGTGTCCATGGCTCCTCCTGCCTCCTGCGCCGCGGGCGGGCGCGGCTACTCGTCGAGAACCTCCAGCACGGGCCGCCGCGGGGTCGGCGGCACCGGCACGCCGTAGCCGAGGCGCAGGATCATCTGCGGCACTTCCCGCCCGGCCCTCGGGTCGCGGACCAGCCACGCGTCGGCTGTCTCCAGCGGCTGGGTGAGCGGGCTGACGGCGATCCCGTGGGCGGTGGCGGTCAGCAGCACTCGCTGCAGCGCCTGGCCCGCCAGCAGCCAGAAGGCCCGCGCGCGGAAACGCGTGGACAGCACGGCAAGCTGCGGGTGCTCTTCGAACCGGGCGCAGCCAGCGGGTCCCGGACGGCCGGGAGTGAATTCGCGGACCGCGGCGGGCGGACCCGCGGATCGGGGGCCGAGCGAGCTGTCGGGTATGCCATCCAGGTCGCGGATGCCGCCCACCCAGCTGGCGAGTTCGGATCGGTAGGCACGATCGGCGAGCAAGTCGTGTTCCGCATCCTGGACGAGGTACAGCACCCGGGCGGCCTCGTCGCGATCCAGGACGTGCAGGACGCCGCCTTCGGCCCGGGCCGCGTCGGCGAGCCGGGCTACGGCGGCCGGTGATAGGGGACGGGCGCTGAACGGGCGGCGGTTGGTGTGCCGTTCGGTGATCGCGGCGTGCAGTTCGCGCTCGACCCGGCTGGCCCGGTGCGGCCCCGCCAGCCGGACCGTTGCCAGCAGGAGCGGCTCATCTGGATAGGGGAGGAGCTGGACCACCGGTTCCCGGCCCGTAACAGCGGCGGCCAGCCGCATGTTGAGCACCGCGGCGCCGCAGGCGATGTGCACCGCCCGGCTGGTCGGATCGGCGATCAGCAGCATCCGCTCCGGATCGGCGCGCACCTCGATCATGTCCTGGTTGACATGGAACCGCCACGGCTGCGTGTTGTGCATCGAGGGCGCCGCCACCGCAGCGGCCAGCAGCTGGTCCACCAGCCGCCGGGACAGTTCTTTCGGCATGATCTCAGCGTTGCCGGACCTCGCGGCGCGCTGATAGGGCCCTAAGTCGCCCAGGCAGGGACGCTGGTCCCGCCGGATACTGCCGGAAGTCCTATGTCAGGTCACCCGGCTCCGGCCCGTCGGGCAGGGTGAGCGGCGGACGGCTGATCGCCGGCATCACCGACGTGAGCTCCGCGCTGGCCTTGGCGACTTCTTGCTTTCTCTCGTGCTGCTTCTCGGCTCTCTCCGTGGCGGCGGTCAGCCGTTCGCTCATCGCGGCAAGCCGGCGGGCTCGCGCTTGTGCCTTGATGATGCGGTCGGCCGCGTACAGGACCGGCACCGCAACGACAACCACGACGATGAGCAGGGCAAACACAAATCTTCCTTCCCTCGCTGAGGAGCTTCACGACGGGTCTAGGCTATGCGACTACCCGGCCGCAGCCCGTGCGCACACGCGGTCGGCGGCGGCTGGCACGCGGCGGCGGGCGCAGCTGAATGCGCGCTGGACGCTGGGTAAAGCCTCGGTGGATTCCGCCCGTGGCAGGACCAAGGGCTCTTTCGCCAGGCCGAATCCCGTTGGTTGGATGGTGAACGGGCAACAACTCAGCGGACGGGGAGGAAATGACGACGACGCAGGCGCGCGCGCTGACCGACGCCGAACTCGGAACGCTGAACAGCTACTGGCGCGCGGCCAACTACCTTTCCGTGGGCCAGATCTACCTCATGGGCAACCCGCTGCTGACCGAGCCGCTGCGGCCGGAGCACATCAAGCCCCGGCTGCTGGGGCACTGGGGCACGACCCCGGGCCTGAACCTGATCTACGCGCACCTGAACCGGGTGATCCGTAACTGGGACCTGGACATGATCTTCATCACCGGCCCCGGGCACGGCGGCCCCGGCGTGGTGGCCAACGCATGGCTCGAAGGCACGTACACCGAGCTGTACCCGCACATCACCAGGGACGCTGCGGGCATGCAGCGGCTGTTCCGCCAGTTCTCCTTCCCCGGAGGCATTCCGTCTCACGCCGCACCGGAGACCCCAGGGTCGATTCATGAGGGCGGTGAGCTGGGGTACGCGCTGGCGCATGCGTACGGCGCGGTGTTCGATAACCCGGACCTGATCGCCGCGTGCGTGATCGGCGACGGCGAGGCGGAAACCGGCCCGCTGGCCACCTCGTGGCATTCCAACAAGTTTCTCGACCCGGTTACCGACGGGGCGGTGCTGCCGATCTTGCACCTGAACGGGTACAAGATCGCCAACCCGACCGTGCTGGCTCGCATCCCCGAAGCCGAGCTTGTGTCGCTGCTGGAGGGCTACGGCCACCATGTCCGCATCGTGGCCGGGGACGACCCGCCGGAGGTGCATCAGCAGCTCGCAACGGCCCTGGACGCGTGCGTGCAGGAAATCCAGGCCATCCAGCAGCACGCCCGCGGGCAGGACGACGCGACGAGGCCGCGGTGGCCGATGATCGTGCTGCGCACCCCCAAGGGCTGGACCGGGCCGAAGATGGTGGACGGGGTCCAGGTGGAAGGCACGTGGCGGGCGCACCAGGTACCCCTGGCCGAGGTCCGCACGAACCCGGAGCACCTGCGGCTGCTGGAGGAGTGGATGCGCTCCTACCGGCCCGGCGAGCTGTTCGGCCCGGACGGCGCGCCGATGCCGGAGCTGGCCGCGCTGCCACCCCGGGACTACCGCCGGATGAGCGCCAACCCGCACGCCAACGGGGGGCTGCTGCTGCGCGAGCTGAACCTGCCCGAGTTCCGCGACTACGCCGTCGAGGTCCCCAGCCCCGGCGTCACATTCACCGAGGGCACCCGCGTGCTTGGCCGGTGGCTGCGCGATGTCATCGCGGCCAACCCGGCCAGCTTCCGGCTGTTCGGCCCGGACGAAACCGCCTCCAACCGGCTGCAGGACGTGTTCGACGTAACCGACCGGCAGTTCGACGGGGAGATCCTTCCCGGGGACGATCACCTGGCCCCGGCGGGCCGGGTGATGGAAGCCCTCAGCGAGCACCTGTGCGAAGGCTGGCTGGAGGGTTACCTGCTGACCGGCCGTCACGGCCTGTTCAACTGCTACGAGGCGTTCATCCACATCGTCGACTCGATGTTCAACCAGCACGCCAAGTGGCTCAAGGTCAGCCGGGCCATCCCGTGGCGGAGGCCCATCGCCTCGCTGAACTACCTGCTTTCCTCGCTGGTGTGGCGGCAGGACCATAACGGGTTCTCCCACCAGGATCCCGGGTTCATCGACCACGTGATGAACAAGAAGGCCGAGGTGATCCGGGTCTACCTGCCACCGGACGCGAACTGCCTGCTGTCGGTGGCCGACCACTGCCTGCGGTCCCGCCACTATGTGAACGTGATCGTGGCCGGCAAGCAGCCCCAGCTGGACTGGCTGACCATGGACGACGCGGTCATCCACTGCACCCGCGGTGCCGGAATCTGGGAGTGGGCGTCCAACGACGACGGCGGCGAGCCCGACGTGGTCATGGCGTGCGCGGGGGACATCCCCACGCTGGAGACCCTCGCCGCGGTGTCACTGCTGCGCGAGCACCTCCCGGAGCTGAAGGTGCGGGTTGTCAACGTCGTCGACCTGATGCGGCTGGAGCCGGAGACCGAGCACCCGCATGGCATGTCCGACGCGGAGTTCGACGCGCTATTCACCACCGGCCGGCCGGTGATCTTCGCCTATCACGGCTACCCGTGGCTGATCCACCGGCTTACCTACCGGCGGCATGGCCATTCCAACCTGCACGTGCGCGGGTACAAGGAGGAGGGCACCACGACCACGCCGTTCGACATGGTGATGCTGAACGACCTCGACCGGTTCCACCTGGTCATCGACGTGATCGACCGGGTTCCCGGGCTGGCGTCGCGGGCGGGGCACGTGCGGCAGCTGATGACCGATGAGCGGATCCGGGCGCGCGCCTGGACCCGGGCCGAGGGTGAGGACATTCCTGAGGTGCGGGACTGGAAATGGTCGTCGTAGCGGACGCCACGTCCGGCGGCATCCGGGCCATGCCCCAGAGCGGGTGACGCCGTTGCGGATCCTGGTGGTGAACGCCGGGTCCAGCAGCCTCAAGCTGCGGGTCCTCGGCGACGAGGACGAGATCGCCGACTCGGCGGACCTGCCCGCCCCGCGCGGCACCGCCGATCAGAGGGCCATTGAAACCACCCTTGCGTCGTTCGGGACGATCGACGCGGCCGGGCACCGCATCGTGCACGGCGGCACCGTTTACCGGGCTCCGGTGATGATCGACGCCGCCGTGCGGCAGCGGCTGGAGGCCCTCACCGACCTCGCGCCCTTGCACCAGCCCAAGTCTCTCGCGGCGCTGGATGCCGTGCAGGCGGCGCTTCCCGGCGTCCCCGCCGTCGCGTGCTTCGATACCGCGTTTCACGCCACGATCCCCGACGCAGCCGCGACCTTCGCCCTGCCATCACAATGGCGGCAGCGCTGGGCCCTGCGCCGCTACGGGTTCCACGGCCTGTCCCACGCCTGGATCGCGCGACGTGCGGCGGAGCTGGCGGCCCCGGCATCCGGGGACGGGCCCGGGATGCCGCGGCTGGTCAGCTGCCACCTGGGCGCCGGCGCGTCGCTGGCCGCCATCGCCGCTGGCCGGTCGGTGGATACCACGATGGGGTTCACCCCGCTGGACGGCCTGGTGATGGCCACCCGGTCCGGCGCGGTCGACCCGGGGCTCGTGCTGTGGCTGGAACAGCACGCCCGGACCCCGCCGGCCGAGCTCGCCGCCACCCTGGAGTACCGGTCCGGGCTGTATGGCCTGGCCGGCACCGCCGACATGCGGCAGATCCTGGGCCGCGCGGTCACCGGGGATTCATCGGCCCTGCTGGCCCGCGAGGTGTACCTGCACCGGCTGCGGGCCGGCGTCGCGGCGATGGCCGCCGCGATGGGCGGCATCGACCTGCTGGCCTTCACCGGCGGGGTCGGGGAGAACTCCGCCGAGATCCGTGAGCGGGCCATGGAGGGGCTGGGATTCCTCGGCGTGACCGGCGAGCCGAAGCGCAACGCGGCCGGACCCGGCGACCGGGTCATCAGCCCCGACGGTGCGGCCGTCCAGGCGTTCGTCATCACCGCCCGCGAGGACAGGCAGATCGCCACGGAGGTACGCGCCCTCCTGCGCTCGCCGCCGGGGTGACCCAGGCCCTGGCGCGAGGACCCGCCGCCGCGCGGGCCAGGGAACTCGGTCACCGCAGCGAGGGACCTTTGGCCCCTCGCCTTGCGCCATCGCGCCAGCGACGCTGGGCACATGGACGAGACAAGCTTGCGCGGCTCCTCGGCGCCCGCCGGGACAGGACAGCTGCCCGGCCGGCTCGTCGACGACCTGCTCGGCGCGGCGACCGCGGCGCCGTCGGAGCACAACACGCAGCCGTGGCGGTTCGCAGTCAGGCGAGACGTGATCGAGCTGCGCGCCGACCCGGACCGGCTGCTGCCGGTCGTGGATCCGGACGGCCGGGGCGCGCTCATCGCCTGCGGCGCGGCCCTGTTCAACCTGCGCCTGGCCGCAAAGGTCGCGGGCCGCGAGCCCGTGATCCAGCTGCTGCCCGACCCGGACGAGCCGCTGCTGGTGGCCACGGTTCGCCTGGCCGGGCCGTGCCAGGCGACGCCGGCCGAGCGAGAGCTGCACGCGGCGATCGCGCTGCGGCACACCAACCGGGCGCCGTTCAGCGGCCGCCTGGTACCGCCGGGCGTGCTGGCCGAACTCGCCGACGCGGCCAGGGCCGAGGGCGGCATCCTGCACGTCCTGGACCATGAGGAGGCCGCACGCGTACTCTGCCTGGTCAAGGATGCCGAGCGCGCCTGGCTGGCCGATCCCCGGTACCGAGCCGAGCTGGACCGGTGGGTGGGAGGATCCAGGGACCGGGACGGCATGCCCGACGGCGTGCTGGGTCCCCGTGATCCCGACCGGGCCGCCCCGGTTCGTGAGTTCGCGCCCGGCCGGCCGGCTCCGGCTGGGTACGCCTGGTTCGAGGAAGACCCCCAGCTCGTCGTCGTCTCGGCCCTGCTCCGTGGGCGGGAGCACGTGCTGCTGGCCGGGCAGGCGCTGCAGCGGGTGCTGCTGACCGCGACCACGCGCGGGATATCCGCCAGCCCGCTGACGCAGCCGTTCGAGATGGGTCAGGCCTGGCTCGTCCGCGATGCGCGGTCCGGCCGGGAACAGCCGCAGATGATTCTCCGCATCGGCTACGGCCTGCCGGCGCCGTCCAGCCCGCGCCGTCCCGTCGGCGAGGTCCTGGACGAGTAATCTCTTACCGGTCTCGGTCCCGGCCGGTGCCCAGCATGCTGTCGTAGACGGCGGCCAGAGCGGCCTTCTGCTCCTGGGTAAGCCGCCGGTCGCCGCGTATCGCGGCGGCGACCTGCTCGTCGGCCGGGTCGGCGGCGCCCTGGGCGCGGGCGTCGAGCAGGCCCGCCTGGATGAGCAGGGTTTCCGCGGAGATGTTGAGGGCTTCGGCGATGAGCCCGAGGACGCGGACGGAGGGCTGATGCATCCCGCGCTCGATCTGGCTGAGGTACGGGTTCGAGATGCTGGTCAGCTCGGCCAGCTGCCGCAGCGACAGCTGGGCCAGCTTGCGCTGGCTGCGGATGAACGCGCCGAGGGCTTCCATCTGCGCGCTCCACGGATTGGTCACCGGTCAGCTTTCCTGTGAAGCGCGCGCAACGAGGCGCGGCGGAGCCGCTTCCCAGGCTCGCCGCGCATGTCGCGTTGCGGTCACTTGGCCTGCGCGCCGGCCTTCTTGGTGGCGCTCTCGGTCTTGTCGGTGCCGTTCTTGGCCATGAGCACCGGCGCGGTGGCGGCGATCACGTCCTCGGCGAACTTGCGCTGGGCCGCGAGGAGCTGCTCGGCGAAGTCGTATGCGTTGGAGACCAGCTCACCCGGCTTGGGCAGCTTGTCGGCGAACGGCATGGACGGGGTCGGCAGCGACGGGGCGATCGACTCGACCGTCTCGGCCCAGGTCCTGATCGCGTCGGTGACGGCTTCCTGGCTCTTGCGGATGGTGTCCAGGATCTGCTCCTGGAACTCGTGGCTGGCGGTACGGACGTCGGTCATGTTGAATCTCCTCCTTCGTGGAACCTATGCTCAGTATAGTTTGCATTTGGACTATATGTCAAGCGGATTAGCGTGCGTCAGCCGCGGACGTAGCCGCCGGGTGCCGGGCCGAGAGCCGGGTAACGGTCGCTTCCCATGGACGGGGGCGGCACGAGCTGGCCTGCCCGGGTGTCCGCCCAGATGGCCCAGTCCTCCCACCAGGAACCGCCGTGCCGCTGCGCGGCCTCCCGCCACTCCTGCGGGTCCCCCGGGTAGTGCCCGCCCGCCTCGTACCAGGACTTCGGTCCCGGCGGGTTGACGATGCCCGCGATGTGGCCTCCGCTGGACAGCACGTAACGGACGCTCCCGCCGAGCAGGCGGGTCGCCTTGTACGAGGATGCCCAGGGCACGATGTGGTCGTTGACCGCGCCGACGATGTAGGTGTCGCTCCTGACGCCGGCCAGCGAGAGCGGCGTCCCGGCGAGTTCGAGGTCGCCCCTTGCCAGGCGGTTGTGCATGTACAGCGAGCGGAGGTAGAAGGAGTGCATGGCTGCGGGCAGCCGGGTGCTGTCGGCGTTCCAGGCCAGGATGTCGAACGCGGGCGGGCTCTGGCCGAGCAGCCAGTTCGACACCACGTAGTTGAAGATCAGGTCGTTCGCCCGCAGCGCGTCGAACGTGGCCGCCATGGCGGAGCCCTCCATGACACCGGCCCGGGCCATCTTCGCTTCCAGCCGGGAGACCGTCCGTTCGTCGGAGAAGGCGCCGAGCACGCCGGGCTCGCCGTAGTCGAGCAAGGTGTTCAGCAGCGTGATCGAGCCGATCCTGCCGTCGCCGGTGGCGGCGAGGTACGCCGCGAGCATCGCGGTCAGCGCGCCGCCGAGGCACAGCCCGACGATGTCGACCGTGGCCGAGCCGGTGATGTCGCCGATCACGTCCAGCGCGGTGCGAGGGCCGTGGATGAGGTAGTCGTCGAGGGTCACGCCGCTCATCGAGGGACCCGGGTTACGGTACGAGATCGCGAACACGGTGCGGCGGTGCTGCACGGCCCACTCGATGAAGCTTCGCCCGGGGGAGAGGTCCATGACGTAGTACTTGTTGATCCACGGCGGGCTGGCCAGCAACGGGACGCCGCGCACCTGGCCGGTCTGCGGCGCGTACTGGATCAGCTCCATCAGGTCGTTGCGGAAGACGACCTGGCCTGGCGTGGCCGCGAGGTTCCGGCCCAGCTCGAACGAACTGGCGTCGACCTGGCGCGGTCGGCCGCCGTTGTTGATCAGGTCGTCGGCGAAGTTGCGCGCCCCGGCCAGGATGCTGGCGCCGCCGGTGTCGAACGCCTGCTTGAGCGCGGCCGGGTTCGTGGCCAGGAAGTTCGTCGGAGCCGCCGCGTCCATGATGAACCCGACCGCGAGCTGCGCCTTCTGGTCGGTCAGCGGATCGCCGCGGCCGGCCGCCAGCAGGTCTTTGGCCAGGCTCGCGGTGGCCAGGTAGGCCTGCCGCACGGCAAAGTAGCCGGGGTGGCCTTCCCAGGCCGGGTCGGCAAACCGGCGGTCGCGGGCGCCGGCGGGCATCGGGGCGGCGAGGTGGGCCCGGGAGCCGAGCCACCGCGCGGTCGCCGTGGGCCCGAGCGCCGCCAGCGCCGCGCCGTATCGCGCCCAGGCCGCCGCCACTTCGGCGGGACGCCGTGCGGCCCGCCCGAGCACGCACAGCACGGACTGGCCGAGGTCGGCGGGGTCGAGCCGGGCCAGGAGGCCGGCCTCAGGGGCGAGCGCATCGCTGGCGTCCAGCGCCGCCTGCCAGGCTCCGCGCTCGGTCATGTGCGCGGGAGTGGTCATGGCGTGTTCCCTTCGTGCCGAGACCTGTTTCTGGAGCGCGCCGAGCACGGGCGCGTCGCGCAGCCCTGCGTCGCGCGGCTCCTGGCGGTGCCGTGCAGTCGCTCATTCGACGCTAAACGCGAAGCAGCCCGGGGGTGAACCCGCCGATGGTCCCGGGCGGTGGTGACCAACGGCCCGTTCCTGCCCGGCCGCCTGGCCCGGCCCGGCAGTGCCAGGGGACCGGCGTCCCTGCGATCCGGGACAAAGGTCCTCTATCGCCCGGCCGCCGCGCCTGCTTGACTGCTCAGATGTTCGTCGGTGACGAGGTAGTACTGGG
>Ga0335074_10012113_pt1 | contig 12081 bp, 10 predicted proteins | sample Lox_Sample_23_FD_206715 | JGI IMG/M metagenome (GOLD analysis project Ga0335074, IMG submission 206715) | Soil microbial communities from Loxahatchee National Wildlife Refuge, Florida, United States - Lox_Sample_2.3 | ecosystem: Environmental > Terrestrial > Soil > Wetlands | place: USA...
GCCCAGGATATGAGCCCGACGATGGAAGCGACGCCGATCCCGACAACCTGCTCCTGATCTATCCGCGGCGGATGGATCAGCGGGCTCGCTCGCCAGAACGCATGCCTGAGCATTTAAGGGCATCTGACGCTCTTTCGATCCGCTGCCGGCCGCATCGGGCCAGGAGAGGCGTCATAGCGTATGCTGGATCGGACGGGTAATCTGGTTGCCACGACACCCGTCCGGCAGCGACATCACCTTGCACATGAGAAACAAGCTCGACCAGCTCCTGGAGAAAGCGTCGGCGCTCGAGGCCTCGGGTGATGCCGAAGCCGCGGCGAAGTTGCTCGAGCGGCTGCTGAATCGGGACCCGTGGCATGTGGACGCTACAATCCGCCTCGCCAACATCGAGATGTCCCGCGAGGAATATGCCGAAGCGATCGGCAGGCTCGAACGGCTGTCGCGCGTGAAACGTGATGCTGACCGAGTTGGCATGACGCTCATGACGGCATACATGCACGCGCATCTTAACGATGAGGCGCTCGCGGTCGCGCTGCGTTTGGTCAGTGCTCGGCCGGATGATGCGTGGCTTCGCGTGCTGCTCGCCCGTGCGCTCATAGCACGTGACGACCTTGGCGCCGCGTACCGCGAACTCGAACATGCGCTTGGCCTGAACCCTGGTGTGGCCGAGCAAGGGGCCATCCAACACGAGATGGGGCGCACGCTGGAACAACAAGGCCGTCACGAAGAGAGTCTTCTGCATTATCGGCAAGCCATATCGCTGGTGCCTCATCTGGCGCACGCGCACGAATCCCTCGGCTGCGTTTTGCTAAGGCTGGGACGCTTTGCGCAGGGGTGGCAGGAATTCGAATGGCGCCGCCATACGCCCAGCTTCAAATATAACATGCCGCCAGCGCCCCCGGAATTTTACTGGACAGGACACGAGGATCTGCTCGGGCGCAGCATTCTCGTGCTGAATGAGCAGGGGCTGGGTGACGGAATTCAGTTCAGCCGGTATCTGCCGCAACTTAAGTCTCTAGGAGCGCAGGTTATTTATGGGGTCTGGCATTCCCTGGCGCCGCTGATCTCACCCGCAATGCCCGGTATCCGGGTCGTGACGGGGACGATTCAAGGAATGCAAACTGCTTATTTGTGCTCGGTCCTCAGTCTTCCCGCCGCCTTTAAGACGAACTTCGAGACAATGCCCGCGAAGATACCGTACCTTTATGCGGACCCCGAGCGCATGCAGCGCTGGCAGCCTCTGCTCTCTGCTTCGGCCGGCTGCCGCATTGGACTGGCATGGGCTGGCAGGCCGAAGCAATTCAATGACCCGCGGCGGTCGGCGCCCGCGCACACGTTCCTGGGGATAACCGCCGCACCGTGTGCGACGTTCTATAGCCTTCAGCACCAGGTGAAGGAGAGTGACCGGGCCGCTCTCGATGCCAACAAATCGCTCGTGCGCATCGGTGAGATGACAACCGAGTTCGCCGACATCGCGGCGATCATCGCGCAGTTGGACCTGGTGATAACGGTGGATACCTCGATCGCGCATCTCGCCGGGGCGCTTGGCAAGCCGGTTTGGATTCTGCTGGCGTTCGTGCCCGACTGGCGCTGGTTCCTCGACCGCGATGACAGTCCTTGGTACCCGACAGCCCGGTTGTTCCGTCAGCCCGCTCCCGGTGCCTGGGGACCGGTGATCGAGCGCGTGAAAGACGAGCTTGTCAGGGGAACGTGGCGCCGGTCTGCGAGCGCTTGAACGGGCTGGGGCTCGCGCGCACCATCCAGCGACGGGCTTCGGATGGCGAGGGGGCGGGCATTTCGTCTGGCGCTGTCTCGACCGTCGCAAGCTGCCGCTTGTCCAACCACGGGCGGACCGGCTAGACTCAGTCTGTCAGGCAGCGGGGCGGTCGCCCCCACAGACCAGGATACTACGATGCATATTCCCCTGAAACCACTCCTGGCTGCGCTCCCGGTGGCGCTGTTGCTGAGTGGATGCGGCATACCCTCGACAGCCCCGAATAACGGCAACTACGAGCCAGGGGCCGTTCCTCAGGGGTCGATGTTCGGCGACGGAGGGCTATTGGGCGGCCTGTTCGGGAACAAGCACAACAACGCCGACAACCAGGGCGGCAGTGGGGGCGCTCTCGGGGTGAACGCGTATCTTTGGCGCGGGGCGCTGGACACGCTGTCGTTCATGCCGCTGCAGTCGGCCGACCCATTCGGTGGCGTGATTATCACCGATTGGTACACGCCGCCCGATTCGCCGAACGAGCGATTCAAGGCGACGGCCTACATCCTGGGCCGCGAGCTGCGCTCCGACGCGATCCGGGTGACGGTGTTCCGCCAGGTGTTCCAGGATGGCCGTTGGACCGATGCGGAGGTCAGCCCGGTGACTGTGGGCGATATCGAGAACAAGGTGCTGGCGCGGGCCAGGCAGTTGCGCGTCCAGACGGCGAGCCAGTAGCGCCGTCGCCGACGGGACTCGGCCTCGGCGGCAGCGCTCGATCGTGCGGATCGTCTTGGGGTGGCGCTGGTAAGTCGATGAGCTTCGGCTGCACGGCAGCCCGGCGGGGTGGCAACCCCGCCGATTTTGTTTAGCCCCGCGTCTCCTGCTTCCCGCCACGACCAGTGGTGCAGGGGCTGCCCGGTGCGGCGATTCGTGCTAAACCCCCGACATGGTTGCTTTGGCGAAAGTCCCTGTTCGGATGTCCGTCCAGGAGTTCCTCGCCTGGATTCCCGGCGACGGCCTGACCTATGAGCTCGTGGACGGCGAGCCGCGCGCCATGGCGCCGGCGAGCACCATTCACGGGTTCCTGCAAAACGAGCTTGGTCGGCTGATCGGCAACGTGGCGGTGGTTGTGAGGTCGTCGCGAACCCGGGCGTCGTGCCGCACGTCCTATCGGACCAGAACATTCGCATCCCGAACCTCGCTGTCACCTGCTCGCCGTTGCTGCCCGGACAACTGACCCTTCCCGACCCGGTCCTGCTGATCGAAATCCTCTCGCCGAGCAATCAGGCGAAGACCTGGACCAATGTATGGGCCCACACCAGCATCCCGAGCGTGCAGGAAATCCTGGTGCTGCGGACCGACCGCGCCAGCGCCGAGTTGCTGCGGCGGTCGCCGGAGCACGCGTGGCCTGAACGCACCACGCCGATCACCGAGGGCGACCTGATCCTGGACAGCGTCGGCTTCCAGTTGCCACTGGCTGAGCGCTACGCGAGGACGCGGCTCGCCGACTAGAGCTGTTCATTGTGACCGGAAACGCCGGGCGTAGGCCCACCTCTCCCGCTTTGCGGGAGAGGTCGCCGCGCATAGCGCGGCGGGTGAGGGTGCCGGCGATTCCGGTCAGCCTAAATGCGCTCTAGATCGATTCGACGATCCCAAGGGGATCTCCGGCGTCTGTTATACCAGGCGCCCGAAAGAATGACGCTTTACCGCCGTCGCCGGCGTGCCGGAACTGGCCGGAGATGGCCGGCACAAGGCCGGCCATGACGATGTTGAAGGCGGCCATGCGCTGACTTTGGAAGGGGCGTTTGCCGAAACCTGTCTCAGATCCGGCGGCTCGCAGTTTGTCGCCCCTTCTTATCTGAATGCACGCTCGTTCACTGAGATCACGGCCACGGCACCGCTTCGCCTCGTCGCGGTGCCGCAAGGCGAGGGGGGTGGTTCAGACATCCAGCGTCGTGTCCCGCTCCCACTGCGTCAGATGGCGGGCGTAGCTGTCCCACTCCTGTTGGCGCAGCCTGACGTACGCATCGGTGAACCCGGCACCCAGCGCCCGGCGCAGGACCTCCGAACCGGCAAACGCACGCAATGCATCCAGCAGGTTCTTCGGCAATCGCCGGGCCTCCGGCACCGTGTGTCCGTCGGTGTACATGTTGAGATCCAGCCGTCGCCCCGGATCCCGCCGTTCCGCGATGCCGTCGAGCCCCGCAGCCAGCAGCCCCGCCTGCAGCAGGTACGGATTGGCGGCGCCGTCGCCCAGCCGCAGCTCGAACCGGCCGGCGTCGGGGATGCGGATCATGTGGGTGCGATTGTTGCCGCCGTAAGTAACCGCGTTCGGCGACCAGGTGGCACCGGACGCTGTCATCGGCGCATCGATGCGCTTATAGGAATTCACAGTGGGGTTGGTGAGGGCACACAGCGCCTCGGCATGCGCCATCACGCCGCCCATGAAATGGTAGGCGACATCGGCAAGCCCCAGCTCGCCAGCCGGGTCCGCGAACACGTTCCGCCCCTCCTGCCAGAGCGAGACATGAACATGGCAGCCTGACCCGGTCAGATTCGGGAACGGCTTCGGCATGAAGGTCGCCCGCATGCCGTGCTGCTCGGCGAGCGTCTTGACCATGTATTTGAAGAAGGCGTGCCGATCGGCTGTCACCAGCGCGGGCGCGTACTGCCAGTTCATTTCGAACTGACCGTTGGCGTCCTCGTGGTCGGTCTGGTAGGGCCCCCAGCCCAACGCCAGCATCGCGTCGCTGATGGCGGCGATCACCTCATAGCGGCGCATCAGCGCGGACTGGTCGTAGCATGGCTTCGGCTGCCGGTCAGTGCCGTCGAAGATGGCCGTTCCATCGGGCGCGATCAGGAAGAACTCGCACTCGACGCCGGTCTGCATCGTGTAGCCGAGCCTCTCGGCCGCCGCCACGACCCGCTTCAACACCAGCCGCGGCGCCTGCGCGACCGGCGCTCCCGCCATCCGCAGGTCGGACGCCAGCCAGCCGACCTCCGGCTTCCACGGGAGCTGGATCAGGCTCTCGGGGTCGGCGACCGCGAACATGTCCGGGTCGGCCGGCGTCATGTCCAGCCAGGTGGCGAAGCCGCCGAAGCCGGCGCCCTCGCGCATTTCAGTGATGGAGGCGGCCGGGACCAGCTTGGCGCGCATCACGCCGAACAGGTCCAGGAATGAGATCAGGAAATGCCTGATGCCGCGCGATTGTGCCTCGGCTGCCAGATCAATCGCCATCGCCGCTCCGTTTTGTTCCGGGTATCCAGTCGGTGCCCGCCAGCTTCACCCCGGCCATCGCGGCGGCTTCAACCGTCAGCGCGACGAGGTCCTCCGGCTCCAGGCCGCGCAGGTGGCTCTTGCCGCAGGCGCGGGCGATCGTCTGTGCTTCCAGTGTCATCACGGCGAGATAGTTCGCCAGCCGTCGCCCGCCCAACACCGGGTCGAGCCGTGCCGCCAACTCGGGATCCTGGGTGGTGATGCCGGCCGGATCGCGTCCTTCGTGCCAATCGTCGTAGGCACCGGCCGTGGTGCCAAGCCGTCGGTACTCCGCTTCCAGCGCCGGATCGTTGTCACCCAGCGCCACCAGGGCGGCGGTGCCGATTGACACGGCATCCGCGCCCAACGCCAGCGCTTTCGCGACATCGGCGCCGTTGCGCACGCCGCCGGAAATGACGAGCTGCACCTGGCGATACACGCCGAGCTCCTCCAGCGCGCGCACAGCAGGGCGAATCGCCGCCAGCGTGGGAATGCCGACATTCTCGATGAAGACGTCCTGGGTCGCGGCGGTGCCGCCCTGCATGCCGTCGATCACCACGACATCGGCGCCCGCCTTCACCGCCAGCGCGGTGTCGTAGTACGGCCGCGACGCTCCCAGCTTCACGTAGATCGGCTTTTGCCAGTCGGTGATCTCGCGCAGTTCCTCGATCTTGATCTGCAGATCGTCGGGGCCCGTCCAGTCGGGATGCCGGCACGCCGAGCGCTGGTCGATCCCCGCCGGCAACGTGCGCATCCCGGCGACCCGTTCGGACACCTTCTGCCCGAGCAACATGCCGCCGCCTCCGGGTTTGGCGCCCTGCCCAACGACCACTTCGATCGCATCGGCACGCCGCAGGTCGTCGGGGTTCATGCCGTAGCGCGACGGCAGGACCTGATAGACCAGGGTGCGGCTATGCGTGCGTTCCTCCGGGCTCATGCCGCCATCGCCGGTGGTGGTGGAGGTACCGGCGATGCTGGCGCCGCGCCCCAGCGCCTCCTTCGCCGGCGCCGACAACGAACCGAAGCTCATCCCGGCGATGGTGACCGGGATTTTCAGCGCGACCGGCCGTTTCGCAAACCGGGTGCCCAGCAGCACGTCGGTGCCGCAGCGCTCACGGTATCCTTCCAGAGGATACCGGCTGATCGAGGCACCGAGGAACAGCAGGTCGTCGAAATGCGGCAGCCTGCGCTTCGCGCCGGCGCCGCGGATGTCGTAGATGCCGGTGGCGGCGGCGCGGCGGATCTCGGCGAGCACATGCGGATCGAATGTGGCCGAGAAACGCGGCGGGGTGGCGGGCGTGACATCCATCAATAGGCGTCCGCGTGATCGACGTGGAAATGATAAAGCTGGCGGGCGGAGCCGTAGCGCCGGAATGCGGCGACATCGACCTGTCCGGCCAATCCGGCCTGTTGCAGCCTGTCATGCAGCTCGGCACGGTGGCGGTCGGCGAGCGGCTTCTCGATGCAGTCCGCGCCCAGGCCGGCGACCGTGCCGCGCACGTAGAGATGTGCTTCGTAGATCGAATCGCCCAGGCTGTCGCCGGCATCGCCCAGCACCACCAGCGTGCCGGCCTGCGCCATGAAAGCAGACATGTGGCCGACCGAGCCCTTCACGACGATGTCGGCTCCCTTCAGCGAAATGCCGCAGCGCGCCGCGGCGTTGCCGTCGATCAGCAGCATGCCGCCGCGGGCGGTGGCACCGGCGGCCTGGCTGGCATCGCCGCGCACATGGACGAGGCCCGACATCATGTTCTCGGCAACGCCGACGCCGACATTGCCGTGCACGACCACCGTGGCGAGCTTGTTCATGCCGGCGCAGTAATAGCCGGCATGGCCGTCGATCTCGATTGTTACCGCTGCATCGACCCCTGCGGCGAGCGAGTGCCGACCGCGCGGGTTCAGCACCTGCCAGTGCGTCGCGTTGGTATCGGGGCCGAGATCGTGCAGCATCTGGTTCAGTTCGCGCACACTTGCCGTTGCCAGATCGCAGACGCGCGCAAGGTCGGCCTGTGTCACGATCGGCGATCCCAGACATAAACCGTGGCCGGCTCGGGTTCCCAGACGCGGGCCTGCTCGATGCCCGGCAGATCCACCAAGGCGCGGTATTCAGTGCCGAACGCGACGAAGCGGTCGGTCTCCGCCATCACCGCTGGCTTGCAGGCGATCGGGTCGCGCAGCACCGCGAAACCGGTCTCGGTGCCGACGACGAAGGTGTAGAAGCCTTCGAGGTCGTGCAGCGATTCCTGCAGCGCTGCCTGGAGCGACAGGCCGGTGTGCAGCTTTGCGCTCAGATAGGCGGCTGCCACCTCGGTGTCGTTCTCGGTGGCGAAGCGATAGCCGAGGCGCTGAAGTTCTCGCCGGATCTGGTTGTGGTTGGAGAGCGAGCCGTTATGCACAAGGCACTGGTCGGGGCCGGTAGAATAGGGATGGGCGCCGTCGATGGTGACCGCGGATTCGGTGGCCATGCGCGTGTGCCCGATGCCGTGCGATCCCTGCATGCGCTCGAGCTGGAAGCGGTGGGCGACGTCGGCAGGCAGGCCAACCTCCTTGAAGAGTTCCATGCTGTGGCCGGTGCCGACGATGACCAATTCCGGAGCCTGCATCGCAAGGGTTGCCCGTGCGTGGGATTCCAGGGCAGACGGAACCGCCAGCACCGCGTGGGTTCCACGTGGCTCGATGCCGATCCATTCGGGGACGTGTTCGGCCAGTGCGTGAAAATCGTAGCCCGCTGGGCCGCGCAGCGTCAGCTTCACGGCGCCGTCGATTGGCGGGGTATAAACGGCAAAGCCGGCACTGTCAGGGCCACGATCTGCGAGGCTTGCGAGCATCGTTGCAAGATGCGCACCCAGCTCAGCCGCGAGCGCCGCATCCTTGGCGAACAGGCCGACAATTCCACACATTGCATGCTCTTCCGTGGTCGGATCGAGCAGAGTGCCAGCCTTGGGCGTGGTGTCAATGCTGTCGGTGGCAATATGAAATTCGTTGGTGATGCTCTGTGCGGCCCATCGCCAGGGGGCGTCGTCGCCTCTGGGCCGCGGCTGTCCGGTTTAATTCCGTCGGATTGGTGAGCGGTGGGATGTGGTGCCAGGTTCATTAAGCCGCTTTTTCGGCTAAAATATTGAAAGGTCGTGAAATGGTTGATTTCTGTGATCATGAGGGCTGAGAGATTCTTCTCGACCGACGCGGCTCGGCCTGATTCGGTGGGCCATGCATGTCGAGGGCTGGAGGAAAGAAGTTCACACGGAGTGCCACGGAGGTCGCACGGAGAGCCAGGAAGGTCTCCCAGATTGCTGGACGCCGCGGCCGAGCAGGTCATTGGCGTTGGGCCGAAGCGCTTCTCCCGTGGCTCTCCGTGCGACCTCCGTATAGCCACACCTCCGTAGCCCCCGCGCGTCCTCCGTGTTGAATCCTTGTGAACCACGCAGGCCGATGCCGCCGATGATGACCGTCCGTTCGCGGCGTGTCTGTGTCCCGACTGGCCGCGGCCGCTTGGCGAGCGAAGAAAATCAATGGGTGTGGCTGCGGTCAGCGAATTAAATCGGACAGCCGTGACTCTGGGCTGGTGATCTTCATGTCAGGGGCGAGCCTCGCTTTCTCTGGCTTGATGAAGCGCGCCGGCCTGTCGCTCGGTAACCGGGATGGCGAGCTCGAAATGGCCGGCGAGGGCGAGAATTGAACCAGGCGCTTGCAGACGCACCATGGGCTTTCCCGCCGCTTTCCACGGCGCGGTTGCGACCGAATTGAGGATCGTCGCCGTCCCGCGTTCGACAGCGGACGGCGTGGCTCGTCCGGACAGGCGCACGACCGCCATGGTTTCGGACGCAACCGGCTGAACCGTGACCCGGCCGCCACGAGACGCCGGCGACAGGATGCCCCCATCCGGCCCGCTCAGGCCGATGCGCACCAACCATCGGCCGGGTGCTTCTTCGGATTGCACCAACGGTCGGCACAGACGAAGCTGAATTCCGCTGCGATAGTTCCGGCGCAAGAATTGCCGGAGGCGACACAACGCGGTGGTCAAGGCCTGCTCGCGCTCGCCTTTGACGCGAGTCTGCGCCGAAAAGCCCGCATCGGTCCGTCTGACCTCCGTCGGGCCGTAACGGGCGACGACGAGGTCGCTCGCCACATCGCTGAACCACAGAATGACCCAACGGTCGGGAACCGGGCTGGGCAAGTGCCCCACCAGCCGGGTGACGTAATCGATTACGAGGTGCGGCCTCGATGCGACGCTCAGGGCGGCCATTCTATAGCCCGCTCATATCAGGGGGACGCGCCAGGCCGACATGCGGTTCTGGTGCCGCGCGCTACAAGTGAAGCGCGGCGTCGAACGGACCTGCGGGACAGGATGATAGCGGGTGGACCGCTTGCTCATGATACTGCGAAATAATCGGGTGTGGCGTATATAAAGTCCATAAGGATCGTAGGTGACTGGAATAAATGTGCGTACTCGGCTCGGTCTATACGTCGGGACTATGCCGACGGCGCCGATTAAATATGAGATTTATACCAGCGGCTCGAAAGGTTGAGGCATGGCCGGCGCTTGTTGTTGACGCCCGGCCGGAATGGCGGAATGTGCTTCGCTTTTCCGCCCTACGGGGTTACGGCCCTCCGCGAGTCAGCGTAATGCAGCAGCCTGCCGGCCGCATTGGCCCCCTGCTGCGCGGTTTGAGCGCCCGGTAGCACCACCACGGTCGCTGTCCGGCCGGTAACCAAGCGGACATCGTTGGGGACGTGATCAAGTGCAATCCGAACCGGCACGCGCTGTGCCAACCTCACCCAACTGAAAGTCGGGTTCACGTTTGCCAGCAGGTCCGCGCTGCCCTGTCGCTCGCGGTCGGCGATGCCACCCGCAATGCTCGCGACATGGCCATCGATGACGGAACTCTCGCCAATCAGATAGACCCGCGCCGGATCACCGACCTTGATGCGCGGCAGTTTCGTTTCCTCAAAATAGCCGTCCACATAGAAGCTATCGCTGTCAATCAGGGCAAAGAGCGGTTTCCCGGCATCAACGTAATCACCCGGCCGCATGTCGAAATTGGTGACGTAGCCGTTGACCGGCGCCCGCACCTCGGACCGCTCCAGGTTGAGCGCTGCAAGATCGCGCTCGGCAAGAGCTTGCTGATAGACGGCTTCATCTTCCGCAGAGGTAGCCCCCCGCTGTTGCTGCTGTTCCTGCGAGACCGACAAGGCATTGAGCTGATTATAGCGAGCGGTCTCGCGCCCGGCCTCCTGTGCGGCTGCCAGCTTCTGATCGACGGTTGCCTGCGCATCCCGGAGCGCGATCTGGAAACGGGCCGGGTCGATGCGGAACAGCACCTGGCCCGCTTTCACCATCTGGTTATCGTGGACTTGAACGTCGCTGACCAGGCCGGATACATCCGCCGCGACCTGGACGACGTCGGCACGTACGCGGCCGTCCCGCGTCCAGGGCGCCTCTTCATAGTAGATCCAAAGCTGCCATCCGATGACCGCCGCAATTGCGACCGTGATCAATGTAACTGTCACGCGGCCGACGCTCCGGCCGATTCTGCCCGCGACCGAGGTCAGCGAGCCGCGCTCACGCACGTTGGCAAGCGCTCTCACGGCATCACCCAGCGCCCTGTGAGGGCGACTACGCCGCCCAGCACGATGACCAGCAACGCCAGGTCGAACAACGGTCGATGCCAGACCAGGCGATAAAACCCGAACCACCGCAACAGCCGCCGCAGGCCGGCCGTCAGCGGCAGTGCCGCTCCGACCCACAGCAGCAGCGGGGGAACGAACACACCATAGAGGTCGATCTCACCGATCATGTAGGCCTCGCAAGCGGCTGCTGGAAGGATTCAGGCGCGGCCGCGGGCACATAGGGCGGGCCGTAGGGGAACAGCGCGCGCCTTATACCGCCAAGCTGCAGCAACAGCTCCCGCGTTATGGTGGCGGGGTCCCGGGTCACTGCGCCAATCGCCTGATCTATAATTGCGAGTAGAGCCATGTCTGCCTCATCGAGGCTGTGGCGGCGATAGTGGCGACCGATTGCGTCCAGCATCGTTCGGATGGCTCTGCGCGCTTGCTCCGGCTGCATCGTTGCCTCGCGCTGCAGATTGATGATGTTGACGCCGACCCGCAGGTCGGCCAGCGCTGATACCGCCGCACCGTCGGCGCCTTGAGCACTGACGGCCAGGCGCGGCACGACCAGGCTAAGTCGATCCAGCATGAGCGCCAAAAACGCCATTAAATTAGCTGCGCTTCTGTTGGTGGCGATATTTGCAATGTCGATGCGGTTGCGCCGCAGCAGTCGCCACGCCGTCCAATCGGCACTGACAGAGCGGACGATGCGGATGATGATCGCGGTCGCGCCAACACCCACGATGGAGGCCGCCGCACCGTTCGCATAACTCGTGAAATCGGCGTTGTAGCTGCTCGAAAGGGCAAGCTCGGTGGCGGCGATGAAGCTGATGGGACCGGCCAGCCTGGCCGTGGCGGGCATGCTGGCCAGTGCCCCGAGGACCAGGAACACCGGTGCGAATACCAGGACGAGCATCTCGAAATCTTGCACCCGTGGCAGGACGGCGAACAGGTAGATCGCATCGATAATGAGCGCGATCACCGCGGCAAGCAGAAACCCGATGATGCTGGGCGCCGGGTCGTCCTGGGCAGCGAAGAAGGCGCAGGCGATCGCTGCCAGAAGCGCCGCGGCGCCGCCATCCGGCCAGGCGGTGCCAATCCAGAACGCCGAGATCACCCCTATCGCAAGGATTGCCGCCAGGGCGGAATGGAGCGCCATGACATGATCGCGATGCTGGAGCGTGCGGACGGTCTCGCCGTGGGCGAAGGTCAGGGCCGCCAGTCTCGGCTGGCCGGCCCTGATCTGCCGCCGCAGCGCCATGATATCGTGAACGAGGTCGGTCAATTCGCGCAGACGTACCAAAAGGCCAGCCAACACCACGACCTTCCAATCGGCGGTCTCGTCAATGGTGGGTTCGAGTGCGTCGATGTCGGCATTCACCGCGGCCGCTTCCGACAGGTCCGCGGCAGGGCCTGCTTGAATCCACGCGATCATTCGGTCGAGCAAGGCGCGGAGTCGAGGCGTAATCCCACCGATCTCCCGCAGCACGCGGATGCGCTCGGCGGCACC
>Ga0335074_10012114_pt1 | contig 12080 bp, 3 predicted proteins | sample Lox_Sample_23_FD_206715 | JGI IMG/M metagenome (GOLD analysis project Ga0335074, IMG submission 206715) | Soil microbial communities from Loxahatchee National Wildlife Refuge, Florida, United States - Lox_Sample_2.3 | ecosystem: Environmental > Terrestrial > Soil > Wetlands | place: USA: Florida...
GTTCGCGCGCATCGACCGCCGGCGCAAGCTCCCGGTCACCATCATCCTGCGCGCGCTCGGCATGAGCGAGGCCGACATCCTCGCCACGTTCTTCGATACCAATACCTTCTACATCGGCCGCGAGGAAGTGGCGCTGCAGCTCGTGCCGCAGCGGCTGCGCGGCGAGACCGCGACCTTCGAGATCCGCGTCGGCGAGAAGGTGATCGTGGAGGAAGGCCGCCGCATCACCGCGCGGCACGTGCGCCAGCTCGAGGACGCCAACGTCACGCGCCTGCGCGTGCCGCGCGAATACGTCTACGGCAAGATCCTCTCGCAGGACGTGGTCAACACCGACACCGGCGAGATCCTCGCCAAGGCGAACGAGGTGCTGACCGCCGCTTCGGTCGAGAAGCTGATCGAGGCGGGTATCAGCGAGATCAAGACGCTGTACGTCAACGACCTCGACCGCGGCCCCTACATCTCCGACACGCTGCGCATCGATCCGACCAAGACCCGCCTCGAGGCGCTGGTCGAGATCTACCGCATGATGCGCCCCGGCGAGCCGCCCACCAAGGATGCGGCCGAGAACCTCTTCGCCAACCTCTTCTTCAACCCCGAGCGCTATGACCTCTCGGCGGTGGGGCGGATGAAGTTCAATCGCCGCGTCGGCCGCCAGGCAATCACCGGCTCCGGCATCCTCTACGACCGCAAGTACTTCGGCGGGCGCACCGACGAGGCCTCCAAGCGCATGGTCGAGAAGTTCGGCGACAGCTCCGACATCATCGATGTGCTCAAGGTCCTGATCGACATCCGTAACGGCAACGGCCAGGTGGACGACATCGATCACCTCGGCAACCGGCGCGTGCGCAGCGTCGGGGAGATGGCGGAGAACGCCTTCCGCGTCGGTCTCGTGCGCGTCGAGCGCGCGGTGAAGGAGCGCCTCACCATCGCCGAGAGCGAGCCGTTGATGCCGCAGGAGATGATCAACGCCAAGCCGGTGGCGGCGGCGGTGAAGGAGTTCTTCGGCTCCTCGCAGCTCTCGCAGTTCATGGACCAGAACAATCCCCTCTCCGAGGTGACCCACAAGCGGCGCGTGTCCGCCCTCGGCCCCGGCGGACTCACGCGCGAGCGCGCCGGGTTCGAGGTCCGCGACGTGCACCCGACCCACTACGGCCGGGTGTGCCCGATCGAGACCCCGGAAGGTCCGAACATCGGACTCATCAACTCGCTCGCAGTCTATGCCCGCACCAACCAGTACGGCTTCCTCGAGACCCCCTACCGGCGGGTCGAGGGCGGCCGCGTGACGGCGCAGATCGATTACCTGTCGGCGATCGAGGAGGGCGATTTCGCGATCGCGCAGGCGAACGCGAGCCTGGGTCCCCAGGGCGAGCTCAAGGACGAGCTGGTCTCGTGCCGGTTCCAGAACGAGTTCACGCTCATGCCGCGCGACCGCATCAACTACATGGACGTGAGCCCGAAGCAGATCGTCTCGGTGGCGGCATCGCTCATCCCGTTCCTCGAGCACGATGATGCCAACCGCGCTCTCATGGGCTCGAACATGCAGCGCCAGGCGGTGCCGACGCTGCGCTCCGAGACGCCGCTCGTCGGCACCGGCATGGAGCGCCCGGTCGCGATCGACTCGGGCGTCACGGTGGTGGCGAAGCGCGGCGGCATGGTGGACTCGGTGGACGCCTCGCGCATCGTGGTGCGGGTGAACGACGAGGAGACCGTCGCCGGCGAGCCGGGGGTCGATATCTACACGCTGACCAAGTACACCCGCTCGAACCAGAACACCTGCATCAACCAGCGGCCGCTGGTGAACGCGGGCGATGCGATCGCGCGTGGCGATGTGCTGGCCGATGGGCCCTCCACCCACCTGGGAGAGCTCGCTCTCGGCCAGAACCTCCTGGTCGCCTTCATGCCCTGGAACGGTTACAACTTCGAGGACTCGATCCTCATCTCCGAGCGGGTCGTACAGGAGGATCGCTTCACGACCATTCACATCGAGGAGCTCACCTGCGTCGCGCGCGACACCAAGCTGGGTCCCGAGGAGATCACGGCCGATATTCCGAACGTCGGTGACGCGGCGCTGGCCAAGCTCGATGAGGCCGGCATCGCCTTCATCGGCGCCGAGGTCAAGGCCGGCGACATCCTCGTCGGCAAGGTCACCCCGAAGGGGGAGACGCAGCTGACGCCGGAGGAGAAGCTGCTGCGCGCCATCTTCGGCGAGAAGGCCTCGGACGTGAAGGACACTTCCTTGCGCGTGCCGCCCGGCATGGACGGCACGGTGATCGACGTGCGTGTGTTCACGCGCGATGGCGTCGAGAAGGACTCGCGCGCGCTTTCGATCGAGAAGGCGGAGATCGAGCGGGTCCGCAAGGACTTCGCCGATCAGCAGCGCATCCTCGAAGACGACCTCTTCCAGCGCGTGCGCGGCATGCTCGTGGGTCAGAGCGCCGCGGGTGGTCCCCACAAGCTCAAGTCCGGCACCCGCATCGCGGCCGAGTACCTCGATGCTCTGCCGCGCGAGGAGTGGTTCCAGATCCGCCTGGAGGACGAGGACGCCAACTCCCAGCTCGAGCAGGCTGCCGAGCGCGTCACCCTGCAGCGCAAGGCGTTCGAGAAGCGCCTCGAGGACAAGAAGGCCAAGATCACGGCCGGCGACGACCTGGCTCCGGGCGTGCTCAAGATGGTGAAGGTGTATCTCGCCGTCAAACGCCGCATCCAGCCGGGCGACAAGATGGCCGGCCGTCACGGCAACAAGGGCGTGGTCTCGACCATCGTTCCGGTCGAGGACATGCCGTACCTCGAGGACGGTACGCCGGTCGACATCGTGCTGAATCCGCTCGGCGTGCCTTCGCGCATGAACGTCGGCCAGGTGCTCGAGACGCACTTGGGCTGGGCGGCCAAGGGCGTGGGACTCAAGATCGGACGGATGCTCGAGCAGCAGGCGGCTCTCGGGGAGCTGCGCGGCTTCATCAAGCAGGTCTACAACGAGACCGGTGGGCAGAAGGAGGATCTCGATGCCCTGAACGATCAGGAGCTCGTCCAGCTCGCGGGCAACCTCTCGAACGGCGTGCCGATGGCGACGCCGGTGTTCGACGGTGCGAGTGAGCGGGAGATCAAGCGCCTGCTCGAGCTCGCCGATCTGCCGACGAGCGGCCAGACGTATCTTTTCGATGGACGCACGGGCGAGCGCTTCGAGCGCTCGGTGACGGTCGGCTACATGTACATGCTGAAGCTCAACCACCTCGTCGACGACAAGATGCACGCGCGCTCGACCGGTCCCTACAGCCTAGTCACGCAGCAGCCGCTGGGTGGCAAGGCGCAGTTCGGCGGCCAGCGGTTCGGCGAGATGGAGGTGTGGGCGCTCGAGGCCTACGGCGCCTCGTACACCCTGCAGGAGATGCTGACGGTCAAGTCCGATGACGTGAATGGCCGCACCAAGATGTACAAGAACATCGTGGACGGCAATCACCAGATGGATGCGGGCATGCCCGAGTCCTTCAACGTGCTCGTCAAGGAGATCCGATCACTCGGCATCAACATCGAGCTCGAGCAGGATTGATGGTTTTTGTCCTGATTGGCCGCTAACGCCAAGGGGAAGTAATGAAAGATTTACTGAAGCTTTTCAAACAGCATGCGCCGGTCGAGCAGTTCGATTCGATCAAGATCGGACTCGCCTCGCCGGAGATGATCCGCGCCTGGTCGTATGGCGAGGTGAAGAAGCCCGAGACCATCAACTACCGCACCTTCAAGCCGGAGCGCGACGGACTCTTCTGCGCCAAGATCTTCGGGCCGGTGAAGGATTACGAGTGCCTGTGCGGCAAGTACAAGCGCCTGAAGCACCGCGGCGTGGTGTGCGAGAAGTGCGGCGTCGAGGTCACCCAGTCCAAGGTGCGCCGCGAGCGCATGGGCCATATCGAGCTCGCGAGCCCGACCGCGCACATCTGGTTCCTGAAATCGCTCCCCTCGCGCATCGGCCTCATGCTCGACATGACGCTGCGCGAGATCGAGCGGGTGCTTTACTTCGAGGCCTTCGTCGTCATCGACCCGGGCATGACGCCGCTCACCCGCGGACAGCTGCTCACCGATGAGATGTATCTCGAGGCGATCGAGGAGCACGGCGATGAGTTCGACGCCCGCATGGGCGCGGAGGCGGTCTACGAGCTGCTGCGCACCATCGACCTGCAGGCCGAGATCGGCAAGGTGCGGGAAGAGATGGCCGGCACCTCCTCCGAGACGAAGCTGAAGCGCCTCTCCAAGCGCCTGAAGCTCATCGAGTCGTTCATCGAGTCGGGCAACAAGCCGGAGTGGATGGTCATGACCGTCCTGCCGGTGCTGCCGCCCGACCTGCGGCCGCTCGTGCCGCTCGATGGCGGGCGCTTCGCGACCTCGGACCTGAACGATCTCTATCGCCGGGTCATCAATCGCAACAACCGCCTGCGTCGCCTGCTCGAGTTGAACGCGCCCGACATCATCGTGCGCAACGAGAAGCGCATGCTGCAGGAGGCGGTGGATGCGCTGCTCGACAACGGCCGGCGCGGCCGGGCGATCACCGGCACCAACAAGCGGCCGCTGAAGTCGCTCGCCGACATGATCAAGGGCAAGCAGGGGCGCTTCCGCCAGAACCTGCTCGGCAAGCGCGTCGATTACTCGGGCCGCTCGGTCATCGTGGTCGGCCCGCAGCTGAGGCTCCATCAGTGCGGACTGCCGAAGAAGATGGCGCTCGAGCTCTTCAAGCCCTTCATCTTCCAGAAGCTGCAGCTGCGGGGCGAGGCCTCCACCATCAAGGCGGCCAAGCGTCTGGTCGAGCGCGAGGGTCCTGAGGTGTGGGACATCCTCGAGGAGGTCATCCGCGAGCATCCCGTGCTCTTGAACCGCGCGCCGACGCTGCATCGCTTGGGCATTCAGGCGTTCGAGCCGCAGTTGGTCGAAGGCAAGGCCATCCAACTGCATCCGCTCGTCTGCACCGCCTTCAACGCGGACTTCGACGGCGACCAGATGGCCGTGCACGTGCCGCTGTCCCTCGAAGCGCAGCTCGAGGCCCGTGCGCTGATGATGGCCTCGAACAACATCCTGCTGCCCGCGAACGGTGATCCGATCATCGTGCCGTCGCAGGACGTCGTGCTCGGCCTTTACTACATGACCCGCGAGCGCATCGGAGCGCGCGGCGAGGCCATGTTCTTCTCCGACGTGCACGAGGTGCACCGCGCGTACGAGAGCCGGACGGTGGATCTGCAGGCCAAGGTGCGCGTGCGCGTGCGCGAGCACGTGCAGATCGCCCCCGGCGAGCAGGAGGAAAGGAAGCGGCTCGTCGATACGACGGTCGGCCGCGCGTTGTTGTTCGAGATCCTGCCGCGGGGCCTGTCCTTCGACCTGATCAATCAGGACATGACCAAGAAGTCGATCTCCGCGACCATCAACGCCTGCTACCGGGCGTTGGGGCTCAAGGAAACCGTCATCTTCGCCGACCAGCTCATGTACACGGGCTTTCACTACGCGACGCGCGCGGGCGTCTCCTTCGGCATCGACGATATCGTCATCCCGGAGCAGAAGACGCGCATCGTCGCGAGCGCCGATCGCGAGGTGAAGGAGATCCAGGATCAGTACGCCTCGGGTCTGGTCACCAACGGTGAGCGCTACAACAAGGTGGTCGACATCTGGTCGCGCGCCAACGATCAGGTGGCCAAGGCGATGATGGAGAAGCTCGGCAGCGAGGAGGCCACCGACTCGAAGGGGCACTCCGCGCGGCAGAAGTCCTTCAACTCCATCTTCATGATGGCCGACTCCGGGGCGCGCGGCTCCGCGGCGCAGATCCGCCAGCTCGCCGGCATGCGCGGCCTGATGGCCAAGCCCGACGGCTCCATCATCGAGACCCCGATCACGGCCAACTTCCGTGAAGGTCTCAACGTGCTGCAATACTTCATCTCGACGCACGGCGCCCGCAAGGGACTCGCCGACACGGCGCTGAAGACGGCCAACTCCGGCTATCTGACTCGCCGGCTGGTGGACGTCGCGCAGGATCTCGTCGTGACCGAGCCTGATTGCGGCACCACCAACGGTCTTACCATGACCCCGCTCGTCGAGGGTGGCGATGTGGTCGAGGCGCTCGGCGAGCGCGTGCTCGGACGAGTGCTGGCGGAGGACATCCTCAAGCCCGGAAGCGACGAGGTGCTCATCGCCAACGGAACCCTGCTCGATGAGAAGCTGGTCCGCCGGCTCGAGCACGAGGGCGTGGATCAGATCAAGGTCCGCTCACCCATCAACTGCGAGACGCGCTACGGCGTGTGCGCGCAGTGCTACGGACGCGATCTCGCGCGCGGGCGGATCATCAGCATCGGCGAGGCGGTGGGCGTCATTGCCGCGCAGTCGATCGGCGAGCCCGGCACACAGCTCACCATGCGCACCTTCCACATCGGCGGCGCCGCCTCCCGGGCCGCGGCGGCGAGCAGCGTCGAGGTGCGTAACAAGGGCCTGGTCCGCTTCCACCACATCAAGACCGTGCAGCACGAGAAAGGGCACCTGGTGGCCGTTTCCCGCTCGGGCGAGATCGGCGTGGTCGATGACCTCGGGCGCGAGCGCGAGCGCTACAAGATCCCCTACGGCGCGATGATCAGCGTCAAGGAAGGCGATCAGGCGGCGGCCGGTCAGGTCGTGGCGACTTGGGATCCGCACACCCACCCGGTGATCACGGAGGTGGCCGGCCTCGTCAAGTTCCAGGACTTCATCGACGGCCTCACCGTCACCACGCAGGTGGACGAGGTCACGGGGCTCTCGAGCACCGTGGTGCTCGATACCAAGCAGCGCGGCGGCAAGGACCTGCGCGCCACCATCAAGCTCGTCAACAACAAGGGCAAGGAAGTCACCTTCGCCAACACGGAGATTCCGGCGGTGTACTCGCTCCCCGCAGGCGCACTCGTGGCGCTCGAGGATGGCGCGCGGGTATCGGTCGGTGATGTCATCGCCCGCATCCCGCAGGAGTCGTCGAAGACCCGCGACATCACGGGCGGTCTGCCGCGCGTGGCGGATCTCTTCGAGGCGAGAAAGCCCAAGGACCCGGCGATTCTCGCCGAGAAGTCGGGCACGGTCAGCTTCGGCAAGGAGACCAAGGGCAAGCGGCGCCTCATCATCACGAGCGATGACGGGGAGAAGTACGAGGAGCTGATCCCGAAGTGGCGCCAGCTCAACGTCTTCGAAGGCGAGACGGTCGAGCGTGGCGAGGTGATCGCGGACGGTGAGCCGAACCCGCACGACATCCTGCGCCTGCAGGGCGTCGAGGCACTGGCGAATTACCTCGTGCGCGAGATCCAGGATGTCTATCGCCTGCAGGGTGTGAAGATCAACGACAAGCACATCGAGGTGATCATCCGCCAGATGCTGCGCAAGACCGAGGTGCAGGCCGCGGGCGAGACGACGCTCCTGCGCGGCGAGCAGCTCGATCGGGCGCGCGCGCTCGACATCAACGATCGCGCGCAGCAGGACGGCAAGCAGTCCGCCGCCCTGCAACCGGTGCTGCTTGGCATCACCAAGGCCTCGCTCGCCACGGAGTCGTTCATCTCCGCGGCCTCTTTCCAGGAGACCACCCGCGTACTCACCGAGGCCGCCGTTCGCGGACTGAAGGACGATCTGCGCGGGCTCAAGGAAAACGTCATCGTCGGCCGGCTCATCCCGGCGGGCACGGGCTTCGCGGCGCATGCCTCGCGCCGTAAGAAGACCGAAGGCGTCGAGCGCCGCAGCTTCATGGACGTCGGCGGCGGCATGCCGGACGCGGAGGAGCCGAGCGGAGTTGGCGAGGAGTCGGAGAGCACGGCGGGCTGAGAAGACCGCGCGCTTGGGCGACATCGAAGGCCGGTGGGAGCGGGAGCTCCCACCGGCCTTTTCATGTCGTTGCGACCAACCGTCAGTGGCATGCGACGAGGCGTTGATCGGAGCGCGGACGGGCTTTGGACCGGTTGCGTCGCACGCGTTTGATCAGTAGCGTCCGCTCTCCAACTCGCCGCGAGTCATTGGGCTCCGGCGCCATCGGGGAGCCATCCAATGACGCGACATTCCTTCCTGACCAGAGCGGCCGCCGCGCTGCTGTCCCTGAGTTGCGTGGCGACGGCCGCTGTCGCCGCGAATGCCGCCACCCAGGCGGCGGCGCAGAAACCGCGGGACGTTTTCGCGCAGCTCAAATTCCGCAGCCTGGGTCCGGCGATCGCCGGCGGGCGCGTGGCCGCGGTGGCCGGCGTCCCCGGCAACCCGCTCGTCTACTATGTCGGCGCCGCGGGCGGCGGCGTGTTCAAGAGCACCGACGGCGGCTTGAACTGGAAGCCGATCTTCGATCACGAGGTGACGAGCTCGATCGGCGCGATCGCCGTTGCGCCGTCGAACCCGAGCCTCATCTGGGTGGGAACCGGTGAGGTCAACATCCGCAATGATGTGCTCCCCGGCGCGGGCGTGTACCTCTCGACCGACGCCGGCAAGACCTGGCGGTCCATGGGACTGAAGAACGTCGGCCAGATCGGCCGCATCGTCATCGATCCGCACGATCCCGATCACGTGGTGGTCGCGGCCTTGGGCCACGCCTGGGGCCCGAACCCCGATCGCGGCATCTTCGTCACCACCGACGGTGGCAAGAGCTGGCGCAAGTCCCTCTACGTCAACGATCACACCGGCGCGGTCGATGTTGCAATGCAGCCGGGCAACGGCCAAGTCCTCTTCGCCGCCACCTGGCAGGCGGGCCGGACCGCGTGGACACTGAATGACGGCGGCCCGGGCTCCGGGGTCTGGCGCTCGACCGATGGCGGGCAGAGCTGGACGCGACTTCACGACGGATTGCCCAAGGGCAAAGTCGGCCGCATCGGTTTGGCCATCGCCCCGAGCGAGCCCGAGCGCGTCTACGCGCTCATCGAGACCCCGATCGGCGAAGGCACGCTGTTCGTCACCGACGACCTGGGCGATCACTGGCAGGAGGTCTCCGACAATCACGCCTACAACGTCCGCGGATTTTATTTCACGACGCTCGAGGTCGCGCCCGACGATCCCGATCGGATTTACTTCCTGGGTTTTCAGCTTGCGGAATCGGACGATGGCGGCAAGACGGCACACGTGCTCGATGAGCCGGTGCACGTCGATCATCACGCCATGTGGATCGATCCCACGAACCCCAAACGCATGATCCAGGGGAACGACGGCGGCGCCTATCTCTCGCTCGATGGCGGCAAGAGCTGGCGCTTTCTCGATGGCATGGCGATCGAGCAGACCTACATGGTCGCGGCCGACAGCCGCTCGCCGTACGATCTTTGCACGGGTCTTCAGGACAACAGCGGTTGGTGCGGACCTTCCTCGGTCCTTTCCGACAACGTCGTCTCCGGCCAAGACTGGTTCACGGTGGCCGGCGGCGATGGCCAATACGCGGTGCCCGCGCCCTCGAATCCGGACATCGTCTATGCCGATTCCCAGGATGGCGCGATCAGACGGTTGAATCTCAAGACCCACGATTCGCAGTTCGGCATGCCATACCTGCACGGTCCGGGGTACATCGACGATCTGCCGACCTTCAAGCAGAAGGTCCGTTTCAACTGGACCTCACCCATCGCCGTCGATCCGCACGATGCGAATACCGTCTACCTGGGCGGCAGCGTGTTGTTCAAGTCGACCGATGGCGGAGTCACCTGGAAGACGATCAGCCCCGACCTGACGCGCGATGACAAGTCCAAGCAACAGCTTCCGGGCGGCCCGATCCACTATGACATCTCGGGCGCCGAGACTTACGACACGATCATCTCGATCCGACTCGCGCAGAGCGATCCCAACGTGATCTGGACCGGAAGCGACGACGGACTCGTGTATGTGACGCGCAATGGCGGTGGCAGCTGGAGCAAGGTCACGCCGCCGCACGCTCCGGCCTGGGCGCGCGTCTACCAGATCGATGTTTCGCCGACGAATCCCGGTACCGCGTATGTCGCGTTCGATGCGCATCAGCAGGAAGACAACCGGCCCTACGCTTACGCGACCTCCGACTACGGGCATAGCTGGCGATCGATCAGCGCCGGCCTGCCTGCGGACAACGGCTCGGTGATGGTCGTGCGCGCGGACCCGCAGGATCCGCAGGTGCTCGTCGCCGGCACCCTGCGGGGGGTGTGGGTATCGCGCGATGACGGCAGGCATTGGAATCAGCTCAAATCCAACCTGCCGACGATGCCGGTCTACGACCTCGAGTTCGTGCGCGGCGATCTCGTGCTCGCGACCCACGGCCGCGGCCTTTGGGTTCTCGATGACTTCGCTCCGGTCGCCGAGCTCGATCCCGGCGCGGTGCCGGATCAGCTCGAACTGCTTACACCCCGCACCGGCATCGAGTATCTGCGATGGCGCCGCGGCGAGGGCGCCGAGCCCGCCTTCGTCACGCCGGATGCGCCGGATGGCGCCGTGATCGATTACAGCCTGCCGAAGGCGCTGCAGCCCGACAAGCAGCAGCAGGCGCTGCACCACACACCGGTGAAGATCGAGATCCGCGATGCGAGTGGCTCGCTCGTCGCGACGAGCTACGGTAAGGCGCAATACGGCGTCAACCGCTTCGTCTGGCAGATGCGCTATGACGCGCCCACCACTCTCGATTTCGAGAAGCCGGCGCTCGCCGGCAAAGCGCCAGAGTTCTTCGGCCGTGGCGGCCCCGAGGTGCTGCCAGGAACCTATTCGGTGAGCGTCACGGCCGATGGCCGCACCGAGACGGAAGAGGTGCGGGTGGTTGGCGACCCCAACCACCCGCCCGTGATCGCCACCCAGAAGCGCTCGCTCGAGCTTGCGCTCGAGGCTCGTGCGCAGGCGGATGCGTTGAATCGAATGCTGAACCACATCAGCGCGATGCAAGCGCAGCTCGCCGCCTATCGCAAGACGGTCGAGGCGGAAACGAACAGCATCGATCCTTCGGTGCGCGCGCAGGCGAGCGCGCAGGCGTCGCTTCTTAGCCGCGCCGAGACGGTCGGCAAGGAGCTCGGGCAGCTCAAGGATTCCGTCTACAACCCCAAGGTGCAGCACACGGCGGAGGAAGACAGCATTCACGAGCTGACGGACCTGCAGGGCGCGCTGCAGAGGAACGCCTTCTCGATGGCGTTCCTCGGCGCGCACGCGCCGACCCAACCGATGCTGGCGATCGGGGCGGAGTTGAAAGGTGAGCTCGATGCCAAGCTCTCAGCCTACAACGCGCTGCTCTCGGGAGACCTCGCGGCGTACAACCAGGCGGCCTATGCGGCGGGCGCGCCGACGCTCGCTATCGGCAAGCCGATCACGGTCGCCGCGGTGCCGCAGGTACCTTAGCTGGAATCGCTGGCGCCGGGCGTTCTGCCCGGCCCGGCGCCTCCACCGTGGCTCTGCGCGTTCACGCTGCCGCGCCGCAGGCGGGCTGCGAGCCGTCTGCCGCCCGTGGCGGTGAGCGACCAACCTGCCTGGAATACGAGCCAGAGGCTCACGGCAAATATCAGCGCGAAGAGCAGCGCATCCGCCGAGAGACCGAAGGTCGGCACCCAGTCGGCGAGCGTCGCCCGGGCGATCTGCGGATCGGCATGCCATGCCAGATACGCGGCCTGCTGAAAGAGGTTTCCGTGAAGCGCGGCGACTTGCCGCTGTAGATGCTGCACGCTGGCGAGCAGCGCGCTGATCGCCCCGCCCTCGGAATGGAAGGTCGGATCCTTGCTCGCCAGGTGATACTGAATGAGGCTCGCGAGATCACCGTGAAAGTACTGATCCGCGATCTTCTGCCACGGCGACAGATCGATCAGGGCCTGATCGAGGCGGCCGCCGAGGCGCTGGCGGTACTGAGCCATGAAGCCCGGAACGAGCCCGCCCGCCACCACGGCGCCGATCAGCAGCAGCCGGTCGATCAGGCCGCGGATGTAAGCCATGAGACTACGGGCTGCTCGAGAGCGTATAGGCGGTGAGCGTGCCGGCGCCGTCATTGTTGGTTTCGTTCAGCACCAGGAGCAAGCCGTCGCCGGCCGCGAGCTGCACGACCTCGCCGGCGGATGTCCGCGTCCAAACCGTGCCGCCCGAAGTTGCATCGAGGGCATAAACGCTTCCATCCGCGGAACCGGTGATGAGGTACTGATTGACGATGATCG
>Ga0335074_10012115_pt1 | contig 12079 bp, 8 predicted proteins | sample Lox_Sample_23_FD_206715 | JGI IMG/M metagenome (GOLD analysis project Ga0335074, IMG submission 206715) | Soil microbial communities from Loxahatchee National Wildlife Refuge, Florida, United States - Lox_Sample_2.3 | ecosystem: Environmental > Terrestrial > Soil > Wetlands | place: USA: Florida...
ATCAGAATGCGAAGCTATATGCGGGTCTGTTTGATCTTGACGAGGCGGCGTCGCTCACCATGAAGCCTGGGCGGGCCCTTTACGTCCACGCCGCGCGGGGTGAAATCGAAGCCAATGGGATTGCGCTCGCAGCCGGCGATGCACTGCGAGTCGTCAGTGGGAACGGCCTCCAGTTGCAACGAGGGCACGGCGCCGAAGTGCTCGTGTTTGATTTGCCCGCCCCCTACCTCAGGTGAGTTCGCGAGAAAGGCCCCATGCGTCCCAGAACGAAGCCGAGTTTGCGCCGGAACAATCGTTGTCGTACTGGGCGGCTCGCTCTGCGGCGCTGCCGAGTACGATCCGGCAGCTGCGCTCCGAAAAGCGCCCGATCCGGAGAGGGTGGTCACGTCTGGATTTTCTTTTCTCGCCCCCCGGCGACGTAAGCGCTTCGATCCTCCGCCACCTTCCGACTCATCATTCACACGGCACATGCTCGGCGTAGTGTTGCGCGATGCGGCCGGGCTGAGTGATCCATAGCGTGCTCGCGTACTTCAAAATGTGCCCCACGGCTCGGCGCAGCGCCCGTAGGCGAAACGGTTGTCCGGAAATGAACGAGTGGAGTATGACGCTCATGACGAGCGGCTCATCGCCGGGGGTTTCGCGCATCTCATCGAACTGATCGATGATCATGTTGGCAAACTCCGTGGCGCTGGCGCGGCGGCCGACGATCGCCGAGCTGTCATTGATCTCTTGCGAGTAGGGAATTGACAGGATGGGACGATTGCGGGTTTTGAGCCAGACGGGTTGATCATCCATGCACCAATCGAGCACGTACGAATAGCCTTTCTCGCGCAAGATATCCGGTGTGCGCAGGGTTTCCGCGATCCACGGGCTGGCCCAGCCGAGCGGGCGTGTACCGACGCAGTCTTCCATTTGCGCGGCGACGCGCTCCACATAGGCCGCCTCGGCCGCCTCGGGCATCCCGGCCAGAGTGTCGGAATTGGAATAGCCGTGCGCAATGAATTCGCATCCCGCGCGGCGGGCGGCGTCGATCAGATCGGGCGCATGCTCGCACACGGCACTATTCAGAAGGATGCTGAGCGGCACTCCGACCTCTGCGAAGTATTGCAGAGCACGCCACGCGCCTACCCGATTACCATACTCGCGCCAGGATGTGTTGAGGACATCCGGATGCGGCATCCCGCAGACGAGGTTCTCGGTCATTCCCTCGCCAAAGGCGTAGTGCTCCACCCCCAACGCGAAGTAGACGGCCAGCCGGGCCTGGTTGGGCCAGCGAAAATGCGGCCGGCGGATGATGGCGGAATGTCTATAGCGGCCATGGGCGGGCTGGGGTTCGGTCATCTCGAAGTTCCTATCCAGCGTTGCACACCCACATTGCGGGTTGCCGCCTTCATGTACATTTCACGATAGAAGGGCAGCCAGCGCGCCGCGCCTTCGGCCTCCGACGCATTGGACGGGGCGCGCTTTGCGGCGAGCTCGCGCGCCTCGGCGCGCAGCAACGGCTCATCGATGCCGACGACCGCGCCGTTCTCATAGACTACCCGTCCGCCCACCATCGTCATTCGCACCGAGGTTCCCTGCTCGCAATACACGAGTTGGCGATGCAGGTTGTTGAGCGGCGTGAACGGCAGCGTGTCGAGGTCCACCAGGATCAGGTCCGCTTGATTGCCTGCTGCGACCTGACCGATAGGCCGCGGCAGCCGCATCGCCCGTGCGCCGCCGTGAATCAGGCAATGCAAGATTTCGGCCGCCGTCGGCCACTGCTCGTAATCGCCGCCATTGAGGGTGTGGACCAGGCCGGCCATCTTGGCGACATTCCACAAGTTGATCGAATCATCGGTAATGGCTTCGTCGCTGCCGAGACAGATGGGGATGCCTCGCTTGACCAACTCACGAAACGGCATGACCCCGCTCCCCAGCCGCAGGTTGCTGATCGGGTTGTGCGCCACCACGGCGCCCGATTCGGCGATGAGATCCATATCATGCTCGTCGACCCAGATCGCATGAATCACGTTCATCCGATCGCTGAGCAGTCCCAGATCCTTCACGTAGCGCACCAGGGAGCGCCCGTACTTCTCCTCGCCGAGCACGCGTTGCACCTTGGTCTCGAGGATGTGCACGAAGAATGGCAGATCGTAGCGGCGGCTGAGCGCATCGAGCTCGCGGAAATACTCCGCGGTGACGCGCTGCGGCGCCGAACAGGACACGGCGGCGCGCAAGCGGCCGCCGCCGGCGCCGTGCCACCGCTCGAGAAGGTGGCTATAACAATCCAGCAACCCTTCCCGGTTCATCGCGGCGGGCGCGCGCGCGCGGGCCAGCAAATCGGCCGGCAATAAGTCCTCGAGGAAGGGCAACTTCTCGATTTCCGACACGTCGGGCTGGTCGAGTGCGAGGCTCGCGCGCATCCCGCTGTCCAGGTAGGCCTGCATGACGGCATCGATGCCGGACGTCGAAGGCGCCGGCACGAAAAAAGCATCATCGAGTACGCTGGTCACACCGCACTTCAGCATCTCGACCGCGCCCAGCAGGGTCGACACGTACGCCGTACGCGCGTTGTCGCGCATGCCGTCGGCCGGCGTCTCGAACAGCATGAAGATCTCGAGCGGCAGGCTGTCGAAGGATCCTTTCAGGTGATTGGCCGACGAGTGGAAATGCGCGTTGACCAGGCCCGGCATCAGCAGCTTTCCGGCGGCGTCGATTTCGCGCACCGTCGAATCGTGCACCGTCGAATCGTGCACCTTGGCCTCGTCGCGATCTGGCCTCGGACCCTCGCCCGCGTGCACCGCGACGATGGTATCGCCCTCGATCGTCACGGTGGCGCAAGCGAGGTCGGTGCCGGCCGCATCCATGGTGAGCACCCGGGCGCCGCGAATGATGGTTTTCATGCCGCCATATCAGAACTTGGCCTGGAACGACAGGCCGATCGTTTGCGGACGCAGCGTATAGCCTTGGATGATGGAGTTGATCTGCGGATACTGCAGAATCGTCCGGTCGTCGAACAGATTCTTGGCGTACAGCGATGCCTCGTACCTGCCGAAGCCGACCCCGGCGCTCATGTTGACGACGTCGTATGCGGGGTTGATGTATTGCGGCGAGGTGATCTGGAAGGACCCGAAGGATTTGCCGGTGTATTCATAATCTCCGCGAATGAACCCATTGAGGTCGGCGGTGATCGCCCACCCGTAATCCGCCAGGAGCGCCGCCGTGAACTTCGGGGTGTAGAGCACATCCTGCCCCACTGCGGCGGTCGATGAGTTGAGGGTGCTGGTGATATAGGCGTGCTCGCCGCCGAGATTGGCACTCATGATCAGGCCCGGCACGATGGGCGGTTTATAGCGCACCTCGAGCTCGGCGCCAAAGGCCTTGGCATCGCCCACATTGGCGTTGAACTGGCCGCCGCAGATCGGAATCACGATGCTTTGCTGGATGGCAGTCCAGTCGATGTAGTAGACGTCGGCGTTGACCGAGAGCGTCTTCTGGAACAAGAGCGACTTGCTGCCGAATTCATAGCTCCACAGGTGGTCCGGGCCGTAGGTCATGGGCGCGCTCGAATCCCCCAGCTGCGCCAGACCTTCGACGCAGGCGACATTCGTGTTGGGAGTGGTGGCGCCGCCGAGACGGAAACCCTTGCCCACCGACGTGTATACGGTCGCCTGGGAATTGATGTCGTAGGTCAAGGTGAACTTCGGCGTGGACGTCGAGAAGGTCGCCTTTTGTGCGTAGATTGAGCCATTGGTCCCGGCGTTGCCGAACTCGAAGAACCCGAAGCCGGTCTCCGAAAAAGTCTCCGTGGCCGTGACGTAGCGGTCGCCGACCCCCAGGTGCAGGTTGGGCAACAGGTCGACGTCGACCTGACCGAACACGGCAACCTGCTGCGTGTCGTTGTGATCGAACACCTGCCAGACCACGTCGCGGGTCCAGAAGTTGGGGTTGGGCGTCGCGGTGCCGAGAGTGGGATTGAGTATCGGGTCGCTGTTGATGCCGTATCCATAGATATTCTGGAACGTCGAGCTCATTCCGACGATTGGCTCGGAGTCGAGATGGGTGACCTGCTGGTCGGCGAGGTATACCCCGCCGACCCAGTGGACGATCTTTTGGTCCGCCGGCGACGAAAGGCGAAGCTCCTCGGTCCAGGTATTGAAATGATCGGTGAAATCCACCGGCGAGGGCAGGTTGCCGAGGATGTAGTTGTTGGCGTACGCATGAGTGGTGTACGGCGGTATGCCGGCGGGGTCGATGAAGAACTGAACGACGGCGGCGGTGTTGAAGGCCGTTCCGTCGGTGAATCGATTCACATTGCGTCCGACGTAGCTCGTGATGCTCGCGAGGTCCGCAAATCCCAGCGAGGCCTTGACGGTAAGACTCGGCTCGAGCAACGCATCGCGATCGCTGCCGGTGACCTCATTGAACTGGTCGTAGGTGCCGACGGCCGGAATGAACGTCGAGTTGTCGCCCGCCGCATAGCGTTGATAGAGCACCGCGGGTATCACCGTGACCCCGTCGGCAGCGGTCCACAATCCCTTGATGCGAAGAGCGACGTTGCTGTCCGAATTGGTGCCGCTGCGCACGAGGGGCCCGGCGTAGGCGTTGCCGAGCGACAGCGACCCTTCCAGGGCATAGTTGTCGATGTAGCCGCTGTCTCGCCCGTACTCTGCGGAAACTCTCATGGCGAAAACATCGTCGATGACGGGAATGTTCACCACGCCCTGCGTGTCGTAGTTGAGACTTCCATGCTCGGTATAGGATACGTCTTCTCTGAAGCGGCTGCTGAAGGCATGCGAGTCGGGGTCCGGTGTGACGAATCGGATCGTGCCTCCCTCGGAGCTCGCGCCATACAGCGTGCCCTGCGGACCGCGCAGCACTTCCACCCGCTCGATGTCGACCAGTCTCGGCTCGGCTTGACCCTCGTAGCCTGTGAGCGTGATGAGCGGAACCTCGTCCACATAGACGCCCACCGTCGGATTGCCGACGGTGGAGCTGATTCCGCGGATGGTGATGTTGTCCTGCCCCTGGCCCGCGGGACCGTTCTGGTGCGCTGCGAAAGAAACACCCGGCAAGATCCGGGTGATGTCTTCCAGGTCATCGATGCGTAGATTATCGATGGTCGCGCCATCGATGACGCCGATGCTGACGGGCACGTCGCGTAAGTTCTCTTCGCGCTTGCGCGCCGTCACGACGACTTCATCGAGGGGGAGGTCGTCGGCGTCGGCGGTTGCGGCGATGGCATGACGATCCACCGCCAGGCTCGAGATAAGGATGAGTAACATGGCGGTTAGCGAGACCCAGGGCTTAAGCATGCGGGTAACCTCAGTGTTTTATGGTCCAAGGCTCCCCCGGTCTGATCCCCGCAAGCGGCGATCGCCACGCCCTTCATCGTTCATCCACCTGGGTTCCGCATCCTGCGTTCCCATGTTGTCGTTACATTGCTTCGTCCGGCTGCAGCGCTTCGTGATGATCGCCGCGCGCCACGCGCTCGCGCATACCCTCATAGTCGTGATGGCGCTCCGCCTCGTCGAGCAGAGCGTCGGCGGCCTCGAGCCGCAGTGATTCGAATCGCGGCACGATCATGCCGGCGTCGCGCCATGCGCGGAGCCGGGATGCGAGACCCCGCTTGCGACGCGAGTGCGATCCTTGCGCGAGCTCGAGACCGTCGAAGCCAAGATCTTCCGTCAGCGTGATCGCACGCGACCGCACGGCCGCATGCAGCAGTCGGGCGCCGCGCGGCGTGCGCGCGATGAAGCCGTTGAAGCCCAGGCCCTCCGTATCGGGCTTGCCGCCCGGCCACACGTCCGCCACCGTCACGTCGGCAAGCTCACCGATCGAGTCCGGGCAGATTTTGCAGCGGAACTGCAATTGCCAGCGGCTCTCGTCCTCCCACATCTCGTTGTAGTCGAACTTGAACACCTTCCCGGCATGGGATTTCATGACCATGGGTCCGGGGCAGCCGTCGCCCCGGTAGCGCAGGTACGATACCTCGGCCTCGCACAAGCCCACTTTACGGACGTAATCGAGGGTCTTGCGGAATTCCGAGACCCCGCCGCAGAAAAAATTCAGCGTGTAGCGCAGGAGCCGATCGACACGCGGGTCGAGCTGCGCGTAGTTGCGTATCGCCGAGATGTCGCAGGGTTTGCCGATGAACGCAAAGGGCTTGCCGCGGTCGAGCACTGACTTGAAGTCGATCAAGGGGGCCGCCGGGCCGTAGCGGGATCCGGACGCCCCCATCACCTGCGCCGTCGTGAAGCTCAGATGCGCCACGCTCCGCAAGGGCGAGACGCGCGAGGCGGCCACCTGCAAAATGAACTCCACTTCGCCGCTGTCGAGCAGGTGCTGGCCGAGGGCGGAGAGCGCGCCGCCCGAGGAGGCGTGGAATCGTACCTGCTCGTCGGCCGCATGGCCTGTCGCCATCCACATCGTCGGGCCCCACAGGGGATGGATCTCGACTTGCGGGTCGGCGCGTTCGGCGCCGAGCCCCTCGCAATGTATTCCGGGGCAGGCGTGATTGATCGCGCTCAGCGTGGAGTCGTCCAGGGGTTCGATCACGAAAGGCCGCTCGCCGTGTTCCCCGTTCATGCGCATGCGGACCCGGTCGGCGCCGGCAATGCTCTGGCACAGTCCGCATCCGATGCACAGCCCCTGCTCGACGATGCACTCGAGCGACGCCGCAGCGCGCGGCCTGGTACTCGGCGCCTCGCTCATGGTGTTCCCGGCGGCGACTCTTTCATCTGGGCCTTGAGCGGATGGGCCGCGGTCTGCTGGAAGCCGTGGTAGATGAGATTCGAGACGTATTCGCCGGCGACCACGGGCGGGTATCTCGCCGGCCGATCGCGGCTCACGCAACTCGGCAGGGCTTCGATGCGCGCTTCGGCATTGGCGCCGACGAAGCAGGGAAGCGAGTAGCGCGCCTGACCCGAGAGATTCGCGACGCGATGATACGTGGAGGCAAAGATGCCATTGGTCCAGCGCGCCATGAGATCGCCGACGTTGATCACGAATGTTCCGCGAATCGGCGGCGCATCGATCCACTCGCCGCGCCGATTGCGCACCTGCAGCGCCTTGACCCGATCCTGGCACAGAATGGTGAAACACTCGTGGTCGGTGTGCGCGCCCGTGCCGATGGTCTCCTCGTTGAAGGGGCCGGGCTGCGTCGGGTAATGCAGCATGCGGACCAGCGTCATGGGCGCACTCGCCAAGAGCGAGAAATAATCCTTGGGTAGATCGAGCGCCAGGGCGAACGCCGCGAACATGCGCCGCGCCAGCAAGCGCATCTCGATGCCGTATCTCGTCGCGAGAGCGCGAAAGCCGGGCACGTCGGGCCAGAGATTGCCGGCGCGGCGAAAATCGCCGGGGAGGAAATCCTGTTCGAGCCGCACGTCCTCCGGCACGAAATCAAAGGCTTCATGCATGTCGCCCTTGCCCGCTGCCGGATTGGCGTTTTCGTCGCGCAGCGCCACATAGCCGAGAAGATGCGAGGAGTGCTTGACGTGCCATCGCATCTTCTCGCCGATCGGTCGATCGAATAATCGCGCTGCCAGATCGAACATCGCATCCACCAGCTCCTGGGGCACGCCGTGGTTCGCGACATAAAAGAAACCCACGTTGATGCAGGCTTCGCGCAGATCCGCCGCGACGCGGCGCATCGCCTCCGTGCTGCCTTCGGACATTCCCGAAAAGTCGATCAGCGGCACGGTCTCGAAGTCCGGCCGCGCTTCATTGGCTGCGGCGATGGGCGCAGGCACGCTTTGCGGCGCCGCGGGGGGTGCAGGGATGTGAGGTTCCATTTGCTCCTCGCTCATGTCGCTTCTTGACTGTAAACAATAGTTATACAGATTGTAAACAATAGCAACGGTTGCTTTAGATCAGCTTTAGATCGGAATGCGGCTCAGCCGCCGCTGCCTGAGGCCGGCGATCACCAGTGCCGCAAGCGTCACGATGTAGGGTGCGGAGTCGGTGATCTGATTCGGCAGTCCCTCACCTTGCAGACGCAACCCGAGCGCGTCGGACAGGCCGAACAGCACGCAGGCCCCCGCCACGGCGAGCGGACGCGCGCGGCCGAGCATGACCGCGGCGACGGCGATCCAGCCGCGCCCGGCGGTCATGTTCTCGCTGAACAGCGTGAAGCTGCCCAGGGACAGCTCCAGTCCGGCGAGTCCGCACAGTGCACCGCCGAGCAGCGTCACGAAGAAGCGGTACTGGGTGGCACTGGTGCCGAGCGCGATCGCCGCGGCCGGCTGTTCGCCCACACCGCGCAGACGCATCCCCCACGGCGTGCGGTTCAGGAACACGGCGATCGCGACGACCAAGCCCCACGATAGATAGACGAGGGCGTTCTGATGGCCGAGCGCCGTCCCCACCACAGGGAGGGAGGCCACGCCCGGAATCGTCAAGCGCGGCAAACCCTGCATCGCCGAATCGCTGAAGGTGCCGCTCACGCCGAACAGCGTGCGCAGCAGGAAGGAGGTCAAGCCGGCCGCGAGCAGGTTGAGGCTGATGCCGATGACGATGTCGTTGCCGCGCAGTAGTGCGCTACCGACCGCGAGCAGGCCCGAAAACAGTGCACCGGCCGCCACCGCCGCGAATACACCCGCTGCGAGCGAGCCCCCGAAATGGCTCCCGGCGATCGCCGCGAACGCGCCGACCAGCATCTGCCCTTCGAGCGCAATGTTGAACAGTCCGACCCGCTCGGACAGGGTGCCCGCGAGCGCGGCGAGCAGAATCGGGGTGATGCCGAGGACCGCCTGATCGAAGAACGTCGAGTTGAAAAAGGCGAAGGTCACGGGCGCTTCCAGATGGCGCCGCGCATCGCGAGGAAGAGAATGACCACGGATTGCAGCACCATGGTGAGCACGCGTGGAATCTGCACGGAACGTTCCATGGCGAAGCCGCCGGTCTGCAGGGCCGCGAAGAGCACCGCCGCGATGACGGACCCCGCGGGTTCACCGCCCGCAAGCAGCGCCGCCAGGGTGCCGGACCAGGCGTACTGGGGCGCCGTCAGCGCCCCGTCGGTGTAGCGGAATTGAGATCCGAGCACCATGATCGCGCCCACCAATCCGGCGATGGCGCCGCTGGCGAGCATCACCCCGAGAGTTTGCCGGCGCAGGGCCACGCCGCCGTAGCGTGCGAAGCGCTCGTTGAGGCCGCGCAGACGCAGCTCGAAGCCCACCACCGATCGGCGGTCGATGAAGATGACGGCGACGGCGACCGCCGCGATCAGGAGCAGGCCTTGATTGATGGGCGTGCCCGGAATCAAGCGGCCGAGTCGGGTACCCACCGCGATCCGAGCCGTCGAGGGCCAGGCGGTCGACGGATCCCGCAGGGACGTGCGCACCAGGAACCCGCACAGGCCCTTCGCCGGATACGTGAGCAGCCAGGTGGACAGAAGCACTGGCACGCCCGCGTAGATCTCCCCGGCTGCGGCGAGCGCCGCGTAGGATGCGCCGACCACCATGCCTGCGGTGAGCGCCATCGCCAGCCGGACCAGATCCGGGGCGGGAAAGTAGAGTGCAACGACGGCCGTCGCACATCCCCCGAGCGCGAGCTGGCCCTCGGCACCGAGATTGACGATACCGGCACGCAGCGACACGGATGCCGCCAGCGTCATCCCGACCAGAGGCACGGCCCGCGCTATGGTCTCGAAGAGCTGCGGGCCTTCGACGGCGCCCTCGAGCAGCTGGCGGAACATGAGGCTCGGGCTCAAGCCCACCCACAAGGCGATGAGACCGCACACGCCAAAGCCCACGGCGACCGCGCCCAGCATGGGGAGCACGGGGCGAACGTGGCGCCTCAGGTGGGCGCGAACCTCCGCGGCGACCGTCATGGCCGCGTTCCACCGGCCATGTAAAGGCCGAGCGTCGCCTCATCGGCCTGCGCGCGTGCAAACTCGGCGGCGATGCGGCCTTCGTACATGACGAGGATTCGATCGGCCAGCGCCAGAATTTCCGAGAGTTCGGCCGAAACCAGCAGGACGCCGTGCCCTCGATCGCGCACGTTCAGCAATTCGGCATGGATGAAGGCGACGGCACCCACATCCACGCCCCGGGTGGGCTGCTCGGCGATCAGGACGGGCGCATTGTGGGCAAGTTCCCGGGCGGATACGATCTTCTGCAGATTGCCGCCCGACAGGGTGCCGACCGGGGTGTCCTCGGATGCAATCTTGATGTCGAAGCGTTCGATCAGACCGCGGGCCCAGCTGCGCAACGCTTTCGGTTGCAGCAAGCCGTTGCGCGCCAGGGGCGCCGAGCGGTGAAATCCCATGGCGAGGTTATCCGTGGCGCTGGCTGTCGCGGCCGTCGCGGTGCGGGCGCGATCTTCGGCGATGTAGCTCAGGCCGCTGGCGCGATGCACGGCGACTGATTCGCAGGTGACGTCCCGACCCGCCAGGAGCACGCTGCCCCGGGCGATGGGCATGAGGCCGATGAGGGCTTCGATGAGCTCCGACTGACCATTGCCGGCGACGCCCGCGATGCCGACGATCTCACCGCCGCGAACTTGCAGCGAGACCTCATCGACCGCCCGCCGTCCGTCTTTTTCCACCACCAGGCCGCGTGCCTCGAGCTTGACGTGGCCGGGCGCGCGCGGCTGCTTTGGGATTTGCGGCGTGACCGCTCGGCCGGTCATCGCCCGCACGATTTCGCCCGGATCGGTCTGCGCGGTGACCAGCCGCTCGGACACACGCCCGTCGCGCAGCACCGTGATGCGGTGACTGACCGCCATGACCTCGTTCAATTTGTGGGTCACGAACAGAATGGTGCAGCCCGCTGCCGCCAGGCTCCTCAACACGGTGAACAGGTTCGCGACTTCCGCCGGGGTCAGGACGGCGGTGGGCTCATCGAGGATCAATACTCGGGCCTCGCGATACAGGGCCTTCAATATCTCGAGCCGCTGCCGTACGCCCACCGGCAAATTGGCGACACGCGCCTTCGGATCGATGGGCAAACCGTGGCGGCGAGCGAGCTCCTCGACCTCGGCACACGCCCGCGCACCGTCGACGAAGATGCCGCGTCGCGGCTCGCGCTGGTAGACGACGTTTTCCCAAACGCTCAAACTCTCGAACAGCCTGAAGGCTTGATGCACCATTCCGATGCCGTGCGCGATGGCGTCGAGGGGGGACCTCAGCAGGAGCGTGCTCCCTTTCAGGCGGATGTAGCCCTCGTCGGGTGATTGCAGCCCGTACAGGATGGACATCAACGTGGACTTGCCGGCGCCGTTCTCGCCCATCAGCGCGTGGATCTCGCCGCGCTCCACGGCGAGGTCGACGTGGTCGTTGGCCGTCACGCCGGGATAGCGCTTCACGATGTCGATCATCTCCAGAAATGCCATGCGGGCGGCCAGAGGCTCAATGGATGATGCCGGCCGGGTCGGCGATCACCAGTTGGCCCGATACGATCTTGTCGCGCACCGCGGCCACCGCGGCCAGGACGGCGGGGTCCGCTGTGACGACGCATTGGCTGGACGCCGCATTGGCTTCCAGGGCGGTCAAGTTGACGGCGCCTTCCCGCAAGCCGTAAGAGACGGTGCCCGGCTGGTTGTGTGCGGCAATGCCGACGATGGCGCGCTCGATCACGAGGTCGACATGCCGCACCGCGCTGTCGAGAATGTGGCCGGGCGCGTCCGGACATTCGTTGACATCGAGACCCGTCGCCAGCGCTCCCGGCGTATTGGCCACCACCTTGTAGATGCCGCCGTTGCCGGCCGCCACCGTCGCCAGAATCCGATCCACGCCATCGCTCAACATGACGGCCGCCTGGCTCTCGGCGCGCAGCGGGTCCGACCACGGATTGTCGCCCCCGATCCACAGCGTCGGATGCACCTGCACGGTGGGACGGGCATAGCGGGCGCCGTCGGCGAAAGGGTCGGTGAAGCGGTGGGCCTCGGGATAATCGACGGGCGCGATCGTCCCCACCTTGCCGGAGCGCGTCGTCAGACCGGCCTCGACGCCCGCCAGAAATCCCGCCTCGTAGGTGCGCAATTGTACGCAGTAGACGTTCGGCCGTGGTTTCGCCGCGCAATCCTCCACCATCAAAAAGCGCACCGCCGGAAAGTCCTCCGCGAAGTCCGGCACCATGTCGAGGAACTCCGGCCC
>Ga0335074_10012117_pt1 | contig 12079 bp, 11 predicted proteins | sample Lox_Sample_23_FD_206715 | JGI IMG/M metagenome (GOLD analysis project Ga0335074, IMG submission 206715) | Soil microbial communities from Loxahatchee National Wildlife Refuge, Florida, United States - Lox_Sample_2.3 | ecosystem: Environmental > Terrestrial > Soil > Wetlands | place: USA...
CGTTCTTGCAATCCTGAGTTCGTTCTCCGGCTTTCCACGATCCAAATCCTCCTGCAGATAAAAAATCGAGAAATGCTTCCCCAGAATCTCATCCGCCGTATAGCCATTGATGCGCTCAGCCCCGGGATTCCAACTCGCAATCTGGCCCTCGGCATCGAGCATAAAGATGGCATAATCCTGGGCGCCTTCCACCAGGCGGCGGAACTTCTCTTCGCTACGGCGAAGCGCCTCCTCCATCTTTTTGCGGTTCGTGATGTCCCGCACCACAGCCAATACCAGCAGCTCGCCGCCCACTTGGACCGGGCTCAGCATAATGTCCACCGGAAACTCGCTGCCGTCCTGCCTTTGGCCAAACAACTCCAGGTTCGCCCCCATCGGGCGCGCGTGCGGGGCTGCCTGATAATCATGCCGGTGCTGAGCGTGCGAGCTGCGAAACCGCTCCGGAACCAGGCTGTCGATCGTCGCCCCCGACAACGTGCCTGCAGGGAAGCCGAAGAGTTGTTCAGCGCGCGGATTGGCCTGAAGAATGCGCCCATCCTGTGACGCAACCAGAATCCCATCCGGCGAGGACTCGAACAGCTTCTCGAATAGTTCCTTCATATACGTGGGCTAGTGGCTCCCGGCAAGCATTCTGCTTATATCTGGATTTTAGGCTGCGTCAGGTCCGTCTTCCATGTGGCGCTCGATAGCTTGCGGTATGAGCCAAAAACAGAAACCCCAGGGCGAAGAAAACGCCAGGGGAAATGATACCCCATCATTCTAGCGTCACTTAGAGTACAGACTCGGTTCACATGTAGGACTTTACACGTAGGCTTGGGGTTGCCCACACACGAAAAGGGCGTAGCCATAAGCCACGCCCTTTCCTGGAGCACCAAGACAGACTTACGCTCGGCCGATTGCCCCCAACGCGGCGGGATTTGGAATGATCATCGTAGCGCCTTTCAGCAATACCAGGTGCTTGTTTTTGAAGTCACTCAGAGTTCGCGTTATCGTTTCCCGCGTCGAGCCTACGCACTCTGCAATCTGCTCGTGCGTCAACGGAACCTTAAACTGCGTGCCTTCCGGCGTCGTCTTGCCGTCACGCGACCAATGCAGGATCAGCCGCGCCAGCTTCTCATGGGCCGACGTCGAAAGGCCCACGGTTCGCAGCTGCTCGCACGCGGTCGAATATTGCCCGCTGAGCTGCCGGACCACCGTCCGATATACCTCGGGGTATTTGCCGAGGAAGTTGATGAAGTCATTGTGCCGGATAAACGCCACTTGGCACGGATGCAGCGCCTCCGCGCTGGACTCATACGGCATTTCGGCCATGATCGCCGTCAGACCAAGAACGTCCCCCGGCCGCGCAATCCGCAGAATCAGCGTCTTTCCGCCGCGCGAGCTCACCGACAGCTTCACCTCGCCCGCGCACAATAGATAAATTCCCCGTGCCGGCTCATTCTCGAGAAAGAGCATCGAATTCGCAGGATACGACGAGCTGTACTTGATCGCTTCGAAGTCTTTCGCCGCGGCCGGCGAAAGGCTGCACAGAAATCCCGGCGCCTTCAGCTTGCAGATCTGGCATTTCTGGGTCACATTCAATCCATTCAGGCTATTCATATACTTCTCCCGGTCCGCCCTCTTGCGGATTTTGTTTCACTTCCTCGGCAAACTGCCTCGTCAGTGGTGAATCGGCCAATATCTCAGCTCCGGTTGCAGCAAATATCCGGTGCAGAACCTGTTTCCCGCGGTGATCCATGAATACGACGCCGCAAATGTCGAGCCAAATTCTCTTTGCTTCAGTCAACGGGTGAAACAACTCCCAGAAGCGCTCCAGCTCCGCCGCCCATTCCCCGACAACCCGGCCCTCAACCTTCAAAGTCAGACCCTCGGGGTGCTCCTGTGTCGAAATTCTCACAACGTCTGCTTTCCGTTCTGCCCTCTATATCGCAGGTAAGTAGCCAAAGCCATCACCGTTTAGCTTCCATAGTCTAAGTTGTTGGAAAAGAAATATGTTAACTCCATCAGCAAGGGACTGCTGCAATCTCTTCGTCACAGAGTGACGAGACGATATGTCGTCGCTCAGGCGGCCGTTCGTCACATTCACTGTGTGACCCCAAATACTGCCGCAAGGTGACAGCTATTACTGCGCCACTTCACGCGCCGACGTAGATTTAGGGTCGGGCAGGTTGTGCCTGTTGCTCCTGCAGCCTGCTGGAGGTGCTGTATGGATACCTTGACTCAGGTCGCAACCTCGTTTGATCGCATCCTGGTTCCTACCGACTTTTCCGACGCCTCACGTCACGCTCTGGACTACGCCAAAGCCATCGCCAAGCGCTACGACTCGCGCCTCTTCCTCGCACACGTCACTGAGCCCATCAACACAGTCACCCCGCCCGAGGCCGCCTGGATTGACGAGGAGAGCATGGAGCAACGTCTGGAAGAGCGCCTTGAACAGGTCGGCGCAGCTCTGCGCTCCGAGGGCTATTGGGCCGAGGCTTTCAACGTTACCGGCGCAGTGCGCAGCGAAGTTCTCGCCTTTATCAACGAGAACAAGGTCGATCTCATCATTCTCGGCACGCACAGCCGCTCTGGTTTCGACCGCTTCCTGCTTGGCTCCGACGCGGAAGCCATTCTGAGAAAAGTAAAGTGCCCCGTCCTGCTGGTTGGTCCCAGTGTCACAACGAACCCACGCCGTGCCTGGAACCCACGCGCCATTCTCTGCGCATCAACCCTCGACCCCGAGTCAGCATGGATTGCCGCCTATGCCTATCAGCTCGCCCGGGTGAACCACGCTGACTTCACGCTGCTCAACATCGAAGATCCGCACCAGCCCGCAGCCGACTGGATCGCCTTCGAGCATAAATTCCGGGAAAGTCTTCCGGATGCAGCTTACCTCAACAGGATGCTCCGCACGCTTGTGACAGATTGCGCTCCGGGCAAGGCCATCGTCGACGTCGCCGAAGAGCGCCACGCCGATCTCATCGTAATGGGGGCGCATCCGGCGTCAGCCCGCGTCACACACTTCGCAGCAGGAACCGTACCCCAGGTCGCAGCAAAGGCCACCTGCCCGGTGATGACGCTCCACAAATAGCGCCGCCCCTTCAAAGCATTGGGTCCGGCTTCAGCGCCAGGCAACGGGTTGACTATATACCCCGTTTGGATGTCGAGAGGGGCTTTCAAAGCAAGGACAGCAACGGGGTCCCGTTGCCATCAGGGATTCTATTTTGTCGATGGTTTGAATGCCGCCGCGCGCGCCCAGAACAGCACAATTCAACGCCGCAGCTGCACAGGCAAAGTCCAGGATTCGCGGCAGCAGCCATTCCTGCAAGAGGCCGTAGATGAACCCGGCATGGAATATGTCGCCCGCGCCCGTAGTGTCCACCACCTCCACGCGGTACGCCGGAGCATAGACGAATCGCTCCCGGTCCCAGGCAAGCACACCGTCAGATCCGAGTGTCGCTGAGGTATGCAGACAACCGAATCGCTGCTGAACCTCAACGAGGGCCTCATGCAAATCAGCATTGCCGGTAAGCTCTTGTGGAATATTCCGGCTCACAATCAGATAATCCGTCTTGTACAGCAGCTCTTCAACACCTGGGTAGAGTTTGTCCAGATCAAGGATGACGGGAATCCGGGCTTTGCGAGCCCAGGTTGCAGCCCTGACAGCTGCCGCCGTGTCGTGTCCATCCAGATGGAGCGCCCTGGCATCGACAATCCATTCGCGCTTCAGCTCTTGGGGGCGAAGTGTGACTCGATCGTCGCGCTTCCACAGAACGGTCCGCTCGCCAACCTCATCGACCAGAATGAAGGCTTGTTGGCTCGCGCAGTCGGGCACGGTGATGAGCTTGGTTTCCACGCCGGCCTTGCTGAATTCAGCGCGATGCAGGTCAGCCGCGCTGTCGTCGCCCAGCTTTCCGACATAACGCGTGCGCAATCCCCAGCGCTGGCAGGCTATCATTGCGCTGGCCACCTGGCCTCCTGGCAGCACTGAGGCGGAATGAAACTCGACCTTTGAGCCTGACGCAGGGAATTCGGGGAGGGGAATTACGGTGTCTGTCGCATTCAGTCCGACACCAACAACATCCATTGGTAATCCTCTTTCGTATCTCCGGGTATTTTCAATGTTAACGCAATGTGAATTTTGCGAAACAGGGCATGGACTACCACCCCTCCCACGGTGTCAGGCTGGTGGCCGCGAATACCTCTGCCGGTTATCAGGATCAGGGCTTTTATTTCTTGTCGCGATATGTGGCCGACGGTTCGCGACCAGCGGGAGCGCCACAAAATTGGCCGCCAAAGGCCACAGCTGCTCCACGTAATGGCGGAGAGAGTGGGATTCGAACCCACGTTAGAGTTTCCCCTAAACACGCTTTCCAAGCGTGCGCCTTCAGCCACTCGGCCATCTCTCCAACACGCGCTACTTCAAATTTAGCATAGGCGCGTGCGCTCGCCTGCCCGGTTACAATCAGGAAATCTTGCTTCATTTCTGGCCTTCGCATGCACCCTTCCGGCGTCGAAATCTTTGACGAGCACAATGAGCGGCCCAACCTCGCCGCCGAACTGCGCGCGCTCCTGCGCCTCGCCATCCCCGTCGCTTTGTCTGAGATTGGTTGGATGACCATGAGCGTCGTCGACGTCATCATGGTCGGCAAGCTCGGCCCGGCCGCCATCGGAGCCGTCGGCCTCGGCAACGCCATCTACTATGCGCCCTCGCTCTTCGGCATCGGCCTGCTGCTCGGCCTCGACACGCTCGTCTCGCGCTCATGGGGCGCGCGTGACTTCGACGACTGCCATCGCTCCCTCGCACAGGCCATGTACATCGCTCTGGCCTTCACCCCCATCCTCATGCTCTTCATTGTCTTCGCCATCCCGTTGTTCACGGGCCGCGGAGTTGACCCTACTGTCGGCCACTTCACGCGCTCCTATACCGCCATCCTTAACTGGGGCACATTTCCGCTCCTCGTCTATGGAGGCTTCCGCCGCTACCTGCAGGGCGTCTCTCGCGTGCGGCCCGTCACCTTCGCGCTTACCTCCGCCAACCTCGTCAACTGGGCAGGGAACTGGGTCTTCATCTACGGAAAGCTTGGAATGCCCGCCATGGGCGTCAACGGCTCCGCGCTCTCCACCGTGTTTGCCCGCGTCTATATGGCCGGAGTCCTCGTTTACTTCGCCTGGCAGCACGAGCGGCGCCGCGGACACTCTCTCTTCTTCCACTGGCCCGGCCCCAACTGGAACCGCATCCGCGCACTGCTCGATCTCGGCATTCCCGCGGCCTTCCAGGTCGTGCTTGAAGTAGCGGCCTTTGGCGCAGCCTCCATCCTTGCCTCGCACCTCGGAGCCGTCTCTCTCGCCACGCACGAAATCGTGCTCAACTGCGCCGCCTTCACCTACATGGTGCCGCTCGGCATCTCCGCTGCCGGAGCCGTCGCCGTCGGCCACGCCATCGGTGCAGGCAACCCCGCCAAGGCCCGCCGCGCTGGCTGGATGGCCATCGCGCTCAGCGTGGGCTTCATGGCCATCGCTGCCATGTTCTTCGTCGCCACGCCCGGCCCCATCATCGGTATCTACAGTCACGACCGGCGCGTCCTCAAGCTCGGCGCGCATATTCTCCTCATCGTAGCTGCATTTGAAATCTTCGACGGCACACAGATCACCTCCATCGGAATCCTCCGCGGCCTCGGCGAAACCAAGGTTCCCATGCTGCTCAATTTTGCTGGATACTGGCTCTTCGGGCTCCCGCTCGGCGCCGTGCTTTGCTTCGTGGCGGGCTGGCGGCTCTCCGGCCTCTGGACTGGCCTCACCGTCGCGCTCATCACCATCGCTGTACTCATGCTGCTGCGCTGGCGAAAATCTAGTGTTTCGTTGATCGCTTCTGCGCCTTCTTTACCAGCTGAGACAGCGTAGTCTCCGCCAGTTCCTTCTCCAGAGCACGGGACGCATCATTCAAAATCCCCTTTAGCGCCCGGGCCAGCCCGGGAATCGCCGAGGACTTCGGCGCCTGCAACACGCCATGCGGCTGCAGCGCACGATGAATATCGCGCAGTGTAATCTCCTTCGCCGCCACGGCCAGCTTCGAGCCGCCGCTCGGCCCTTTGTGGCTCTTGGTCAGCCCGGCCTTCTGCAACTCGGCAAAAATCCGCCGCACCACCACTGCATTTGTGCCCAGCCGGTGCGCCACATCCTCTGACCTGTGCAGCTTCTCCGGCTCCGCCGCCAGCAGAACCAAAGCCTGAATCCCGGTTACGAATCGCGCATTATGTGCCATGCAGCCACGCTATCACAGCTTTGCAACAGGATTTCGCGAAATGCTCCACGCATTCTCGCCGCCATCGTTGTAGCATCAATCTTTGGCCCCTCATCACACTGGAGAGACTGGATTTTGCGGATTCTTTTTGTAGGCGACGTCTTCGGCAGCGCCGGACGCCGCATCGTGCGCGAGCATCTGCCGCACGTCATCACGGAACGCGGCGTCGACCTCACCATCGTCAATGCGGAGAACGCCGCCGGCGGCTTCGGCCTCACACCGGCCATCGCGGACGATCTGTTCGAACTCGGCGCTCATGTTCTCACCACCGGCAATCACGTATGGGACAAGCGCGAGCTCATCGACTACATCCAGTCCGTCCCCGCTGACAGCCACGACCGCCCCCGTCGCATCATCCGCCCCGCCAACTACGTCGCCGGAACACCTGGCTATGGCGTCTATGAGGGCATGCTGCCCGGCGGGCAAACTTACGCTGTCATCAACCTGCAGGGCCGCGTCTTTATGGCATCAAGCGACGACCCCTTCCGCGCCGCCGACAACATCCTCAAAACCATCAAGGCCCGCGTCATCATCGTCGACTTCCATGCCGAGGCCACGTCGGAGAAAGTCGCCATGGGCTGGTATCTCGACGGCCGCATAACAGCCGTCATCGGCACGCACACGCACGTACCCACCGCCGACAACCGCGTCCTGCCCGGTGGCACTGCCTACCAGACAGACGTCGGCATGAGCGGCCCCTACGACAGCGTCATCGGTGTGGAGAAGGAACAGGTGCTGCATAAGTTTCTAACCGGAATGCCCGCCAAATTTGATGCCGCCAAAGGCGACCCGCGCATGGCCGCTCTGCTTGTCGAGTGCGACGGCATAACAGGCCGTGCCACTTCAACCCAGCGCCTGCTGTTGGGCGAGTAGGCCGCCTACTCGCTTCCTTCTTCGCCCTTGTTCTTCTGCGGACGCATCAGCGGGAACAGGATCACGTCGCGAATTGACCGCGCCCCGGTCAGGATCATCGTCAGCCGGTCAATCCCAATGCCTTCGCCGCCCGTCGGAGGCAGCCCATACGCCAGCGCGCGCACGTAGTCCTCATCCATCTGGTGCGCCTCGTCATCGCCGCGCTCACGCTCGCTGATCTGCTGCTCAAACCGCTTGCGCTGCTCTTCCGGATCGTTCAGCTCGCTGAAGGCATTCCCCAGCTCAAACCCGCCAATATAAAACTCAAACCGCTCCACCCAGTCCGGCTCGTCAGGCTTCTGCTTCGACAGCGGCGAAACCGCAAGAGGGAAGTCATAGATGATGGTGGGCTGGATGAGGTGTGGCTCGGCGACTGCCTCAAATATATCCGCAATGGCCCGCCCAAGCGAGGTTCCTCCCCAAGACAATTGTAGGTATGTCATGTGGAGAAGGGCGTGAATATTGTCGTGTGGATTTACATCTAGGGAAATACCTTGAGCCTTTTTCACGAATCCCGGTCTAGGGTCCGGGCTTCCGGGCCCATCACCCTGTGTTTTTTGGATCGAGACGACCCTCTCAATCCAACTCATGAGAGGTGGTACAGAACCGAAATCTTCGAATTCTGGCCTCAGACCAGCCTGCTCGTCCCAGAACTCCCGAATCGCCTCCCGCATCGAGAACCGCCGCCACTTGCCCAGATCAATCTCCACATCATTAAAGCTCGTGGTCAGCTTCCCGTTCACTTCCATCGCCACAAACTTGATCAGCTCTTCCGTCAAATCCATCAGGTCGTGGTAGTTCGCGTACGCCTGGTAAAACTCCAGCATCGTGAACTCCGGATTGTGCTGCGTCGAAATCCCCTCATTCCTGAAATTCCGATTGATCTCGTACACGCGGTCCAGCCCGCCCACCACCAACCGCTTCAAATACAGCTCCGGAGCGATCCGTAGAAACAGGTCCGTATCCAGCGTGTTGTGGTGCGTAATAAACGGCCTTGCCGCCGCGCCGCCCGCAATTGGCTGCATCATCGGAGTCTCGACTTCAATGTATCCCCGCGCGTCAAAATATTTCCGGATCGCAGCCAGCACTTTCGCGCGCTTCACAAACACCTCGCGCACGTTGATCTCCGCCGCCGTTCCTTCGTTCAGCGCGGTATTCATGAACAGGTCAACATATCGCTGCCGGTAACGCAACTCCACATCCGCCAACCCGTGATACTTCTCCGGCAGCGCCAGCATCGCCTTTGCCAGAAACGTAATCGTCTCCACATGCACCGTCAGCTCTCCGGTCCGCGTACGGAACAGGTATCCGCTCACCCCGATATGGTCGCCCAGGTCCAGAAGCTTGTACAGCTCAAAGCCCTTGTCGCCCACAGCATCCTTACGCACATAGATCTGCAACCGCACGCCGCCCTGTTGCAACTGCGCAAACCCCGCCTTGCCCTGTGCGCGAATGGCCATGATCCGCCCGGCCACCTTCACGTCCACGCGGCCCGCTTCCAGCTCTTCGGCAGTTGCGCCATCGTACTTGCTGCGGATCTCCTCCAGCGTGTGCGTAGCGGCAAACGAATTCGGATACGCCTGCTGGCCAATCGCCTCAATCTGCTTCAATTTTTCCTGGCGAAGCGCAAAGAGATTGCGCTCAAACTCTGACTCGAACACGTAGCTTCCTTAAATAATCTCGAAAGGGGTTTCGTTCTATGAACTTGCTCTGTTCAGTATAGCGTTCAGTACCGCGCCCTCCGTGGTGTATAAACAACCAGGAACCGCATGTCCGAGCAGAAACCCAATCCGAATGCCCCGCCACACGCACCCCGCCGTACTGAGACCATGCAGACAATCCTGAAGGCCGAGCGCCTCACGCAGATCGCCTTTGTTTTGCCATGTGCTGTGCTCATCGGCTGGGGGCTCGGCGCTTTGCTCGACAAATGGCTGCACCAGCAATGGATTTATATCGCTGGAGTCATTCTGGGAGCAATCGCCGGAATGGTCGAGGCCATCCGTCAGGCCTTCAAGCAAATCTAGAAGACGTCAAGCATTCTATGACCGAAGCCAATACGTTCCTGAACTACACCGATGCCGATCTCCGCGCCTCCATGCGGCGCGCTATGTGGATCACCGCTATCCTGGCCGTGCTCGGGGCAGTCGCCCTTACCCTCGCCGCCGGATGGCAAACTGCCGCCCTTTTTATCTCTGGAGCTGTCGTTTCCATCACCGGAATCTACGAGTGGCAGCAGCTCATCGCCATTGTTAACGCCAAGCTCGACAACCAGCAGACCCCCCGCGCCACTGGCTTCACCCTTGTTATGTTCTTTCTGCGCTTGGGTATCGCAGGGTTGATTATTTATGCTAGCCTTAGGTGGCTTCACGGATCGCTGTACGCCTTGCTGTCTGGACTTGGGTTAGCGGTAATCGCCCTGACCTTTGAAGCTCTGCGTACCCTGCGGTCTTGGTAAAATGTAATAACAGAAAGAACTTACAGGCTGGAATAACCCAACCATGCTACCCATGATTAACGCGCTTACCGCGCTGCTCAATCACTGGTTTGCCGCGCCCATCGTCGCCGTCATGACGATGCTGGGCATTCATCCTGCGCATCCCACACACCCCATCACTAACCCAATCACCATGCAGCTCGTGGTCATGACGTTGCTCGTCCTTTTTTTCCTCGCGGCGCGCCTCTCTCTCAACGTGGAAAAGCCCAATGCCATCCAGCAAACGGCTGAATTCATCCACGAATTTGTCAGCAATCAGGCCGACCAGGTCATCGGCCACGGCTACGAGCGGTTCATGCCGTTTGTGACCACCATTCTGCTTTTCGTCCTCATATGTAACTGCTTCGGCCTGCTTCCCGGCTTTGAAACGCCCACCGCCGACCCGGTCGCGCCGCTCGGCATCGCCATCCTCACCTTCGTGTACTACAACTTCCACGGCATGCGGGTGCAGGGGCCCGTGAAATACGTAAAGCATTTTGCCGGCCCTATCTGGTGGATCGCCTGGCTCATGTTTCCCATTGAGATTATTTCGCACCTCGCCCGCATCATGTCGCTTACCATCCGTCTTTTCGCCAACATGCTGGCCAGCGACTTGATCACTCTGGTTGCGTTTTCGCTGATTCCCATTGTGGTTCCCGTGCTCGGTCTGGGCCTGCACTTTGCCGTATCGCTCATTCAGGCTTATATCTTTATGCTGTTGGCGATGATCTATCTGGCGATGGCCGTATCGCACGAAGAGGAAGCAAGCATTTAGGGATTTTCCCCGGCGGAGCGCTTCCGCTGCCGGGCGAAACCGCCGTTTAGCGTGAGGGGGCCAGCACGGTGAGCCTCAACCACCCACTGACGGCAATTCATATAGGGAAGCAGGAGACGAAATGCGCAAGCTGCAATATCTTTTCATGACGTTGTCAATGTTGTGCCTGGCCACGCCGGCCTTCGCACAGTCAGCGGGAGGAGGCTCCGGAAGCCTTATTCCCATCGGCGCTGGAATCGGCATGGGCATTGCCGCCGGCCTTTGCGGTATCGGGCAGGGCCGCGCCGCAGGCTCAGCCGCTGAGGCCGTCGCCCGCAACCCGGGGGCGCGCCCCGCAATCATGCTCTTCCTTGTGCTCGGCCTCGCCTTCATCGAGTCCCTGTCGCTGTTCACCTTTGTGATCATTCTGCTCAAGGCGAAGCCGTTTTAATCGGGTTTCTTGCACAAGAGTAAAAGCCTCCGGTGCGCCGGAGGCTTTTCTATTCCTGCTTCGCAGCTGACTACTTCTTCGCAACCGCCTGCATCGGCTGGACCGTTGCCGCAGCCGGCGCCGAACTGAACGTCGCATTCGCCGCGTCCTGTGCCCGCACCAGCACCCGGCCTGGAACCACGCCCAGAATCAGCGTTGCCACCACCGTGCAAAGCAGAGCGAACAGCAGCGGCACAGTCAGGCACGGAATCGACGCTACCGGAGCGGATTCATTCGGCTTGCTGTATAGCGCCGTTGCTGCCCGCAGGTAGTAGAACGCCGCGATGCCGCTGTTGATCAGGCCCAGAATCGCCAGCCACACATATCCCGCGTGGATGGCCGCCGTGAACACATAGAACTTCCCGAAGAATCCACCTGTGAAGGGAATCCCGATCAGCGAAATCAGGAAAAAGGCCATCGCCCCGCCCAGCAGCGGCGAGCGGTAGGCCAGTCCGCGATAGTCACCAATCAGCGTCACCCGGTCCTCGTAGCCGCCCACGTGGCTCACCACGGCAAAAATGCCCACGTTCATTGCCGCATAGGCCGCGGCATAAAAGCTCGCCGCCGCAATCCCCTCTGCCGAGAACGCCGTAAACGCCACCAGCAGGTAGCCCGCATGCGCAATCGACGAGTATGCCAGCATGCGCTTGATGTTCTTCTGCCGCAGCGCGCCCAAATTGCCCACGAACATAGACAGCACGGCCAGCCACCACAGCAGCGGCACCCAGTGCCCGTGCAGCGCAGGAAAGGCGTCGTAAAGCACGCGCAGCAACACCGCGAACGCCGCCACCTTAGGCCCCGTGGACATCAACGCCACTACCGGCGAAGGTGAGCCTTCATACACATCCGGCGTCCACACCTGGAACGGTGCCGCCGACACCTTGAACGCCAGTCCGATCAGGATCATCGCCAGCCCGGCAAGCGCCAGCTTCGGCGTCGTGCTCGCTGCAATCAACGCCGCAATCGCCTCAATCTTTGTCGTGCCGGTCGCCCCAAACGTCAGCGCAATGCCGTACAGGAAGAAAGCCGTCGCAAACGATCCCAGCAGAAAGTACTTGATCGCCGACTCCGGCCCCTTCGCCGTGTTCTTTCGGAACCCAGCCAGGATGTACGTGGAGATCGACGAAATCTCCAGTCCCACAAAAACCAGCAGCAGCTCGACCG
>Ga0335074_10012118_pt1 | contig 12079 bp, 12 predicted proteins | sample Lox_Sample_23_FD_206715 | JGI IMG/M metagenome (GOLD analysis project Ga0335074, IMG submission 206715) | Soil microbial communities from Loxahatchee National Wildlife Refuge, Florida, United States - Lox_Sample_2.3 | ecosystem: Environmental > Terrestrial > Soil > Wetlands | place: USA...
GGGCTCGCTTGCGGGAAGCTCCCCCACCCGCAGCACCTCGGCGGGGGCTCCCTGCCGGTCGTACCACGCCGCGATCATGTGTTCCCCCAGGGCTGGCTGGCTATCCGCGGCCCGTGGCGGCGAGAACGCGGGCGATGCTGTCGGCGAAGCGGGTGAGCGCGCCGGGGTCGCCGGCGCACCGCGTCGGGTTGAGCTCGCCGACCGACAGCGTCCGGACGCGCGGATCGCGCGCGGCCACGGTGAGAGCCTCTTCGGCCTGGCTCAGCGTGGGCCCGGTGTTGCGGCAGTCGGTGTTCTCCGCGAGCGGGGCGTCGATGAAGTCCAGGACGTCGACGTCGATGTGGACGGCGAGCGGGCCATCCGGCAGGTAGCCGAGCGCGGCGGCGGCTGCACCGGCCGGGTCATCGGCCAGCTCCTGGCTGCTGCCCACGTGCAGCCCGAGCCCGGAGGCGTACTCGAGCTCCCAGTCCGTGGCCGGCTGCGGGTCCACCCCGAGCCACGCCACCTGGTCAGGCTGGAGAAGCGGCCGGGGCCCGAACGCGTCGACCAGGGTGTCCACGCAGCCCGGCAGCGCCAGCGCGTGAGCCATCCCCATCCAGTCCAGGGCGCCGTCGGCCGTGCTGCCCGGGGTGTTGAGGTCATAGTGACGGTCGAGGTACAGCAGCCCCGGGGTGCCGGTCCCGAGGCCCCGCAGCGCGGCCATGATCCCGAGCGCGATCGTGCAGTTGCCGCCGAGCACCAGGGCGAAGTCGCCGCGCGCGAGCGGCGGCCCGAGCCGGCCAGCGAGTTCGACCAGCGATTCGGTGGCCTCGGCGGCGTTCTGGGCCAGCGGGTGCTCCCGGTCGGGTTTCCACGGCTGATGAGGCAGGTCCCCCTCGTCACGCACCTCGAGGCCCGCCGCGACGAGCCGTGCGAACAGGCCGGCCGAGCGCAGGGCCGACGGCGCCAGGTCCTGGCCGGCCGCGTAGCTGGCGGCGCTGCTCGGCACACCCACAACTGAAATCGGGCTCACCTGGCGAGCATAGCGACCGGGCTGGTGAGCCCTCCGCGGATTATGCTTGGCTGGCGCCCGCCCGCGGTCAGGCTCCGGCGGGCACGCCATCGGGGGGAGCCGTCTGTTGCGCGTGGTGCGCGTTCCCAAGTTCGGCGTCGAGAACCTGGTCGTCGCCGACGCGGACGACCCGCGGCCGGGCGGCGGCGAGGTGCTGATCGCCACCGAGGCCGCCACCATCAATCCCTCGGACGCCGGGATCGTCAGCGGCACCATGGCGTCCCGCTTCCCACCGGGCCTCGAGCCGCCGTACACGCCGGGATGGGATCTCGCCGGCCGGGTGACGGCCGTCGGCGACGGCGTCAACCCGTCGCTGATCGGCCAGCGCGTGGTCGGCTTCAGCGTGTGGTTCGTGACCGGCCGCGGGACCCAGGCCTCGATGGTCGCGCTGCCCGCCACCGACGTTGCCGTGGCCCCCGAGGGCCTGGCGGCGGCGCAGCTCACGACCGTCGGCCTGAACGGGCTGACGGCGTGGCGCGGCCTCGACGAGCTGAACCTGGCGCCCGGGGAGACCCTCGCGGTCACCGGCGCCGCCGGGGCTGTCGGCGGGTTCGCGCTGGACCTCGCGGTCGCCAAGGGACTCGACGTGGCCGCGATCGTTCGCGAGCGCCAGCGGCCAGAGGTGCTCGCACGGGGCGCGGCGCACGCGATCACGCCGGGCAGCCGCGGCGCTGGCGCGGCCATCCGCGAGGTAATACCCGGCGGCGTTGACGCGCTGCTGGACACCGCGGGCATCGGGGCTCCCGCCCTGGGCGCGATCAGGAACGGCGGCCGCTACGCCAGCGTCACGGTCACGCCGGACACCGAGCGCGAGATCACGGTTACCCGGGTCTACGCGCGGATGGACCCGGTTGCGCTGCCCGCGCTCGTGCAGAAGGCCTCAGACGGCCGCCTGCACACCCCGGTCGCGCGGCAGTTCGACGTCTCCGAGGCCCAAGCCGCCTACCTGGAGTTCTCTTCTGGGCCACATCGTGGCCGAATCGTTCTCACCTTTTGAGCGACGCGTGGGATTTCATGCCAGGATCGACTGTGAAATGGACATATAAGTATGATGTGCAGCGCCTGGGGGAGGGAGGTGCGATGGTCGACGACTCCTCCAGGCACGCCGAGGGGCTCCTGCGCATGCTTGCTCCGGGCTCCCGGGTGGCGGGCTACCTGCTCGAGAGCCAGATCGGCGCGGGCGGTATGGCGGTGGTATTCCGCGCCAGGGACGAGCGGCTGAGCCGCATGGTGGCACTGAAGGTCCTGGCGCCAGGGCTGGCGGCCGACGAAGCGTTCCAACAGCGCTTCATCCGGGAATCGCGCGCGGCGGCGGCGGTAGACGATCCGCACATCATCCCCGTTTACGAGGCCGGCGAGGCCGGCGGAGTCCTGTTCATCGCCATGCGCCTGGTGGTCGGCGGCGACCTGCGGTCTGTGATGCTCCGGGAGGGCCCGCTCGCGCCGGAGCGGGCCGCCGCCTTACTGTCACCGGTTGCCTCGGCGCTCGACGCCGCACACGCCGCCGACCTGGTGCACCGCGACGTGAAGCCAGCAAACGTGCTGGTGGATGCCCGTCCCGGTCGCCCGGAGCACGTGTACCTGTCGGATTTCGGGCTGAGCAAGCGCGCCGCGGCCGCGGTCGGGCTGACCGGCTCGGGCCAGTTCATGGGCACCGCGGAGTACGCGGCCCCGGAGCAGATCAACGGCCGCCCGGTCAGCGGGCAGGCCGATCAGTACGCGCTGGCGTGCGTGGCCTTCGAGACGCTGAGCGGAGCGGCGCCGTTCGCGCGCCCCGAGCCCATGGCCGTGCTGTGGGCGCACCTGTCCGAGCCGCCGCCGTCGCTGGTCATGCTGCGGCCCGACCTGCCGCGCGGGGTGGACCGCATCCTGGCCAGGGCGCTGGCAAAGGAGCCGCACCACCGCTACGGCAGCTGCCGCGAGTTCATCGACGAACTGCGGGTCGCGTTCGGCCTGGCCCCGTACGAGGCCGCTGCGTCGAGCGGCCCGCGCGCCCAGGTGGAGAGCGCCGGCCAGGACGCCGGGGTGAAGAAAGCGCCGGCCGAGCCCGCGGCCACCCCGGCCGCGGCGGCCGTGCCCGCGGTGCCCACCGAGCCCCGCCGCGGCCGTCACTCCTCCGGCGAGACCGCCCAGCCGGGCCGCTTCCGCCGCCGTCACATAGGCCTGGCCGCGCTGGCGGTTGTCGTGCTGGCCGCGGTGGGTGCGGTCGCCGCGGCCACGCACGGGAGCTTCGGGGGCCACCCGTCCGCCGGCCAGCAGGCCGGCGCCGCAAGCGTGCGCGTCGCCGCGCGGAGCATCGCCACCCTCACCGACCCCGGCAGCGTCGGCGTGGATGCGGTCACGTTCAGCCCGGCCGGCACGGTGCTCGCCACCGGCGACCACAATGGCAGCATCTACCTGTGGAACTCCGCCACCCACCGGCGCACCCTGTCCCTTCAGGACCCGGGCAGCCTCGGCGTGGAGTCGGTCGCGTTCAGCGCGAACGGCAGGGTGCTGGCGACGGGTGACCAGAACGGCAGTGCGTACATGTGGACCACCGCCACCCGCCACCCCATCGCCACCCTGACCGGCCCCGGCTTCGAAGCGGTGGACTCGGCCGCCTACAGCCCTCGCGGCAGGACGCTCGCGACAGGCGACTACGACGGCAGCACCTATCTGTGGGGTCCCGCCGGCAGCCTCACCGCCAACCTGGTCGCCCCCGGCAGAAACAACTCCGTGTACGGCGTCGCGTTCAGCCCGCACGGCCAGACCCTGGCCACCGCCGACGTTGACGGCAGCACCTACCTGTGGAACGTCGCCACCCAGAGCCGGATGGCCGCCCTTGCCGACCCCAGCGGCTCCGCGGTTTATGCCGTCGCGTTCAGCCCAAACGGCAACCTCCTGGCCACCGGCGACCAGGACGGCAGCACCTGCGTGTGGAACGTGGCCGGCCGCAGCCGCATCTCGACCCTGCGCATCCCCGGCTCCGACAACACCGTGTCGTCGGTGGCGTTCAGCCCGAACGGCAAGCTCCTTGCCACCGGCGACCAGGACGGCAGCACGTACCTCTGGGACGTGGCCACCGGCCGCCGCATCGCCACACTGCCCATGCCCGGCGCCAACAGCAGCGTGTCATCGGTCGCGTTCAGCCCGAACGGGCGGCTCCTGGCCACCGGCAACCAGGACGGCGCCACGGCCCTGTGGAGCATCACCACGGCCGCTGCCCACACCTGACCCGCGCCGACGGCACGCCGCGCGTGTCAGCATGGAGCCATGGGTGAGGATGCGAGTCCCGGGCAACCCATCGGGCGGCCGGCCCGCCACCCCGAACACGACGCGGTGGCCGAGGAGGTAAGGGGCTGGTTCACGGCCTCCGCACCGGAAATCGGCTACGAGGTCAGCGAGCACTGGTACGGCTTCCAGAGCGACGCCGGCCCCGGCGAGACGCGCGTGATCCTCAGGGTCGGGGAGCCGGGCCACGTCACGGCCGCGCTCGCCGATGCGGCGGCCAGCGGGGCGGGCTCACTGACGATCTGGGTGGATGACAGGGAACGGGCCGCGCGGCTGGACGAGGCGCTGCGCAGCGCCGGCTGCAGGCCCGGCGACGCAACGACACACCTTGCCTTGGTCGGCCCGATGACCGGCCGGGCCGACCCCGGCGGGCTGGTGGTCCAGGGCGTGGATGAGACCGGCCTCGCCGAGTGGGCAACGGTGAAGCTGCAGTCCTTCGGTGACACCGAGTCGGCTCCGGCGCCCGATCGGCTCGCCGGGGAGGTCGCGGCCCGCCGGGGCGAGCTCGCCCTGGCAGAGTGCCAGCTCGGCCTGCTCGGCGGCGAGGGCGTTGCGGTCCTCGCCTACTACCGCGGGCACGATCAGCTCGTCTTCAACCTCGGCACCCGCGTGCCGTTCCGGCACCGCGGCATCGCTCAGGCGATGCTCGGGCACTGGGTGGACGCGGGCGTGGCCGATGGCTGCCGCTCTCTGATCATCAACGCCACCGATGGCGGCGCGCCCGCCGCGCTGTACCGGCGGATCGGCTTCACCGACGAGATCTACTGGTACCGGAAGTACGGACTCTCGCCGTGAAGCGCGTGGTCATCCTCGGACGGGGCGCCGCCGGCAAGTCCATGGTCGCTGCCCGCCTGGGGCAGGTCACCGGCCTGTCCGTCATCGAACTGGACAGGCACTTCTGGAAACCGGGCCCGAACGCGACGCCGCCCGCCGAATGGGCGCACGCGCAGAGCGAACTCCTCCAGCGGGAGGCATGGATCATGGACGGGGACAGGCCGTCCGGTGGCTCCTTACGCACGCAGCAGACCACGGCAAGCTTGGTTCATGACCTCTGAGGAAGCCTCGACCGCCATGGACTTCAACGGCTACCAGGAAGCAGCCGCCCGCACCGCGGGCCTGGTCGCCACCGACCACCCCATCGTCTATCCCACTCTGGGGCTGGCGAACGAAGCAGGAGAGGTCGCCGGCAAGGTCAAGAAGATCTTCCGTGATCGCCAGGGCGTCATCACCGATGCCGACCGGGAAGCCCTCGCCCTCGAGCTGGGCGACGTCCTGTGGTACCTCGCCGAGATCTGTACCAGGCTTGGCATCCGGCTGGAGGACGTCGCCGCGGCCAACATCGCCAAAATTGCCGACAGGATGTCCCGCGGGGTCCTGAGGGGCGAGGGCGATAACCGCTGAGGCCGGCGCGCCAGCACAAAGCCCTGCGAGTGCCGCTCGGGGAACTCCGGGTTGCCATCGGGCTCGCGGACCATGCGGGCACACACGGCGAGCCCGGCCCGGCCCAGCAGGCCGGCCACCTGCTCGGGCTGGCGGTGGTGGAAGTCGAGCGAGATCTGGTGGCCAAGCCCCTCGGTCCGGTGCGTCAGCTCGTCGCCCACCTGGAATCCGAGCAGCACGTAGCCGCCCGGTGCCAGCACGCGGCGGAACTCGGCGAACGCGTCGGGCAGCAGGTCGTCGGGGACGTGGATCGTGGAGTACCAGGCCAGAACCCCGCCGAGGGAGCCGTCGGGCAGGTCGAGGGCCAGCATCGAGCCCACCTGGAAGCGCAATTCTGGGTGTTCACACCGGGCCGTCGAGACCATCTGCGGCGACAGGTCGATCCCGGACACCTGCAGCCCCAGGTCGGCCAGCATCGCGGTCACCCGGCCGGTACCGCACCCGACGTCGGCCACCGGGCCTCCGGCACCAGCCCGCACGAGGCCGGCGAACGCGCCCAGCATGGCCCGGTCCAGCGGCCTGTCCGCCAGCTCGTCACGGAACCGTTCGGCATAATCGGCGGCCAGGGCGTCATATGAGCTCCGGGTGGCGCGCACGAAATCCGGCTCAGGCACCGCTGAACCCTACCCCGGCCGTCACGCCGCTGGCGCAAACGGCGCCGCGGGCGGCTCGCCCCACCAGCCGCGCAAGAACTCCTGCGCCTGCGCCAGTGCGCCGGTTAGCGGGCCGCCCTCGTGGGGCATCACGCCGGTGATGACCTCGGCGATCGTGATCCCGGCCGCCGTCAGGACCTGCTCCGGGGTCGCGTCGCCAGGCGCCCGGTAGCCGAGCACGGCACCCGCGTTGCAGACAAAGTCGGGCAGAGCCAGGATGCCCCGCTCGCGCAGTACCTCGGCGCCCTGCTCGGTGTACGGCGCGTTCGCGGCTGGCGCGATCACGCGGACGCTGCCCGGGAGCGCGGCGGCGGTCTGGCCGGTGATCACGCCCGGCCGGGTTCCCGGCACGATGACGTCGGCGTCCACCTCGGTGAACAGATCGCCAGGCGGGGCAACCGGCAGGCCGTAGTGGGCTACGCAGGCGTCGCCGTGCGCGCTGCGCAGCGCCAGCAGCAACCCGATGTCCACGCCCAGCGGGTCCGCGATGCACCCGGCCAGCGTGGACACGGCGGCCACCCGGCCACCGCGGCGGATGACCTCACGCGCCACTCCGCCGCCCACCTTGCCGAACCCCTCGATCGCGACCGAGCGGCCTTCCCAGCCCCAGCCCCACCGGACGCGCAGCGCCGTGTCGGCCGCGGCAGCGACGCCGTACCCGGTCAGCAGGTCCTCGAACGGCACGCCGCCAACAGTGGAGCCCATTGCGCCGGGGGCGGCGCGGCGCTCGCGCAGCGGGGCGAAGTCCTCCTCGGTGGTTCCCATGTCCGGACCGGTCAGGAACCGGCCCGCGTCGGTCATCGGCCGGACCTCGGCGCAGAACCGGGCCATGAGCCTGGCCCGGTCGGCCCCGTCGGCGGGGTTGCCGCGCACCCCCGCCTTGGCCCCGCCGATCTGCACACCGAACGCGGCGTACTTGTAGGTCATCGCCCGGGCCAGCAGCGCCACCTCGGCAGCGCTGACATCCGGCGCCAGCCGTGTCCCGCCGGCGGACACCGGCGCGCCCGGGAGGTCAAACACGAGAAATCCTGGAACCGAATTGAGCTCGATGATCTCGGGACCGAGATCGCGTCCCGTGACCGTTTCGTCTGCCATGCGCTCTCCGATGAGCCGACCACGCCGTCAACAACTCAGGAGTCAAGCTAGCTCAGCCGGGGGGCGCGCCGCCGACCGTGTCGAGCCCGCCCATCCTGGCTGCCTCGCCGGAGCTGACCGCCACATGATCAGGAAATTTGGAGGATTTACGGGCTTAATGTTCAGCAAATGGTCAGAGTCGTCGCCGACATTGGACGCGCCCCTCCCCGCGGTAGACCCCCGAGCCGGCGCGGGAGGCGCATAGAGCGTGCCCCGCCGGCCCGGGCCGGCGGGGCACCTCACCATGCCGGCCGACCACCAACAAGGATTCATGCAGGCCGGAGACGGCGATACTCACTCACGTGGATCCACTCGACCGGCTGCGCGGTGCCGGCCGCCGCATGACCGACCCGTTCGAGGTGCTCGCGCAGCGGGTGGCCGAGCGCGTGCTCGACCTTATCGTTTCCGCCCTGGACGTGAACGCGCTGCTCGACCGCGTAGACGTGAACGGGCTGCTGGACCGCGTCGACGTCCCCGCCCTGCTGGACCGGGCGGACGTCAACGAGCTCCTCGACCGCGTCGACGTCGGCGCCCTGCTCGATCGCGTCGACGTCAACGACCTGGTCCGGCGCGTGGATGTAGACGCGCTCGTCGAGCAGACCGACGTGGGCGCGGTCATCGTCAGGTCCTCCGGCGGTGCGGCGAGCGAAGCGCTGGATGCGGCGCGCAGCCAGGTGGTCGGGCTCGATCAGTTCATCGACCGCTGGGTGCAGCGCGGGCTGCGGCGCAAGCACCCAGCGTCGGCCGGGCCGCCGGCCCTTGTGAAGGGCAGCCCTGCCGGGTGAGCGCCGGAACGCGGGCCGACCGCCCGGTGACGTCGCAGGGACACTACGCCGGGTCGGTGTCACGGTTCCTTGCCTACGCCGTCGACATCACGGCGAGCTCCGGCGTGTTCGCGCTCGCGCTGGCCGGCATCTCCTACGTGGTGAGCGTGGTGACCGGTAATCACGTCTCCTGGAACAAGGGGAACATCGCCGTCGCGATCATCTTCGCCGGGTGGGAGTTCGTCTACTTCGCCTACTCATGGGCGGCGAGCGGCAAGACGTTCGGCATGGCCGTGCTCGGCGTGCGGGTCGTTCGGGCCGACGGCACCGCCGTCGGCCCCAGGCAGGCGGTGCTGCGCACGCTCGCGTTCCCGCTCAGCTTCCTGCTGCTCGGCCTCGGTTTCGCCGGCATCCTCGTGCAGCGCGAGCACCGTGCGCTGCACGACCTCATCGCCGGCACCGCGGTCGTCTACGCGTGGGATGCCAGGGCCGCCCGGCTCCGGTTCCTCGCCCGCGAGGCGGAGCCGGCCGGGAGCCGCGCCCAGCCGGCGGGGGACGAGCGAAGCTAGCCCGCCCGAGCGCCCCGGCCCGCGCCGCTCACCACAGGTGCGGCTCGGGCGCGCGCAGCGTCCGCAGCGACTTCTCGAACACGGCGTCGCGGTCGCGGATCGCCGCCGCCCGTTCGGCGTCTCCCGGGGAGTTGCTGAGGTCGTCGAGCGCGGCGCGGAGCGTCTGCAGCGACTCCAGCGCCCCGGCGGCGCTCTCCCGGTCCTCCGGGTCCACGGCCGTTTGCTGCAGCATCTGTAGTTCCAGAGCCAGGCCATCGGCGCGGCGCTGGATGTCGGCCCAGCGCGTCCCGGCGTCCGGGGCGTCCAGCGTGTCCGCCTTCGTGGCCGCGCTGATCGCCTCGTGCAGCGCCATGCCCTTCGTGTACGCGTCGACCGCGCCGGCGATCCAGCCGCCGGTGACGACGGAGCCGCGCACCCCCATGTAGCGCAGGACCAGCAGAACCACGACCGCGCCGGCGATCACGACGACGCCGACCAAGATCCACAGCCACATGGCGGATCCCTTCCATGTCCCCGGCTTCCAGCAAATTCCCTAAGACCGCACATTGCAATCTCTCCGAAGGGCTCTCTGGAAAGCTGGGCAGGTCCTGGAACCGTAGCGGACGAGCGGACAGGAAGGGATGTGGAGCCGAATCTGCGTGCACGAATCCGCGGCGAACGAGAGGTCATCGCGCTCTGCGCGCCTTCGTCGACCACGCCGGGCAGCTGCCCGGCTAACCCGGGACGATCGTGGCGACCAGGCCGGCGGCCAGCGCCTCGGCCTGGCCGCGCCCTGGCAGCAGGCCGCGCGCGCCCGCAACCGTCACCGACAGCGCGGCGGCGGCGACCGAGATCCGCGCCGCGTCGGCCAGGCCCACGCCTTCGGCGAGCAGCACGGCGAGCGTACCGCAGAAGCAGTCCCCCGCTCCCGTGGCGTCCACCGCCGTGACCGCCGGGGCTGCTATGTGCGTCGCCGGCCCGCCGGACCCGGGTACGACCAGCGCGCCGTCCGTGCCGAGGGTGACCACGACGTCGAGCCCGCCGCGGAGCTTGCGCGCCAGTGCCGCCGTTGCCGCCAGCCCGGACGGGGGCGCCGCGGGCGCCGCGGCTGCCTCCCCGGCCAGCAGCGCCAGCTCGGCCCGGTTCGGCACCAGCACGTCGACGTCGGCCAGCAGATCAGGGCCGAGCGGCGCCGCTGGGGCCGGGTTGAGGACGACCGGGGCGCTGGCCTTGGCCGCGGCCGCGGCCACGGTAGCCAGCGGAATCTCCAGCTGCAGCAGCACCGCGCCCGCGCCGTCCAGGACGTCCGGGTCGATGTCGCCCGGCACGAGGGCGCCGTTGGCGCCGGGATCGACGAGGATCAGGTTCTCCCCTGCCGGGTCGACGGCGATCGTGGCGCCGCCGCTGCGTGCGCCGGGCGTGGTACGCACCCGCGACACGTCCACCCCGCGGTCGCGCAGATCGCCGCGGATCCGCTCGCCGGTGTCGTCGTCGCCGACCCGTGCGATCATCACCACGGCGGCGCCGAACGCGGCGGCAGCGGCGGCCTGGTTGCCGCCCTTGCCGCCGAAGCCGACGGTGCCGGGGGCCGAGCTCAGCACGGTCTCGCCCGGGCCGGGCAGCCGGCCGACGAGCAGGGTGAGATCCGCGTTGAGGCTGCCGATCACGGCCAGCCGGGAGCGCCGGGAGCGCCCCGCCCCGCTCATCCGGTGCTCGCCAGCGACGACCGCCGCACCACCAGCGACGGCGCGATCTCGCTGCGCCGCACCGCCGCGTCGTCGCCGCTGATCCTCAGCTGCAGCAGCCGCACCGACTCGGCCGCGATCGTCTGCACCGGCTGGCGCACCGTCGTCAGCGGCGGCTCGCACAGTTCGGAGAACAAGATGCCGTCGAACCCGGTGACCTTGACCACCTCCGGAACTCCTGCCCCGGATTGATGCAGCTCGCGCACCACCCCGAGCGCGATGATGTCGGACCCGCACAGCACGGCGTCCGGCAGCGGCCGCCTGTCCAGCAGCTCCCGGGCGGCCTTGCGGCCAAACTCGATCGTGAACGACCCGAGCAGAACCGGGCCCGCGGCCAGCCCGGGCACCCGCGGCACCGTCAGGCGGAACGCGTCGAGCCGGCTGCGGCCGGTGGAGCTCGCCGTGTCATCGGACACGAACGCGACCGTCCGGCAGCCCTGGCCAGCCAGGTGCTCGAGCGTGTTCCGGATCCCGAGCGCGTTGTCCACGCCCACGTAGTCGGCGGGGAAGCCGTCGACCTGCCGGTCGATCTGGACGATCGGCACCGAACGGTGCGCCCGCCGCATGGCCGCCGCGCTGGAGTGGTGCCCGGCCGGGATCATGATCAGGCCGGCCACCTGGCGGTCGGTCAGCGCCTGCAGACGCCGTGCTTCGTCGGCCGGGTCGCCGCGCGAGTCCGCCAGGATCATGTCGAGATCGGCGTCGCGCAGCGCGGCCTCCAGCGCCTCGACCAGCTCGGCGAAGAACGGGTTGCCGATGCCCGGAACGACGATGCCGGCCATGCCAGACGTGCGCGCCCGGAGGCCCCGGGCAATCAGGTTGGGCCGGTAGTCAAGGCGCTTCGCGGCTGCCACTACCGCTGCCGCGGCCGCCGCCGACGTCCCGCTGGCGCCGGAGAGCACCCGCGACGCGGTGGAGGTGGAAACACCCGCCGCAGCCGCGACGTCACGGAGCCGCACGGGTTGCGGGAACGATTCCGCAGCGACCGGCTCCATAACTCGCAATGCTTACACACTCCTTCGCCCAGGACCAGACGGGAACGTTCCCAGCATCTTGACATAGCGCTGGATGGACGGTGGAATCGTTCCCATCTCAGCTCACCCCCGGAGGGCCAGAGCATGGACACGAACGCAGCCAGCCCAGGCGGAACCACGGCGCAGGCCCCCGAGGCCGACAAGCCGTGGAGCATCGAGACCAACGGGATCAACCCCATCGCCGAGGAGGAGCGGCACGGCAAGCCGATCGAGCTGTTCTGGATCTGGTGCGCGGCCAACATCGGCATCCTGGACATCACCTACGGCGCGTTCCTGGTCACGTTCTACGGGCTGGACCTCACCCAGGCGATCATCGTGATGATCGTCGGGACCGTGCTGTCGTTCCTGCTCGTCGGGTTCATCAGCCTGGCCGGGAAGCGGGCCAACGCGCCCACGCTCGTGGTGTCGCGGGCGTCGTTCGGCGTGATCGGCAACGCGAT
>Ga0335074_10012119_pt1 | contig 12079 bp, 9 predicted proteins | sample Lox_Sample_23_FD_206715 | JGI IMG/M metagenome (GOLD analysis project Ga0335074, IMG submission 206715) | Soil microbial communities from Loxahatchee National Wildlife Refuge, Florida, United States - Lox_Sample_2.3 | ecosystem: Environmental > Terrestrial > Soil > Wetlands | place: USA: Florida...
CGGCGTTCTCCGGCGTGATCAGATCCGACGTGAGCTTGACGATGTAGTACTCGATCTCGATCCCGGCCAGGTAGTCGTAGCCGGCCTCGGCCAGGTCACCGAGGGCCCGCCGCATGAGGCCACGGCCGTCCAGCGGCATCGGCTGCCCGTTGCCGAAGTAGACGTCGCAGAGCATCCAGCCGGTCCGGTCCGCCCACGGCAGCACCTGGAACGTGGTCGGGTCGGGCACCAGGACCACGTCGGGGAAGCCGGTGAACTCCTCGATGCCGAACCCGCCGCCCTGGGCGAACGCGGGCACGAACACCTGGTTGCCGGTGTCCAGGCTGTAGATCGCCCCGGAGAAGTCGAGCCCGTTGGACAGCGTGGCCAGGGCCGCGTCCGCGGACAGCGACTTGCTGCGCGGCATGCCGTGCTGGTCCACCACCACCAGCCGCACGGTGCGCAGGCCGGTCTCGCTGATCCGCGCGGCGACCACTTCCGCCGCGTTCGCCTGCCGGTCATCGAACAGGCCGTGACGCGCCACGAAACCGGGCTGGCCGACGCCGGGGGAACTCGCCCAGTCATCACGAGAATCTGGGGACACGGTGCTCACGTCGGTGCACTCCTTCAGGTCTTGTCGCCTCGGGCCCGGTCGCCGGATTTGCCCCGCTGCCCTGGCTGGCCGAGCTGGCTCATCTGGTCGAGCAGGGCTTCCGCGAAGTTGTCCGGCTCGGCGTCCGCGAGCGACAGGTAGGTCTCGGTGCGCTGGACGCCGGGTATGCGGAAAATCGCGCCGAGCAGCAGCTCGCGAAGATGAGTGTGGTCGCGGACCCGCAACCGGACCAGCAGGTCAAGGCCGCCGGTGACCACGCTCATGTCCTGGGCCTCGGGCAGCTCCCGGATGGCGCGGATGATCTCGCTCAGGTCCATGCCGGGTCCAGCGGTCACGGCCAGGTAGACCACGACCGGGTAGCCGAGCGCCGCCCAGTCGAGGTCCACGCGGTAGCCGCGGATGGCGCCGACGCGCTCCAGCCGCGCCAGCCGGTCGGCGATCGCGGGCGGCGACATCCCGACCGCCCGGGCGAGCGCACGCTGAGACTGTCGGGCGTCTTCCGCCAGTGCCCGCAGGAGGGTGAGGTCGAGGTCGTCGACCTCGACCTTCTCGACTGTCGGCGACGCAACGTCGGTGAGCCGCGCGAGCGGCGCTGAGGTAGTTGTCAATTGGCAGATATCTCTGCTAGGAGGCTGATGGTCTCAGGTATGATCTCAACGAGATCCGAGCAAATGCTTGTCCTGGTGCCAAGAATTCTTACGTTTGCCAGACTCCATGTCAAGCATGACCAGCATCTACAAACCGGGAGGCATGGATGACCGCCGCGCCGGAGCTGCGTGACTGGACAGCGAGCTTCGCCCGCCGGACCCAATTGCTGGGAGGCGGGGAGATCACCGCGATCCTGTCCCTGGCCGGAGCCACCGATGTGATCACGTTCTCGGGCGGTTTCCCCGACCCGGCGACGTTCCCGAGCGACGTGCTCGGCGAGATCGCCAGCAAGCTCCTGGCCGAGGACGTCGCCGTCGCGCTGCAGTACTCCCCCACCGAGGGGCTGCCCGGGCTGCGCGACTACGTGGCCGGGCGGCTGGAGTCACACCAGGGCCGGCGGCCGGACCCCGGCGAGCTGATGATCACCAGTGGCGGCATCGACTGCATGGAGCTCGTCGCCAAGAGCATCGTGGACCCGGGCGATGCCGTCGTGGTCGAGGCGCCCACCTACCTGGGCGCGATCATGGCGTTCCGTGGCTACGAGGCCGACCTGCACGGCGTGCCCATGGACGACCAGGGGATGCAGGTCGACGTGCTCGCCGACCTGCTCGAGGCCGGCCTGCGGCCCAAGCTGCTGTACACGATCCCTGATCACCAGAACCCGACCGGGCTGTCGCTGTCCGCGCCGCGCCGGACGGTGCTGATCGAGCTGGCCCGCCGGTACCGTTTCCTGATCATCGAGGACGTCGCCTACCGCGAGCTCGGATTCGACGGCACGGCCCCGCCGAGCCTGTGGTCGGCCGCCCCCGACGTCGTCGTCCAGGCCGGCACGTTCTCGAAGACGTTCTTTCCCGGGGTGCGGCTCGGCTGGGCGGCCGGACCGCCCGAGGTCATCGCACAGCTGATAACGGCCAAGCAGAACTCCGATCAGTGCTCGGGCGCGCTCGGCCAGCGGATGCTCGAGGACTACGGGCGCAGCGGGCACCTGGACCGCCAGCTCGTCGCATCCCGGGCGCTTTACGCCCGCCGCGCCGAGCTCATGGGCCAGGCCCTGCGGGAGCACATGCCCGAGGGCACGAGCTGGACCACGCCGCGCGGTGGCTTCTTCACCTGGGTGACCGCGCCCGCGGGCACCGACACCGTGGCGCTCACCCCGGCGGCCAGCGCCCGCAAGGTGGCCTACGTGCCCGGCCGGCCGTTCTACCCCGGCCCGGAGGGGGCCACCCAGATGCGCCTGGCCTACAGCCGGGTCAACGACGAACTCATCGGCGAGGGCGCCCGGCGCCTCGGGGACCTCGTCCGGACCGCACTGGAGGGAACATGACCGACGCTGCCTCGCACTTCACGGCGGAGGCGCAGGGCGAGCCTGCAGCCCCCGGTCGCTACGTGCGCATCGACGAGATCGCGTCGGCTGAGTTCGTGCCCGGGCTGACGTTCCGGCCGGTGCTCGGCGACGGTGTCCTGACCAACTTCGTGCACTTCGAGCCGGGTGCCCAGGCGCCCCGGCACGTCCACGAGGAAGAGCAGATCGTGATCATCCTGGACGGGGAGATGGTCTTCGACCTCGACGGTGACGTGCGCACGATGCGCAAGGGCGACGTGGCCGTGATCCCGGCCTGGGTGCCGCACGGTGCCTGGACCACCGACACCACCTGCCTGGAAGTGGACGTGTTCTGCCCGCCCCGCAAGACCCTGCTCGCCCTGGCCGAGGCGCAGCAAGCCGAGGCACCGGCGGCGACCGGGCCGGGCGGCGAGTAGATGGACCTCGGCCTGTCCGGCCGCCGCGCGGTCGTCACCGGCGGATCCAAGGGACTGGGCCAGGCGATCGCGGCCGAGCTGCTGGCCGAGGGCGCGGAGGTCGTCATCTGCTCCCGCAACGAGGCCGAGCTGGAAGCGACGGCCGCCGAGCTCCGCAAGCTGGGCGGGACCGTCATCGCGTTCTGCTGCGACGTCACCGACCCCAGCCAGGTGGCGGCGTTCATCAAGGAGTCGGCGTCCGCCATGGGCGGGATCGACATCCTGGTCAACAACGCGGGCGGTGCGCGGCCGGGCCGGTTCGAGTCGCTGACCGACACCGACTGGCAGGAGGACTTCGAGGTCAAGCTCATGTCGCAGATCCGCTGCACCCGGGCCGCGCTGCCGCTGCTGCGGCAGAGCCCGGCCGCGCGGGTCATCAACATCAACGCGGTGTACGCGCGCTACCCGGACCCCGCGTTCCTTGCCTCGTCGGTCAACCGCGCCTCCTGCCTCAGCCTGGCCAAGGCCCTGGCCATCGAACTCGGCCACGAGAGCATCCTGGTCAACACCGTGAACATTGGCTTCGTCACCACGCCGCAGTGGGAGAACATCCACCGCAGGCGTGCGCCGGATACGCCGGCCGAGGAGTTCTTCGGGCAACTGGCCGCGGCCGAGGTGCCGCTCGGCCGGTTCGGGCGCCCGGACGAGGTGGCGGGCCTGGTGGCATTCCTGGCCAGCGACCGGGCGAGTTACATTACCGGCGCGTCAATCGACGTGGCCGGCGGCATGGGAAAGTATCTCTAGGGAAGTACCTACGCTCATGTGTCGACTATTGGGGTACAGCGCCCGCGCCAATGTCCCACTCGCCCAGATCATGGGCGAGCGCGGGCTCCGCGATTTCACCGGCCTGTCGGCGTTCCACCGCGACGGCTGGGGCATGGCCGCCTACGACGGTCAGCAGCTGCACATCGAGAAGTCGCCGCTGCGGGCGGTCGATGAGCCGGCCTACGACGAGCTCGTGCACCGGGCGCTCGGCGACGCCGGGCTCGTGCATCTGCGCATGGCGACCCCTGGGCTGCCGGTCGAGGCTCGCAATTCCCATCCGTTCCAGTACGGCGGCTTCGCGATGGCCCATAACGGAGCCATCCACCCCCAGAGCGAACTCGGAAGCCTGCTGCCGCCAGCCTGGGCCCGCCATCTCGGCGGCACCACCGACAGCGAGCATTACTTCCTGCGCGTGATGTCGGGCCTGGAGGCACGGGACGGGGACGTGATCGCCGCCATTGACGACACCATTGCCCACATTGACCGCAACTTCTCGGCCGATTGCCTGAACACCATCCTGCTAGGCCCGGACGCCCTGTACGCGATTTCCAGTCATGATCCAGAACGCATCCCATGGGATGGTCTGGCGAAGAGGGGTTATACCGGGCCGCCGGAATGCTACTTCGACCTCGCCTACGCCGAGACCGAAGACGCCGTGATCGTCGCCTCGAGCGGGTGGCCCCAGGACGGCTGGACCGCCCTGCCCAATCGCCATGTCCTGGTCGTCGAGCGGGACACGCTACGGGTCAAGGTGGAGCCACTCAGCCCGCGCAGCACGGCCGGTGCTCCGTTATCCCTGCTGGCCGACGTAACCGGCCGCTAGCCACGCGACGCTAACGCGCAGCGCGGGCCGGAGCGCTGGCCGGTGCTCCGGGTTAGTTCGCCACCTGGCTGGGCTCGGTGACCACCGCGGCCAAGTGCTGCTCGATCTCGCGAACGTGCAGCTTGCGCTCGTGACGCCGCCACAGCGCCGCCGACGTCACGACGCCGATCGACAGCAGAATGGCCAGGCCCGCGATGAACCCGACGGTCAGCAGGGCGTCGTTCAGGAGCTGGATGTCAACCATGGGTACCATCCCCATCCATAATGTTTACGTTGTTCACATCCCAGTGTGACCAAATAAGTGAACGGTGTCAACATCCATTTAAAGCCTTCCGTGCGGGACAGGTGTTGCTATAACAACACCAGATTCGCACAGTCCGGAAAGGTGGGCGCCCGGCGGGACGGTGGGGGCGTCAGGCGGGACGGTGGGGGCGTCAGGCGGGGCGCGGCGGGGAGCTGATGCCCTCGATGAGGATGTCCAGGGTGCGCTCGACGGCCTGGGCCTGCTCCGAATCGGTCATCGCCGCCAGCGGCCCGTCGACGAGCAGGGTGGCCAGGCCGTGCACGGCGGCCCAGAACGCGATCGGCGCAACCTGGCGTCGAGCTTCATCGAGCAGGCCGGCCTCGACGAGCTCGTCCAGCGAGCCGGAGAGTATCTGGTACGGGCGTGAAGCCGCGATCCGTGCCGTCACGTCAGAGCCGCTCCGGGCGTCCGAGCCGCTGTCCGACCGGCCGTCCGAGCGGCAGAACGCCGTGTGGAACAGGCCAGGATTAGCGAGCGCGAAGCCGACGTAGGCACGGCCCAGGTTCTCGAAGCGCCGGACCGCGTCGGCCGCCGGATCGGCCAGCCGCTCGCCGCTGGCCAGGCCCTCCTGCATCGCGTCGGCCAATGCCGCGAGCGCCCGCTGCTTGACCGCCTGCAGCAGTTCGCCGTGCCCGACGTAATGCCGGTACGCGGCGGCAGCGGAGACGCCCACCTGGCGGGCCGCCTCGCGGAGCACGACCGCCTCGGGGCCGCCGCGGCGGGCCAGGTCGGTCGCCGCGTCGGCCAGCGCGTTGGGCAGGTCACCGTGGTGATACGCGGCCCGGCTGACACGAGTGGTTGCCACAGCTTCATACTGCTGCAACTGGCCAGTGTTGACAACGTTAACACCGGGTAGCGGCCGCCACCTGGATGGCGCTGGCCATGCCTCCAGACGATTTGCAGGCGGCACTCAGCCTGGCTGCACCTTTGTGCGGTGTCCTTATCTCATAGCGCGGCCGAGGGCCCGCCGGATCCCACCCCTGCTCCCAGCATCCGGCACAGCCGCGTAGTCACCCGGGTGGCCTGGCCGTGGATCGCCGGGCCCCCGGGTGACTCTCTGGTTCAGGTACCGGGTCAGCCGAGCCAGCGGCGCAGCCACTCGAACTGCTCGGCGAGCACGTGCAGCACCGACTCGCGCGCGAGATAGCCGTGGCTCTCATACGGCAGCAGCACCAGCCGCGAGGTCCCGCCGTTGCCCTGGATCGCCTGGTAGAGCCGCTCGGACTGGACCGGGAACGTGCCCGAGTTGTTGTCCTGCTCCCCGTGGATGAGCAGCAGCGGTGCCGTGATGTCGTTGGCGTAGCGGAACGGCGACAGCTGGTCGTAGATCCCGGATGCCTCCCAGAAGCTGCGCCGCTCGGCCTGGAAGCCGAACGGCGTCAGGGTCCGGTTGTACGCGCCACTGCGGGCGATCCCGGCCGCGAACAGGTCGGTGTGCGCGAGCAGGTTGGCCGTCATGAACGCGCCGTAGCTGTGCCCGCCCACAGCCACCCGTGACCGGTCGACGATGCCCATCTCCTCCAGGGCCTGAACGTGCGCCCGCGCCGCCGCCGTGACCTGCTCGATGAACGTGTCGTTCATCGTCTCGGGATCGCCGATCACCGGCATCGTCGCATTCGAGAGCACCGCGTAGCCGCGCAGCACGAACCACGTCGGCTCCAGCGCGGTCAGCCTGGTGAAGCGCCTGCTGCTGCCCCGGACCTGGCCGGCGGTGGCCGCGTCTCCGTAGTCGAGCGGATAGGCCCAGATCAGCAGGGGCAGGCGCCCTCCGGTGGCCGGGTCGTAGCCCGGCGGCAGGTGCAGCATGCCGGACAACTGCACCCCGTCTCCCCGGTCGTGCACGATCAGCCGTTTCTCCATCGCGGTCAGCTGGGGGTGCGGGTCAGGCCAGGCGGACAGCGCCCGGCCGGCGGAGCCGTCCAGGGGGGCCAGATACAGGTTCGGCGGCTCGGCGTTGCTCTCGTGCCAGAGCACGACCTCGGTGCGGCCGGGGCTGGCCGGGAAGCCGAGCACGTGGTCGAGGCCGTCCGGCGGGCTCTGGTACAGCCGCTCCCGCTCCGCGGAGACAAGATCCAGGCGGTCGAGGAACGGCCGGTCGCCGTCCGGCGTCGCGCCGTCGCCGCGCAGGTAGATCATGGAGCCGTCCTGCAGCACGGTCCGGGTGCCGTCCGGATTGGTGGCCATCAGCGGCGAGCCCGGGTCGGCGTAGGCGTCATCCATCGAATGGTCGAACAGGACCCGGCGGCGCTCCGGCGCGGTCAGGTCGCACACCCAGGTGGTCAGCCACCGGCGATCGCGGTCATGCTCGGTCAGCATGATCTGGTGCGGCTCATCCAGGTCGAGCCACCCCAGGCAGCGGTGCTGGACGTCGAACACGCGCTCCGGATCCGCGGTGAACGGCGCGGCCAGCCGCATCACGCGGTCGCGGTGCTCGGCCGGGGCCACCGGGTCCCCGCCGTCCAGGGCTTCGGTCCAGGCCAGGGTGGCCGGGGCCCGTTCTTCCCAGGACACCTGCCGCGGCCCGGTCGGCACCCCCTGGCGCGGAACCTCGTCGCTGACGCCAAGCTCGGCGATGACGCGTTCAAGCTCGCCCGCGGCCGACCACACCTCGACGCTGCGCGCAAAGTATTGGTAGGGGACCCGGAACGAGAACGGGCGCCGCAACCGGTGCACCAGCAGGTGCTCGCCGTCGGGCGAGTCGGACAGCCGCTGGTAGAGCCCGGGCACCCCGAGTTCCTTCACCGCGCCGGTGCCCGGCTCGACCAGGAGCGGAACCGTGGTGGCCAGCGCTTCGAACGCGTCCGCGTCGGCCGCGGTCCGCAGCAGATCCTGGTAGGTGGCCATCTGCGACCGCTTGCCCGCCGTCTCCTCGATGCGCGGCTCGACCGGCGCGTCGGGCAGCGCTGGCGCCCCGCCGGGCGCCCCGAGCGCCAGCAGCGAGCTGCCGTCGCGGGTCCACCTGACCGCGGCGCCAATGGTCAGCGGGTCCCCGCCGAGCACGTCCCGCACCCGGAGCCCGGGCACCTGCCTGGCCGTGGCCGCCTCGGCGTCGGCCACCCACACGCCGATGCCGTCCGCCTCGTCGATGGTGAACGCGAACGTGCGGCCGTCCGGGGACCACGCGGGCATGCTCGGCTGCGCCCCGTCGGGCAGGGCCACCGCTCGCTGCGTCCCGTCCGCCAGGTTCAGCACCGACAGCCCGGTCAGCCGGCGCACCCGCTGGCGGCCAGCCAGCACCGGATCGACGCGGATTCCGCCCAGCGGCAGGTAGGAACGCTCCAGCAGGGCGATGGGCGGATGCGACTCATAGTGCACGAGCGCGATGAACCGCCCGCCCGGAGCCAGCAGCGCCACCGGCGTCGGCGGTGCATCGATGATCGCGACGATGTCACGTTCCGGGATCTTGTACGGCACTCAGGATCCTCTCCGTGCGTAGACCGCGTGGCTGGGACTCGGCACCCCCAGCCCTTCTGCCCAGTCTGACGCACCCGCGGCCGTCGCCGGAACGTGCGGACCGATAGCGTGGGCGCCGTGACCGACGAGCGCACGCGGCGCCTGCTGGCCGCCCGGCTGGCCGACGAGCAGGCGGGCCGCCGGCTTCCTTCGGTGGCTGCCGGGCTAGTCCGCGGAGCCGAGCTGGTCTGGTCGGCCGGGCGCGGCCGGATCGACGGAGCGGACGGGCCAGAGCCCGACGCCGACGTGCAGTACCGCGCGGGGTCGATCACCAAGACGTTCGTCGCCGTCGCGGTGCTGCGGCTTCGCGACGAGGGCCAGCTTGACCTGTCGGACCCGATCGGCCGGCATCTCGACGCGTCCGGCGCCGCCGAGCTGACCATCGGCCAGTTGCTGTCGCATACCTCTGGCCTGCGGGCCGAAACCACCGGGCCGTGGTGGGAGCGGACGGCGGGATCGCCGTTCGAGTCCCTGGCCCAGGCGTCGCTCGGACCGGACGCGCGGCGGGTCCGGCCCGGCCGGTGGCATCACTACTCCAACGTGGGCTACGCGCTGCTCGGCGAGCTGCTGGCCCGGCTGCGCGGCAGGCCCGCCCTCGACGTGATCGCGGAAGAACTGCTCGCGCCGCTGGGCATGACCCGGACCACGATCAGGCCGCGGTCGCCGCGGGCCATTGGCTTCGCCGTGCATCCGCATGCCGACCTGCTGCTGCCCGAGCCGGAGCACGACGCGGCCGCGATGGCCCCCGCGGGCCAGCTGTGGACGACCGTTGCCGACCTTTCTCGCTGGGCCGCCTTCCTGGCCGGCCCGGGCACCGTGCCCGGCGCCGGCCCGGGACAGACCGCGGCCAGGCTGCTTGACGCTGCCACCCTGGCCGAGATGCGTGAGCCGATCGGGATCGACGACGACCCCGGCCTGCCGTGGGCGCTCGGGTACGGGCTGGGGCTGCAGCTCTGGAACGACGACGGGCACCGGAGCTACGGCCACACCGGCTCGATGCCGGGGTTCATCGGGATCATGCGGATCAACGCCGACACCGGCGACGCGGCCATCGCGCTGTCGAACGCGACGTCCGGCCTGAGCGCGTCTGTGTTCGCCGCCGACCTGCTGCGGATCCTGGCCGAGAACGATCCGCCGGCCCGGCCCGAGTGGAGGGCCACCAGCGTGGCCCGGGACGCCCTTGAGCTGGTCGGGACCTGGTACTGGGGGCCGGCCGCGTTCCTGGTCAGCGTCACCGGCCGGGCGGGCGAAGCCGATGGGGCGGGCGAGGCAGGCGGACCGGGTCTGGCCGGCCCGGTGCTTGAGTTCCGGGTGGCCGGATCGGGGGCCCGGGCGTTCCGTTTCGGCCGGGGTGACGACGGGAGCTGGACCGGCCTTGACGGCTACTTCGCCGGGGAACCGCTGCGTCCCGTGCCCGGGCCGGACGGCCGCATCGTCGCGCTCGACCTGGCCTCGCACACCTACACCAGGCTGCCCTACGACTCCGCCGCGCCGGTTCCGGGCGGCGTGGACCCGGCCGGCTGGCGAAATGCGCACGGTGAGTGACCGGCGAGAGCCCTGACCGCTGGTCGACGAGGCGATTCCCGCCCGCCGCCAGGTGGAGGCCTGGGCTCCGGCCGGCATCACGGCCCCAGATCGACGACCGTCGCGCCCGCAGTCATCGTGCCGATTGGCCCGTAGCCGATTGCTGGCCGGGGCTGGGTCCATCGAAAACAGGACTGTGACCAGCGCAGAGAACGCGGCCTCGCTACGGGCCGGCAGATGGCGGCGGCTGGCTGGTTCGTAGGGCCGCAGGCAGATCCTGAGAAGCGGCACGGTGGGATGACGTGCCGTGCCCGAAACCTGGCCGGCGCTGGCCGACAGCGGTGAGCCTGCTATCCGGCAAGCACCTGGTCCATCTGGCCGGCCTCGGCCGCATGGAGCGGAAGGATGTCATTGTCATGTCAGCATTAATTCGATCATGTGTTCTTGCGGTGGCGACCGCGCTGATCACCGTGGCGGGAACCGGCCCGGCGATGGCGGCAGCCTCGCGCAGCACCGGCGCCACGGCACCGGCGGTGGAGGATTGCGGTGCTGGCCCGGCTGTCACCCGTCCGGCCAGCATGGTGCTGGCCTGCGCCGACGACGGCGAACTGGCCGAGCACCTGCACTGGTCGTCCTGGACCGCCACCAGGGCCACGGCCACCGGCGTCGTCGCCTGGAAGCCCTGCGTCAGGCTGTGCGCCGACAGCAAGGCCTGGGATACCACCGCGGCCGACATCACCTTGACCGCCCCCACCCGCCAACCGGGGAACAGGACGTTGTTTACCCGGCTGGACCTGCACGTCACTGGGCCCACACCGCAGGGATTCCGGCGCGACCTGGTGTTCAACGAGGCACCGTTGACCCGCGTGCTACCACCCACTCATTACCCCCAGACGCCCCGATCACCGCTGCCCTTCGCGGCGCCCAGCGGCACGCTGGGCTACGGCCAGATCGAGGGGTACTGGGTCTACGCCGGCGGCCCGAGTGGGAGCACCGCGCAGACCGCGGCGGCGATCACCGGCGCCGAAAGCTCCTTCCAGCCCGGGATTATCCAGCCAGGCGTTGACTATTGCGGCTCGGGCTCGGACCGGGCCGGCTGGGGGCTGTGGCAGATTACCTGCGGGAACGAGGTTCCCCAGTACGGCACCGACTTCCAGATGCTGGATCCGTGGAACAACGCCGAGGCCGCAGTCTCCCTTTACGACAGCCGTGGCTTTGAGCCCTGGACGACCTACGACACAGGGGCTTACGAGAATTACCTGCAGAGCACCAGCCCGGACCTGGCGATCTCAGACCCGGGCGAGTACGTGCAGATCAATGCGACCCCGTCGGGAACTCCCTCCTCGCCGGCCGCCGACCCCGGAAGCACCTACGGGCCGCCATTCCCAACGAACAGCCGGAACTTGCTGTCGAATGGGTCGTTCGAGGAGGGCGCCACGAACTGGGACCGGTTCATCCCCTCGGGCGTGAGCGTGAACATGACCCGCTACGAGGTCGGCAACGGAGCCCCCGCCACCGCCCACGACGGGTCCTGGTACCTGGCCACCAACACCAACGGCTCGGGCGGATCGGTCTACCAGGACGTCCCCTACCCGGTCACCGCCGGATCCAGCTACGTCGCCACCGTCTGGCTATCGGCCCAGTCCACCACCGCCACCGGATCACTGTGCCTGTACGACCTGGGCGCCAACGGCAACTGCACCGACTACAACGTCACCGCCGGCACCTACACCCAAATCCAGGTCGTCCTGGACGCCACCACCGCCGAATCCACCCTCCGGTTCCAGATCTACCCCACCCCCGGCGGCGGCACCACCGACATCGACACCGCCAGCCTGGTACCCAGCTTGCTGACCAACGGATCATTCGAGGTATCCGCCACCAACTGGGACCGGTTCATCCCCTCCGGCGTCACCGTCGATATGTCCCGCTACGAGGTCGGCAACGGAGCCCCCGCCACCGCTCACGACGGGTCCTGGTACCTGGCCGCCAACACCAACGGCTCGGGCGGATCGGTCTACCAGGACGTCCCCTACCCGGTCACCACCGGATCCAGCTACGTCGCCACCGTCTGGCTATCGGCCCAGTCCACCACCGCCACCGGATCACTGTGCCTGTACGACCTGGGCGCCAACGGCAACTGCACCGACTACAACGTCACCGCCGGCACCTA
>Ga0335074_10012120_pt1 | contig 12079 bp, 12 predicted proteins | sample Lox_Sample_23_FD_206715 | JGI IMG/M metagenome (GOLD analysis project Ga0335074, IMG submission 206715) | Soil microbial communities from Loxahatchee National Wildlife Refuge, Florida, United States - Lox_Sample_2.3 | ecosystem: Environmental > Terrestrial > Soil > Wetlands | place: USA...
GGGCCATATCACCGGAGGTGAGATGGCGGCCGATCAGCAGGTAATGCCGCGCCGACACGGTGCTCAGCCCGCGATGCCCGGCCAGCCCCTGCATGGCGGCGCTGGCCCTCGGGCCCTACCCGGTGAGTGGACCTCCCGGCAGTGCCCGCTGGCCGACTGCCGTTTTAGGATGCCCCGATCGCCTTGGTGACGGGGAGATGATTGTTCATGCCCGGGAACATGCAGCCATGAAGGCTTCCCTCGCCGCCGCAGACGAAGATGTTGAGATCAGCCGGCGAGTCCATGAGGTAGACCCGTCCCTTGCGCTTCGGCCGCCCGCTTGCCTCGATGCTGGGACGGAGCGTCGGCGGGAATTCATCGATCCGCAGGCTCGCTGCCTCCCAGACGATCTCGAGGACATCATCAAGATTCGGCAGATCCCTGGCAATGACATCGCGTGCCCAGACTGGGTTGATCGCAATCAGCTGCTCAGCGAACTGTGCGCCCTTATAGAAGTTATTGTTACCCATGTAGGCGAGCGAGCGGCCGAGAACCTGAAGGACCTCTTCACCTGTCTCAGCGATAGTGTCCAGTACATTGGCAGTGCCCAGGGTTCCGAAGACCGATACCGCGTCCCCAGGGACTCCGCGTCGCTCCGCCAGCGGTGGCCATGGTGAGCGTTCCTCCCATTCGCCGACGACGATCCCGGTGACGCGACCGGGTTGCCCGAACACCGACTCGCTGGTCTTACCGGCTACCTGACCTGCGACATTCCGAATTAGTAGGCGAACAGCCCGGCCGATGGCCGGAGCCGGCCCGGCGCACCCTCCGACCGCGCTGTATGTGTAAGGAATGCCGAGATCGTTGCGGATCGCGCCATTCACCACCACGGCCTGAGTGACGGACGCTGTCGTGGCGTTGACGGTGCCGAGATCGTAAGCAGGCTCGCCGAGCGCGGACACCACCGTGCATATCAACGGCATCGCCTCGGCCGGAGCGCCCGCCATCACCGCGTTGACAGCCACCAGCTCGACGGTGCAGGGCGCATGCGAGGGCGGCAGCCTGGTAATGACATGGTGCGCGGAGCGTCCACTCGCGCTCACGAAGTCAGCAACGCGCTCCTCTGTCGGCGCCGCGCAGGGCAGGCCGTCCCCCCAGCCTCGCTCAAGGGTGAACCGGGCGAACTGCCAGGTGTCGATATCGGTGTCAAAACGCTCCGCGGCAATGCTCGAGCTCATCTACCACTCCGCTCCTAGCGCCGCCAGCACGCCGCCGAAATGCTCGCGTGCGATGTGCCGGACATCTTCCTCTAGGCGGCCCTCCATCGGATGAGGCAGCACATGCATCCTGATGTCGGCGAATCCTGCACGTGCCGCAAGCGCCCGCGCAAGCCGCTCAAAGTGCGTGGTAGAAACGAAGACCGCCGGGATGCCAAGCTTGAGGGCTTCGAGCCCGTCATGAACTGCCCACAGCGTGCATGATCCACATGTACACAGCCCCGTGATCACGATATCCACCTGGCTGAGGAAGCCGGCAAGCTGGGCGGTGCCCGCGCGAGCCTGCTCCGCACCCTTGCCAACCGGAGCACGCCATATAACCGGGCAGGCACCTGTCCCCTGCAGCGCCCCATTCCATTCATCGGTGATCCAGTCCCAGGAGCGCCAGAATCGGTCTCTCCGAAGACCTATTCTCTTCCCCCTGATCCGTCCTGCTGCGGGCCCAGGGCCCTCGTCCGCTTTCGCAACGGGAGGACAAGGCGACAATACGATCGTCATTGGCGCAGTTACTCCTGTCTAGGTTTCTGGTCCCTTGGGGAATCAAATCCCCTCTTGATGAGCTTGACGCGGACGCCCTCCGCGCCACACGCGGCGATAGCGTCCTCGATTATCCCGACGATGACGCTTTCCGGCACCAGGCAGTCCAGGCAGGCCTCGCGCGTTGCCTCGAGGACAACCTGCACCTCGTCCGCCGTCTCCGACTGACCGGCGTGCAGCTCGAAGCCATCGGCGGCCAGCCCGGGCCGAAGGACGTCAAGGGCTGACTCGATCATGGCTGACTCAGTCACGGGCACCACCGTCAGATTTAGGGCTGGCCGTACACACCGGGCACGTCTACCTGCGCGGCGGCGATCCTGGACGTCCGGGGAACGTCAGGATTACCGATAGCGGCCCGTCCTGGCTGATCACCCATGAGCATGAAGAGGGTGCGTCGATCCGGGCCGCCGAGGGCGCATGCGAATACGTGCTCCGCGTCTGCCGCAATCTCTGCCAGCACTCGGCCTCCCCTGGCGACGCGCAGATACCGGCGCAGTCCCGTACAGGCGATCCAGACGCAGCCTGCGGCATCAAGGCAGATCCCGTCGGGCCTGGAGCCTTCGGGGAGCGGAGCCCAGACATCCCGGCGGCCCAAAGTGCCGTCGCTATCTATGGCAAAGGAGGTGATCTGATGGGAGAGCGTCTCGGCGACGAGGAGCGTCCGGCCCTCATCGGTGATCACGAGGCCGTTAGCAAGAAAGAGATCGGCGGCCGCGGTGAACACCGTGCCGGAACTGGTAACACCGATCAGCGGGCTGCGCCGAGGCTGCTCGGCCGGGTTGAACAAGTCATACCCGAACTGGCCGATGTAGGCCACGCCGGTGCCGCTCATCACCATGTCATTGGTGCGGAATGAGGCAACGATCGAAAGGTCGGCGACCGGTTCAAGACGCCCGTCTCTGCCCCCCAGTAGCTTCAGGTCGTACATCGATACCGCACGTAGCTCCCCCTCTGGCGTCCAGCCGAGGCCGCCGGGCACCGTGGGAACCTCGGCGACTACCTCGACAGTGCCGCTCATGGAAAGTCGGCAGATCTCGCCCAGCGCGAAGTCGGACATGTAGAGCCAGCCGTCGCGCCAGCGCGGGCACTCCAGCAGTCCCCGCCCGTCCAGGATGACGCGGGATCCAGGCAACCTAGATCACGCCCTCGGCCTGGAGCTCCTCGATCTCTCGCTCGCTCATGTTCAGCAGGGTTCCCAGGATCAGGCCGTTGTCCTCACCGTAGCAGGGCGCCCCCCGCTTAGTTCGCCCGCCGATATAGGAGGGGGTGCGCTCGAATTTCATCGGCAGCTCCGCGACGGGCCAGGTGCCAATCTTGGTACCGGTGACCTCTTCGAGCCAGTCCAGATGGGATAGCTGCGGATCGCGATCACATCGGTCGCCGGCCGTCTGGCACACGCCCGCCGGAACTCCCGACTGCTGGAACAGCTCCATCGCCTCGTAGCGGTCCATCCCGGACGTCCAGCGCTCAACCAGCGCGTCGACGTAATCCTGATTCTCCAGCCGACGCTCGAGCGTCGCCAGCTCCGGCTCAGCCGGGTCAACTCCGATAATTCGGGCCAGCTCCTGCCATTCAGCCTCCGTGAAGCATGACACCGCGAGCCAGTTATCGACGCCGGCGCACCGGTAAACGCCGTGCGGTGCCGCCTTCTTGTACGGCGAGCGATTCCCATACCTCTGGAATGTGCGGTTGTTGGCCGACCAATCTGCCACCGCGGTCCCCGTGATAAACAACCCCGCCTCGCACTGGGAAGCATCGATCCAGCACCCCTGGCCCGTGCGGTCCCGGTGATACAGCGCGGTCAGTATCGCCTCCGCAAAGTTATAGGCGCCAATCCAGTCGAGATATGAGTATCCCCAGCCAGCGGGCATGGCCGGCGACGAGGCACCGCTCATCTCTGACATTCCGGTGAACGCGTTGGCTACCGGCCCCACTATTCGCAGCCGACCGTATGTCCCGAAGGCCCCCATGCCGGACTGCTGCGCGTATATAATCCTCGGATTGAGTTTCCTCAGTTCGCCGTAACCGAGGCCGAGCCGGTCCATGACACCCGGCGAGAAGCCTTCGGCGACAATGTCGCTAATCTCCACCAGGCGACGCGCGATTTCCAGTCCCTTAGGATGACGGACATTCAGTGAGATGCCATATTTGCCGGCGTTCTTGTTGTTGAACTGCCCACCTTTGTTAGGGTCCTCGTCGGGCGCCAGCGGGCCGCTGGCCCGCATTCTTGCCGCCCGCCCTCCGATAGGCGCGTCCGCGCCGCCCCTGGTATCCGGGTTGCCCTTCCACTCCACCTTGAGCGTCTCTGCCCCCAGAGCCGACAGAAAGCGAGTCCCGCCAGATGAGGCGAGAAACCAGCTGAAGTCGAGGATGCGGATCCCATTCAGCGCGAACGGCGTACCGCGCGCAGACAGACTCCCGTTCTCGCCTGCGTCCAGGAGCTTCCGTTCCGGGACAGTGGCGGGAGGCTGATGACCCGCCGGACCGGGCGCCACGGCACCCGTGGCGCGGAGCGCGGACAGCGCTGGCAGGTCTGCACGCGCTCGCACAGCGGCTGCAAGACTCGGTGCGCACCTCGGCAGGACCCAGCTAGGCTCGGTTGAGCGCCACCGACTTACCGGATAAGTCACTGCGATCCCGGCGTCGGGATGGTCGATCTCCGCGAATGTGCCACGGGCGCGCCAGTGCTCGTCCTCAGCATTCTCATGGGGCAGGCGAAGCGGCGAGCACAGGAGCCCCTCAGCTTGCCCTTCCAGCCATGGCAGCCGCGCGTAGGTGAGCTTGCGGGCGAACCGCTGCAGCAAGTCGGACGCCCGCGAAACCGCCTCGGACTCCGCTGCTGAGCCCGGGATCTGCCGGGTAAGGAACCCGCGGACCTCGACTCCCTGTTCGCCAGCCTTGTCGTCGTCGAGATCGCCGATACCGTACTTAGCGAGGAACGGCCCAAGTTTCGCCGGCGCGGGAAAGCACGTGAACCACCGTCCATCCTTGGTGGATGCGATCGTCGTGGAAGTCGGTGCCTCGGCCGCATGCCGGCACGTCTGGCGCTGGACCTCGATATGGCGCATGACCCAGTACATGAGGTCGAGCTCCGTCGCCTTCGCGACTGCCTCGTGCACCGCGCAGGAGACCTGCTGGGCGAAGCCAGAACGCTGGCGGCAGACGAGCGCGGCGAGAATCCCGATACACAGCTGGTCACCCGCGATGTGGTAGGCCTGCCACATCTGCGGAGCAACCGGTGGCAGGTCGTAGTCACCAGCGGGATCCGGATCGTAGCCGCAGTTCATGACAACGCCACCGAGCGCGAGGTGGACGAGATCGCTTCCCTTGAACGAGGACCAGGGTCCGTCATCGCCAAAGGGCGTCATACGCGCCCAGATAAGGCTCGGGAAATCACGCCGAAGCGCTGAGCTGTCAAATCCTGCCGTCGCCAGGTAGCCAGCGGGCGTCGACTCAAGCAGCACATCGGCCGACGCAAGAAGTCCGCTAAGCTGTCGTTGTCCCTCGACATTTTCTAGGTCTAGCACCACGGCTCGCTTACCGCGGTTGTAATGCCAGTAGAAAAGTGATCTGTCCTTGTCGTCGACGTCACCCGCGAATGGGCCGATGGTCCTAGTGGAATTACCGCCTGGAGGCTCGACCTTCACAACCTCGGCGCCCATCCCCGCTAGGAGCATTCCAGCGTACTCGGCTTTCTCGTCTGCTATCTCGACAACACGGATGCCGGCCAGCACTCCGACGGTTGATGGCTCCACTGAGTTCCCTTCCTACGGTGTGGCTAGACAGGGCCAAGGAACCGGCATCGGCTAGGCATCATCTCGCGGATTCCGATCTATCTCGTACTGATGCGGCCGGCGCGGGCTCCCAGCGCAGCAAGGTAAGGCCGTCGTCCACGTCATCGAATACACCGTGAACTTCGAGTCCGACGACTACGGACGACGGATCACAGTTGACGAGATCGCCATAAATAAGATTCGTCGCCTCATTGAATCGCACCAGCACGCTCGCCGCTGGCACCTCGACCGGCCGCACCTGGGCAATAATCAACGGGCCCGAGCCCTGCCACTGCGGCAGGATCATGTTATGGATCACGGCAAAGGAGTAAACAACGCCATTACCTGACGCCGTCGTCCAGTTATATTCTTCACTCAGGCACGCTGGACAATGTTTCGCCGGAGGATGCCGGACAGTGTCACACGCAGCGCATGACTGCAAGCAAAGCTGATGCGCTGTGAGCCCGTCCCAGAACGGTCGGGAAAGGGGGTCTTTGCAAGGGCGAACGTAAGGTCTGGCAGACACGCTCACCGCAGGCTCCTCGCTTGAGTCAATGTCATTGCCTCATCAGTATGATGGCCGTCTTCGCCGTAGATCCGCAATGCAGACCTACCCGTGCATCCCGGACCTGCCGGCACACGTCACGCTCGTACCTGTGGTTGCCGTCCGACCATCCTTCGCACGTATCTTCGGCCTGTCCCCGGAGTTGCTGGACGAGTTCTAGCGCGTTATTCAGGCCGTGTGCGTAGCCCTCATTCATCATGCCGCCGCTGGTCTGAATCGCCACATCGCCGTCTAGGGTGGTGTGGCCGTCGCGCACGAACGACGGAGACTCCCCCGGCCCGCATAGCTTCAAGTCCTCGATCATTCGCAGCGGATTGTCGGAGAAATTGTCATAGAACATGCAGACGTCGATATCTGGCCGGCTGATACCCGCTCGGCTGAGGAGCGCATCGCCGGTGTACTTGAGGCCGGTGTCAGCGAGATCGGCATACTGCGTCGGGCCCGTCACCCCGGCCATGATCCCCACGGGAGGCTGGCGGAGGGATCTGGCCCGTTCTGCAGAGGTCACGATCAGCGCGCACGCGACGTCGGTTTCCAGACAGCAATCGAACAAATGATAGGGCTCGACAATCAGCCGCGAGCTCTGATGATCAGCGAGCGTCAGCGGGGCTCGCATGAGCGCCCGCGGATTCAGGCCGGCATGTCGGCGGGACTGTACCGCCAAGGCAGCGAGATCCTCACTGCCGAGGCCAAATCGCTGCATCCACCGGTTCGCCTGCAATGCATATATAGCGACGGCACCCGCCATTCCGTACGGCTGCGCATACTGGGCTGGCCCGCCAACGCAGTCAGAGTCGCGACTGCCTCCGCCTAGCGCAGTCCGGTTATCCGAAAGCTGCCCCATGCGGACCCCGGAACGGCCGTTGAGCCCGCGATACACCAAACATACTTTTGCCAGACCGTAATGGACCGCCATTGCCGCTTGCAGGATGACTTGCGCGGAATAATTGCCCCCGCCTCCGAGGTTAAGCTCGTAGCTGATTTCTTTCGCGCCAATCGCACAGAGGACGTCATGCGGCAGCGCGGAATCGTTAATCTGGTACGTTATCGCCCCGTCGATCTCGTGAGGCTGCAAGCCGGCGTCCAGGCAAGCCTCTCGCACCGACCGCACGACGAGCGTCAGCACCGCCTCGTTCGAGTTCCTCGAGAACCCGGTCGGGGCATCTGGACTTCGGCTGTAGCCGATGCCGGCCACCGCCGCGGATCCGCGGAGGGCATCATCCACGATTCAGACCTTCACCCCTTCGTTACCGCGGCCTGACGCCGGTGGCCCAGCTGCCGCAAGACGTCACACAAGGGAGAATTGTACTGACTGGTCTGCGTGTCGGCAAGCCACCGGAAGCGCAGCATCGCTCGGCCATACGGCCGCTGGCGCATACCCAGCAGACCTGTCTCAACCTTGACTCGTCGTGGTCAGCTCGCTAGCCTGTATTGACCGCTCAAACTATAAGCCGCCGCTGCCTAGCCCATGGCTATCCGGGTGACCACGTCGCCGGTGGCTGATCTGCAAGCACCGGTTCGCGGCGATGTCGTTGAGCGGGCGGCAGCGGGTGGTTGCGCACGGCGGCAGAGGAGTAGTCATTGGACCTCGAGCTAACTGCGGAGGAGAAAGAACTCGTCGCTCTCTGCACGCTGATAGCGGAGAAGGAAATTCAGCCGGTCGCGCAGATGGCCTGGGATGAAGCGCGCTGCCCCACCGAGGTATTGCGTGCGCTCGGCAAAGCCGATCTGATGGGCCTGCTCATCCCTGAGGAATGGGGCGGATCCGGCATGAGCACGGTCGGATTCGTCGCCGCCATGGAGGTGATCGGCGCTGCGGATCAGTCGATCGCGTCAGCGTGGCAGGCACACTCGACCATAGGTAGCCTGCCCCTGCTCCTGTTCGGCACCGACGAGCAACGCGAGCGCTGGCTCCGGCCGCTGGCCGAAGGGCGTGTCCTTGGGTCTTTCGGTCTTACCGAGCCCGGCGCCGGATCGGACGCACGCGGCATTACCACGCGCGCTGTCCGGGTCGATGGCGGGTGGACCATCAACGGGACGAAGACCTTCATCTCGAACGCGGGCACCGACATGAGCTACGGTGTGGTGGTTCTGGCCCGGGTGGACGGAGACAACGGCGGCAAGCCGCAATACGGCAGCTTCATCGTCCCGCGCGACACACCCGGCTATACCTGGGGGCCGAAGCTGCGTGGCATCGGCTGGCGCGGCCTGGATACTCGCCAGCTTTTCTTCACCGATGTCCTCGTGCCAGACGACCAGTTGATCGGCAACGTCGGTGCTGGGCTCGGCCAGTTCCTGAGCACACTCGAAGTCGGGCGCATCTCCATCGCTGCGCTGTCCAACAGCCTGACCCGTGCGGTGCTGGACATGGCCCTCGCCTATGCCAGGACCAGGGTGCAATTCGGGCATACGATCTCGCACTACCAGGCCATACAGTTCAAGCTCGCGGACATTGCTACCGAAGCCTCACGATGGCTTACCTACCGCGCGGCACAGCTGCGCGACGCCGGTCAGCCGTTCAAGAAAGAGGCGGCAATGGCCAAGCTGAAGGCCAGCCGACTGGCTGTTCACGCTGCCTCTGAGGCTGTGCAGGTATTCGGTGGCGTGGGCTACATGATGGACATGCCCGTCGCCCGTTTCTACTGCGATGCCAAAGTCCTGGAGATAGGCGAAGGCACCAACGAGATTCAGCATCTGGTGATCGCGCGGGAAATCGGCTGCGGCTAGATACAGACGCGCGGAGCGCGACGACGACAAGTCCGGACTCCGGAGGGAAAAACATCGCTTGTCTGACAGAGAGAGACCGCATGACGGAGCGATGCCCGGAGCGACACGGCCGATCGCCCTCATCGACGAAAGCGTGGGCAATTCGTCCTATGTGCTTGATCTTCGGCGACGGCAGTGCCCTCGTCATCGACCCGGGGCGCAGAAGGGATAGCCATGCCGAGAGACGAGAGATACCGGCAACGGGCAATGCCACGCAGGTCGCAAGAGACGGAACCGGCGACACCGCAACTGCGCCGTGCCCGCTTCACAGGGATCGCTCCATGCCCAGCCAGGGCAGGATTTCGTGAGTTGCGCTTCGATGTAGACGGCGCCGCCTGGTCCTGGTGCTTCCCCCGGATTGCCGAGCCAGACGGCCAGGTCCGCCGGTCGCAGATCCGAGCACTGGTGCTGCGTCCGGCACCGCACGGCATGGACCTGGAGGCCATCCCGGCTCAGCAGGACGGTTCGTCGCAAGTCGTCAGGCTCAATCCTGCGACTGCCGCTCGCCTGGCGGAGGCCGGGGTACCGGTCTTCATCCACTGCTCCCTGGTAGTGGACGGACCTGAAGCCATCACGGAAATCGTCTGAGGTTCGCTCAGACAGCGATCCGTTCCCGCGAGGCTGGGTAGTTCCAGGGTTGGGCCCGGGGATGCCTGGAGAGCGGTCCCTTCAGCGAAGGTCGCGCTTGAGCACCTTGCCGGTCGGTGTGCGCGGGAGCGCGTCTACGAACTCGACCACCTTCGGGACTTTGAACCTCGCCAGGTGCCGACCACAGAACTGGATCAGCTCTTCAGCATCGGATGTGCTGCCCGGCTTCAGCGCCACAACTGCCTTGGGTACCTCGCCCCATCTCTCGTCCGGAATGCCGATCACGGCGGCCTCGAGCACGGCGGGGTGCGAGAAGAGCACGCGCTCCACCTCCGGCGAGGCGATGTTCTCACCACCGGATATGATCATATCCTTCTTTCGATCGTCGATGAACAGATAGCCATCTTCATCCGCATGTGCAATGTCGCCCGTGCGGAACCAGCCATCGACGAACGCCTCTCGGGTGGCCTGCTCATCACGCCAGTAACCGCCGAACACCTTAGGACCTCTAAGGAGCAGCTCGCCGGACTCGCGCGGGCTGGCCTCCGTGCCATCCGGCCGGAGGATCCTGACATCTAGATGAAGAACCGGCTTACCGACGGATCCGAGCTTGCGCGTCATCTGCTCCGGATCCAAGAACGTGTCACCCGATGCCGTTTCGGTCATTCCGAAAGAGTCCGCCAGCCAAGCGGTTGGGAATATCTTACGGAAGAGCTCGATCAGCGCGATCGGCATCTTCTCGCCACCATTGGTGATAAACCTCAGGGTAGACGTGTCGAAGGCACCAGGATCCTCCATCTGAAATATCGAGTTGAGCATCGCCGGAGGTAGCCAGACGTTCGTCACCGATTCGCGCGCAATCGTCGCCATGACTTCCGCTGCATCGAACCGCGGCAATATCACGAGGCTTCCACCCACGTAAAGAGTGCCGACGCCGGGAAGATCGAAAGCGCCGACGTGGTACATCGGCCCGGCGATCAAAGTACGATCTGATGCTGTCAGGCCAAGCTCGATGGTGTGATCGAAGATCTTCCACAGGATGTTCTCGTAAGTGAGGGGCACGCCCTTCGGGCGCGCCGTCGTACCTGATGTGTACATCAGCCTGCTCACATCTGAGCCCGCGACATCCGCAAAGGACGTCGATGTCCAGTCATGGCTAGTCAGCAAGTCAGCAAGCCGGACATCGGCGGTTCCGCTCTCCTGCCCCGCAGCCACAACAGTCCGGAGCTGAGGGCAACGCCGACGAATCTCTGGTATCCCTGCCAGGAAATCCTGGTCGAGGATGAGCAGGCGGCAGCCCGAGTGGCCGAGGATGTAGCAAAGCTCATCAATGCTCAAGCGGACGTTCAATGGCAGGAAAATTGCGCCCGCTCCATTGATTGCAAAGGAGCATGTAAGAAAGTCGAGGCTGTTCTTCATCAAAACCGAGACGACTTCGCCGTGCCCAATTCCAGTGGACTTTATCGCGTTACATAGAGCGTGAACACGTCGGCTCAGCTCGGCATGCGTGAGCCGTTGCGCGCCATAGACGGCTGCAGTCGCCGCCGGGAAGCGATCAGCATTACGCTCAAGTGCGCGCGCGAGGTTATAGGCGGTCACTTATACCTTCTCTCCGAGCCTCTCCGCCCTCGACGGTCCCCGCATAAACATCAGGTTTAGGTAGCAATATGCGACTCTGGACTTACGGTAGCAGATAGCCGCCGTCGACGGGAATAGTCGCGCCGGTTATGAATCGTGCAGCTTCTGAGGCCAGAAATAGATAAGGACCCGGCAAATCGCTAGCCTCTCCCCAGCGTCTCAGAGCCGTGTGCGCTGTAATACGGCGATCCAGCTTCTCACTCTGTCGAAACCCAGCCGCGAGCGGCGAGTCGAACCATCCGGGCGCCACCGCGTTCACGGTGATCTCTCTGGGGCCCAGCTCGAGCGCCAGGGCGCGAACGAGTGCGCCCAGTCCGGCCTTCGACGCGCTATATGCCGACAGACCAGGCATCGACCGCTGTCCCAACACCGAGCTGGTAAAGATTACGCGGCCGCCCGAGGTCATGATTCGTGATGCTGCCTTGGCGCCGAGAAACGCACCCGTGAGATTGGTGGCTATCGTCGCTCGCCATGTCTCGGCATCCAGAGTGGTCACTTCGCTGACGACGGGAGAGATGCCAGCATTGGCAATCCAGATATCGAGCCCGCCGCACTCCGCAGCCATGGCCGATGCGACATGGAGGTTAAATGCCTCGTCGTTCACGTCACCGGCGAAAATTAGATGCTCGCCCGGGAGCGAGGCGGCTACCTCCTTAAGCTGTTCCTCGCTGCGGGCAACAAGGCCAACCGTCGCTTCGGCACGAGCAAACGCGGTTACCAGCACGCGCCCGAGCCCTCGCCCCGCACCAGTCACCACGACGCGTTTTCCGGCAACGCCCATCGGAAGCGGTATGCTCTCAGGTATCACGATCTCGGAGCTTCGCCCTCTCCGAAATGGCTCAGCATTCACTTCCTTCTTCACTCCCAATCGGTCTTACGACGGCCATACATTAATGCTATCGATGTGCGGTTCTATACGGGTCGGCACTATATTAACAAGGGCTAGGAAGCTCTCA
>Ga0335074_10012121_pt1 | contig 12078 bp, 8 predicted proteins | sample Lox_Sample_23_FD_206715 | JGI IMG/M metagenome (GOLD analysis project Ga0335074, IMG submission 206715) | Soil microbial communities from Loxahatchee National Wildlife Refuge, Florida, United States - Lox_Sample_2.3 | ecosystem: Environmental > Terrestrial > Soil > Wetlands | place: USA: Florida...
AAAGGCGTCGATCGTGGTAAACATTCCCGAGTTCCGGCTGCGCGCCTATGACAAGGACTTCAAAATCGGGGTGACGATGAACGTCGTCGTGGGCAAAGCTTACGGCGGCCATAACACCCCGGTGTTCAACGACACCATGGAGTACGTCATCTTTCGCCCCTATTGGGAGGTGCCCCCTTCCATTATTGGAGGGGAGATGATCCCACACATGGTTCGCGACCCCGACTATCTGGCGAGCAAAGGATTCGAAGTTGTGGACGGCAAGCAGAACCTGGTCTCAGACGGAACGGTCACGCCCGAGGTGCTCGCCCAACTCCGGGCGGGTCAGCTTTTTGTCAGGCAGAAGCCAGGTCCAAAGAACGCGCTCGGACTCGTGAAGTTTATCTTTCCCAACAGTTACAACGTCTACATGCACGATACGCCAGCGACGGAATTCTTCGCGAAATCGCGACGTGATTTCAGCCACGGTTGTATCCGGCTGGAAAGGCCCGCCGATCTGGCGGCGTGGGTCTTGCGCAACAATCCGGGCTGGACCCCAGAACGGATTCGCGCAGCGATGAACGGCACGATGACCCAACAGGTGAATCTAGCGCATCCGATCCCGGTCTTGATCCTGTATGCCACGGTGATCGTGTTGGAAGACGGCGTCGTTCACTTCTACGACGACATCTACGGGCACGACGCGGCCCTGCAGAAGGCTCTCGCGAAAGGTTATCCGTATCTCTGATGAGGATTCACGCTCGGATATGAAAGTGCAGAGGAGGTTCAAGTACATGAACATTTTCGGATGCGCCACAGGGTTCCGAAGGCATGGATTGGGCAAGCAGAGTTTGGCTGGTCTCTTGTCATTGGTTCTATCGTTCGCGACCTGGCCGCTGAGCCTGTCGGCTCAAGACGCGCCGGCCCAGGACACACAAGCCCCGCCACAGGGCGGCCAGGCGGCGCCCTACACACAGCAGACTCCAGAGCAGTTGCAGCGCCTAGTGGCACCGATTGCGCTGTATCCAGATTCGCTGGTGGCGCAAATCCTGGCGGCTTCCACATTTCCCGAGCAAGTCGTCGAAGCCGACCGATGGGTGCAGGCGCATCCTGATTTGAAGGGCGACGCGTTGGGTCAAGCCGTCGACCAACAGCCTTGGGACCCGAGCGTCAAGGCGCTCGCTGCATTTCCGTCCGTCCTGGGAAACATGGACAAGAACTTATCTTGGACGTCGTCTCTGGGCGACGCTTATTACAACCAGCAGCAGGATGTCATGGATGCAGTGCAGGTGATGCGGCGGAAAGCGCAAGATGCTGGCAACCTTAAGACTACGCCGCAGCAAAAAGTTGTGGAGCAGGATTCGACGATTGATATTGAGCCGGTCGATCCCGAGGTGGTTTATGTGCCCGCGTACGATCCGTGGCTGGTTTACGGATATCCCGTCGTGGCCTGGCCGGGGTGGTACCCATATCCGGGAATCTGGTTTGAAGGTCCTTATCTCTCGTTCGGAATCGGCTTTGGCATCGGCTGGTTCGGCGGTTTTGGATGGGGATGGGGTCATTGGGGATTCGATTGGCATCACCACTACGCAATCTACAACCACGGCAGGTACTACTCGCGAAGCAGAACTTTTTATAACCGAGGCAGTTACTACCGGGCAGGCGGCGAGCGAGGCATAGAAAGGAATGTGCAGCGCGGGGTGAGCGGCAATCGCGGTGGCGGCGACCGTGCCGGCGGGTTTAACGACCGTGGCGGAGAAACCGCCAGGCCGTTCGAGGGCGACCGGAATGCGGCTCGAGGCTATGCCGAACCTCGCGGCCAGAGTGGCGTTCACTCGGGCGCCTTCAGCGGCTACGATCACGGGGGAGAGACCAGGAGCTATTCCTCCCGCGGAAGCGCCAGCATGGGTGGCGGAGGCTTTCACGGCGGTGGCGGGCACGGCGGCGGTGGCGGGCGGCGGTAATTCTAGGTTCGTTTTTCCCTGACGCTCCCCGTAGAGCGTGAAATCTAAAGATTAAAGATGGAGATCAGTCATATGCGGCGAACGAAGCTGAATTCCGACAAATTTCATTGCGCTGGTCTTATGAAACTGGCTCTGGTCGCTACGTTGTTGACGCTGTGCGTTCCCACCCGATCCATGGCGCAGCAACCGGGCCAGAAAACGTTCCGATCGGCGGAAGAGGCGGCCAACGCACTGGTCACGGCAGCGCAGGCTAACGACGAAAAAATGATGCTCCAAATCCTCGGATCAAACGGAGAGCAAATCGTCTCCTCGGGAGACGAAATCGAGGACGCGAACAGCCGCGCTAACTTCGTAAAGAGATATCAGGAAATGCATCGTCTGGTGAAAGAGCCGGACGGAACCACTACCTTATATATAGGCGCGGAGAACTGGCCTACCCCCATACCGCTGGTGTACCAGCGAAATTCGTGGTATTTCGACACCGAAGCGGGAAAGAAGGAAGTCCTATACCGGCGCATTGGCCGCAACGAACTCTCCGCCATCCGCGTTTGCCAGGAACTCGTGGCGGCGCAAAAGGAATACTCGGCCGAGCACAAGGAGTACGCCCGGAAAATCTTCAGTGATGAAGAGCAGCACAATGGCCTTTATTGGAAAGCTGCCGCAGGCGAGCCGCAGAGTCCCATCGGACCGCTTGTGGCGTCGGCCGTTGCTCAGGGCGATGCCCCAAGCCAACCAGGTGCTCCGACCCCTTACCGCGGTTACTATTTTCACGTCTTAACGCGTCAGGGAAAGAATGCTCCAGGGGGCGCGAAGAATTACGTCGTAAATGGCAAAATGACAGACGGTTTCGCCTTCGTGGCCTATCCGGCGGAGTACAGGTCGTCCGGCGTGATGACGTTTATCGTCACCGAGGACGGCGTGGTGTATCAGAAGGATCTCGGCCGGAAGACCGATATTCTCGCCAAAGGTATGAAGGAATACGACCCTAATCCCAGTTGGCAAAATGCTGAAGAGCAGCAGGAGGAGGCTGTCGAGCAGAAAGCCAAGTAACCGGCACTCTGGCGCTGCCATCGATCCGGCGCACTCCTGCCCGCTTCGGATGGCGCTAATCTGGCCTCACTACCACCGGCGTACGGGCCCCACGTCCACATGTACGAAGTCGGAGCTGCGATAGTAGCCAACTCCGCCGCGATGCAAGCGCAGCGCGGCATCTCGAACCGCTGAAGTAGGAATCCCGGGTAGGCGAATGTCAATGGCTTCTGCCTGCATGTGAAGACTGTGCCGAGCCACGCCCGTATGCGGACTGCGGGTGCGCAAGAATTCATTGCTCCAGGGCGTGCGGTATCCGCAGATCACGTCGATTTCCCCGCCTGCGTCGTTGAGAGATGCGGTCAGGTCGTGGAGCAGATCGAACAAGTGCGGATCGAAATGATGCACCTCGCCTGTACGATGGTCGCGCAGATAATGGTCGAGCTCATCCAACGCTCCCGGTATGTACGTATCACCACGCCGGTAAACGATGTCGAGTCGTTCCCCGGTGTGCGTGTGATAGAAGCGAAGCCGGTATTCACGAGCAGACCGGGCCACTTCCGACGTTTGCCCTAGCGGCGCGGCCAGCAGAAGCACGGTCAGCCACAAACAAAATCGGCAGAGTGCCGATGTCATTTCTGAAGATTGCAGGGACTTCAAACGCAGTCGAGTTCGAAACGACAAAAGATACATCCCTCCATTTTCGGAGATCTCTTAAAGGTGAAACTTCAATTATAGTCAGCGGCGCGCCTACGGCACCCGGAATGTTCACTAGATTCTCACGGCGATACGGTGCTGGCTGTTCTGCACTCGTTGAGTAAACGTGCATGATGATGTCGTAAACGAGAACCAGCCTGGCGCGATTTATCCGCGACAATTGGATGTAACCCACGAGCAACAGCACGCATCTTTAATTTATCGAGAGGCTTCTTCCAAGCCGGGGCCTTTACGTGCCGTGTCGAAGGATCATTGTGATTTAATGCTTAGCATGGAACAGGCTGAAATTCGGACGCGTCCCGTGGTGGGAGCGATCGTCGTGGTGAGCGGCCTCGCTATCTCATTCCTGCTCTGGCTGCTCTACGTGCATCATGCGTCCGCTGATTTCGCCGGACGGTGGATGTTTTTGCCGGCCCTCAACGCGCTTCTGAACGGATTGTGCGCAATTGCGCTCTGCGCGGGGTTGTATTTCATCAAACATCACAACCGGGAAGCCCATCGCACGAGTATGCTGCTGGCCTTCGCTTTCTCTTCCGCCTTTCTCATCAGCTACATCGTCAACCATGCACTCCACGGCGACACAATTTTTCCCGGCCACGGTCCGGTGCGGGCACTGTATCTCTCCATTTTAGCCAGCCACATAATTCTTTCTATTGTCGCGCTGCCGATGGTTCTCACTACGTTCTTTTTCTCGCTGACCGGCCGGTTCGCGATGCACCGCCGAATTGCACGCTGGACGTATCCCATATGGCTCTACGTGTCGATTACCGGAGTGGTGGTGTTCGTGTTCCTGAGGGCGTATGCGTACTAGACCGGCAGGCTGACCCGGCGTTCCGGCAGCAACTCACGGCGCCGGTCGGAACGGAACCTCTGCTTTTACCGTGGTCCCACGGCCTGGCTCGCTTTTGAACTCAAACGTTCCGCGCAGTTGCAGCACGCGTTCTCGCATATTGATCACTCCCAGCCCTCCCGATCTTCTTAGTACGTCAGGAGTACAGCCAATGCCATCATCGGACACAGAAAGGCAAACGGTACCGTTGGATCGCGTCAGCCGGACGTCAACCTTCTTCGCCTCCGAATACTTGGCCGCATTACCCAGCGCTTCTTGCGCGATCCGATAGAGACACAACGCCGCTCCCGGCGACAGCTCCTGCACACTCTCGTCCGCCGCGCACGAAACCGGCAGGCCGCGCACCTTGCTGAACTCCTCGCAATACGCCGACAGGGCTGCCGGCAAGCCTGACTCTTGCAGCAGCGCGGGGTGAAGCTCATGCGATAAATGACGGATGTCCGTTCCGATCTGGATGAGCTGTTGCTGCACACCATTGACGGTTGCCGTAGCTTCCGAATCCGGTGGTACTTGATATCTCACCTTGGCGAGCCTCAGACTGACGGAAGTGATCTGTTGCAGAACGCCGTCGTGCAGTTCTCCGGAGATCCGCATGCGCTCCGCTTCCTGCGCTTTGATCATCTGCTCGTTCAGCGCGCGGATCTCCGCCTGATGCCGCTCCAACAATGCCTGTTGCTGCTCCAGGGCGTTGTGGCGGCGTTTCAAAGCGTTGACGCGGAGGTGATAAACGGTCCAGAACATCGCCAGCAACTCGAGCCCACACAGCGCGCGGAACCAGTTCGTTTGATAGTAGGCGGGCGCAATGCTGAATTCCAGAGTCGCACCTTGCTCGTTCCACACGCCACTGTTGTTCGAGGCGATCACGCGGAAGCGGTAGTTGGTAGGTGAAAGATTCGTATAGTACGCTTGGCGGCGATTGCCCGCATCTTGCCAGTCGCCATCGTAGCCTTCCAGCTTATATTTGAAACGGACCTTCTCCGGCGCGACCAGGCTCAGAGCGGTGTAGTCGATCTCCAGATCGCGAGTCAGCCGCGGAAGGCGCAGGTTCGAGGGGGCCTCGCTCAACATGTTTTGCCAGCGAATCTTGTGATCGGCGGTGATTTGTTCGATACGGATCGGCGGCGGAAGTTTGTTGAACGGAAGATGGCGGGGATCGATGACCTGGATGCCCTCTCCCGTTACAAACCACAGTTTGCCATCGGTCGATTTTGCGGCCCGTGGCCCATAGTAGCTAGCCGCTGTCGAGCGGAGCCGGACGCCGTCAGCCGCGTCCCAAACGGTCGCTTCAATCGTACGCTTCGGGTCTGCGATCCACGCTTCTAATTCGGTCGGGGCGATGCGTACAATGCCGCACGCCGTGTACAACCAGAACGTGTGATCGTCGTCCTCCATCGTCCAGTGAACGGTGTTGCAAGGCAATCCGTTTCTGCTCGTGAGCGTCGCAATGCGACCATCTTTAATCCGGTTCAGCCCATCCTGAGTGGCGACCCAGAGCGCGCCCGTGTGATCGAGTTGCAGGTCGGAGACAGCGTTCGGGGTCAGACCATCAGCTGCCGTATAGGACGCACGGACCTGGCCATCCTTGAAATAAGACACGCCCCCGCCACGCCAGAATCCGAGCCACAATCCCCCATGCTCACGATCGGAGAGTAGAACTGAGGCGCTCTCCAGACGGCCCATCCTAGACCAAGGGACCTGTTCGACCACACGTCCCTCACGCAGGTGCAAAAGGCTCGCATTCTCCGAAAGCCACAGGTTGCCCTGGTTGTCCCCGGCGATGGAATGCACTTGTCCGCCAGGCGCAGCTTTGACGGGAACAAACCTGCCGCCCTCAACGTAGACAAGTCCATGACCGGTGAACGCCAAGATGCGCCCGCGATCATCCTGAAAGAGCGATTGCGGCGCATCATCCGGCTGTCCGCTTCCATTCCGGATAGTCGAAATCTCTCCGTTATTCCACTGGTTCAAACCGTTGCGACTGCTAACCCATACGCTGCCATCCCGCGCGGCTAGGATGGACCAGGCGGCGTCATTCAACAAACCTTGTTTAATTGAAATCGTGGAGACGGCCAAGTCCCGAAACCGGTCAAGACCTCCATTGGTCGAGACCCAGACACTGCCCTCGCGGTCCTCGAAAAGGCTGAAGATAACATCGCCGGAGAGGCCGTCAGATTTCGAAAATAAATCGGTTCTCCCGTGATGCACATGGATGAGCCCCTGGTCGATGGTTCCGATCCAGAGACCGCCATCGTGGTCGCGGAGAAGCCGATTCGTACCTACGGACTTTCCGCCGGGAATCGCGTACGCCTCGGACTTCCCGTGGGCGAACTGCCTCGTTCCGTCACGTGTGGCGATGAGCAGTCCTCCCTCCTGGTCACCGCGATTCAGATCCTTGAGCTCCGTTGTGGGCATCGCATACTGCGTTGGAAGGCCGGGCCTCCAGCGCCAAAGCCCAGATTGCGCAGCCGCCCAAAGAGCCCCGGTACTGTCCTCATACAAAGACGCCACCATTCGGCCCAGAGCGCCGTCCTGGCCCTGGCACTGTACATCGCTGTTCTTTATTGTGCACAGCCGGCCAAACGGGCTCCCCAACGTGCCGACCCAAACGGTGCCCTCATGAGTTTGAAGCAGCGCTGCCACGAATTGCTTATCAAGCTCTGGGTATCGAGTCAGCTTGCCGCCACTCCAACTGACTAGGCCAGCATATGTGCCGATCCAAAGAGTCCCGTCGCTTGTGACGAGCAGCTTGGTGATTCCGTTGCCGGGGAGATTTTGGCCCGCGGGCGGTTGCCAGGGGATATAGCGGTTGCCGTCGAAGCGAAGCAAGCCGAATTCCGTGCCGAGCCAAAGATAGCCATCCCCAGTTTGGGCGATCGAGTAAATGTTACCCCTGAAGAACCCTTCGCGGATTGTCCACGCGGTGTGCGCGTACTGGCTGGCGTCGAGAGATGGGTCGAGCGCGAACGCGCAGACGCAGCACGCCGCCAGCATCATGGCAAGTCGGAGTATGGCTCTCCTGGGTATCTTTCCCATAAGAGGGAATCATCTTAATGCGTGATTGGCTGGTTTACATCTACCCTACGACACAGGGCGGAAAGGAACCTCGACTTTCACCGTTGTGCCCCGCCCGGGCTCGCTATCGAACTCAAATCTCCCCTTCAGTTGGAGCACGCGCTCGCGCATATTGATCACCCCCAGCCCTCCTGATCTTCCGAGCTGGCTGGGGTCGCAACCCACTCCATCATCGGACACAGAAAGGCACACAGTACCATTGGATCGTGTCAGGCGGACCTCAACCCTCCCGGCCTTCGAATATTTGGCAGCATTTCCCAGCGCTTCCTGCGCGATCCGGTAGAGACACAGCGCCGCTCCCGGCGACAATTCAAGCACACTCTCGTCCGCCTCGCACGAAACCGGCACGCCGCGTACGTTGCTGAACTCCTCGCAATATACCGACAGAGCCGTCGGCAAACCTGATTCTTGCAGCACCGCGGGGTGAAGCTCATGCGACAGATGACGGATGTCCGTTCCGATCCTGATCAGTTCTTGCTGTAAACCGCTGACGGTTGCCTTCACTTCTGAGGCTAGTATCTGGTTTCTCACCTTGCCCAACCTGAGAGTGAGGGAAGTGATCTGCTGCAGGACACCGTCGTGCAGCTCTCCCGCGATGCGCATGCGCTCCGCCTCCTGCGCCTTGATCATCTCTTCCTTAAATCTGCGGATCTCGGCTTGGTGTCTACACTCCTCCATGCCGGGATCGAGGGCGCGGATCAGTGGTTTCAGGTCAAGGCGACGGACCCACTGTTGGATTCGAGCAATTGGGCCCGAAATCCCGTCTTCCTTACATACTGTTTGCGCAATCATCGGACTCAATTCAGCCATGCTCGCCATATGTCCTTGTCCTCGGTTGTGACTTCGCTCCGTGGACTGAGCCTAAGACAATTCAAGCGTCGAGTCGTGACGGTTCCGTAGTGTTTTGATGGAGAAAGTATCGGACCTCGTGCTGGGGATCCATCCTGGGGCAATTCAACGACAAACACGGTGGATTTCACGAAAACCCTACGGAAACTCCACTCCTTCAGATCCCGGTTCGTCCTAAGCTCAGCTTGCTTATGAAACGCACATTTGTTATCCGGTTGAGTCCAGAGGCGAACTTGCGAGAGGGCAGTTTCCAGGGCCGCGTGGAACACATCGACACGGGTCGCGAATTGAAGTTCCGCTCCCTTGAAGAATTCCTCTCCTTCCTGCGGGAGTGTGTCGCCAATGGGTCCGAGGGCGGATGACCTAGCACCAATACCGGTGCGATGGCATGAAGAATGGCAAGAAGAGGCTACCCTACGTGTGGCCCTCGTCGTGCTGTCGTTTAAACAAGCAGCCTTGGACTGCGCTAGGAAGCAACCGTCAGCCCAGGCTCTGTCACCGGAACTCGCAACTGTGCCCGTATTTACTGAGTTTTCAGTATCATACGAGGAACGAAGGGGTGGTGACCGTAACCGTTCAACGAAACCATGAAGGAGTTCGATCCGTTCCGGCTGGACACCGTGAACCAGTGCCTTTGGCGGCGCAGGGACACGGGACATCAGGAACGCATTTCCTTGACTCCCAAAGCCTTTGGCGTGCTCCGTTATTTGGTTGAGCACTCCGGACGGCTCGTAACTCACGACGAAATCCTCAACGCCTTGTGGCCGGACACCTTTGTCCAGCCGGAGGTGCTCAAGAGCTACATCGTCGACGCCCGCTGCGCGCTTGACGACGATGCGAAGAGTCCAAGGTTCATTCAAACCCTGCCCAAACGGGGTTACCAGTTCATTGCCCCGGTGCGGAACGCCGCCTCGCCCGGCCAAGTAATGGAGCGGCCAGCCCGGAAACTAGTTGGCCGGAATCGGGAACTCGGTGACCTGCTTAACTGCTTGCGCTCGGCCCTAGCCAGTCAAGGGCAAGTCGTTTTCATTACCGGCGAAGCGGGAATTGGAAAAACTGCCCTCGTCGATGAATTTCAGCGGAGGGCTGCCGGAGACTTTCCCATCCTCCGCATGGCCCGCGGTCAATGCGTCGAGGGATACGGCGGAAAAGAAGCGTACTACCCAGTCCTCGAAGCGGTAGGGCAACTGTGTCGGGGTTCCGAAGGATCTGCGGTGGTGCAAACACTTCTCAGGCAGGCACCCACCTGGCTGGTGCAGTTCCCCACATTTATCGACGGCCAACACCGCGACCAGCTGCAGCGGGAAATCCTCGGCGCCACCCGGGAGCGCATGCTACGTGAGATCGGCGAAGCGCTGGAGACCCTTGCCGCAGCGGAGCCGTTGCTACTCGTGCTCGAGGATCTCCACTGGGCGGATCCCTCCACTGTAGATCTCATCTCGTCGTTGGCGCGTCGCAGAGCATCCACTAAGTTGCTGCTTATCGGCACATATCGCCCGGTAGATTTGACGCTGACCCAACACCCGCTGAAGTCCGTCAAGCAGGATCTTCTGGTTCATCAGTTGTGTCGAGAGATTCCTCTGGAACCATTAAAGGAAGCAGAGGTGGCCGACTACCTGGCTGCCGAGTCGCGCGGTTTCGAGGTGCCGGAGGGCTTGGCTGGGCTCATTTATCGGCATACAGAGGGAAATCCACTCTTCATGGTGGCCGCTTTAGCGCACATGTGCGAGCGTGGTCTGCTTGCGCTCGAGAGCGGAACCTGGCAGATGAAGGTGCCCCTCGAAAAAATCGAACTGGAAGCGCCGGAAACCCTGCGACGCATGATCGAACTTCAGATTGAACGGCTGAGCGGGGAGGAATTGCGAGTGCTTGAGGCCGCCTGCGTGCTCAGAAAATTTCCCTTGTCCGTCACAATCGGCGCTGAGGTGTCCAACTTGGCCCCGGACGCCTGCGAGGAGTTGCTCGAAGGGCTGGCGCGGCGGCATCAAATCATTCGGCCAGCCGGTTTGAGGGATTACAAAAGCGGCGCTTCGTCTGCCTACGAATTTGTGCATGTGCTGTACCGGGAAGTCATGTACAGCCGAATTGGTCCGGCACGCAGGAGAAAGCTGCATCAGTGTGTGGCCGAAAATGCCGAGGCACTGCACGTCTCTAGCGAGGCCGATCTCGCTCCCGAGTTGGCATATCAGTTCGAACAAAGCGGGGACTGGTCACGGGCTGTCAAGTACCTCATGCTGGCGGCGGATACGGCGGGCCGGCGGTTTGAACCGCAGCGGGCGGCGGAGACTCTGGAACGCGCTCTCGAACATATTGAGAAACTGTCCGAAATGGAACGGGTAAGGCTCGAAATTGAAGTACTCGAGAAGCTCTCCAAGATTTACGTCGCGTCGGGCGATACTCGGGTGGAGCAAACGTTCGAAGCTCTGGTCACCCGGGCCTCGCAGCGCGGCCTGGTGGATGTGGAGGCGCAAGCGCTGGTGGCCTGGGCATTTTTCCTTTCTTGGATGAGTTCGGAGCGCGCTCAGGAGTTGCTCGAACGGGCTCTTGCGCTCAGTGAGTGCCAGCAAGACCCTTTGTTGCGAACGACCACACGAGCCCGATGTTTTGCGCTCCGGATCTGGTCCACTGGTTGGCATTCCCAGCACGTGGACGAGTTTCATCAGCCGCTCGATGAGATTCTCAATGCTGCTCCTGACCGCAACCTTCCCCATTATCTGGTCGACCGTGGTTTCATCCAGTGGATCTCCTCGGAATATCAGGAAGCGCGCAGAAGCTTCTTGGAAAGTCGCGCGATCGTATTCCGGACAATCGCCGAGAACCCCTATTTGGATACCGCGTATTTGTTGGGCCAGTGCCTGCTTTGCCTGAACCTGCCCTTCATGGGGGAATGGGGGGAGGCGCTGCGGGAGATCGATGAGACCATTGTCATGGTGGACAGGAATTCCCAGTCCATCTGGGGGCAGGCGCTGCGGCTCTATAGAGCCTGGGTCCACTTGCATGCGCAGGATTTCGTCGGAACTCTGGAAATCTGTGATTCCGCCCTTCCACTGGTTCTGGATCCGGAACCCCATCCCCATCCTGATCACCCTGCTCCCTATCCGTTCGAATTCTGGATGTGTCTGGTCCTTCGCGGCGCGGCAGAGACAGCGCTTGGAAATTACGAAAGTGCCCGCAGGCATCTCGTGGTTGCAAATGCGGATATGCACCAACAAGTCATCATGCTGGGCTGGTATTGGCACATGCCGCTCGAATTGGCTTTCGCCGAATTGTGGCTGGCCAAGGAAGAACCGGAGCAAGCGAAAGCACATGCAGAAAAACTACTCGACCTCGCTACGGCCAATCGAGAGCACACCTGGCAGGCGTTGGCATGGGAAGTCAATTCAAGAGTGGCGATGGCCCTGGGCGATCCTCACGGATCCCAGGAATTCATAGGTCGAGCACTATCTGCCATGGAAGGCTTCGAGGTTCCCTTGGCCGCCTGGAGGGTTCATGCGACCGCTTCCGAAATTTATCAAAACTACGGTACTCGAAAATCAGCCGAGACCCAACGAAGACTCAGCCGTGAGACGATCGTGAAGCTGGCGAACTCCCTTCCGTCGGAGCACTCTCTGCGACAGG
>Ga0335074_10012122_pt1 | contig 12078 bp, 10 predicted proteins | sample Lox_Sample_23_FD_206715 | JGI IMG/M metagenome (GOLD analysis project Ga0335074, IMG submission 206715) | Soil microbial communities from Loxahatchee National Wildlife Refuge, Florida, United States - Lox_Sample_2.3 | ecosystem: Environmental > Terrestrial > Soil > Wetlands | place: USA...
CGCCCAACAGAACATCACAGCCAACAGCCTCTCTTCCCGCATCAGACTCCTGAAAACAACCCCTTCAGGACCCCTCATCCCTCTCTCCTCCGTAGGCCTCGAGACGTACGCTTCTCCCCCCCTGTTGTCTCTCCCCCCCCGGTAAAGACAAGACCTCACAACCCCTCCCAGCCTAGATTTCACCCTCTGCAACCCCCCCTTCTACCCTACTACCTCCGCCCTCCTGACCTCCGCACAGCAAAAATCCCGCCCCCCAAACAGCGCCTGCACCGGCTCCGCCACCGAGATGGTGACTCCGGGCGGCGAAGTCGCCTTCGCGGGCCGCATCATTGCGGAGTCGGTCCAGCTGCGCGAGAGGGTGCAATGGTACACAACGATGCTGGGCAAGCTCTCCTCCGTGCCCGTTGTAGTAGGCGAACTACGGAAACACGGCGTGGGCAACTGGGCGGTCGCGGAGTTCGTGCAGGGCAGCAGGACCAGAAGGTGGGGCGTCGGGTGGAGCTTCCTGGATCGCAGGCCTGGAGTTGGGGCGGCGAGGGCGGTGGGTGCGGGGTCGGGGGTTGAGAAGAAGTTGTTGCCGTTTCCGGCGGAATACGTGGTGGAAGTGGGGGACGATGTGGATGGTGTGGGGAAGAGGGTGGATTCTATATTGTCAGAGCTGCCGTTGCGGTGGATGTGGAGGCCCGCGATCAGGACGGGCGTGGGGTTTGCGGGGGGGAATGTGTGGTCGAGGGCGGCGAGGCGGAGGCAAAATCGTGTCCCGCGGAAGCAGGAGCCGGATGAGGAAGATGAGGAAGATGAAGATGAAGAGGAGGAAGAGATTGTCTTTGGATTTAAAGTCACCGTAAGCAAGGGCGATGGGAGTGGTTCACAGATGGAAGAGCGAGAAGGAAAAGGCGTGCAAGTTGTGATTAGATGGCTAAAGGGCTTTGATAGTACGCTGTTTGAGAGCTTTTGTGGGATGATGAAGAGGAAATTGGAGGAATGAACTACAGCGTGGCTTATGTGTGTGAGCGGCAACGGCGACTCTATATAGCCAAGTTTCATAGGATTTGGCAGGCCTGGCACAAATAATATATATGTAAAACCCAAAATTGCGGTCTGAAGCCTTCAATGACTCTAATGCATATTCATATTTGCAATTAGGCACATATATACCTCTATACCACCAGTCCCCCGGACACCGTCCATGCTAACATCGACAGCCACTTTTAAGTGGGCCGACATTGTCACTACCACTTCGCTTCTTTCGAAGCCAAAAACTCCTTCAAGATCCCCACCTGTATCTCCAAACTATTTAACCACGTCTCCATCTCCCGCCTGACTTGCTCCTGATCATCACCTAGCTTCGCATAGAAGTCTTTTCGATAAGGCGTCGCGGACATGGCGGCGCTGAAAATCGGCTTGATCACGAAGCTATGGTGCGGTTTTAGGGTATTGGAGTAGGCGGTGCGGAAAGACGTGCTGAGCTCGTCTGATGGGGCAGCGAGGTTTTGGGAAATGGCTTGCGAGGTAAAGTCTAGCCCACTGGTGAGGAAGAGATGTTAGTCTGAATCTGCTTAGGTGGTGTTTGTAACGGGAGCACAGAGGAAGGGAGAAGAAGCGTACCGGACGAGCCAGAGGAGACCTTCTGTGGCGGTGTGCTTTTTAGTTTTGAGTTCATTTCGGACTAGGGATTGCAGGTCTTCGGATTCTAGAGGGGCTGCGAGTTGCCTGTCTCTGATTTTCTGTAGGATATTTAAGCTCGAGTCTTAGAGGGGCTTTGACTGGGAATACACAGATTCCGGGAATAACGAACCTTTACATTGCCTAGCATGTCGTTTTTGACAGGAGTGAACGCCACGCTTCCTAGGACATCTGGAATCCCGTCAGCTGTCTGATTTCGAGTTTCTGTCCCATAGCCATTCGACTCAAGCTACTTTACACCTCTTCACATAGCCATCCCTCGCACTGCTCTCTTACAGCTTTCGCTTTATCTGACATGCATAAAGGAATCAAGTACACATACCAAAAAGCGTAGTTAAGCTCTCGGCCGCCTCCAAAAACTCCATCGTAGCGATAGCATTATCTCCCTCCTTGTTGATCGGTACGTCGGAAAAGGATCGTTTGAGTGTATCTAAGAACGTCTTCCCCGGAGGATATGCAGGAGTGGCCATGATTACAAGTCTGATGGTCAATTGAGGTTCGTGAGAGTGTGTTTGTGAGCTCGTGTGCCCCAGGCGGTGGGTCGCATTTTATGCCTGAGGCTTGAACTAATTGATCTCAATGTTTATGCCTTAGGCTCCAAGGCATGTGTGACACCCTCACGACTCGACCACAATACATTGCATTCTAGCACCACATAAATCGAAAGAACTGCAGTCTATTATGATCTGTTCTATGTTCTAATCTAGGAGACGTTACGCGTTGACGGCCGTTAATGCGACCATTAAGACCATGCATAGAAAACGCCATATCAAAAAGCAAAAACCCCTTTTTTGTCGAATTGTCTGGGACGTGATCTAGTCATCTTCATCAGAGAAGACCTCCTCACCTCTCTTTCGTCTGTTCAATACGTCAGTAATAGTCCGTTGAACCGATAAAAAGTATCACGTACCGGGCCATGCGCTCCTTCTTCTTCTTTCGGAGCTCAGCGGATGACAGCTTTGCCTTCTTCTTGGTGTTCTCGATCTTGTTTCCCCTGGGATAATCGTCAGCAAGGTAAATAACGAAATTGATTTAATCATTTACATTGCATCGAACTGCTCCTCTTCATCACCATTCTCCCCCTTAAGTCTCGGCCCTGATCCTTGTCCTAATAAACAGTTAGTGGGGTTCATATAAGCAAAGTTGAGAGAGGTTACGTGCCCTGTACCCAGTTGTGGCCTAAAACATCAAATCAGCAGTTGCTCATATATAAAATGCCATATACGGCTAGCATATCAAGGGAAAGGAATGTAACGCACCACTTGGAGTCATCTTGCCGTCTATGACCGACCAGACTTCCTCGGTAAGATCCTTCGTGAACTCAGCCGAGTGAGTAATGATGATGATACCGCCTTCGAAAGCTTTGAGAGCTTTTGACAGAGCACCAAGCGAATCACGATCAAGGTAGTTAGTAGGCTCGTCGAGCACAATCAAGTGAGGGCGTTGCCATGAGCAAGCAGCCAAGACAACCTTGACTCGCTGTCCACCAGATAGACCCAGCATACGAGAATGGGAGACAAGTTCGGCATCCAGACCGAAGTTGGCGCAGTGGGCTTCAATCTCCCTACGAACCAGAGGACGGAATTGACCGCTGGCAAGAGCTTCCTTCTGATCAACTTCAGCAACCATCTTTTGATGGGAGGCCAAAAGTTCATTACGAGGGATCCATGCGTTGTCGGCAGTCATCATAGGAGTCCATCGCTCGTTCTTCTGACCAACGTTCTCTCCAAGAGCAAATGAGCACTCATACTCGTATGAGTTCTTGAACTTTCTCCGAGAATGGATACCAATGACACGACGTTGCGAACCATCAACCTTGTAGATCTTGTCCATAGCCTTCTCGTCTTCGTCGGTAACGATCTTGTTGGCACGATCCATGGTTTCACGATCTTCGCCGGTCTGGAAACGCCACTGGATGTATTCTGAGGGAGTCTTCTCCAGGTGATGATCAATGTGAGCAAAAGCATGTTGCTTGATATATGCGATACGGATGTTCTCATGAGTGTAGACATCACCAGCGGTTGGAATGAGTTCACCGGTAAGTACGTTGATAAGAGTAGACTTGCCAGCACCATTAGGTCCAATGACAGCGATACGAGAGCCAAGCGAGCACTGGAAGGTGATATCGGAAATTTGAGGCTTAGGAGTGCCGGGGTATTGGAAGCTCATCTTGCTAACACGAACGATGGCCTTGGCCTTTGTCTTGACACCCTCGAGGAAGCCTGGCTCCGGAAACTTGAATTCCATATCCGAGGCACCAAGCTCGTAGTATGATCGAGCAGATGGAACCCGCTTGACAAACTCCTTCAAGTTACCACGATACCGCTTGAGCTTGAATTTCTCATAGTGGATAATATGCTGGCAGACATTGTCGAGGAAGCCACTATCGTGGGAAACTATAATAGACGTGCAAGGGGAGTTCTTGAGGTATTCTTCGAGCCACTTGACATTCTTGACATCCAAGTGGTTTGTAGGTTCATCGAGGAGGAGAATATCAGGAGCCTCGAAAACGGCACGAGCCAGAGCTAACTTCATCTTCCAGCCACCAGAAAGAGCAGTGATCAAGTTGTTGGTCATTTCAGGAGTAAAGCCGAACTCGCCCAGCTGCTTCTCGACCTCAGCCTGAGAAGTCTCGACACCAACCTCCTTCAGCTTCTTCATGGTCCAGGCAATCGTGGTCTGCTCGGTATCAGCAGAATCAAGGTCGTGCTCGACGAACACAGTCTTGACCTCGCTCTTCTTTGGGAAACCCTCGACTTGCTCGTTGTTGATGGCACGCATGAGCGTTGACTTTCCGGAACCATTAGGACCGCAAAGACCATAACGCTGGCCACGCTTCAGGCGGAGATGGGTTTGGTTAAGCAGAATCTTGGCACCATAGGCCAAGTTGAATGTGCAGTTGCAAAGATCCTCGCCTTCCTCGTCATCGGCCTCCTCGGCATCCTCAGCCTCAGCACCCGGAGACGCACGTTTTCGGAGATCATCAATGATGAATTCAGCATTCTCCTCTCCAACAATTGCGGTGACATATGGCTTTAGGTTGGTAACCCAGCTAGTAGAATCGGCATATTTCTCGTCGATCAATTGACCGGCAATGGATGCGATATATTTAAGAACAGGCTCAAATTTGGTGATGACATCCTTATACTTGGTATCCTTTGATAGAACCTGCTTAAGGATAGCAAGAACAGTGGAGACTTCACCCGCATTAGAAGGCTCAGGGATTTTTCCATCCTTCACCGCACCAACACGGACAAGAGTATCCAGAGCTTGCTTAGTCTTCTCACGAGCCTCAGGATCAGCCAGATTTTCGTAGTTTTTCTGGAGACCTGGCATCAATTTCGGCAGGAAAGCAGCGACAATATTTGGATCTTCGACGAGTTTGCACATGTTGTCAACAATGACAGCTGACTTTCGCTTGATGGGAGTATCACGCTCATTCAAGCCACGATCAAGCAGTGGAACCATAATAGCCAGAGTAGGTTCGTGAACATCTGTTACGAAAGTGGTCGCGCCGAGCAAATGAATAGTCTCAGGAACGTTCTCTGGCTTGGAAATACACTTGATAAGCTCCGGAATGAATCGCTCGATATCCTTGTTGACAATCAAGCCGCAAACCTTTTCCATTGTGCCGTAGGCCATTTTCTTGACCTCTGGCTTTGTGTCCCACATAGATTCAGAGACGACAGGAATCAGGTCGGGTACGCGAAGAGCCAGCTGCAGAGGTGCGGACTCTACGAGCGTCTCGACGCAAGATAGGCCGGTCATCTTTTCCTGCCATTTCTGGGCTGTAAGGACTGAGTGGATAATCGGAGGAAGAACGGCCTTGACCGCGTTGGCGCCAACAGCTCTCACAATCGCAAGGGCGGTTTCCTGAGCAGCATTTTTGACGGCAGTAATTTTGTCTCCAACTGCAGATAAGACCGTAGGGAGAAGGACAACCAGGTATGGCTCAACAGCCGCGGAAACCTCGGAGTGTTCGGCGATGGCCTTGATAGCGTTAAGGGCGCGCTCTCGTACAGCGGCATCCTTTTTGTTTCCGAGTTGTTTGCTTAGGAGATCGACAGCCCTAGTATTAATTGTCAGTAAATGTTGGTGGGGCAATAAAAAGTGCGAATTTTGCGACCGTGAGAACTGAGCAGGGCAATACCAGTGATCCACCATTTTGACCTGCTATGATAAAAAAACTGAACATAAAGTTTGCAACTCACTTTGTGGGAGTATTAGCCTCCTCAATAGGCCCGTTAATGAAGGACGCAATATTTCTTGCTGCAGCGTTCGTATCATCTTGAGATTTCGACACGCTGAGCTTCGCCATCAATTCATCAAGAATCTTGATGGACTTCGCGTTTTCTGAGGCAATCTTGCCGCTGGCCTTCTTTGTGGCATCCATGGCTTCAACGGATGGCATGTTGTAAGAGAAACGAAGGAAGATCGATAAGAAGTTGGTGGGTATCTTTTTGTACGCTTATTCAGTCTCTATCGGCAAAGGCGATTTGCCTATCGTTGAGCCCACAGATTTTGCGAAATCGTAACGCAGATCTGCTCTATCGTGGCTCTTTCTATTGCAGAACTCTATGTGAAATAGAGAAAAGAGACGAAAGGAAGAAAGAGTGAAGGTCTAGATTACGAAGTTGTAAGAAAAGAAAGGAGAGGGCAACAAATTCACTTTTATCTATGAGAGTACCCGCCGCAAAAAAAAAATTGCAAGGATCGACTCTAGCGTCAAACAAGCGAAAATGCGCTGAGGCTATGTACACCGACAGTTATACTGCTGTACAAGGCTTTTCCCTATCTCCACATTTGCTCCGGCATTTGTTCTACAAAGCTCTATTTCCAGTCACTGCTTATGAATAATCATACTCGCAGAGCAACTGGTGGCGACCTGTTGTATTATATTGCTCCAGTCTTTGTGTTGTAGAGCAAGGCATTTACTGTATACCCACTACGAAAGGACCCTAAAGTGCTAGCCCTAATCAGACGATATACGCTGAGTGACGATACGCTTCGCCACCGTATCAGAACAGCTCCTTGTGACGGGAATACGGGAACTGCATCAAATCTAGAAAGACTGTCCGGGATTGTGAACCAATCACTACCGTTGTTATGTCAGCTCTGTAGGCTTGGATAATGCGGTCCCAACGAATTCTTGTCGACGGGTAAAATGCTTTGTCGATATTAGATCCTTCTATTGCCACAATTGAATTTCCCGATGTCTGCTTGGCAATAGGGCTACGCCGCACCATAGACACGCTCTCATGGCTATCCAAACCACTGGTTGGCAACTATATTGGTTGGACACTATGCGCCGTTTCTAACATTTGCACTCCATTTACTTGGCCCTCAGGTCCATTCTCTAGAGCAGATTCGGAATTGGTGTGCCTCTCACATGCCAACCACAGCAGCCCGCTTTAGCACATGCTCAAAAATGATGACCTCAGCACGGGCATCCTAGTAGGCAGGCAGGCAAAGAAATAAGCGGTCGCGAAAAACCTCGGCCAGCCCAGGCGGCTGCTAATCTCATCTCGAAGAATCCCCGTACTGGATCTGCATTCCAAAATAGTCACATCCCGCACTCTATATTTCGGGAACTAGAGTATATATGTGCCGGGGATCCACTGAAAACTTCGCTTAGTCATCTGAAACACCCTGTAACCAACAAAGTGAAAGCGTCAATGCGAGAAAAGATAGGCATGTCGTCGAGAGATGCTGATATCTGGTACCTTGCTCCAGATTTCGGAAGTATTTCTCCACAGGGCTGCGATTACGATAAGGTACTCCGCAATGCGCCTGTTGGTCTTCAGATGACGAGAGTGGGTCATAGCGCCGAGCCAGAAGAGAACACAACGCAAGATTCACCGCATTTTCCATGCTATGCCACTAATTTACCCATTTGACTTGATTAGTTTCTTTTCTTTATATATATAGAAGTTAGTAAAGGTTGAGAATTTTCAAAGGTGGTTCTACCCCTTAAATTTGGGCGAGTGAAGTTGATACCGCAGTAGTCATTATGTCACACATCTCAGTGGCTGATTGGTACAAAACGTTCAGATAGGCTGGAATTACTTGTCGCTGCTTGAATTCATTTAATGACTATCATCCAAATTCTGCTTCTGCTTCTGCTTCTTTGCTGCTGGACCGTCGTCGGATGGATCTTTGGTTGGAACATCGGGCATATCTTCTAGTTTTGCCTGCTCGACGGAAACCTGGCCTTCTTCCATATCCGCCTCTGCAGCTTTCTCCTGTGCTTGTCCATTCTCTGCTGATTCCTCACCTTCCACTTCTTCCCACTCTTCGCCATGCAGGTCATATTCCGTGGGAGGAAAGTATCGTCTAGACAAAGATTCAGCAAAGGGTGTCATCTATTGTAGAGACTTTCGGTACTCACGGGATTAGTCTGCAGTAAGCACTGACATCCTTCATTTCGAAGGTGCAAAAAACCACTTTGTCGAGCTGATCCCCACTCTCGCCTTCAAGAAATTGTCTCACAGCCTTTAGAGCAACTGAAGCAGCCGTCAGACTGGGGTAGCCGTAGATGCCAGTGCTCAAGCAGCTGAAGACGATGCTCTTGCATTCGTTCTCAACAGCTAACTTCAGGCTAGAAGTGTAACATCCAGCCAGTAATTGTGCGCTCTCCTCCTTTTCCCACGGGTCGTAGACTGGTCCGACAGCATGGATGACCTTCTTGCAAGGCAGCTCATACGCATTTGTGATCTTTGCATATCCGGTTTCACAGCCTCCCAGTGTCTCGCATTCCTCCAACAGCTCAGGTCCAGCGGCCCTATGGATCGCGCCGTCAACCCCTCCTCCACCAAGAAGCCGTTCATTCGCTGCATTGACGATGGCATCAACGCGAACCCTTGTGATGTCGTCACGAATGATTCCAATCTTGTCATTGAGAGATTGAGTAGGTTCTGGTAGCTTACGCGTATGTTTCTCCACCGGCAGGAGCTTCTTTAGTCGGTAGAGGAGTGAGATGGATGGAATTTCATCGCCTGTATTTGAAGACATCCTGATGTTTGAGATTCGGCGTATACCTGTTCTAAAGTATCTAGAGGTCATAGAGTGTCGTCATAGACGAAAGAAGTGTTTGTCTGACACATTCCAGGGCCTGTGTACCAACGTGGCAACGCAATGGAAGTGACGTTCAATCTCGATCAGCCCCGTTGGACTCTTATCTCTTATCTTAGCGTTCTCGGCTAAAGTGGCGCGGCTAAAGTGGCGGGGCTTAGTTCCTGAGGCAAGCTGAAAGCTCAGTGGTATGCAACACAGATACCACAACTCTCCCTTTACTCCCCCATTAATCACTAACTTACTACATAGGTGGAAATTGAAGATCGTTCTACAAATCACACTTCTATCTGGGCTAGTTCTAGCGCAGAACTGAACTCGCTGCGTCATGGCTGACACTATAACTGAAGGAGCGGCGAAGCACCAGCTCGACAAAGAGACCGGCGAGATGGTGTCTAAGGGAGAGTTAAAGAAACGATTAGCAAAGAGGGCAAAGAAAGCTGCTCAAGCAACTGCCCAAGAAATGGCTCCCCCAAAGGAAGCATCAGCATCTTTAAAACCCGTCGAGAAAAAGGAGGAGAAAGTTATAGACATCAATGCTATGTTCAAGGAAGGATTTCTTGACAAAGTCTACAAAGAACGGCCTGTAAAGGATGTAATAACTCGATCCCCTCCCGAGCCGAATGGATCTTCATATTGGACACGCAAAAGCCGTTGTCATCAATTTTGGTTTTGCCAGATTCTATGGGGGCATTTGCTATTTACGATTCGACGACACCAATCCCGAGGCGGAAGAAGAGCGATACTTTGAGGCGATCAAGGAGATGGTTGGATGGCTAGGATTCAAACCCTATGACATCACTTACTCGAGTGACCACTTCGACAAACCGTACGAACTGGCCGAGGAGCTGATAAAGAAGGAAAAGGCGTATGTTTGTCATTGTTCTGGTAAGTTGAACCTCGAATGGTTGTGCACTGTGGCTCTGTATTTTGCCACGCTGACAGGAAACCGAGCAGATACCGAGATCAAGCTTCAAAGAGGAGGCGAGGCACGCGGCCCACGATATCGATGCGAACATGCGAATCGACCAGTTGAGGAAAACTTAGCAGAATTTCGAGCCATGCGAGACGGAAAATACAAGCCCAAAGAAGCGTTCCTACGCATGAAGCAAGATATCGAAGATGGCAATCCGCAAATGTGGGATTTGGCAGCATACAGAGTCCTGGACGCAGAGCATTACCGGACGGGAGACAAGTGGAAAATATACCCAACCTACGACTTTACGCACTGTCTATGTGACAGCTTCGAGAAAATCAGTCACTCCTTATGCACAACTGAATTCATTCAGTCTAGGGTTTCTTACGAGTGGCTCAATAAGACCTTGGGTGTTTATGAACCCATGCAAAGAGAGTACGGCAGGTTGAGTATCACCGGAACTGTATTATCCAAGCGAAAGATTATGAAACTGGTCAGTGAGGGATTTGTTCGAGGGTGGGATGATCCAAGACTTTACACCCTGATCGCAATTCGTCGACGAGGTGTTCCTCCGGGAGCCATCCTTGAATTTGTCAACGAGCTTGGAGTCACAACTGCAAAGACCAATATTCGACTTGCGCGATTTGACCAGACTGTACGAAGATATCTTGAAAGAACGGTATCGCGGTTAATGCTGGTTTTGGACCCCCTCCCCGTCGTCATCGAAGATGCAGAGCAAATGGATCTCGAGATACCATTCTCTCCCAAAAACCCGGCTGTGGGCAATCATACAGTCAAATTGACAAAAACGGTCTACATTGATCGAAGCGATTTCAGAGAGACAGACAGCAAGGACTATTTCCGTCTTGCCCCGGGGAAATCTGTTGGCCTATTGCAAGTTCCTTACCCCGTTAAGGCGGTATCCTTCTCGAAAGATGGAGACAGAGTCACTGAGGTCCGAGCCGTATATGACAAGGAGGGTAAAAAGCCCAAGACCTACATTCAATGGGTGCCAGAAGGCTCCAGAGTGGTAGAAGTACGAATGTACAATGCTCTATTCAAAAGCGAGGATCCTGATAACGCCGAGGGCGGCTTTTTGAAGGATCTTAACCCGGACAGCGAGCAAATCTGGCCCCACGCAATGATTGAGTCTGGATTTGATGAAGTGCGAAAGCGTGCGCCATGGTCAGAAGCGGAACATACGTCAGAAAATGAACTTGGAAGTGGTGGCGTTGAATCGGTTCGATTTCAAGCTATGCGAGTACGTTTCACGGCTTCTTGATCTGGGAGAATGATTACTGACTACTCCAGGTTGCTTACTTTACAATGGACTCTGATAGCGTGGGCGACAAGGTGGTACTGAATAGAATCGTGAGCCTGAAGGAGGATGCCGGCAAGTGATTCAATCCCTCTAGAACAAATGACGTTGTCGCATTGCCAGAGTTTATGTAATAGAGGGGTCGCAATTTAATTAGGGATTAGACTAGAAGAATAGAACATGATGAAGGTAGTCGACATTTAACATACTTTTGTCGCGTGTGAGTACTTCGAGGCTCTGCATTTTATGGTCAATTTCTTCTCTGGGGGCTTCTGTCGAAAGAAACACTATCCCCAGTTTCGTACGTCGCATGGTCCACTCGAATAGAGAAATCCCTTGTTGGTACCCCAAATTTTGGGTGGGCGTTTTGGAAACACCACAAACTAATTTGATTATTACTCCACAACTATTTTATATATATATGTAAGTAATATCCAGAAATTATAAAGTAATTACTTAAATCGTTATGGCAGAACAACTGCTCGGATCTGAGTCGTGCGACCACCCCTGTGCTGACTTCTTGAATCTCGACAACGCACAGCTAGTATCACAAAAGATATTCCATCCTCCCTTTTGTCCAATTTTGGAATCTAGTTTACTTGTGGACAGAGCTCTGCGGCTCTCTGATACTGTCAAGCACCAGTTCCTTTACACCATCCACCGGAGGGCATCTGTCTTGTGTGTGCTCCAAAGAGTTCTTTGTTGCCGCAATAAGTTTTAATATTGCTGCTTTCATGTATTATAATCAAAAAGAAGGAGCCTAGATGCTTTTCTGTTTCTTTATCTTAATTCTTGACTTTAATTATATATATAAAAGAACATCGAGTTACTTATCCGCACACACCAGAATCTAATACCTAGTTCACAAACCTTAAATCGTACGAGCAGACCATAAAATGGCTGCTCGACCAGCCCTAACTGGGGAAACGCTGGCGTCGAGCTAGTGGAGCCTAAAGGGAAGTCAGTCCAGCAACGCGTCGTTCAGCGACGCGACCAGCTCAGGCCGTACGACCCCCATTAAAACTACAGAGTGCCCGCAGACCAATATAGAGGCAGACATTAAAACAATCACTGCCTATCTTGTCAA
>Ga0335074_10012123_pt1 | contig 12077 bp, 12 predicted proteins | sample Lox_Sample_23_FD_206715 | JGI IMG/M metagenome (GOLD analysis project Ga0335074, IMG submission 206715) | Soil microbial communities from Loxahatchee National Wildlife Refuge, Florida, United States - Lox_Sample_2.3 | ecosystem: Environmental > Terrestrial > Soil > Wetlands | place: USA...
TGGAACTCCTTCGCGGTCAGCGACACCGCCTTGTGGATGTTCGCCGGGTTCTTGAACACCGGCAGCGTGGCGCGCAGCGAGGACAGCGGCAGCGGCAGCACGCCCTTGATCTGCGCCGCGTCGATGCCGATCGCCGCAGCGCCGTAGTCCATGCCGAGCAGCTTCTCGGCGATCATGCCGCCGAACGAGTGGCCAATGAGGATCGGCCGCTGCGGCAGCCGGTCGATGATCGCCGCGTAGTGGCTCGTCACGTCGTCGATGCCGTGGTCGGCGATGCTGTCCGGGTTCGCGCGCGCTTCGGCCACCGTGTCCGGTATGCCGGGCCATCCCGGCGCCGTGGCCGGGTAGCCGGCCTCGGTGAACAGTTCGAGCCAGGGCGTCCACGACGATGCGTGCAGCCAGAGGCCGTGGATGAAGACGACCGGAGCCTTCCCATTGGTCATGGTTCGTGACCTTCCCATCCTGCGGATAATGCGTCTGGCGCCATCGTGTACAGCACTTTGGGCCGCGCGCTTCAGTCACCTGACTGAAGCGGCCCGGTACGCACATGCCTATCGTCGAGGGATGGACCTCGGACTTGCCGGGAAGACCGCCGTCGTCACGGGCGCGAGCAGGGGCATCGGCCTGGCCGTCGTACGCGGGCTCGCCGCGGGCGGTGCGCACGTGGTCGCTGGAGCGAGGAAGGGCTCGGCAGGGCTGGACGACCTGGCGCAGGCAGGCCAGGTGCACACCGTGGTGGGCGACCTCGCCGATCCCTCCGGTCCCGCGCTGCTGATCGAGGCTGCCGGGGAGCGGATCGACATCCTGGTCAACAACGTCGGCGGCGCCCCCGCCCGGACCGGCGGCTTCCTCAGCATCACCGACGACGACTGGCACGCCACGATCGAGCTCAACCTGATGGCCGCGGTGCGGACGACCCGCGCCGCGCTGCCGAAGATGATCGCCGCGGGGACCGGCGCGATCGTCAGCACCTGCTCGGTGAACGCGTACCTGCCCGACCCGGCCGTGATGGACTACAGCGCGGCCAAGGCCGCGCTCGCCAGCTTCTCCAAGGCGCTGTCCAAGGAGGTCGGGCCCAGGGGCATCCGGGTGAACACGGTCAGCCCGGGACCGGTTGCCACCGACCTGTGGCTCGGCCAGGGCGGCGTGGCCGCGACGGTCGGCGCGGCCACCGGCGCCGATCCGCAGGACGTGCAGCGCCAGGCCGCGAGCCAGATGGTGACCGGGCGGTTCACCAGGCCCGAGGAGGTCGCCGACCTGGTGCTGTTCCTCGCCAGCGAGCGGGCCGGCAACGTCACCGGGGCGGACTTCGCCATCGACGGTGGCCTGGTCCAGACCTTGTGAGGGGCCTAGCCCGGCGGCGGCGTCACCCAGTGGGTGGTCTTCGGCGGCTGGTCAGGCCTGCTCATCGCGCGGATGTTGTCGAGCCGCTGCTGGTCGCGCCTGGTGACGCGCTCGCCCTGCCGGAGGTGCTCGTCCCAGGACGCGACCACGAACCGTTCCTGGATCCGCCCGGGGTCGGCCGCGTCGCGCCAGACCCGCCACGAGCTTCCCCCGGTCCGGCGCCTGCTGAACCTCGCGTCGCGCAGTTCCGCGAGCATCTGGCCGGCGAGCCCGTCGCGCGGGTAGTACTCGATGGTGACCAGCACCGGCCCGCTGGGCGCATTGCCGTCGGCGAGGTGCGGCTCGGGCCAGTCTCCGGCCGGAAGCAGGTCGTTGGGCGGAATCGGCTGGAACTTGTAGCGCAGCCCGGCGAGCGGGCCCAGCGCGAGCGCCAGCGCCGAGATCAGCAGCGTCGGCGAGAGCCCGAGACGCTCGGCGGACACCCCGAGCACGGCGCTGCCCACCGCGTTGCCGCCCTGGAACACGACCAGGTAGAACGCCATGCCGCGGGCCTTGACCCAGCCGGGCAGGGTCAGCTGATAGAGCGAGTTCAGCGTGGACAGGGCGAGGATCCAGGCCAGGCCGCCGGCGACGAGGGCCACCGCGACCACGGCGGCGACGTGGACGAACCCGAGGACCAGCGTCACGGCCGCGAGGCCGAGCGATCCCGCGGTCAGGATTCCCCCCGCCGCCAGCCGGGAGCGCAGCCGGGGCAGGACGGCGGCTCCGGCCACCGCGCCGACGCCCACCGAGCCGAGCAGCAACCCGTAGCCGCCCGAGCCGAGGTGCAGCTGCCGCTGCGCGACCAGCGGCAGCAGCGCCCAGACCGAGGCGGCGAAGAAGATGAAGATGAACGCGCGCATCAGGATCACCCGCAGCGCCGGGCTGGCGGCGACGTACCGCCCGCCGGCCCGGATCGCCTCGCCGACGTGCTCACGCGGCAGTGCCGAGGTGGCGCGCCGGGTGCTCCGCCACCGCGCGATCACGGCGATGACCACGAGGAACGAGGCGGCGTTGATGAGGAAGTCGGTGCCGGCGCTGCTCGCCGCCAGCACGAGGCCGCCGATCGCCGGGCCGACCGCCCTGGCCAGGTTCTGGTTCACCGACCCGAGAGAGATCGCCTGCTGGCGCTCGCCGGCCGGCACCAGCTCCGGCTGCAGCACCTGCCAGGTGGGCGCGGTGAGCGCCGAGCCGGTGCCCACCGCGAACACGAGCGCCAGCAGCACCCACGGCGTGACGAGGCCGGCCAGGGCCAGCGCGCCGAGGGCCGCGGCGGCCAGCAGCATCAGGCCCTGCGTGACCAGCAGCAGGCGCCTGCGGTCGACCAGGTCGCCGGCCACCCCGGCGAGCACGGCGAACAGCACCACCGGCACGCTGGACGCGGTCTGGACCAGCGCGACGTACGCCGCCGAGCCGGTCAGCGACAGCATCAGCCACTGCGCGCCCACGGTCTGCATCCAGCTGCCGATGTTGCTGACAAACTGGGCGCCCCACATCGCCGCGAACCAGCGGTGCCGAAACGGCGCCCAGGCGGAAGCCGACGCCGCCGGCCGGCCGGGATCCGGTGCGACATGCTGGTCAGCCATGACCCTCCAAGCGTTTATTTGCTAGCGGGAGGATATTGGAGCGTATGGCGGTGACATCCAGCAGTGCGCCCGGGCTCAGCTACAAGAGCAGCTCGGGGCGCTGGGTGCTGCTCGCGACCATCCTCGGTTCCGCCATGGCCTCGATCGACGCGACCGTGGTCGGCATCGCGCTGCCAGCGATCGGCAGCGACTTCCACGCCAGCCTCGCCTCCCTGCAGTGGGTGGTGACCGCGTACACGCTCACGCTGGCCGGCCTGCTGCTGTACGCGGGTGGGCTTGGCGACAAGAACGGGCGCAAGAAGATCTTCCTGATCGGCGTGGTCTGGTTCGCGATCGCGTCGGCCCTCTGCGGGGTCGCCCTGAACGCCCCGATGCTGATCGTGGCGCGCGCCGTGCAGGGCATCGGCGCCGCGCTGCTGACCCCCGGGAGCCTGGCGATCCTCGAGGCGTCGTTTCGCGAGGAAGACCGCAGCAAGGCCATCGGGGCCTGGACCGGGTTCGCGGGCGTGGGCACCGCGATCGGCCCGTTCCTCGGCGGCTGGCTGATCGCCGCGGTGTCCTGGCGGCTGATCTTCATCATCAACCTGCCGGTCGCCGCCGTGGTGCTGGTGGTCGGGATGCGGCACGTTCCCGAGTCCCGTGACCCGGCTGACTCCGGGAAGCTCGACGTCAGCGGTGCGGCGCTGGTCACGTTCGGCCTGATCGGGCTCACCTACGGGCTCATCGAGGGCCCGGCCTCCGGCTGGGGCAAGCCGTTCACGCTCATCGCGCTGGCCCTCGGCGTGGCCCTGCTCGCCGGGTTCGTCGTCAGGGAGCGCCGCGCCCGCGCGCCGCTGCTGCGGCTCAGCATGTTCGCCTCGGCCGAGTTCAGCGCGGCGAACGTGGTGACGTTCGTGGTCTACGGCGCGCTGGGCGGTGCGCTGTTCCTGCTGCCGATCCAGCTCGAGCAGGTGGCCGGGTACAGCGCGATCGAGGCCGGCATCTCGCTGCTCCCGGTGACGCTGATCATGCTGCTGCTGTCGGCGCGCTCCGGTGCGCTCGCCGCGCGGATCGGGCCCCGGCTGCAGATGAGCGTCGGCCCGGTGGTCATCGGGATCGGCCTGGTCTTGCTGGCCCGGATCGGGCCATCGGGGAACTACGTCACCGACGTGCTCCCTGGGGTCCTGGTCTTCGGGCTCGGGCTGGCCATCAACGTGGCCCCGCTGACCGCCACGGTGCTCGCCGCCGCCCCGGCCGAGAGCGCCGGGATGGCGTCGGCCGTCAACAACGACGTGGCCCGGGCCGCATCCCTGATCGCGGTGGCCGTGCTCCCGGCCGCGGCGGGGCTGGGCGGCACCGCCTACCTCCATCCGGACGTGTTCTCGGCGGGCTTCCGCACGGCCGTGTTCATCTCGGCAGGCCTGTGCGTCCTGGCTGGCGGGCTGGCCGCGCTCACGATCCGGAACCCGCGCCGCGCCGGGGCGCCGCCCGAGCCGCACAACCTGCACTGCGGCCTGGACGCCCCGCCGAGCCTGGCCACCGTGCAGATGCCCGCGGCGGACGCTACGGAGCGACCAGCGCGTCCGTGATCGGGTCGACGGCCGCCAGCCTCGCGGCCAGGTCGTCGCCGAGGTGGTGGCGGGCCGCCAGCGTGGCCGGCGCGTAGTACGACACCTTCGTCTGTCCCGCGTCGTCCCAGATCAGCACCTTGAGCGGGAGGTCGAGCGCGGACAGCGGGACGGCGTCCATGACCGGGGTGCCCGCGGCCGGGCTGCCGAAGATCACCAGTGTGGTGTCACGCAGGTCGAGTCCGGCTTCGCGCGCAGCGGCGCGCTGGTCGATGACGTCGAACACCTTCACGTTCTTCTCGGCGAGCAGATCCGTCAGGCGCTTCACGGTGTCGGCGAAGGATCGCGGGCTGACCTTGGTGACGACTCCGGCCTCGGACTCTGCGGTCACGGTCTGCTCCTCTGGGGTCGGCTTGGTTTGCGGGCTCACGTGCTGACGGCGAGGTACACGGCGATGAGGGCACAGGTCACGGCGCAGCAGGCGGCCGCCGTGACCGTGGGCCACCGCAACGGCGCTGGCGCGCCGGGCGGGGGATTCTCCACGACCAGGGTCGCGTGGTGCTGAGCGTAGCCAATCACCGTGAACGCCAGCCCCACGAGGGCCAGGAAGATCCCCAGAGCCAGGGCAAAGTGGATCGTGCCCGCGGTCCGGCCGAACTTGGCCACCACGAAGCCGAGCCCGGCAAACGAGAGGGAGGTCCGGATCCAGGCGAGCATGGTGCGGTTGCTGGCCAGGAGGTCCCGCATCCTGGCGCTGTCGTCTGCGTTCACCGGCCGCCTCTCGCTCGCCAGAGTGTCTACCCATGATGCGCGCTGGACCCGGCCCCGTCCGGTGGGTAGGCCTCCCCGGGTAGCGCCCGGCCAGAATGGGTAAGTCTGGTCGGATGAAGAAGCTATTCGAGCTGCTCGTGTGTTTCCTGCACCCGGTCGCGGTCGTGCTGATGTGGATCGACCTGGCCACGCGGCGCCAGATGCGCACCGGGCCGAAGGTGGCCTGGGCGATCTTCGGCCTCATCCCGCTGGTGCCGTTCATCTACGTGCTCACCAGCGGCGATCTGTGGTGATCTGCGCAGTCATGGCAATCCCCGGCGATATCGCCCGCTAGAACGCGGCAGGCATCAGGCCCGCCGCGTCGAGCATGGTGCGGGCGCGCTCGGCGGTGCCGTCCCGGGCGATCACGTCATAGCGCGCGGCCGACAGCCCGCGTACCGAGCTGAAGTCGCGCTGGCCGCGCGATGCGGAGTGCGCGACGAACCCGAACACGGCGCCCCACGCAGCGCCGAGCCCGATGCCGGCCGCCACGACGCCAAGCCAGGAGTGCCCGGTGGTGAAGAGCCCGAGCAGGAGGCCGATCAGCGCGCCCGCCCACATCCCGCTGATCGCGCCTGCGCCAGCGGCTCGTGCCCTGGTCAGCCGCCCCGTCACCCTCTCGACGAGCCGCAGGTCGGAACCGACGATGTCGAGCTTCTCGACCGGGAAGCCATCGTCGGAGAGCTGATCCACCGCGTGCTGGGCGGCCTGGTAGTCGCTGAATTGCGCGACGCTGTTCCAGGCGGTGCTGGTGGGGTGCTGCATCGGGGGCTTGTTCGCGAACATGACAGCGTCCTTCCGTTGAGCCTGCCGACGACCGTCGGCGTCGGCTCCAGGGTCGGTGGCGGTCATGCAGAGGCAGAGAGCGAACCGTGGAAGCTCGGTGAAGACCGGTCCCGACGGGGCGCGCGCCACCCTCCAGCCCGGCTCCACGACCAGCACAACAGGCTTCCTCGTTCCGGCGTTACCAACGAGGCATGATGCGGACGAAGGGTGAAGTGACCGCAATGCCATGGGTGCTCCTGGTCGCAGCCGGCTTGTTCGAGACAGGCTTCGCGGTGTTCCTGAAGCTGAGCCACGGGCTGTCGCGGCCGTGGCCGACGGCCGGCTTCGCGGCCTGCGCACTGGTCAGTTTCGGACTGCTGACCATTGCGCTGCGGACCCTCGAGGTGGGGCCGGCCTACGCCGTGTGGACGGGTATCGGGGCCGCCGGGGCGGCGACCGTGGGGATGGTCGTTCTCGGCGACGCGGTGTCCACGGTCAAGCTGGTGTCGATCGGCCTGGTTCTGGCCGGGGTCATCGGGCTGAACTTGTCCGGTGTGACTCCCTGAGGGCCCGGGGCGCGGGGATGCCGGGCGTCGGCAGGGTGAGCGTCATCCGGGTCCCGTGCCCCGGCCGGCTCGCGGCGGACAGCCGCCCGCCGTGCGCACGGGTGAGTTCGGCGGCGATCGCCAGCCCAATGCCGCTGCCCGAGGTCTGCGAGGCCTGGCGGCCGCGCCAGAACCGGTCGAAGATGCGGGGCAGCTCGTCGGCGGGGATCCCGCGCCCGGTGTCGGTGACGGTCAGCACGGCCCCGCCGCCGGCGGCGGCCTCGGTCGCGATCGTGACGTTGCCGCCGGCCGGGGTGAACTTCAGCGCGTTGGTCAGCAGGTTGACGATGACCTGGTGCAGCCGGCGCGGATCGCCGAGGATCCCGGCGGGGGAGAGCTCCCGGGTGAGCGTTATGCCCGCGGCCTCGAACTGGCCGGCCTGGCTATCCGCCGCCGTGGCGGCCAGCACCGCGATGTCGCAGGGGAGCCGGGAAAGGTGCAGGCCGGCGGCGTCGGCCGCGGCCAGGTCCTGCAGGTCGGTGACCATGCGCGCCAGCCGCAGCACCTCGTCCCGCAGCGAGGCCAGCTGGCCCGCGCTGGGCTTGGCGATCCCGTCGAGCAGCGCCTCGTGCCCGGCCTGCAGCACCGCGACCGGGGTGCGCAGCTCATGCGCGACGTCGGCGACGAGGTCGCGGCGCAGCTTCTCCTGCCGGTCCAGGGTGTCGGCCATCTGGTCGAACGCGGTGGCCAGTTCGCGCAGCTCGCCAGGGCCGGTAACCGGGCCGACCCGGGCTGCGCGCTGGCCGCGGCCCATCGCCCGGGTCACCGCGATGATCTTCTCGACGGGGCGGGTAATCCGCCTGGCCACGGCGAGCCCGGTCAGCATGGCGGCCAGCGCCGCCAGCCCGGCCGCGCCCGCGATGGCCCGCAGCAGCGCGACTTCCAGGGCCCGGTCGGCGCTGCCCAGGCCGGTGCCGGTGAACCGGACGGCGGCATCCCCGGCGCGCTCGCCGCGAACCACGATCGGCGCGCCAGCCGGCTGGCCCGCCGCCCGCGCGCCGAAGCCGGGCGAGGAGGCGACGACGTGGCCCGACCGGTCGCGGATCTGGATATCCGCGCCGGTCCTCGCGGCCAGGTCGAGCACGGGCGCCAGGTTGGCACCTGCCCAGCTGGAGTTGCGGTCCCACGCCGCACCGGCGGCCACCGCGATCGCGCTGGTCAGCTCCCTCTGCTGCCGGGTGGCCAGGGCCGAGACGTCGGCAGCGGCGAACGCCGCCGTCAGCCCGGCGAGGAGCGCGATCGCGGCAAGGGCGACCGAGATGAACGCCAGCGCCAGCCGCAGGCCAAGGGCGCTGCCGCGCGCCGCCTGCGAGCCGGCGCCATCAGTCATCGCGGGCCAGGCCCAGCCGGTATCCGCCGCCCATCACGGTCTGCACGATCATCGGGTCGCCCTGGCCCTGCTCAACCTTGCGGCGCAGGTTCTTTACGTGCGAGTCAACGGTGCGCTCGTAGCCCTCGAACTCATATCCGCGCACGCGGTTGATCAGCTCGTAGCGCGAGTACACCCGGCCGGGAACCGTGGCCAGCGCCACCAGGATTCCCCACTCGGTCGGGGTGAGCTCGACCAGGGTGTTCCGGACCTTGACCTCGCGGCGTGGCTCATCGATCACCAGGGTTCCGCCGCCGTAACTCGCGGCGGACGTCCCGGGGCCCGGCGCGCCGCGGCGCAGGACGGCCTGTACCCGCAGCACGAGCTCGCGAGGGCTGAACGGCTTTGTCACGTAGTCGTCGGCACCCAGCTGGAGCCCGGCGATCCGGTCCTCCTCGGCGGCCTTCGCGGTCAGCATCACGATCGGCACGTGACCCGTGCTCCGGACCTCGCCCGCGACCGTCTCGCCGGGCACGTCCGGCAGGCCGAGGTCGAGCACCACCAGGTCCGGGGCTGACGAGGCGGCCATCGTGATGGCCTCAGCGCCCGAACCGGTCGACATCACGGTGAACCCGCCCCGCTCCAGGTAGGAGCGGACCAGCTCGCGCAGCTTGCGCTCGTCTTCCACCAGCAGCACGGTCTGCGCCATCACCGCTCACCCCCTGCCTGGCGGCGCGCAGGCGTCCGCGGGGCGTCACGGTCGTCGCCGGGATCCGGTTCCGCGGCGCGGCCCCGCTGGCGGTGATCCTCGCGGACATGCAGCTCAAGCAGCGGACCAAAGGTAAAGCGGAGCCCGCACAGCGGGCAGGTCGGGTTCAGCGTGGTTGGCATGTCGTCCTCCTCTGGCACACCCAGGAAAGCAAGGCCTATTGGAGGCACCGTGCGATAGCTGTGTTCTCCGGATGGAAATGGCCGGGCTCTGGCTGGCAGGGGCCCAGACGGCCGCCCGCCTCCACGCCCTCACCATGGCGGCTCCACCGGGCCGGCATGATCGCGGGTTGCACTGGCCATTCAGCACCTGTCCAGACACAGGAAGCGCGATGCCCTCACAAGAACGCAGGAGCACGGTGGCAACGGCGCCGGCACGGCCCGCCCAGTCCGACGGCCCGCGGTGGCGGGCGCTGCTTGAGGCCCGATGGCAGGCCCGGCTGAAGGAGCTCACCGAACTGTCCCTGGCCTACCACGGCGCCGCGGACACCCCGGACGGCCGCGGCGACGGCACGGGTCAGCAGGCACAGGCGCTGCTGAGCTGCGCGGTCGCGGCCCGCAGGAAGCTGGCGGACGTCGAAGAGGCTCTCGGCCGGCTCGCCGCCGGTGATTTCGGCCGCTGCGAGCACTGCGGATCGGCGATCCCGGCGGGGCTGCTTGCCGTCATCCCCGAGACCCGGTACTGCCCGCGGTGTGACGCCCCGCCCGTCTGAGCCGGCGACCTGACCGGGCTCAGACGAGCCGGCTGGTCACCGGCTATGACGGCGACGATGGCGGGCTGTGCCGTGGCGTCGCAGCAGCAGGTAGCCGATCACTGCCATGCCCGCTGCGAAGATCAGCCATGGACCGAACACCAGCAGGTCGACCGCGGTCACGTCCGCCTCCTCTCGCGCGCGCTGAGCTGCACCTGAACTGGTCAGGTTCCATGACATCCCGGCCGAGTGCGCGGCGCGTGAAGCAACTGTGGGAACCGTGTGAAGCGCGTCGTGGCTGGCTGGGCGCGTCTCCACCTCGCCCCCACGGCGACCGCATCCGGACTCCAATCCCGCTGACTGGGATTGGAGCAGGCCGGCGGGGGACGCCCGGGCCGGCAGGTGGCTGCGGGGGGAGAAGCCATGACTACCGCCGAACGGACCGCTGCGCCGGTAGAGCAGCCCGTCGAGAAGGGCCTGAAGTCCGGAGCGCTCGGGCTGTTCTCCACGACCGTCATCGCGACGGCCTCGGTCGCTCCGGCCTATAGCATCGCCGCCACGCTCGTGTTCGTGGTGGGAGTGGTCGGCCTGCAGGCGCCCGCGGTCACCGTGCTGGCGTTTGTCCCGATGCTGCTGACCTCGATCGGGTACAGCGAGCTGAACAAGGCCGACCCCGACTGCGGCACGACGTTCACGTGGGCCACGCGGGCGTTCGGGCCCCGGTCCGGCTGGGCGGGCGGCTGGGCGATCATCGCCGCCGACGTGCTCGTCATGGCCAGCCTCGCCCAGGTCGCCGGCCAGTACGTGTTCTTCCTGTTCAACGCCGACGGCATCGGCTCAAACCCCACCAGCGGCTGGGTGCTGCTCGTCGGCGTGCTGTGGATCGCGGCGATGACCTACGTGGCCTACCGCGGTATCGAGCTGTCCGCCAACTTCCAGAAGGCGCTGCTGGCCATCGAGCTGGTCATGCTGCTGGCGCTGTCGACGGTGGCGCTCGTCAAGGTAGGCCAGGGACATCCGGGGTCGATCACCCCGAGCTGGTCCTGGTTCAATCCCTTCGAGGTGACCAACTTCAGCGCGTTCGCCAGCGGCGTCATCCTCATGGTCTTCATCTACTGGGGCTGGGACACGGGCGTGTCCGTTAATGAGGAGACCGCAGACCGCAAGCGGACCCCGGGACTGGCCGCCATCCTGTCCACCGTCATCCTGCTCGTCACGTACGCGCTCGTGGTCACGTCGATTCAGGCTTTCGCCGGCGTCGGCACCACCGGAACAGGCCTCGGCAACCCGGAAAACGCCAGTGACGTGCTCTCGGTACAGGGTTCTGCCATCTTCGGCTCGTCGGGCTTCGGGTCGCTGTTCACCCACCTGCTGCTGCTGATGGTGCTCTCGTCGGCCGCGGCATCCACCCAGACGACGATCCTGCCAACGGCGCGGACGACCCTCTCGATGGCGGCCTACAAGGCGCTGCCGGATTCGTTCGCGAGAACGCATCCGCGTTACATGACGCCGACCGTGTCCACGATCGCGATGGGCGGCATCTCGATCGTGCTCTACGCGGCGATGAACTACATGTCGACGGGCGGGTTCGTGATTGCCGACGCGGTGATCGCCATCGGCCTGTTCATCGCGTTCTACTACGGGCTCACCGGCTTCGCCTGCGCCTGGTATTACCGCAAGAACCTCACCAGCAGCGCCCGGAACCTGTGGATGCAGGGCATCCTTCCGGTCACCGGCGCGCTGATGCTGTACTTCCTCGGCGGCTGGAGCATCTGGCTCGACTACGACGTGACCACCGAGAACGACTACACGATGTGGACGATTCCCGGCATCGGCTGGCAGGTCGGCGGCGCGTTCGTGATTGCCGTCATCGCGGCCCTCGCTGGCGTGGCCTGCTACGTCTACTGCCGGATCACCAGGCCCGCCTTCTTCAGAAAGCAGACCCTGACGAGGGCCACGCCGACCCTCACGCCCGATCGGTAGCCGGCGGCTGGCCGGCCCGGTCGCGAGCCGCGGCACGCCAGCGCCGCACGCGCCGCACCGCCTCGATCACCAGGCTGCCCGCCAGCCCGAGCCCGAGTGCGAGCAGCAGGCCCGCCCACGGCCGGTCCTCGAAGACCTTGCCGCCGAGCCGGCCGAGGAAGAATGCGTAGCTGGCCCAGATGATCCCCGCCACGGCCGTGGCGACGGCGAATCTGCGCCGGGAGAAGCCGATCATGCCGCAGGTGAGCGTGACGGCGGTGCGCCCGCCCGGGATGAACCGGCAGGCGATGATCAGCCGCATGCCGTAGCGGTCAAGCGACCGTTCGGCCCAGGCGCGCCGGCGCGCACCCCGCTCCCCGGCGAACAGCCGCCGGTTCACGGCCGGCCCGAACCGCCTGCCGACCAGGTAGGCGGCGTTGTCGCCGAGCCAGGCGCCGAAGGCGGCGAGCACGACCAGCAGCCCGATCCTGGGATCGGTGCTGCCGGCGGTCACGGCCCCGAGCGCGATTATCACGGTCTCGCTCGGCAGCCACGGGATCAGCGCGTCAAGCGCCGGCAGCAGCACCGCCACGAGGTAGGAGACCGGCGAGCCGATGTCGAGCGCATACAGCCCGGTCACCGGCCAGCCC
>Ga0335074_10012126_pt1 | contig 12077 bp, 12 predicted proteins | sample Lox_Sample_23_FD_206715 | JGI IMG/M metagenome (GOLD analysis project Ga0335074, IMG submission 206715) | Soil microbial communities from Loxahatchee National Wildlife Refuge, Florida, United States - Lox_Sample_2.3 | ecosystem: Environmental > Terrestrial > Soil > Wetlands | place: USA...
GGGTTGGGCCACCCTCCTCCCCGTACACGGGGACCTGGTCGGATCGGCTGTATCCGACGGCAACGGATGACGAGAACACCGGCACGCAAACCTACGTGCAATTCGTGGCCGCGGAGGAGACGCGCGAGAATGTCGTGTACGTCGGAGCGAACGACGGTCTGCTGCACGGCTTCCGGGCGGGACAGTACAACAGCAACGGTACATTCAACACCAGCTCCACGGACGACGGATCGGAGCTGATCGCCTACATACCGAACGCGACCATCCAGGGTGCGGTGCTCGGCACGAACTCGATGGTCGACACGATTCACGGCACCAACCCGACGAGCAGCAATGCCGTCACGACAAATCTCGACTACTCCAACCCACAGTACGGCCACAACTTCTTCATCGACGCGACACCAGGCTCCGGCGACCTGTTCTATGGCGGAACCTGGCACACCTGGATCGTCTCCGGCATGGGTGCGGGCGGGGCCGGCGTCTTCGCCATCGATGGGACCAACCCCGCCAATTTCTCCGAAAGCAATGCCGCGAATCTCGTGATGGGGGAATGGACCGCCGGGTCGATCAGCTGTGCGAACGTGAGCAATTGCGGCCGCGATCTGGGCAACACCTACGGCACGCCGGTCATTCGCAGGACGCATGCGCAGAATTCGAGCGGCGCGGGTGAATGGGCGCTCATCTGGGGCAACGGCTTCGGCAGCCGCAGCGGCGATGCCGGCATCTTCGTCATGCTGATCGACCCTTCCACGGCTGCGCAGACGCTCTACTACCTGAGCACCGGCACCTCGGGCACCAGCAATGGGATCGCCTACGTCACGCCGGTCGATCTCGACGGCGACCACGTCACCGATTACGTCTACGCGGGAGACGAGAAGGGGAACATCTGGCGCTTCGATCTGACGAACTCGAGCCCCTCCTCTTGGGGCATCACTCGCTGCCTGGATGCCGCCTGCGCCACGACGACCACGGCACCGCTTTTCTCCACCGCCTCGGGTCAGCCGATCACGACCCAGTTGATCGTGGCCGCGGGCACGACCACCGCCGGCGCACAGACGCTCATCGTCGCCTTCGGAACGGGACAGCAGTTCCCGTTGACGAACACCGCCAGCGCCTCGTTTGCGACCGGAACGCAAGCGATCTACGGCGTGTGGGACTGGGCGATGGCGAACTGGGACGCGAAGTCGGTCGCGCAGTATGCGGCTCTCACCCCGACGGCCTCGGGGCTCTCGGCAAGTTCGTACACGATCTCGGCGTCGGCCAATCCTGCACAGCTGGCCGAGCAGGCGTTCACGATCAATACCACCGGCTGCAGCAGTAGCAGTAGCAGTAGCAGTAGCAGTAGCAGCAGTAGCAGCAGCAGCGGCACGACGACCGAGTCGAGCTGCGGCGATCGCGACCTCACCACCAATGCCACGGTCTGCTGGCAGGGCAGCTCCGGCTGCACGACCGGGGGTCAGTTCGGCTGGTACGTGACGCTCCCGGGCGGCACGGCATCCCTCCCCGAGCAGATCATCTTCAATCCGGTCCTGGTGAACGGCGCGTTCGTGGTCAATTCCACGATTCCGCCGGCCAATAATCTGCTCTCGTGCAACTCGGCATCGGAGACCGGATTCACCTATGCGCTTTCGGTGCTGTCGGGCGGAGCGCTCACCAACGGCTTCCCCCAGTACTACGATACGAACGCCGCGGGCATTGCGACCAATGCGTCGGGTACGCCGCTCACGGTCACCACATCGAATGGTCAATACTGGCTCGTGTACCAGACGTACCAGTCGGGAAGCACGGGAAGCGGCAGCTCGGGCAGCGCGGGGAGCAGCGGTACGGGCGGTACGGGCGGTACCACGCAATTCAACCCCCCGTCCAACAGCCAGGGCCACCGCGTCACCTGGATTCAGCTGCGCTAGAGGATCACGGGCATGCAGGACATGAACGATACACCGCTCCATCGACGGAGCATCCGCTCGGCAGGCTTCACGCTCATCGAGCTCATGGTCGTCGTCGTGATCCTCGCGATCGTGATCGCGATCGCCGTGCCGACCTACACCTCGCAGGTGCAGCAGTCGCGCAGAACCGAGGCGCGGACTGCGGCGCTCGACCTCGCGAGCCGTGAGGAGAAGTACTTCAGCACTGCGAACAGCTACAGCTTCGACCCGACGCAGCTCGGATACGCGGCGGTCGGCTCGGGAGCCGACTTCCCGCAGTCGACGGGCAATTACTATCAGATCACGGTCGACGTGCCGTCCCCGAACTGGGTGGGCAGCGGCCCGAGCTTCCTCGTCATCGTGACGCCCGCGACGGGGAGCTCGCAGAACAACGACATTGCATGCGGGAAGTTCGAGGTCGACCAGACGGGCAACCAGACCGCCTATACGTCATCGGGCACGCAGAATAATACCTGCTGGCAGCAGTGATCCGCGCAGGCGGATTCTGCGGGCGTGAGCGTCGCTGATTCAGTCTCGGCCGGCGGGGCCGACGGTTGCCGTTCGAATCACTCGGAGTCCGACCCGCAGTACTTATCGACGTCCATCTTCGCCTGGATGCGAGCCTGCTCGGCCTCGTCGTCGGAGAGGTACTGGCGGTTGCCGCTGTCGTCGGTGGTGTAGATGCGGCGCGCGTGAATGGCCTTGGCGTAGCGGTCCTGGGCATCCTTGCATTCCTGCGCGCGCTGCGCGGCTTCGTCCTGCTTCACGGACCGCACGACGGCATCCTTGTGCAGCTGCTGGCTGATCTGCTGGCTCGTCGCGGCGAGCGTCTTCTGATCGTCGCCGTTCGAGGCGGGGTGATCGGCCTTGATGAGGATCGCCCCCTGGGTCCAGCGGTCGCTGTAGTGGACGTGCCCGTCGGAATCGACCCACTTCCAGATGTCGGCGCGTGCGCTCACCGCGAGCACACCCGCGGTGAGCGCAACGGTCGTGAGCAGCGAATAGCGGCGCATGGGAGTGGACAGTATCGCGACTGAAGTGACAATACCTTTGAACCACGTCACATCGCGCGAGCCGCGGAAACGGGCGGCGCGTCACATAAGCACGACGCCCGCTCCCGGCCTCACACCGTATAGGCGCGCTCCCCGTGGGTCGTCACATCGAGGCCCTCGCGCTCCTCCTCCTCGCTCACACGCAGCCCCATGACGAGCCTCACGATGTAGAAGGCGACGAGTGCGACCACGGCGGTCCACACGGTCACCAGCACGACGGCCTCCGCCTGAATCAGGAGCTGCTTGCCGATGCCGGGGTAGCCGGTCTTGCCGGTCACCCAATCGACCACCTGTCCGGGGCCGCCCAGGCTCGGATCGTTGAAGATCCCGGTCATGAGGGCACCGAATATGCCTCCGAGCGCGTGAACGCCGAACACATCGAGCGCGTCGTCCGCGAACAGCCCGGTGATCCTCTTGAGGCCGGTGACCCCCCAGAAGCACACGACGCCGACCCCGATGCCGATGACGAAGGCCCCGGGGATGCCCACGTTGCCGGCGGCGGGGGTGATGGCGACCAGGCCCGCGACCGCACCCGAGGCAGCCCCGAGCATCGACGGCTTCCCCTTGACGATCCACTCCGCGAACATCCACGAGAGCACGGCACAGGCGGTCGCGAGATAGGTATTCATGAAGGCGAGCGCCGCGGTGCCGTTTGCCTCCAGGGCCGACCCGGCGTTGAAGCCGAACCAGCCGAACCAGAGCATCGAGGCGCCGATCATGGTCATCGTCAGACTGTGCGGTGCGATGACCTCCTTCCCGAGACCGATGCGCTTGCCGAGCAGCAGCGCGCCAACCAGCCCCGCGACGCCGGAGTTGATGTGCACGACCGTGCCGCCTGCAAAATCGAGTGCGCCCAGCTGCCAGATGAAGCCCCCGGTCTGGCTGACCTTGTCGGCCGTGGCGGCCGAAGTGAAGGCATCAGGGCCCGGCCAGAACCACACCATATGTGCGACCGGACAGTACGAGAAGGTGAACCAGATCGTGAGGAAAACCAGGGCCGAGGAGAACTTGATGCGCTCGACCAGCGAGCCGAGGATGAGGCAGCAGGTGATGGCGGCGAAGGTCGCCTGGAAGGCGACATAGACGAGCTCGACCAGCGGGGTGTTCTTGTCGAATGTCGAGACCATCGAATAGGTGCTCGTGGCCGGGTCGAACGTCCCATTGAGGAACACCCGGCTCAGTCCGCCGATGAACGCGTTGCCCTGCGTGAAAGCGAGGGAGTAGCCGTAGATGCACCAGAGGACGGTGATCAGGGAAAAGCCCACGAACACCTGCATCAGCACGGAGAGCATGTTCTTGCTGCGCACGAGTCCCCCGTAGAACAGGGCGAGCGCCGGGACGGACATGAACAACACGAGCGCGGTGGATGTCAGCATCCAGGCCATATCGCCCTTGTTGGGCGTCGGCGCCGAAGCCGGGGCCGGCGCCGCTCCCACCGCGGAACCGGTCGTGGTGGCGGGTGCGGTGGCCGCGGGCGCCGATGCGGGCGGGGATGCGGGCGTTGCGGCCACGGGCGTGGATGCGGAAGCGCCTGCCGCGGACGACTGGGCCTGCGCCCGGCCGGCGCCGAGGCAGAAGACTTGAGCCATCATGGCGACGACGAGCCACAGGACCGCTCGGCTCCCCAGGGGTGCGGGCGCGAGCCGACGCGGGTCGCGCGGCGACGAGGGGCGGCGAGAGAAGAGAGAGATGAGCATGGTGTCTCCGGGTTCGAATGCGAACGAATTCAGCATATCGTTCTATTGCGCCCGCTTTAGCCCGCTGACGCCGGCGTGCTGCGTGCGTATGCTTGAATTTTCTGCGCGCTCGAAGAGTGCATAAAGGATGCCATGGGGATTGCCCATGCGGATTCGATAGGTTAGCGGTGTTCCAAGAGTCCCGCTGCACAGTTTTAGTGCTGTTGAAACAGGGCGCGCGTCAAGTGAGGGCAACATGGATTCATTCCGCATCGATGAGATCGCTCGCCGCCTGCTCGAGAGCATCCCGCCCGCGGCGCGGAGCATGCAGCAGGACCTCGAGTCGAACTTTCGCGCCGTGCTGCGCGCGACGCTCGGCAAGCTCGATCTGGTCACGCGCGAGGAATTCGACGCTCAAACGAAGGTGCTCGAGCGCACGCGCGCCAAGGCCGAGGCGCTCGAGTCGCGCGTGGCCGAGCTGGAGAGGGGACCGCCCTCGGCCCGCTAGGCGCAGAGGCGGTGCTCGACACCGATCAGGCCTCCCCCGATGCAGGGCGCTACCACGCTGTGTCGCGGACAGCTCGGCCTCGAAGCGCCTCTCGTTCAGGTGGAGGTGAACCTCGGGAGCGGCCTGCCCGCCTTCGTCATCGTCGGCCTGCCGCAGGCGGCGGTGCGGGAGAGCAAGGAGCGCGTGCGAGCGGCGCTCGAGAATTGCGGCTTCGAATTTCCGGCGGGGCGCATCACGGTCAACCTCGCGCCGGCGGATCTCCCGAAGCAAGGCGGCCGGTTCGATCTCGCCATCGCGCTCGGAATCCTGCTGGCCTCGGGACAGGTGGCACGGGGGGATGCGAGTGCCGGCGCGCCGCCCCGAGAGCTCTACGGCGAGCTCGGCTTGCGCGGTGAGCTCAAACCGGTCCGGGGGTTGTTGCCGGCCGCCGCGCATGCCGTGCGCGCCGGACATCAGATGCTCGTGCCGGTGGCGAATGTCGACGATGCGCTGCTCGTCGCGGACATGCGCGCCGTATGCGGCGCAGAGCATCTGCTCGATGCTTGCGCTTGCCTGCGCGGTATGAGCACGCCGGTCGGGCGCAGCTCGCATCGAACGCCCGGACCCTTGCGCGCCGCGCCCGACCTCCGCGACGTTCGCGGTCAGCACCAGGCCAAGCGCGCTCTCATCATCGCCGCCGCCGGAGGACACAGCCTGCTCCTGCTCGGGCCCCCCGGCTCCGGCAAGAGCATGCTCGCGCAGCGGCTCCCGGCGCTACTTCCCCCGCTCACGCCGTCGGAGGCGCTCGAAGTGGCGATGATCGCATCGGTGAGCGTCGGCGGCTTCGATCCCGGCTCTTACGGCACTCGTCCGTTCCGCGCACCGCACCATACGGCTTCGGCGCCCGCCATCGTGGGCGGCGGTGCACAGGCGCATCCCGGAGAGGCGAGCCTCGCGCACCACGGCGTGCTCTTTCTCGATGAGCTGCCGGAGTTCGACCGGCGAGCCCTCGAGGCGTTGCGCGAACCCCTCGAGAGCGGCGTGATCGCGGTGCCGCGCACGCGCATCCAGGCGCACTATCCCGCCGCGTTTCAGCTCGTCGCGGCGATGAATCCGTGTCCCTGCGGCTATCTCGGGGATCGTACGGTCGCGTGCCGCTGCACGCCTCGGCAGATCGAGCGCTACCGCGCGAAGATCTCCGGTCCGCTGCTCGATCGTATCGATCTGCACGTCGAGGTGGGGCGCGTGTCCGCGAGCGAGCTCGGCCGCGACGTCGAATCGAACGAGCCGGACGTGGCGTCGGCGTCTGCCCAGATCGCGCGCGCTCGCGCGCAGCAGCTTGCTCGCGCGGGCACGCTCAACCGAGACTTGCCGCCCGCGCAGCTGCGCGCGCGGACGTGTCTCACGCCGCCGGCGGCCGAGCTGCTGGAGCAGGCATTCGAGCGGCTGCATCTCACGGCCCGTTCGTATCATCGCGTGCTGCGCGTCGCGCGGACGATCGCCGACCTCGAGCAGAGCGCGGCGGTCGAGCCCCCGCATGTCGCGGAAGCCGTGCAGCTACGAAGGAGTCTGTAGGGCGACTCGCTGAAAAATTGCCACGTGTCGTGGCGCGACCACCCGCGGCCGCGGCTACACCGCGGCGTCCGCCGCCTCGGGCAGACGGCCGAAGCGCCGCTGCCGTCCCGCGTAGTCCCGCAGCGCTTGATTGAGCCCCTGCTCGTCGAAATCGGGCCACAGACAATCGGTGAAGTAGAGCTCCGCGTAGGCGCATTCCCACAGCAGGAAGTCGCTCAGGCGCTTCTCGCCCCCTGTGCGGATGAGAAGGTCCACGTCCTGCGTCGGCAGTGCGGAGTGATTCACGTCGTTAATGAGCCGGAGGAACTCCGCATCCCCACCGTTCGCGACGCCGGGAGGCGCGCTGCAGGCGGCTTGCAGGATGCTGTGGCGTGCCGAGTAGTCCACGGCGATGCGCAGGTGCAAGCGCGAGCCGTGTGCCGTCGTGCGCTCGCTGTGCTCGATCGCCCGGATCAGATCCGGGCTCAACCGGTCGCGCCGGCCGATGACGTTCACGCGCACGAGATTCTCGGCGCAGTGACGGGTCTCGCCGAGCAGATACCGTCGCAGCAGGCGCAAGAGCGCGGTGACCTCGGCGGAGGGCCGGCCCCAGTTGTCCGACGAGAACGCATACAGCGTGAGTGTTGCGATGCCGGCACGCGTCGCGGCCTCGACGATGCGGCGCACGGTTCTCGCCCCCTGCACGTGGCCCGCGGTGCGCGGCAGCCCACGCCGCGCCGCCCAGCGACCGTTGCCGTCCATGATGATTGCCACGTGCATGGCTTGATGTCACTCGCGCCGCATCGCCTTGATGACGGCTTCGATGTGGGAGAGGTAACGGTTGAGGGCCTTGCGCCCGGTGCTGGTCAGGCGGTATTCCGATCGCGGCCGGCGCGCCTCGAAGGTCTTGCGGCAGCTGATGTAGCCAGCATCCTCCAGCTTGCGAGCATGGGCGCTCAGATTGCCGTCCGTCACCTCGAAGAGCGCCTTCAGATCGTTGAATGTGAGCGGCTGATTCACGGCGAGCGCGCTCAGGATGCCGAGACGCACCCGCCCGTAGATGAGCCGGTCGAATTCGTCGCCCTCGGCGTCGAGCGACAGGACGGGCTCGGAGGCCGGCTTCAGCCCCGGACGTGCCGCCATCTCGGGTCGCTTGCGCGCGCTCGCTCTATGGTTCACGTCTCGTGCGTCCAATGATGATGCCGAACAGGAAATGCAATCCGCCGAAACCGGTGCCGAGCGCGAGATTCGAGTATTGCGGCGGCAGCGCGAGCGCCGCCACGCCGAGCACGATGAAGAGCGCTCCCATCACGCCCACGGGGCGGACGGTCATGGTGCTCGCCGCGGCGACGCCGCAGCCGTAGAGCAGCAGCCACACCCCCGGAACGCTGTCGGCGGCGTGCTGCCGCCACAGGACGAACGTGATGACCGCTCCGGCGAATAGCGAGGGCGTCAAGCACAGCAGGAACTTCCGGACCGGCCCGCGATAAAGCGCGGTGCCCCGGCTCGCGGCCTGGTGGATCATGAGCGTGCTGCCGCAGAGGAATGCCCCGACACCGGCCCCGAGCCAGATCTCGAACCAGTGTCGCGCGAGCCCGGGTTGCGCGGCGAGCACCGCGGCGAGCAGTCCGATGGCACCCATGCCAATGCCCGCCGAGCCCGGCACCGCGAGCACCCCCGCCGCCTCGATGGAGGTGCGGATGTACTTGAGGGTCCCGAGCGCATGCGCATCGAGCGCGACCGGGTTGCCAGGGGAGCGGGCGCGCCGCGCCGTGACCTTCTCCATGCCGGGAACTCTTGGGAAAGTAATTACGCAGGACTCTAGGCAGCGGCCGTTACAGCGTCAAGTTCTCTGCGTCACAGAGTGTGAACGATGCGAGGGAAATGCGCGGCGCGTCGCAGATTCCGCGGCCGATGGCGCGCGGGTCGAGGCCGCGCGCCGCTGCTCGCGCGCCCGAGTGCTGCCCTAGTGCTTGACCATGCCGACCATGTAGTCGACGGCCTCGCGGATCACCGCGTCGGGGATGTCGGGGCGGCCGCCCTTGGGCGGCATCACGGCGCCGTTGCTCTGGAACCCGTTGAGCGCATGCTGGTAGAGCGTAGGCTTGCCTTCGGCGATGCGCGGCCCCCACGCGGCGGCATCGCCCGCCTTGGGGGCTCCGGCAATCCCCGGTCCATGACAGGTGGAGCACACCTGCTGGAAGGCTTCCTTGCCGTTCTTCGGTACCGGCAGCGCCGTGCCCGCCTGCGTGGCGGGCTTCGTTTCGACGATTGCGAGCGCGGCATTGTTCTGCCCCGCGACCGCCTCGCGCGAGAGCGGCGCCAGGCGATCGGCGACGCTCGTGAGGTAGTCGGGCTCGCGGTAGACCTCCTGGTCCTGGGTATCGCGCGCCACGACTCGCGCGAGCGCGAAGAGCAGGATTGCGATGACCACGAGCAAGCCGATCACGAGACTGAACACGTCGATGAAATGCGTATCCTGCTTGCTCACGGCGAGGTCCGAGGCTCAAGGGGGGCGGCGCAGTATAGCGGACCGCCGCCGGGATTGGCGCGCCCGACTGGATTCGAACCAGCGACCTGCAGCTTCGGAGGCTGCCACTCTATCCAACTGAGCTACGGGCGCGCGAAGCAAAAGTGTAACCCAAGTCCTGCGCGGCGCATCAGCCCCGGTGCGGCCGCTGGTGCTCGAACGCGGCAAGGTCATCGATGAGCTGAAAGAGCTGGGCCGGACCGCCGGCCTTGCCCACGTCGGTGGAGTACTTTCCGGCGACGATGACGATCGGCACGGCCTCGACACGGTAGCGGTCGGTGATCTCCTGTGCCTGCTGCAGGTTCGCCCGCACGCCGAACGAATTGTAGGTCGTGCGGAAGGTGTTCCCGTCGATGCCATTGGCTTCGGCCCACGCGAGCTGCTTGTCGAACGTGTCCGCATCGTTCGTCCCGATCAGCGGGTTGTTGTCCTGGTGAATGGTGTCGAATGCCTTCTCGACGAGATCGTCGCGGTGCAGCGCCTCGAGCGTATAGAAGAGTTGCGCGTGCAACCGGTGAACCGGCCCCCACATGACCGGCACGCGCACGAAATCGATGTACGAAGGCTTCTGTCTGAGCCAGGTACGGAGGAATGGCTCGAGCGCGTAGCAGTGCGGGCAACCGAGCCAGAACACCTCCATGACCTCCACCTTCCCCGGCGGTGCATCGGTCGGCTGCGCGGGCACGATCGCATCGTAGTTGACGCCAGCTTTCCAGTGCCCATCGGGCAGCTGCTGCCCTGCGGGCATCGCGGCCAGCTGCTCGAGCGATGCCGTCCCGGGCACCTCCTCGGCGCCCCCGGCCGGGGTCTGCCCGCCTGCGCTGTCCTGGGGGGCGGCAGGGGGCGCGCTGCTCGCGCTGGCGTTCTGGGCGACCGGAGGCGGTTGCTCCGCCGCGGCGGATGCGCCGCGCGAGGAGCCCTGCTCGCAAGCGCCGAGCAGCGTCGCGCCGAGGAGAAGCGCACCCAGCAGCGGGGCGAGCGCAAGGGAACGATGCATCTCAAACCTCCGCGAGTCGGCGAACCGACCGCACCGCGCTGCCGCTCAGCGCATGCCCTGAACGTAGGACGCCACGTTGCGCATGTCCACGGGCGTCAGGAGCTTCGCAATGGTCGCCATCATGGCGCCGTTGCGACTCTGGGGCTTGTTGGCCGCCGCCCCACCGTAGCGTGCGCCGCTTGCAAAATCCTGCAGCTGCTTCATCACGTACTCCGCGTACTGCGCGCGCAGGGCGGGATACCCGGAGGCCAGATTTCCGCGACCGACGGGTCCGTGGCAGGCGATGCAGGCCGGAATGTTCCGCGCGGTATCGCCGTCCTTGTAGAGCGTCGCGCCCGCTTGCCAGTAGGACGGGTCGGCCTCACCCCCGATCGGGGTCTGCGCTTCGTAGTAGACCGCAAGATCATCGATGTCCTTGTCCGAGAGCGTGGTGGACATGGGCATCATCACCGCATTGTTGCGCACGCCGGCCTTGAACAGGTGCAGCTGCTCATCGATGTAGACCGCGTTCTGACCGGCAAGACGCGGCCATTGCGCATTGATGCTGTTGCCGTTGACACCGTGGCAGGCGGTGCAGGTGGCCGCCTTGGTGGCGCCGGCCTGCGCAGTGCCGTCCGCATAGGGGTCGAGCGTCAGGACGGGTGCGGCAGCCCAGGCGGAGCCAACCGCCGTGCCGAGGGCGAGCGCCGAGAACACCGCAAGTGCCTTTCCCCGGAGAGTCCTCTGGCGAGAACGGCGCTGCGCATCCCTCGCGAGCGCTCCCAGATCTTGGGTCAAGTGACGTGAACCTCGGTCGGGTACAAAGGTCGCGGATTGTACACTACTGAATTTGGGTACTCGGCGGGCGCGCGCACCTCGTTCCATGGGTCGGTTTACGGAAGCTCGATTTCTCCTCAGTGCGGCGGCCGCCGGACAATTCCCACCGGACCGCGGCTGCGAAGTTGCGTTCGCGGGCCGCTCGAACGCCGGCAAGTCGAGCGCGATCAATGCGATCCTCGCGCGACGCTCACTCGCACGCACCGGGAAGACGCCCGGGCAGACGCGCCTGCTCAACTTCTTCGAGCTCGAGGCCGGGCGCCGGATCGTCGATCTGCCGGGATATGGCTATGCGCGCGTGCCCGAACGTGAGCGGCTGCAATGGGGTCCGCTCCTCGAGGCGCTGCGCGAGCGGCGCTCCCTGCGGGGGCTGTTCCTGATCGTCGATGCGCGGCGCGGACTTCGCGAGCCGGATCTGGCGCTCATCGAGTGGGCGAACCCCGCCGCGCGCGGCGTCCATGTCCTGCTCACCAAGACCGACAAGCTCAATCGCGGGGAGGCGGCGGAGGTGCTGCGCGCCACGCACAAGAGGCTCGAGGGCCGGATCACGGCGCAGCTGTTCTCGGCCCAGAATGGCATGGGGCTCGCAGAGGCGGAGCAGACCTTGCTGCGCTGGCTCGGCGAGGATTCGGCCGGGGAATAAAAAAAACCCCGGAGGCCTCAGGCGAGGCCACCGGGGCAGACTAACCCGGCACAGGTCTCATGAACCGGGTCTTGACCCGCTCAGGGAGGGAAGCGGGGAGTGCTGGAGGCACTCAAGCGATTAGACGGACGGTCCCCGGCGAAGTTCCGCCGACTTCTTCAAAAAGAAAACCCGATAGATCAAAGACTTGCGATGCCCACTGTAGCTTCGGCGCTACAGTTTTCAGAACGTGAACGTCACCCCCAATGTCCAGAGATTGAGGCTGCTCGCATAGGCCATGTTCGAGTGCTCCCACTCGAGGCGGGGTGCGAACGGGCCGAAGTGCAGCTGCCCGCCGAGCCCCCAGGCGAACTCGTTCGTGCTGTTGTCGATCGAGTAAATGGGGGTACCGCCGATC
>Ga0335074_10012127_pt1 | contig 12077 bp, 9 predicted proteins | sample Lox_Sample_23_FD_206715 | JGI IMG/M metagenome (GOLD analysis project Ga0335074, IMG submission 206715) | Soil microbial communities from Loxahatchee National Wildlife Refuge, Florida, United States - Lox_Sample_2.3 | ecosystem: Environmental > Terrestrial > Soil > Wetlands | place: USA: Florida...
CTCTGCAAAGCGGGTTGTATTACGAAGCCCAGCCGGACAACATGATGGCGGCCCGGATCGCTCACCAGACTCTCGAAACCATCGAAGGATTCCGCCAAACCGAGCAGGAAAACATGGGTTTGCGGCATACGCGCGACTCCGATGTGCTGACCACCCTGGTTTTCCTGCAGCGGCTGGCGCTCGATCATGACAACGGCCGGCCGCGCGGCCGCGCGTTCATGGATCTGATGCGCGAGTTGGCGCAGGATGCCGGAGATACTGTATCTTCAGAAGCGCCGTCGCTGATCGTGCCATGAAGCTGGCGCGCCCCAACCTGACCATCACCGCATTCGCTGTGCTGCTGGCCGTTTGCGCCGCCGGCTGGGTTGGTACGCGCGAAGCGAGTCCCTGGGAGGCACCGGAGCAAGCCGCGCCGGTAGCGCGTGTATCGAAAGTCGACCAGGAGCCGCTTGAAACCGCGCGCCAATTGGCCGCACTCGCCGATACCCACGCTGAGCAGGACCTCGCCGCGCAGGCCGCCGGCCTGGCCGGCCAGGAGGTGGACGCAGATTTCGCCACCGCCATTCGCGAAGCAGCCGCCATTGCGCCTCCCGCCACGGGCCCACTGCACGATCTCGCCGTGCACATCGATGATCTCAGAGCGCGCATCGCGGCCCTCCAGCAACACATCGCGCAGCTCACCAAGGACGCCGCCAAATCCAACGCCGCCGCGGACCATCTGCAATTAGCCGACGCGCAGCTCGCGCTCAAGCAGGACGAGCTCGACGACGCGCAACAGGATCTGGCGCGCCAAGGCGGCGATGAACACGCCATTCTGCAGCGCGAACAGCAGCAATATCAAGCCACGCGGCAGGGTGCGCTGCCGCTCGGGAAACTGGCGCCCGCGGGTTCGCCCGGCACGTTGCGCGAACAGATCCAGGAGTGGCTCGCACTGGGCGCCAAAGTGGATCAGTTGCAAGCCGCGAAACAGGATGCCGACCACAAAGCGCTCGTTCTTCAACAGGAGCATGCAGCGCTCGAAGGCAAGCTGGGCAGCGCGCCCGCGTCTCCCGAGAATGGCGATAGCGGCGATGACGGCACGGCCGCCGTGGTGGCCCAACTGCGTCACCTGAGCGATCAACGAAAAACCATGATCGCGCTCGATAAGCGCACGCAAATCTGCCAGCAATTAAGCGCCGCGTATCAAAAATGGCTGCCATTGGTCACGGACCGGCGGCACGCCGTACTGCACGCCTTGCTGGCTTCTTGCGGAATGATTCTGGCGATCCTGCTGGCCGCGGCGATCGTGAAAGCCGTTTTGGCGCGCATTCTCAGCCGCGAGGCCGACCGCCGCCGTGTGCATCAGTTGAGCGTGGTCGGGCGCATCGCGGTGCATGTGGTTACGGCTATCGCTATTCTGCTGGTGATTTTCGGCGCGCCCACCGAAGCGCCCACAATAATTGGACTGGCCGGCGCGGGACTTACGGTGGTGTTGAAGGATTTCATCGTGGCCATCTTCGGTTGGTTTGTGCTGATGGGGCGCGACGGCATCGGGTTGGGAGATTGGGTAGAGATTAACGGTGTGGGCGGCGAAGTCATCGAAGTAGGAGTCTTCAAGACCGTGCTCCTTGAAATGGGCAACTGGACCACCACCGGCCATCCCACCGGCCGCCGCGTCAGCTTCATGAACGGCTATGCCATCGAAGGCCGCTATTTCAATTTCTCGACTGCCGGCCAATGGCTATGGGATGAATTGCAAGTGACCTTGCCGACGGGACGCGATCCGTACCGGCTGGCCGGGCAGATCCGCGAAATGGTGGAGCGTGAGACCGAAGAAGACGCCAAGGTGGCGGAGCACGATTGGGAGCGGGTGACCAGCCAATATGGCACGCAAGCGTTTTCGGCGCGCCCCGCCGCGGATCTACGGCCTACTGCCGGGGGTTTGCTGGTGAATATTCGATACATCACGCGCGGCCCGCTACGGTATAAAGTGAAGTCGCGGTTGTTCAGCGCCATCGTGGCATTGATGCAGGAGCCCGAGAAAGCGGCAGCGGTGTGAAGCGTATTCGCCTGATCCACTGGAAAGCCACTGAAGCTGCTGATCTGTGCTCGAAATTGAAGGGCGCCGGCTACGCCGTGGGGTACGACGAAAAACTGGATTCGCACGCATTCCGCGGCATCCGCGCATCGCCGCCGGATGCCTTTGTGATCGATCTTTCGCGGCGGCCCTCACACGGCCGCGAAGTCGCGGTCTACTTCCGCGGTCAAAAGGCGACGCGACAGGTGCCGATCGTCTTCGTGGGCGACCCGAAGAGGGCGGAAGCCGTGCGCGCGGTGCTGCCGGATGCGGTGTACACGACGCCGACTCTTCTTCGATCCGCGTTGCGCGCCACGCTCGAAAAACGTTCCGCGAATCCCGTGACGCCTGTGCAAATGATGGACCGCTATGCGGCGCGGGCCGCCGCGCAGAAGCTCGGCATCGGCGAAGGTTGCCATGCCGCGCTGATCGATCCGCCGCGCAATTATGCCGCCGCGGTCGGACCGCTTCCCTGCGGCGCCGCGCTCGAAGAATCACCCGCGGGGATCTGCCCCGTCACTCTCTGGTTCGTACATGATGCCGCCGCTTGGGTCCAAGCTCTGCCCGCCATGCGCGATCTCGCCGCGCGAACCAAGCTGTGGCTTCTGTGGCGCAAAGGCTCAACCGTCACGCAGACATTTCTGCGAGGATCCGCCGCGGCCGTGGGGCTGGTGGATTATAAGATCTGCGCGATCGACAAAAGCTGGAGCGGCATGCTCTTTACTCGCAAGAAGGAAAGGTGATACTGCTGGCATTATGCGTGTATTTGTTTCCGTATTCATCTTCGTCCTGGCCGCAGCCGCGACGGCCTATGCGCAGGAGCGCCCCAAGATCGTGGGCGTGGCGCACATCGCCGTCAAGACCAACGATCTCGCCGCGGCCCGCCTGTTTTACGGCCACATCCTCGGCTTTCCGGAACCGTTCAGCCTCGATAAACCGGACGGCAGCGGCTTGTCACTGACTTATTTCAAAGTCAACGACCATCAATACATCGAGGTGTTTCCCGATTTGAAGAGCGACACCGAGGACCGCCTGTCCCACATTGCCTTCGAAACCACCAACATCAAGCAACTGCGCGATTATCTGGCTGCGAAAGGCGTGAAGGTTCCGGATACCGTGTCCACCGGCCGCGACGGAAACATCAGCATGATGCTTACTGACCCGGATGGCCATCACGTCGAGTTTGTGGAGTACCGTCCGGGCTCGCTGCACTCCAAGGCTTTCGGCGGATTCCTGCCCAATACGCGCGTTTCCACGCACATCATCCATGTGGGCGTGACGGTAGCGGATCGCGCGGCGGCCGACCATTTCTACAAAGACATTCTGGGCTTCCATGAATTCTGGCACGGCGGCATGCAGGACAACCGTACGGATTGGGTGGACATGCGGGTACCCGATGGTACCGACTGGCTCGAATACATGCTGAACGTGCATAATCCTTCGCCGCGCACCTTGGGCGTGATGCATCATGCGGCGCTGGGCGTGTTGGACATCAAGGCGGCGAACCGGCTGGTGACCTCGCGCGGTTATAAAGCCGAAGAACCCAAGATCGGGCGCGACGGTAAATGGCAGCTCAATTTGTATGATCCGAATGGCACGCGTGTTGAGCTGATGGAACCCCACCCGGTCGAGAAGCCGTGTTGCGCGCCCATGCTGGACAAATAATGTAGGGCGGGCTCGCGGCCTGCAGGCGCATCAGAAGACAGGCCACGGAAGACGATGGCCTGTCCCACGGACCTGGTGAGCACAGGATCACTTGGCCTTAGGCGGCTCGACCACCGTCACGATGCGGTCGGCCGTCACATTGTGTAGCGTCTGCTGAATGCCGCTCGGCCAGGTGATTTGTATCTCTTTCACCATCGCATTCGCGCCCAGCCCAAAATGCACACGCGAGTCGCTGGACGATGCATAACCCACACTGGTGGTCACGTGATTGTACTGGACAGAACCATCCGCGGCGGTCAAGCGGATTTTTGCGCCGATGCCCATGCGATTGCTTTTCGTGCCGGAAAGCTTCAGCAGAATCCAGTGATTCCCGTTGCGGGTGGTGTTGTGAAAGATCTTGGCGTCGGCATTCAGCACGGTCACCACGGCGTCGATGCGGCCATCGTTATCCAGATCGCCAAAGGCCACGCCGCGGTGCCCGCCGGGAATCTGGAAGTCCGCACCGGCCGTCCCGCTGACGTTTTGAAATTTTCCGTTTCCCAGATTGCGGAACACGGCGTTGGGTTCTTCGAAAGTGCGGGGCGAGAACAAGTGCACGTTCTCGTCTACGTTGGCGCGTGCCACAAACAAGTCTTTCCAGCCATCGTTATCCAGATCCACGATGCCGTTTCCCCAGCCGGACATTTCGTAAGTATCCATGCCCAGTCCGGCCACGGCGGTCCGCACGGCAAAATGTCCGTGTCCCAGATTCAAATACAGGGGAAAGGTCTGTTTTTGGATCGCCGACATCCAGATATCGGGCAGGCCGATATTGCGTGTGTCGCGGAAGTCCGCGCCCATGCCGGATAAGACGTTGCCGTCATCGCCCAGCGCCACACCTGCTTCCATGGCCACTTCTTCGAAACGCTGCCCATGAATGTTGTGGAACAATTGATTCGCGGCATTGTCGTTGGCCACGAAGATATCCGGGTAACCGTCGCCATCATAATCGGCGACCGCGACTCCCATACCGCGGCCTAGATGCCCCGCGATGCCGGTCTGTGCCGAGACATCCGTGAAGGTGCCATCGCCATTGTTGCGGTAAAGCGTGTGCGGCAGGGGTTCGCAATAACGAGGATCGCAAATGATGCGTGGACCGTTCTGGCCATTGGCGTAGCACGACTGTTCCGTTTGCGGATCCCAGCGGCAGTAATTCGAGACGAACAGATCGAGCAGGCCGTCATTGTTGTAATCCACCCAGGCAGCCGCGATCGACCACATCTTCCTGCCTTTGTAAGTCCCCCCCCCGACGCCCGCTTTCTTGGTTACATCGGTGAAAGTGCCGTCGCCATTGTTGTGGAATAACTGATTCCCATTGACATTGGTGATGAACAGGTCCGGGTGGCCATCGTTGTCATAATCTCCCACCGCCACGCCGATGCCATATCCTGCGCCGGCCAACCCGGCTTTCTCGGTGACGTCGGTAAAGGTCAGATTGCCGTTATTGTGATAGAGCCGGTTGCGGTACTGCGGGCCGCGCTTGACCAGCGAAGGCATGTCGGCGCCGTTGACGAAGTAGATATCGAGGTATCCGTCGCCGTCATAATCGAATAAAGCCACGCCGCCGGGCATGGTTTCCGGCTGGTGACGGAGTTGAGTGGGCGAGCTGTCGATTTGGAAGTGAACGCCCGCGCGGCCGGCGATCTCTTCGAACGTGATCGGGCCCAGGGCGGTGGTTCCCATCGCGGACAACTGGAACAGAGTGCAAAGCACCTTCGGGTTGAAAACCATGCGGAGGAATCGGTGGTCCGTGCCCGATGTCATGAAGAAGGGCAGCGAGTACGACTGAGTCGAATTTTGCTGTGGCAATGTCAATTGGAGATTTGGTTTCCGTGAGATGAAGCAGGACGGTACGCGCCAGGTATGCCACGCCGAGACTATGCGAGAATCTCGTGTGCGTGGCGCCGGGAAACACGTACGAAGCCAATCCGAGCTGACTTATACGACGAAGCCGCTGGAAAAATCTTGGTGTCGATAACCTGTTTGAACACCCCGATGAATTCCAGATCGCTCCCGAAACTCATTTCCTTGTAAATCGGATCGGTAACAATCTTTGTCGTCCGCACGCTTGTCCCTCTCAGCTACCCATTTTATCAAGATTGTGAGCATTTTCACGGTTCGCCGACAGGTTGCGCCGTCCGCTAGTTTAGCTAGCCAAAGCGCGGGGCCGGTTTGCTGGGTAACCAAGTAGCGCTTTTATCGCTTATACCCGATCCGCCGCAGTAACTCGTGGCGCGTCAGCGCATCGCTTTCGGTTTCCACGCCCTTCGGCGGGTACCCATCGATAACTCCCAGCACGCCGCGTCCCTGCTCGGTCTGCGCGACTACCACTTCCACGGGATTGGCCGTGGCGCAGAAGATCGAGCAGACCTCCGGCACGTCCTTGATGCGGCTCAACACATTGATCGGGTACCCGTCGCGCATGGCTATGGCGAAGATATGGCCCGCGGCGATGGCCGTGACATCGCGCGCCGCCAGCGACTTCAATCCATCGTCGTTGCCATCCACGCGCGTCAGGCATGGGCCGGATGCTTCGTTGAACGCGATGCCGAATTTCACGCCCGGCACGGTATTCACCAGCGCCTCGTATAAGTCTTCCACAGACTTAATGAAATGGGTCTGACCTAGAATTAGATTTCCGCCTTCGGGAATTTCGACACGAACGGTTGTCAGTTCCATGCAATCAGGATAGCTCCGCTCACTCTTCCCGCAGCGCGACCGCCGGGTCGATGCGCGCCGCGCGCCAGGCCGGAAGCGCGCCTGCCGCCAGCGCGACCGCAAGCATGATCGCAGCCACCGTCATCAGCACCAACGGACGGCCCGGTCCGGTCAACAGGAAGCTGCGCAGCAACCGCAGTCCGGCGATTGACACCACGGATCCCAGCAGGATACCCGTGGCAGTCAGCAGCAGGCTGCGCCGCACCACCATGGCCACAACGTCGCCCGGCGATGCACCCAGCGCCATGCGCACACCCACCTCGCGGCGGCGCTCGGTCACGGCTTGCGACAGCACGCCGTACAATCCGATGGCGGCCATCAGCAAAGCGAGCGCCGCGAAGATTGCCAGTAATTTGGCGCGAAAGGCCGGCTTCGAATAAGCTTGCTCGTCGAGAAATTGCCGCATACTGGTAACTTCCGAAAGCGGCAGCGCCGGATCGATCTGGCCCACCGCGCGCCGCAACGCCGCCACCAGCGTTTCCTTCGGCCGGTCTTCCGCGCCCAGCCAACGTCCGCCGGCGCGAATCATGATGACTAATGCTCTTCCGCCATCCGGCTCGCTTTGCGCAAACGGGATGTAGACATGCGGCTGCACTTTCCAATGCATTTCGTCGAATGGATTGGTCTCTTTAATATTCGCAGTCAGACCGACAACCGCGCGCCAGGGCGCGTGGCTGTCCGCATCGCCCAGCCGGATGTGCTTGCCGATCGGATTTTGATCCGCGAAATAACGGCGCGCGAATTCGCTATCCACGATGGCGACTGGCTCGTTCTGTGCAGTATCGAGCGGCCAAAATTCGCGCCCCACGGCAATGGGCATCCCAGCCACGCGGAAGAATTCCGGAACAATCAGGGTGCGCTCCACAAAGCCGGTCTCGCGCGCGGCCGGACCACCGGCGGCTGCGGCATGCTCCAGCTCTCCCGACTGCACGGCCGCTTCGATTCCCGGCATCGCATCCAGCGATTCAGTGAGGCGATTTGAGAACCGCACGCGATCGGTCAGCCCCCGATAGCCGCGCTTGGGGAGATTGAGACGCGCAATCAACAATCGGTCGGTGCGGTATCCCATCGGCTCGGCGCGCAATTGGAATAAGCTCTCGATAAGCAGAGCCGCGCCGGTCAGCAGGGTCAGTGACAGTGCGACTTCGATTACCACCAGCGCGCTGCGCGAGCGCTGTTCGGCGCGGCCGGCCGATCCGCCGCGTCCGCCCTGCTTCAGCAACTCGTGTACGCGGAAACGGGATGCCTGCCAAGCCGGAAGCAATCCGGAAAGAATGGCGGTGGCCACAGCCAGCGCCGCCGCGAACCCCAGCGCGCGCCAATCGAGCGGCACGTTTGCGGCTGTCACGCCGATGGGCAACTCCACCGGCTCGGCGGCCACAAAATAACGCAGGCCCGCATAGGCGAACAGTACGCCCGCGGCCGCTCCCATCGCGCACAGCAGCAGATTCTCAGTCAAAACCTGGCGGATCAGCCTTCCACGCCCCGCGCCCATAGCGGTCCGGATGGCGATTTCGCGGCGGCGTTCCAGCGCGCGCGCGGCCAGCAGGTTCGCCACATTGGCGCAGGCGATCAACAGCACGAAAGCCACCGCGCCGAACATCACCCACAGTCCGGAGCGCAGGCCGCGCCCGGCCAGCCAGGTAAGTTCCTGTTGCAGTCCGCGCACCATGGCGCCCGCGTGCGGCAGCGAATCCGGATCGCTTTTTTCGAGCGCCGCGCGCAGGGCGGCGATTTCGGATTCAGCCGCGGCCATCGAGACACCCGCGCGCAATCGCCCGATCGTGCCCATGGAGTGGAATTTCGCGCCACCCAAATGTTCCACATTGCCGGGCGCGATCAGCGTCCAAAACTGCGCCTGGCGCGGATAGAATTCGAATCCACGCGGCATGATCCCGGCAACGGTGTAAGCGCGGCCATCGAGCGTGAGCGGCTGTCCGACCGCGCCGGGCGCGCCGCCGAAGAGCGATTTCCATCCGGCGTCGCTCAATACCACGAGCGGTGGGCCATTCAGATCGGAAGGGCTGAACGTGCGGCCTTCGGCGGCGGGCACGCCCAGGATCTCGAAGAAGCGCGGGGTCACGGCTTCGCCCAACGCGCGGCGCGGATTGCCGCGGCCGGTGAGCGTGTACTCGACCCACTGCCATCCGGCGATGCCATCGAAGCTGCGGCTTTGGCCATCGAAAGCTTCCACGTCGCGATAGCAGGCGAAAACCTTGGGGTCCCAATTGTGAGTCGTCTCCCAAATCGCCATCAGGCGCGCGGGATCGCGGAAGGGCAGCGGGCGCAGCAGTAATTCATCCACCAGGCTGAACACCAGCGCATTGGCGCCGATGCCCAGCGCCATCAGCAGAATGGCGATGGCCGCGAAGCCGGGGTTGTGCCGTAACGCACGTGCCGCGTATGCGACATCGGAAAGGAATTCGCGCATGCCCTTTGCGACCAACGTATCAGGTTACTTCTTTGGCTTGTAATCCAGGAACAGATCCGGGAACTGTTCTTTCAACGCGGCGATCTTGGGACGGTCGCAAACCTGTATATACGGGTTGTCGGGATTGTAGTAGGCGTAATCCTGATGATAGTCTTCGGCGCGGTAGAATGCCTTCAAGGGCGTTACTTGGGTAACTATCGGCTTCGGGAAAACCTTGGCGGCATCCAGTTGCGCGATGTAGGCATTGGCCAGCCGCTTCTGCTCTTCGTTGGTGTAGAAGATGGCGGAACGGTAGGATGTGCCCACGTCCGGGCCTTGCCGGTTCAACTGGGTAGGATCGTGGGCCACAGAGAAGTAAATGCGCAATAACTGGCCGTAAGTGATGCGCGAAGGATCGAAGATCACTTCGACTGACTCGGCATGACCGGTAGTTTCCGTGACTACCTGGCGGTAAGTGGCCGTATCGGCGGCGCCGCCGGAGTATCCCGCGGCGGTCGATAGCACGCCTTTCACGCGTTCGAAAACCGATTGCACGCCCCAGAAGCATCCTCCCGCGAAGACGGCTTTTTCCTTGCCGGGCTGTTTCGCCAATTGCACGTCGGACGATAGCGGCGGAATCGGCGCGGCAGCGAAAACGGTGGCGGCGGCCAAGACACCGGCTGCAATATGACGCAAGATAGATGGGGCAGACATGTGCATCCTCAGTTCCATGGTACTGCGGGGACAGGGGATGGGGGTTGGGGCTGGTCGTTTAGTAAGCCGGCTGCTATTGATTGACGCGGCATCGGAACCTGACGCCGGGATGATCCGGTCCCCAAAGCCCGCCGGCAACGGTCGGGGGCAAAACCCGGCCCGCCCGGCCCCCAAACCCCGCCGCGCGAAGCGGTGGTGCGCTATCTGTGTGTGCTCATGAAAAACAATCAAAGCCGTCTGCCATTCCTGACGTGCGTGCAGGCGTTCAGCACGGCGCTCTGATCCTGAGGCATGTCGAACTGCATAACGATATCGGTTGCGTAGGCTTCCTGCACGCCGAAGATTTCCTGTTTGATGAATACGCCCTTCCCGTCCCTGTGGGGCAGCCAATGGCCCCACAGGATCTTGAGCAGATCGATCTTTGGGTCCATGAATACGGACAGGCCATCGGTGGCTACGCCCCAGAATTCCTTACTGAGTTTCCCGTCAAGGCGCATCTCCACGGGCGCTCCTTTCGCGCCGCGATCGGACACCGCCCCAACGAAAATATAGCCGTCATTGAGCTTGCCCCCAGAGCAACGCAACACAATTTCCGGGTACTGCGTGCCATCCCCCTTGGACGGCGGCGTGAGGAACTTGCCCTTAAGCGTGAACACATCGAACGAAGTGCCATGCAGCGGATCATCCTTTGTGCAGTGAACCCATGCCGGAGCTTCCGGGGCGGTCGATTCTTGTGCGGCGGCGCTGGCGGCAAACAAGGCGGACATAGCGAGAATGTAGGGGCGCATCAGGACACCGTACACGGTTCGGGCGAGTGCGGCAAGGGGGCGCTGTACGATCTGGCGGCGGGTGATAGGCTGTGGAGATGGGGAAGCGCTCTACCGGGGGGATCGCCGTGGCGATAGCTATTATGGCCGTTGCCCAGAGGCTCGCCAACTATGGGAATAAGCCCTTGGCGTTAGCATTGGCCGTTGGCGCGGGTATATTCCTGCTGTGGTTCGCTGTCCTGTGGGCTAAAGACATGGGTTCGCGCCTTATTTGGGATCGTCGGCGCGTGGGCGGATGTTGGAGCGGACGCCGGACGGTCTATGTAGGTGCGGTTTCAGTATTGGCGGGTGGCTTGTATTCCGTCTCGGCGGAAATTGGGGAGGATAATAACGGACCGGAGAGTGACGATATACCGATAATCCTAACTGCTACAGAAAAAGACAAGGCGGCTGAAGAGCTGCTAAGGTTGTTGCCAGTTCCTGCGTATGCCGGGGATCACCGCGTCATGAAGCGCATAGCAGAGATGCGCTTTGATGACAGGTTATAGCAGGTGGCGGCATGCGCCAAGGAGCTTGGCTTAGCGCACACAAATAGCGCACTACCCAAAGCACGGCCTCGCCCCGGCGCTACAATTCGGTTATGCATCGAGCCTCTCTCGCGCTTCTGGCCGCCGCCACTCTGTTCGCGCAGAAGCAGCCTTTCGACGCGCAGGCGTTGCTCTCTCTGGCGCGCATCTCCGATCCGCAGGTTTCGCCCGACGGTCGCACGCTGGCGTTCCAGGTCCAGAACATCGACGTTCCGGATAACAAGAAGATCACGCAGATTTACGTAATGCCGGTGGCGGGCGGCGACGCGCGCCAGATCACCGCCGCCGGGGACGATAACGAGAGGCCGCGCTGGTCGCCCGATTCGCGGCACATTGCGTTCATCTCCGATCGCGGCGGCACTTCGCAAATCTGGCTGATGGACCCGGATGGTGCGAACGCCAAGCAGGTGACCAACCTTTCGACCGAGGCGGGCGGCGAGTTGTATTCGCCGGATGGAAAGAATCTGGTCTTCTCGAGCGATGTGTTTCCGCAATGCGGCGCGGACGACGGATGCAATCGCCGCGCGCTGGATGCCGAACGCTACGGCAAAGTGAAAGCCCGCATCTATACCAGCCTGCTGTACCGGCACTGGAACCATTGGCAGACTGACCGCCGCAGTCACTTACTCGCGATTCCGGTGGCCGGCGGCGCCGTTACCGATCTTACTCCCGGCGATCATGACGTGCCGCCGTTTTCGCTGGGCGGCGGCGACGATTATGCCATTTCGCCGGATGGCGCGGAAGTCTGCTACGCGTTGAATACCGACGCTGTTCCCGCCATCAGCACGAACTCCGACTTATTTGCGGTTCCCATCACCGGCGGACCGGCGCGCAAGATCACAGACAACCCCGCGGCTGACAACAACCCGCAATACTCGCCCGATGGCAAGTATCTGGCTTGGCGCGCGCAGGTAAGAGCAGGATATGAAAGCGACCGCTGGCGGCTCATGGTGATGGAGCGCGCCACCAACAAGATCACCGACCTGACTGAGAATATGGATCGCTGGGTGAATAGCTTCGTGTGGTCGCCCGATTCCGCGAGTTTGTTCTTCACGGTGGAAGATCGCGGCCGGCAATCCATTCAATTCAAACCGGTGAAAGGCGGAGAAACGCGCGAGGCT
>Ga0335074_10012128_pt1 | contig 12076 bp, 8 predicted proteins | sample Lox_Sample_23_FD_206715 | JGI IMG/M metagenome (GOLD analysis project Ga0335074, IMG submission 206715) | Soil microbial communities from Loxahatchee National Wildlife Refuge, Florida, United States - Lox_Sample_2.3 | ecosystem: Environmental > Terrestrial > Soil > Wetlands | place: USA: Florida...
CCGCCTTTTTCTTCGGGCGACTCAAGCCAGCGCGCCACGCGCAGGCCGAGCAGCCCATCCTTATCGTCGTTGAAGACGTCGCGATCGAGGGCTTTGAGGGTGACCACCAGGTCGATGGTGCGGGTTGGACCATCGTGCGCGAAGAGGTAACGCGTGGTTTGAGCCAGGATGGGGTGATTGAGACCGTCGATCCATGTGGAATCCGTCACCAGCTCGCCGCGCGCCGGTCCGCTTCTTGCCGCAACGATCTTATCGAGGACGATGGCGCCCATTTTGGCGCTGCGCGTGGCCGGAATGGCGTCAGAATTATTCCAAAAATCGAAGCCGTTCACATTGCTGTAGTTGAACCAGAGCCCGTCGTGGTGGGGATGGTCGGTGCGTTCGCCGGGACGCGGCGCGAGCGGCCAGCCTCGCGTGATGGTGACGCCATCGGCATCGAGGATCGGGAAGAGGACGGGCTTTTTGAGGGCGGTTGGCCAGATGTACGAAGTGAACGGCGCGCCGTCGATGGTGATGTCAACGCGGCGGTGAGCTTGATCGGGGATGACCTGGATGCCGCTCGGGGCGGCGCCTGCGATCAAAGGGAAGAGCGAGACCGCGAGGAAAAAGGGAATACGCTGAGGATTGAAATGCATTGCTTGACTCCGGGATGAAGGGCGAGACCGTTATATCGTGTGCGGGAGGACCCGGCTATGCGAAGACCTTGCCTCCGGCCAATACCTGCTGCGTTTGGTCGTCGAAGGTGACCTTCATGCCGGTCTGGATCGCGGCCACGTTCATGCAGAGCGCAATCGAGTGGCTGTAGCCGGCCTCGATGGGTGCGTTGGGAGTCTTGCGCGAGCGGACGCACTCCATCCAGTTGCGCATGTTGGCGGAGGTCTCGGGGTCGCCGTGAGTGTTGGCGTCGGTTTCGACGGTCTCGACTTTATCAACCAGAGAAAAGCTGGGCAGCAGATTGGGTTTCATGTTCATTTCAGCGGCAGAGCGAGCGCTGAGTCCGCCGGTAGGAGAGACGGTCTGCTTGTCCATGTCGATCATGCCGCCGTTGGAGTAGTAGAGCTCCTTGACGCCGCCGGCAGAATTCGTGAAGCGCGACGAGTACTGCACCTGAAATCCTTTGCTGAGGTCGTCGAGCGGGCCGTAATCGAAGACGGAGGTCATGGTGTCCCAGTTGGTGCGGCCATCTTTCCAAAGATAGATGCCGCCGTTGGCCACGCAGGAGCGGGGGTGCGGCAGGCCGGTGAACCAATGCACGGTGTCGATCTGGTGGACGAGCCACTGATCGGGAATGCCCGACGAGAACGGCCAGAATAAACGGAATTCGAGGTACTTGCGGGCGTCGAACGGTCCCATGTTTCTGCCGAGCGAATAGCGTTTCCAGTCAGTGTCTTCTTCCTGGAGCAGCGGAACAACGTCGGGACGGCGCCAGCGGCCGGGCTGATTCACATTCCAGGTCATTTCGACCATGACGATATCGCCGAATTGTCCTGACTTGATGTACTCGGCGGCCTTCTGGTACGCGGATGTGGAGCGGCGCTGGGTGCCGACCTGAACGATCTTGCCGCTCTTCTTGACGGCGGAGAGAATGCGCCGGGCATCGGCCATGGTGTGCGCGATGGGCTTTTCGACGTAGGCATCGCGGCCGGCTTCGACAGCTTCAGCGCCGTGGTAGGCATGCTGGAAATCGGCGGTCGCGATGATGACGGCGTCGACATCTTTGCGCGCGTAGAGCTCGTCGTTATTGCGTACCGCGTCAGGGCGGCTGCCGCAGAGTTTTTCAATGAAGGCGGCGCCTTCTTCGCGGCGGCGGTTCCAGATGTCGGAGACGGCGGCGATTTTGTAGTTCATTGCATCGGCGTTCTGCTGGAAAGCAGGCAGGTCGCCCTGCTTCATGCGGTCGCCGCAACCCACGATGCCGACACGGACGCGATCGTTGGCGCCCATAATCTGGGCGTAGCTTTTGGCATTCCACGAAATGATGGGGGAGACGGCGGCTGCGGCTAAGGTTGCGCTGCCGGCCTTCAAGAAATCTCGGCGATCGTTTGCGATGGTCATTGATTAGGACTCCCGGTGCGGGCGCAGATCGACTGCCCGATTTGCTGGTGTGAATTCAGGCCAGAAGAGAAGTGGGCGAAGCTTGTGGCCGCAGCAATTGCGCCGGCGGCAAAACCATGGTCAGACCACGGCGCACCGACCGTCAAGAAAAGTTTTCAGGGACGGAGCCGGGAGTTTCGGAACGTGGGATGGCAGAATTGATATAGGACTAAAAAGGTCGTAGATTGAATGTGGACCCACCTAATTGGATATTAAGTTACTCAAAATAATGGGTTAGTCGGATGTCTATGCGTGATATAGATCACAGAAAATGCCCGACTTGTTTGGTCCTATATACATATCGCCCCACGCTGTCTTTTTGCGAATCGGGCTTTTGAGAGGGTGAATTCTGTGAGTCGGCGCCTTTTTGCTGGTTTCGCGTTGATGGTTTTCGGGCTGGCGCCGGCCGGTCTTTTCGCTGAGAATGGGCCGGCATTTTGCCTCAGCGGCACGGTGCATGACGGCACGGGTTCTGTTGTGCCTGGGGCCCATGTGTCCGTTCGGCAGGCAGAATTGAGAGCACAGCAAAATGCGCAGACGGATGGGCAGGGGAGTTTCTCGATCGGCGTTCCCGGCGCCGGCAATTACGTTGTCGAGGTCGATGCACCAGGGTTCGCACCGTACCAATCAAGTGTTGATTTGACGCAAGGTGCAGGGTGCACGAGCCTGGACGTGTCGCTGGCGGTGATCGCGAATGCTGAAACCGTGGAGGTGACTGCCGATTCTCTGGCGGCTGAGACAACCAGCACGCAACTGGGCGAGACGCTGGGGACCAGAAAGATTGAGAGCGTACCGCTGAACGGGCGGAATTTTACCGACCTGATGGCGGTGCAGCCGGGCATTGTGCCGGTGAATACGGCACAGCCGGGCGCGGTCGTGATGACAGGCGTGGCGACAACTCCTCCCTCCGGCGATGCGAATCCGGGGAATCTCTCCATCAGCGGGCAGCGGGAAGACTCGAACGGATTCCGCGTCAATGGCGCGGATGTGGAAGAGGACGTGAACATGGGCACGTCGATTGTGCCGAACCTGGACTCGATCGACAGCTTCCGCGTGCTCACCTCGAACTTCGACGCGGAATATGGGAATTCGAGCGGTGGGCAGATTCTGGTCACCACCAAGTCTGGCGGCGATCGACTGCATGGCAGCGTTTTTGAGTTTCTGCGCAATACGGATCTGGATACACGGAATTATTTTTCTGCGGATCGCGCGGCGTACCGGCAGAACCAATTTGGCGGGTCAGTGGGAGGGCCGAGCAAATGGGCGGGGATCCATTGGTTTGCGGACTACCAGGGAACGCGGCTGAACGAGGGTGTCGACACGGGTGACATTGCGGTGCCATCGACGGCCGAGCGCAGCGGCGATTTGAGCGGGCTGGCTTCGTCGTTCGTGACGACGGCGACGCTCTCGAGCGGCCAGCAGGTGACCGTCCCCACCGGAGTCAGCGGCGACTATCTCGCAGCCCAAGTACTGGCGCCGCGCCTGGGCTACCCCGTCTCGCAGGCAGAGCCGTACTACTTCTCCGCGGGAGAGAATTATCTGTCGGCAAGCGGCGTTTCGACTTACTCGCATAACTGCACTTCTTCATCAGAGTGTGTTCTTCCCGGCATGCAGATTCCGCAGACGGCGTGGTCGGCGCCGGCGAAGTCCCTGCTGGCTTCAATTCCGGAACCGAACGCGGGCAACGCAATCTTTGAAACGGCGGATGCGGCCGAGACCTTGCAGGACGACAAGGGCGGACTGCGCGCCGATTGGACGCACGGCAAGCAGGCGCTCACCGGGTATTACTTCCTCGATCAGTATTCCCTCGACAATCCCTATCCCACAGGCACGGGCGGCGCCAGCGTGCCGGGATTCGATGCGGCGAGCCGGGGGCGAGCGCAACTGGCGAGCGTGGAGCATACGGTAACGATCGGCGCGACGATGCTGAACGAGGCGCACCTGAGTTACATGCGCAACGACAATTCTGTGGGGCAGCCACGCGGCGGGGTAGGGCCAAGTTTGAGCGAGCAGGGATTTTCGGGAATCGTTCCGCTGAAGCCATCGACCGAAGGGATCGAGAACATCGCCTTCAACGACTTCACGATGGGGGTGGATACCACGGCGCTGGTACAGGCCGAAAACATCGACGAAATCAGCGACGCGTTTTCGCGCATCGAGGGCAAACACGGGCTGAAGTTTGGCGGTGAGCTGCATACCAGCCAGATCAATACGCATCCCGATGTGGTCTTCAATGGAAGCTTTGGCTTCAATGGGTCGGAAACCGGCGTGGATTTTGCCGATTTCCTGCTCGGCGTGGCCTCGAGCTACACACAGGGGCAAGCGGAGAGCTTCTACAACCGCGACGTTTACATGGCGGCGTTTGCGCAGGACAGCTGGAAGCTGAACGATCGGCTGACGGTGAACTACGGCGTGCGGTGGGACCGGATACGGCCGTGGCTGGAAAAGTTTAACCAGTTGCAGACGCTGGTGAAGGGCGAGCAATCGCAAGTGTTTCCCGGCGCGCCGCAGGGATTGGTATTTCCCGGCGATGCGGGCGTGCCCGACTCACTGGCGCCGCCGAGAAATGACTTTTCGCCGCGAGCGGGAGTTGCGTTTGCCCCTGGCCCTGCGGCCAGCAAGCTTCTGGAGAAACTCTTCGGGCCTGCCGGAATGACGAGCATCCGCCTGGGCTACGGGATGTATTACACGGCCTACGAGGGGTTATCGGCGGGAATCATGAGCGCAAATCCGCCATACGGATACACCTACACCTCGGCTGCTCCGCCGCTTTTTGCCTCGCCCTTCACGGTGGCTGCGACGGGCGCAGACGCGGGACAGCGATTCCCGCTGCAGCACGTGGCATATGGAGCGAGCCGGGCGTATCCGAACGCCAGCGTGAAGTGGAGCCAGTTCGAGCCGCTGGTGGGCATTCCGGCGGTCGATCCCAACGATGTAACACCGTACGCACAGCATTGGATGGCAAGCATCGAACGGCAACTTGGCGGCTCCACTCTGGCGACGGTGAGTTATGTGGGAACTTCGTCGCACCATTTGCTGGTGCTGGAAGAAGCCAATCCGGCCAATCCGGCGCTATGCCTCAGCCTGGGTTCGGGGTGCGGGCCATTTAACGAGCAGGCGGCGCGCACCACCTTCGGGCCGCAGTTTGGCAGCGTGGAATTGCAGCGGACCATCGCCAACGCGAACTACAACGCATTGGAAGCGGCGCTCAATCATCGCACGCACGGGCTGGAGTTGCTGGCCAGCTATACCTATTCAAAGTCGATCGATCAGTCGGCAGGGTTACCGGAGCCGGTAAATCCAATCAACCCATCTTTGAGCCGCGGACTGTCGGCATTCGATATGCGGCACAATTTTGTCACGTCGTTCCGCTATGAAGTTCCCGCATTCGGGGCGAAGGGAGTGCCGCACGGCATTGAGGAGGGTTGGGCAGTGGCGGGAATTGCGCGGTTCACGACAGGATTGCCTGTGACGCTGATGAACAACAACGACACATCGCTGCTGGGCACAATTCCCAACGGCATCAACAACAACGGGGTGGACACGCCGGAGTGGAACGGCAATTCGCTCGGCATCAACACCAATCCGCGCCGAGGCGCAGCGGTGTTTGATGCCGGCCAGTTCAGCCTGCCGGCATTGGGGACGATGGGCAATGCGCGGCGGCGGTTCTTCTCGGGACCAGGCATGGAAGACCTGGATGCGACGATCTCGCGCGAGATCACCATGAGCGAAACCCGCGCGCTGGAGATTCGCGCCGAGGGCTTCAACGTGTTGAACCACGCGCAGTTTTTCGGGGCGGCGTCAGTGGAAGGCAACATCTCCAGCGGGACCTTCGGACAGGCGGTTAGCGCGATGGCGCCACGGTTGATGCAGGTTGCGGTGAGGTTTCACTTCTAAGGCAGGTCAGCACTTCGCGATTCAGGTTTGCGCGCCGGGCCAAATCGATTTATCGTTATCTCGCTTGTCAATCGAGAGGGAATTGCGATGCAAATCAAGTTGGCCGTTATTGCATTTGTGGCTTTGCTGGGCGTTGATGCCGCGTGCGCGCAGACCGCAGCTCGTCCAAAAATCACCGGTATTTCGCACATCGCGGTCTACACGTCGGATGCCACAGCGGCCGAGCGGTATTACACGGTGGTGATTGGCGCGGCAAAGCTGCCCGATCCTGAGAACCCGCAGGGCGTGCGCTATGCCGTGAGCCCGACGCAGTTTATTGAAGTGCTGCCGTTGCCGGCCGGCGCGGGGATCAACCGGCTGGATCACGTGGGGTTCAACACGGCGAGCGCCGAGGGAATGCGCAAGTACCTGGCCGCGAAGGGATGGAAGACGCCGGCGCATGTGGAGAGGGGCGCGGACGGCAGCCGCTGGATCGAGGTTGCCGATCCGGAGGGGAACAAGGTGCAGTTTGTCGAGCCGCCGCGCAACCCCAAGCCAATCGATGCCCCGAACGCGATCGGCCATCACATGATCCATGTGGGATTTCTTGTGCATAGCCGCGCCGAGGAGGACAAGTTCTACCGCGATCTGCTCGGCTTTCGGCCCTACTGGTTCGGAGGGATGACGGAGAGTAAGGTGGATTGGGTGAGCCAGCAGGTTCCCGATGGCCACGACTGGCTGGAATACATGCTCACCAGCGGACCTTCGGGTTCGGGCATTCCGGCAAATATCTCGCAGCAATCGCTGGGCGTGCTGGACCACTTTTCAATTGGGGAAGTCTCAGTGCCCGAGGCGTTCAAAGTGCTTCAGGCGGGGAATCGGCTGGAAGGCCGGCACGACCAGGCGCCCAAGATCGGGCGCGACGGCAAATACCAATTCAACATGTACGATCCGGACGGCATTCGCGCCGAATTGATGAACCTCCATGCCACAGAGAAGCCGTGTTGCTCTGCCTTTACGGCGGACGATCCGGCGGAATGAGGAAGACGTGACCGAGCAGGTTGAGGCGTCGGGAAAGCCGGTTCGCTGGAAGAGTCCGGCGATCGGGCTGGCCATCAGCGCCGGCGCGGTCGTTGCCGGCTCGGCGGTATGCACACCAGGATGCTGCGGCTGCACCTCCTGGGCGGGGCTTCCCGACCCGGGCGCAGCGGGCGATGTGTTTCTGCTTCTCGCGGTTCTGGGGGTGATAGGAATCGCGTTCAACGTCGGCTGGCTGGCGATTTCGGTGGTAAAAGGGATCATCAGGCATAGGGCGCACGGCCATTTGCATTGAGATTCTCCGGGTAGCTCGACTGGCCCGGGAAATGCGGTTGAGATATACTTATTGAGGCCCAATTGGGCAGGGAAGTCCCTGTCCGGCCTCAGGTTGAGCAATCTGCTCGACCAAAACCAGGAAAAAACGAGAAGAAGATGCCGAAGTTGAAAACACATTCGGGCGCGGCCAAGCGCTTCAGCAAGACCGGCACCGGCAAGATCAAGCGGGGCCAGACGAAGACGCGGCACATCCTGACGTCGAAGGCGCCGAAGACCAAGCGGAAGCTGGGAAAGATTCTGCTGGTGTCGGATGGCGACTACGCGAAGGTTGCGCGCATGATTCCCTACGCCTGAGTGCTGCGCGCGGCAGCCCTTTTGAGGGATTGCCGTGCCCATGCCGAGGGGCCGAAGCAATCGAGGGCCCCGGCCGGTTGCGAAATGCGTTCGCACCGGCGAGTTCAGGCTTGAACTGAGCGAGTGAAGAGGTTCACCTGCCTCCAGCCGCGAAACAGGAGCCGTCAGCTCTCAGCCTTCAGCTCTGAGCCCGATGTGCTCAAACAGGGCTCCGTGATTCTCCGCAAGAGCCGGAAGAATTCAAGAGGGGGCCGGAAAAAGGAGAAAAAATGCCTCGCGTAAAACGTGGCACCAAGCGGAATGACCGCCGCAAGAAGATACTGAATCGCGCCAGCGGTTACTTCCTGACGAAATCGAAGCTGTATCAGGCAGCGCAGGAGGCCGTGGAGCGCGGCCTGAAATTTGGTTACAGGGGACGGCGCGAGAAGAAGCGCCAGTTCCGCTCGCTGTGGATTGTACGTATTGCCGCGGCGGCCAAGCTGAACGGCACGAGCTATTCACGGCTGATCAGCGGGCTGAAGAAGGCGGGAGTCGAACTCGACCGCAAGATTCTTGCCGAGATTGCGGTGAAGGACGCGGCGGGATTCAGCAAGCTGGTCGAGCAGGCCAACGCGGCCCATTCGGCGAAGGCGGCGTAACGGCAGCCTGCCGGCGAGTCTGCGTTCTCCCACTCCTCGCGCGAAGGCGAATTGGCATGCGCGGCGGGCGTGGGGCACACAAGATTGCAAGACGACTGGCGGAAAAATGGCCCGGGGTTCACAAAGAATCCCGGGCCGTCGTGTCTTCCCGCGAAACGCTACTCGCTCAGGAATCCGTTCACCGCTTTCTGCCACATCTCCGGCTGGTCGACAAAGTTCATGTGGCCGGCGTTGGGGAAGATGACGAGCTTCGAGCCCGAAATTTTCTCGTGCATTTCTTTGCTGAGGCTGGGATCGCACTCATCGTGGTCGCCGACGAGGATCAGGGTGGGGACGTGAATGGTGGGCAAGCGGTCGACCCACTCCACCGACTTCAGATTGCCGTCGATCACGAACTCGCCGTCAGAGCCCCACATCTCACGGTAGAGATCCCAATTGGTTGGGGCGTTGCCGGTAGCGGGATCATACGCGGGATCGGGGCGCGCGCCGTAAAGGAACGGGAAATACCCGTCGCCCCAGGCGAGAGTCTCGTATTCGGCTGGATAACGGCCATGCTCCCAGATGGCGCCTTTGCCGAAAAGGCCGGCGGCCTCGAGCTGATTGAGGCGTGCGAGCTTGTCGGGCGCCATCTGCGCTTTCTCTCGGGCCAGCACTGCATTCATTTCGCGGGTTGAGGCGAATGTGCTGTTCAGGATGAGGTGGCGCAAGTGCTCCTGATACTTGAGCGCGTAGGCCTCGGCCAGAACTCCGCCGCAACTGTGACCAAGCAGGTCGATCTTGCCGAGGCCGAGAGCCAGGCGCACAGCTTCAACATCGTCGGCCATGTTCTCAATGGTGTACTTGCTGGCGTCCTGGAGACGCTCCGACTGGCCGGAGCCGCGCTCGTCGATGAAGATGAGCCGGTGGGTGCGGGCGAGCGGAAGAAGCCAGGGCAAAAAGTAGGTGTGATCGGCGCCGGGTCCGCCGTGGAGTACGACCAGTGGCTCGCCTTTGCCGAATTCGACATAGTAGATCAGCACGCCGTTGGCGTCGACGTAGCCTGACTGCTGTTGGTAGACCACTGTGGGCTGGGCGAGGGATGGTTGCGCCAGGCCGGCGCAAATGATGCAAGCCGTGAGCACGCAAAGAAAGGGCTGTCTGTTCATGGTGACCATGGTACGTCAGGGATGCGGGCCGGGAATGCTGTGGATGGCGGGTTGCTTCGATGAGGGCAAAAGCGGCAAGGCCTGCTGTGGGCGCCGGCCCGTGGAGATCGCTTGACGCGCATCGGAGCGCGGCTGCCCCACGCAGTAGTTTATCCTGCAGATAAAGCATGACGAATGAAGGGATCTCAAATTTGCCGGAGTTCAATGACTCCGCACTGGACAAGGCGTTTGCTGCGCTCGAAGCTCGGGCTCGCGAAGACGCCGCGGCGCTGGACGCAGAGGCATTTCGGCTGAAGTGGCTGGGGCGCAAGCAGGGCTTGCTGACTGAGGTCTCGGAACTCTGGCTCAAGACGGCGCCAACGCAGGCGAAGAAAGCCGTCGGCCTGCGGTTCAAGGCGCTCAAGGATCTGGTGGAGGCGCTGCTGGAAGGCGCTTCAGGAGCTGGCCCGACCGCTGCCGCGCTGAAGGCCGAGGCGATTGACATTACGCTGCCCGGCACGCTTCGGCTCACCGGCGCAGAGCATCCGATTACGCGGACAATGAACGAGATTGTGTCGGTGTTTGCGGCGCTCGGGTACTCGGTGGGCGTGGGGCCGGAGGTTGAGACAGACTTCTACAACTTCGAGAGCATGAATTTTCCGCCGGGGCATCCGGCGCGCGACACGCAAGACACTCTGGTCGTGGCGAACCAGGAGCGCAAATCGCTGCGCGACCGGCTGCTGTTGCGCACTCACACTTCGCCGGTACAGATGCGCACCATGGAGCAGCAGCCGCCGCCGGTGCGCATCGTCATTCCCGGCAAGGTGCATCGCAACGATGCGGCCGACGCCACGCACTCGCCGATCTTTCATCAGGTAGAAGGGCTCTGCGTCGACTCGCGTATCACCTTCAGCGATCTGAAGGGAACCTTGGATCACGCCATGAAGGCGCTGTTCGGGCCGGCGGTAAAGACGCGATTCTTCCCGTCGTTCTTCCCATTTACCGAGCCGAGCGCCGATGTGCAGATCAGCTGCATCTTCTGCGGCGGCAAAGGGTGCCGCAAGTGCAAGCAATCGGGATGGATTGAGCTGCTTGGCTGCGGCATGGTCGATCCGGCGGTCTTCGCGTTCGCCGCGGAAAAACAGCCGGCCTACGATCCGAAAAAAATCTCCGGCTTCGCGTTCGGCATGGGCGTGGAACGGATCGCGATGATGAAGTACGGCATCAGCGAAATCGGACAATTCTTTGCGGGGGACATGAGGTTCCTCGGGCAATTCGTCTGAGGAGCAATCGGTAATTCATGAAAATACTGACCAAATGGCTTCGCAGTTATTTGCCCGGCCTCGCCGTCGACGACGTGCAACTCGCCGGGGACCTGACGCTGCGCGGCATCGCCGTCGAGGGTATCTGCGATCTCGGCTCGGGCAATGGCTCGCTTTACGAGATGGACATCACGACGAACCGCGTGGACGCGATGAATCACTATGGCGTGGCGCGCGAAGCCGCGGCGATTTACGGTCTCACGCTTCCTGAACTCGCGTTTTCTCTCCCACAACCTCGCCCGGCCGGCCAGGCCTTTTCAGTCACAATCGAGGCCGGCGACGCCTGCGGTCGGTTTACCGCGCGCGTCCTCCGCAACGTCACCATCGGCGAATCGCGCGACTGGTTTGCCGGCGCCGAAGTGAAGACGTACTTTGGGCTGCTCGAGCAGAAGATGATTTCGAATGCGGTGGACGCGACCAACTTTGCCTGGCTGGCGATGGGCCAGCCCACGCACGCCTTTGATCTGGATAAGCTCGACGGCGGCATCGTCGTGCGCCGCGCGCGCCAGGGCGAGCGCCTCAAGACACTGGACGGAGTGGAGCGCGTTCTCGATGCCGGCGATCTCATCATCGCCGATCACAAGAAAGCGCTGGGCCTGGCCGGAGTCATGGGCGGCTGGGACACGATGATCACTGCGGAAACAAAGAACGTGCTGGTCGAAGCGGCGTGGTTTGATCCCATGGCGGTGCGGCAGACGGCGCGGCGGCACGGACTGCATACGGACGCGAGCCACCGCTTTGAGCGTGGCGCCGATTGGAATGCTGCTCCGGTGGCGTCGGCCCTGGTAAGCGCGATTTTGCTCGCCAACGGTGGTTGGGTCGAAGGCGAACTGGTGGACGTGCGTGTCGCATCGCTCGAGGAGCGGACGGCGCGGCGCGAGCCGGTTACGCTGGCGCTCGGCGAGGTCCATCGCATTCTGGGGGCGACCGCTGACGGGGAGGGAATTACTGCGGCGACCGTCGAGGGTGTGCTGAAGGCGTTGGGATGCGGGTTAGCAAGTCAGGCGCCCGCGCAGCGGCAGGTTTCTGCAAACGGTCCGTGGGAAGTCAGCCTGCCGAGCTGGCGGCTCGATCTGGAGCGGGAGATCGACCTGATCGAGGAAGTCGCACGCGTCTACGGCTACAACCGGTTTGCCAACACGCTGCCCGCATTTGGCGAGGGCGTGCGCGCGCTGCCGTGGGCGGAAAAGGAAGCAGCGCTGCGCAGCACGATGCTCGCTGCCGGATTCCACGAGGCGATCGGCAGCACGTTTTGCTCGCCGGCTGATGGTGCGTTGACCGCGCCGCAACCCGCGCTGGTGGTGCCGCTGGGCAATCCCCTCAGCGAGGAAGCAGGCGCGCTGCGGCCGTCGCT
>Ga0335074_10012130_pt1 | contig 12075 bp, 5 predicted proteins | sample Lox_Sample_23_FD_206715 | JGI IMG/M metagenome (GOLD analysis project Ga0335074, IMG submission 206715) | Soil microbial communities from Loxahatchee National Wildlife Refuge, Florida, United States - Lox_Sample_2.3 | ecosystem: Environmental > Terrestrial > Soil > Wetlands | place: USA: Florida...
CACCGGGTGCGCGGTGGCCAACTCGGTGGTGGCCGTTTCCGGTGGCGCCGTGCACGTGCAGGGCGCGGCCAACGGTTACGGCGAGCGTTGCGGCAACGCCGACTTGTTCGCTGTGATCGCCGGGCTGGAGCTGAAGCGGGGCCACGAGCTGCTGCCGCCAGGCCGCCTGGGGGAACTGGCGTCCACTGCCCGGACCATCGCCGAGTTCGCCAACCTGCCGCTGCCCGACCGCCAGCCGTATGTCGGGTCGTCGGCGTTCGCGACCAAGGCTGGCCTGCACGCATCCGCGATCGCCCGGCGGCCCGACGCCTACGCCCACATCGACCCCGGCGCCGTCGGCAACCAGCAGCGGGTTCTGGTCAGCGAGCTGGCCGGGCGCAGCAACGTGCTGACCAAGGCAGCGGAACTGGGCCTGGACCTCTCACCCGAGGTCGCAGCCGAGGTGCTGGAGCAGGTCAAGGCGGCCGAATACCGCGGCTACGCCTACGAGGCCGCCGACGCCTCGTTCGAGCTGCTGGTGCGCAAGATCGCCGGGGTACTGCCTTCGTGGTTCGCGCTTGACAGCTACCGGGTCATGATCGAGCGCTCGACCGCCGAGGACCGCAGCGAGGCGATCGTGCGGCTGCGGCTTGGTTCCGGCGAGGAAGGCGCTGAGCGGGTGGTCGCGGTGGGCGAGGGCGTCGGCCCGGTGCATGCGCTGGACCAGGCTCTGCGCCGGGCGCTCAGCAATTTCTATCCGGCACTGTCCGGGATCCACCTGGTCGACTACAAGGTGCGGATCCTCGACGGCCGGGCGGCGACCCGGGCCGTCACCCGGGTCATGCTGACATCCGCCGACCAGATCGGCGAGTGGTCAACCGTCGGCGTTTCCGACGACATCGTCACCGCGTCGTGGGAGGCTCTGGCCGACGGAGTAGCCTACGGCCTGCTGCGCGCGGGCGCAGAGCCAGCCGTGCCCGACCCCGATCATCACCTCGAACCCGTTTCGGAGACCGCATGACCAGCCAGTTGCCGAGGCCGCGCTCTGGCCCGCTGACCACCGGCCCGTCCCGGGCCGCCGCCCGTGCCATGCTGCGCGCCGTCGGGCTGTCCGAGGCCGACCTCGAGCGCCCGCAGGTGGCCGTGGCCTCCTCCTGGAACGAGGTCACTCCCTGCAACGTGCACCTGAACGGGCTGGCCGCCGCGGCGAAAGAGGGCGTCCGCCAGGCCGGGGCTGTACCGCTGGAGTTCGGCACGATCGCGGTGTCGGACGGGATCTCCATGGGCACCGAAGGCATGAAATCCTCGCTGGTCAGCCGGGAGGTAATCGCCGACTCGGTCGAGCTGATGGTGAACGCCGAGCGGTTCGACGCGCTGGTCGCGATCGCCGGCTGCGACAAGTCGCTGCCCGGCATGCTGATGGCGTGTGCCCGGCTGGACGTCCCGGCGGTGTTCCTGTACGGCGGGACGATCCTGCCGGGCTGGGCCCTCGGCCGCTCGATCACCGTGCAGGACGTGTTCGAGGCCGTGGGTGCTCAGGCGGCGGGGGAGATGTCCGACGCCGACGCGCTCGCCGTCGAGCGCGCCGCCTGCCCGGGCGCCGGCTCGTGCGCGGGCATGTACACGGCCAACACCATGTCGGCCTGCGCTGAGGCGCTCGGCATGGCGCTGCCGGGCTCGGCCACCCCGCCCGCTGTGTCGGCCGAGCGCACCGACTACGCCCGGCGCACTGGCGAGGCCGCGGTCGCGGCGCTGGCAGCCGGGCGCACGCCGCGCCAGATCATGACCAGGCAAGCTTTTCTTAACGCAGCCGCGGTGGTCATGTCGATCGCAGGCTCGACCAACGCGGTGCTGCACCTGCTGGCCATTGCGCACGAGGCGCACGTCGATTTCACCCTGGACGACTTCGACACGGTCAGCAGGCGCACCCCGGTGATCGCCTCCATGCGGCCGGCCGGGCACTACGTGATGAGCGAGCTTGACCGGGTCGGCGGGCTCCCGGTGGTGCTCCGCGAACTGCTGTCGGCTGGCCTGGTCGACGGCGACGCCGTGGGGGTCAACGGGCGCACGCTGGCTGAGAACGTGGCCGACGCTCTGGAGCCGGACGGCACCATCGTGCGGCCGGTCAAGGACCCGGTCAGCAGCGAGGGCGGCCTGGCTGTGCTGCGCGGCACCCTGGCCCCGGGCGGCGCGGTCATCAAGATTCCCGGCCTGGAGACCATGCGGTTCGAAGGCCCGGCCCGGGTGTTCGAGCGCGAGGAGGACTGCATGGCTGCCGTCACCTCCGGCGGGATCGCCAGGGGCCAGGTGGTCGTGATCCGTTACGAGGGCCCCAAGGGCGGCCCGGGGATGCGGGAGATGCTCGGCGTGACCGCCGCGCTCAAGGGCGCGGGCCTCGGCCGCGACGTTCTGCTGCTCACCGACGGCCGGTTCTCCGGGGCCACGTCGGGAGCCAGCATCGCGCATATCGCCCCGGAGGCGTTCGACGGCGGCCCGATCGCCCTCGTCCGCGACGGCGACACGATCGTTCTCGACGTGCCAGCGCGCAAGCTTGACGTGCAGGTCGGCGAAGACGAGCTGGCCCGCCGCCGCGCCGACTGGCGGCGCCCGGCGCCGCACTACACCGAGGGAGTCCTGGCCAAGTACGCCGCCCTGGTCTCCGGCGCCGACCATGGCGCCGTGTGCACAGTACCTGCCGCAGAATGATGGAGACCTGCCGAAGGTGGATGACATGCCGGATCCAGATGACCGCTACGAGGGGCAATCAGATCTCGATCCCGCGGACTTAGCTGCGATACAGGAGGCGATGCGGGAACTGGCGGATTCGCCCGCAGGTTCGTCAGATGCGGCGGCTGAGTTCACCCCGCAGTTCCCGGACCTGGAATCGTGGGTCAGCCAGTTCTTCGTGCTCACCTTCGCCCGCACGGGTGGTGAGGTCCGCTGGTGCGAGCGCTGGTGGGATCACCCTGAAGCTGTGCTGCGCCTGGACGCCCTGTGGCGTACCTGGGAGGCAGCGGCGCTGGATCCGGTGCGCGGAGTCGGGGACTGGCTCCGCGATTACCTCGACCCAGGTCTTTCCGTGCTGCTCGGCCCGGCCGGGCCGTTCGCCGGCTGCCGGGAGGGCACTCACACCGAACCGTCGGCGCTGCCCGTAAGCCCGGCCCCGCCGAACTGGTGGTCGGCGTCTCACTGGTGGGAGATGCTGGCTGATCCCGATCGCTGACAGCCGGACCGGCCCGGATGATGCCTGGCTGACCGTCGCGACCCTCAACACGCGCGGAATACCAGTCACCGGGTCGCAGCTGGCTGCGCGGTACCAGGCGATCGCTAACGCTTTTGAGGTCTCTGACGCCGATGTGGTCACTTTCCAGGAGGTGATCACTTACTGGCACCTGCGCTTGCTGACCCGCCGGATGAGGTCGTTCCGTCATGTGGCCTACCGGCCATCTGCCACCGGGCCAGCTGGCGGGCTGGTCACGTTCTCCCGGCTGCCGGTGTCCGCCCGAGCCTACCGCCGCTTTGGTTTCCCGCCGAAGGCGCCGGGGGTGCCCTGGAAAGTCCGGGCCAGAGCGTCACTGAAGGGGGTCCTGCTGGTGCAGCTTCCGGATCCAGGGGCGTATGTCGTGAATACCCATCCGGCGGCTAACCGGGACGGCGACTGGTCGCAGGCTAACCGGTTCTTCCCGCTGCACCAGGGCCAGCTTGGCGTCGTGGCGCAGGTGGTGGGGGCTACGACCGCTCCGACTGTCGTGTGCGGTGACTTCAACGTCGACCGCGACAGCGTGCTGCTGCGCGGGTTCCTGTCGGAGACCGGGCTGGAGGATGCCTTCGGCGGGCAGTGCCCGGCGACGTTCCACGCTGAGTACCTCGACCCTGGAGAGCGCGGGCACTGCATCGACTTCATCCTGGTCTCACCTCAGATTGAGGCCGGAACCACGCAGGTGCTGTTCGGCGGCAAGCAGCTCGTAGGGGGCCGCAGGGAGTACGTCTCTGACCACATCGGCCTGTATGCCCGGCTGCACCAGGTACCGGGTTAGGAATCTGGCTGCCCCGGCTGCTGGCCCCGGCCGCGGTTTATCACCCTGCGTACCTCATTCGCCGGGACCCCCACGTAGTGCTTCAGCGCCTGGGCAGCGGGCGCCGGCAGTGTGCCCGTCAGAGTGGCCCAGGCGCGCTTGGATACCAAGAACGCCGGATAGCGGCGCTTGCGGGCCAGCATGAAGTCGTCGAATACCTTGCTGTCCTGCTCGGTGAACCGGCTGGGCGCGTCTCCCGAGGCGATGCCCTGGATAAGCCCGGTAACCCGGGGGACGTCTTTCTTCCTGAGCACGCCGACGGTCCCGTACAAGCCCAGCAGCGTGCGCGGGTCCAGCGTGGTGATCTCCTGCCCGAGCAGCCGGGCCTTGGCCGCTGAGAACAGCTCGCTGCGGGCCGGCAGCCGGAGCTGGCGGTGCGTGAGGTAGGAGTACTCCTCGTCCGGGCGCAGGTCCACCCAGCATTCCGCCCAGAACGTGTCTATATGGACGGGGAAATCGCCGTGCTCGACGCTCTCTATGTAAGGCCTGATCCTCTCGAGGCTGGCCCGCGGTACGAGCAGGTCGATGTCGGGCACGCGCTCGGTCGGGTCGTGCGCATACTGCCGGTCGAAGTCGATCGACCATCCCTCGTCGATGTAAGCCTGGGCGGCCAGGCTTCCGAACATTGCGTGGGGAATCTGCTCGTCGTCAAGCCACCGTTCCAGGTTCGCCACCGTGTCCAGGAACTGCACGTGGACATCGAGCAGGGCCGCGCCCGGCGGGCCGCTGCCGGGATCGTGGTGGGCGTGGTGGGCCGCCCGAGCACTGGCCGGCCCGGCGTCGTCGGGGCGCGTGGTGCTGTCGGAGTGTGCGGTGCTGTCGGAGTGTGCGGTGCTGTCGGAGTGTGCGGTGCTGTCGGGTGCAGTGCCGTCGCCGCGGGCGGCTCGGTCCGGCGATGCCGCCGGGTCGTGCCGGGCGGCAGCGTCCGGCGGTACATCGTGTGCCGGTTGTGCCGGCTGTGCCGGTTCGCTCGGGCCCGGGGGGCCGGCGCTGGCGTCGGTGGTCGGCGGGGTGGGGTCGGCGGGGTGGGTGTCGCCGCTGGTGACGCTGATGGTCGGTGTGTCGCCTGAGGACGGGGCAGCGCCGGCGTGATCGGCAAGGACTGGAGGGCCGTCGTGGCCGGCCACGATGACGGGCGCGGCGGCGGGGTGGTCGCCATCGGGGGCAGGGGCGGCGGGTGCCGGTGTGGTGGTGTCTGCTGTGGTGGGCTCGTGGCTTGATGTGGTGATCGAGGCCAGGTGGCTGGCGTCGGCCGGGTCAGCGTGGGCTGCAGTGGCCGGAGCGGACGGCTCGGTGGCTGGTGACGTGGCGTCGGTATCTGAGAGGTCCGTGCCGGTCGGATCATGAAGGGTGGTGGTCAGGGCTGCCTGGACGCCCGACGGCGTGCGGGCCTCATCGATCGCGGCTGGCACGTCGCTGCTGGCGATGCCGGGGGGATCGGGAGGGTCCGGGGGATCCGGGGGGTCGGGAGGGTCGTTGTCTGGGGCTTTGGCGTGCTCGCCTGGGGTGAGGAGGTTGATGCCTTCGCCCATGACGGACATGCCGACGGCGAAGCTGCCGGCCTGAGTCAGGTTGACGTTGCCGTCGTCGAAGGCGGCCTGGGAGGCGAGGTTGCCGGCGAAGCCGGTGGCTGAGTTGAACCCGACCCGGGCGCCGAAGCCCGCGAGTTTGGTCATGGCCGAGGGGTCGTCGACTTTGCCGTCCATGACGTTGAACAGGGCTTTGACCACCCCGGCACGGCCGCCGGCGATCCGGGCTGCGCCGGTCAGGCCGCTCATGACTGCCCCGGCGACGGCGCCCTCGCCGGCGGCCTTGCCGAACTCGGCCCAGTTCCACCCGTGCTGTGCGCCGGTGATGATGCGGGATACCTGGCCGACCGCGTCCATGCCGCCGCCGTACCACAGGCCTTCGAGGACTCCTTTGGCCAGCAGCTGGAAGAACATCCGCAGCGTCCAGCCCTCCGCCTCAGCGGTGGCGAAGAACTCGGCTTCGGAGGCACCAAGGGTCCAGACCGCCAGCGCCTGGGCGACGAAGAAGCTGGCTACCAGGAACACCATCGAGGCGATGAGCTGGATCCACGCAGCCTTCTTCTGCGCGACCAGATTGTCCACCGAGGCCGCCAGCCCCCTGAGAGCCTGCTGTAACTGCTCCAGGGCCTGGATCAGCACACCGGCGAATGCGGCGAAATTCTGCGACCCCTGCCCGTAATTGCTGCTGATCACCTGATTCGACGCATCAGCGACATCGTCGATCGCCGTCCCCAGCGCCGTGGCCATCCCCGACAGCGCCCCGCTGATCTGCTCCAGCCCCCCGATGCTGCCGTCAGGCCACTCACACCCGGCCACCAGCGAGGCCACGAGGTTCATCATCCACTCAAGCCCCGCCGGCGGCGGATCATCCGCCGCCATCCCCCCGGTAAACGGCGGCAGCCGGTAACTGCCCCCCGCCGGGGGCGGTGGAGCGCTGTCCCCGCCAGCCGGCTTCCCGCCCGCCAGCCGGATATTGGACTGCTCAGCCTGCAAATACTTAGCGCCCGCCGCCACCAGCGCATCACCGGTGCCTGCCAGCACATTCACCATGTCACCGATCTGCGGCAGCACCTGATTCCGTGACGCGCCAAACCCCGGCTTGCCCTCACCCCCGTTAAAAAACGCCTGGCCTAACTGGTCGTGACCCCACGCCGCCCCCGCGGCAGTCAGCTCGTCACACAGCTGATCAGCCGCCTTCCCCAGCGCCTGCGACGCCTGGCCAAACGACTGGCCCGCCGACTTCCACGTGCCAAAGACCACCAGAAGATCTGAGGTCATAACTGCCCCCGATACACCCTCCGGCTAGCTCAGACCGGTCCCCCGGTCCCCGTAATCCGCCGCCGGCTCCTCCCGTTGCCCGCGCAGATCATCGTTCCAGCCTAAACGAGCTCATGGTTCCAGCCTAAACGAGCCGGACCGCGCACAACCAAACGTTAACGCCGCCCGCCGCCTTTATATGGATTTATCTAGGGTCCATACCCCGTGTCCAACCCGGTCCGCAGAGGTAATTGAGATCTGAGTTAAAGAAGATAACTCCTGCGAAAGACCGAGGCACTAGTGACAGGCGTGACGAATAATGAGGCTCAAGGGTTAACTGTCCGGTCGGCCACAGAGCCGGCTGCTGCGCTAGCTGGCCGAGCGGCCCCGCACCGTGCCGTCTGCACGGTGCCCGCCGACTTCCGACCGGGTACTTCCCGGGATGAATCGGTCTCGCGGAGAAGGCCGGCCCCAGTGTCGGGGGACAGCGAGCTGCAGCGTTTGGGACGCAGCCTCCGGGTTGTCAGCCTGCCGGGCCTTTTCGAGTTCGTCAGGGATCCCGCAAATTCCGGAGCGCCTCAGGGGCCTCACGAGCGAGGATTGCGTGGCCCTGCGGGTAGTGCCTTCTCGTTAGCCGAAGGATTTGGGCGCGCAGGTCAACGGGCCATGCCTGGTTCGAAAGCTGACCGAGAATCCAATCTGGGTCCGCTGCGTCGAGGCGAGCCACCGCGAACATCAATACATCGTCTTCGAATATTGACGGGTTACGTTCCGGATCAACTTCGCCGCGCAGAAACGCGGTGACCAGTTCACGGGAAGCGTCAAGCTTGTTCGGTATAGTCATGAAAGACCAACTAGCTATTATTCATGTGAGGGGTCTGTGAGTCAACATAATAACGGGGAAGGAGGCCGAGTGCCCGGTTAAGGAAGCCAGCAAAGTCGTCGCCGTGCAGCATGGATTCTTCCAGAGCCTGATAGATAGCCTCGGAACGGAGACCACCAAAACTTCGGTCCGCAACGAGGGGTTCAGCGCCTGTAGCTACTCCTTCCATGACCTGTTCCGTCATGGGTGGCACGGACCACATAAACGCATCGTGTTTACTCTGGTACTTCTTGAGCCATGAAATAACGTGTTGGTTAGCGGCTTCGCCGTCGGTGTAGATGACTATGTTATCTGACCGCCGTCCCGCACCATGAGGACCTGTGATCTTTGCCTCGAAGATGCCCGGGAATCGGCGGGGATCGTCGACAACCTCATGGACAAAGGCGTGCATTAGAGCGGGTGCACTGTCGGCGCGAGCGTTCACATACACGCGTTGACTGACACTATTGGGGTCGGCGTAATCGCGATGGAAGTGCACAAACCCGACTGAATCAGGGTCGACATCGGCCGCATTCTCGGGTGACAGTGAATCTGGAGCTTCTTTTCCTGTACCTGCTTGAATAGTGCCATGTGTTCTGCCTTGTGCGATTCCCGCAATCTCGTCAAGATATGACCTGTATGAGCGAGTGAGGGGATTTTCCTCGGAAGCTACAGCGTATTCTCTGTAGACGCCGTTGTCATTCTTTATGGAAAACCTTTGGCTCCAGACTTTGCCGAGAAGCTCATCGAAGGTCTCCCGGGACAGGCTGGGCGGTTCGACGCCGTTCAGGCGGTACGAAAGCTCCCGCAGCGAGCGCATATCGTCAAAGGACACGCCAGGGCGCAGGTTGTCTTTGAGTTCACCGAGCCTACGAGGGGCGTCGAGCACGCCTGGATGGTCTGCGACAATTTGTCGTAGTTTGCGTGGGACGGCTCTGCCGAAATCCCGGTGCTCGACACGAGCGGGATCGGGGTGCGCGGCATGCGCAGCATCCGGTCGAGCGGGATCCGGTCGCGCGGGATCGGGGTGCGCAGCGTCCGGTCGTGCTGGATCCTGGCGCGCGGCATGCGCGGGATCGGGACGCGCGGCATCCGGGTGCACAGCTGGGTCCGCCCGCGCGACGGGCGGGGTGTGGGCTTCTGCAGGCGACACATTGCCCGGGTCGCGATCTCCCTGCGAAACGTCTATCTCCGTCTTGCTGCCAAGACGCACCCTGGCCCCTGGCGGAAGCGGTACCTTCTCACCTGCCGGGATGCGCTCACCGTTCACGAACGTGCCGTTCGACGAGCCCTCGTCACGTATCCACGGCGTCCCATCCGGGTCAGCGCCGATAGTGGCGTGCCGACGGGAAACCTCTTCAAAGGGCCACAGATTCCGCCCCAGCGGAGAATCATCACTCCGGCCGATCAGTACTTCCCGGCCAGGGGAGATATCAACCGTTCCCGGTCTGCCGAAATCAGCGCCGAACTTGACCTGCACAGGCGGCGGCTGGTCAGGAATCCGCTGGGCAACATCCGGCCGCACTGCTTCAGGTACAGCCCGTGCAGCGGGCTCGGCACGGATGGCTTCGGGACGCCCACCCTCAGCTGCAGCCCCCGCGATGGGCGCGGTGTGGGCTTCTGCGGGCGACATAGCGACGGGGTCGTGGGCTCGCTGGATGCCCGCACCGCCAATGTGCAAATCCGTTGAATCGCCAAGCCGCACGACGGCCCCGTCCGGAAGAGGGACCTTAACACCGGCAGGGATCTGCTGACCGTTCACGAAGGTGCCGTTGGTGGAGCCCTCGTCACGTATCCACGGTGTCCCGTCCGCGTCAGCGCCGATAGTGGCATGCCGACGGGAAATACTGTCAAACCGTCGCAGCGCCAGCCTCAGTGGAGACTCATCGCCTCGGCCAAGCAGAATCTCCCGTCCGGGAGAGAGATCTAGCTTCCCGGGCATTCCCACATCCGCGCCGAACCTGACTTCGGCATGCGGCGTGAATCCGGGACCGCCGCCCGGGTCAGCATTCCTGAAAACTGGGCCGGCGGGGTCCTGCGGGATGTGGACCGGTTGCGCTGGGCTGGCAGGGGCGCGGGGCACAACACCGGCATCGGCGGGGTGCTGGATTGGCGCTGTGACATCGCCGGGGCTGCGCGCAGGGTCGGCGGAGTGGGTGTCGCCGCCGTGGGAACTGGTGGCTGGGTCGTGGGCGGGCTGGGCTGACGGGCTGCCGGTTCTGTCGGCTGGCCCGCCGGCGGAGGCCTGGCCGCCACTGGCAGGATGCCTGGCGTCGCCGGACGCGGCCTCCGTGGTGTCAGGCCGCGCTGACGTCGGCTCGGCCCGCGCCGGGTCCGTGGCAACCCGGTCGCCGCCAGCAGTATCGCTGAGCGCCGGGGCTTCATGCTGCCCTGCGTCCGGCGGTAGTTTAGATGCCCACATCCCGGTGAAGTGATCCGACCATTCGCTTAGCGGAATCGGCTCTGGGTCATTGCGACCATGAGGGTTCTTCAGAATGACATGACCATCAACGACGTCGACTACTTCATACGCATGCGGGCTGAACAGGCCGAATTTCGGATTTTCGAGACCGCTCTTCGTGCCGACGATAACCGGATTACCAGCATCCAGAAGTTTCTTCCAGTTCGCTGCCGCGTTGTAGGGGTCTCTGTCCACGTCGTAGAAGGACGGCTTGCCGGTGATTTCAGTAAGGAACCCTGAAATATACGGCCCCCCGCCTCCCTCATCAAGGCGGGCAAAGCCGCCCTCGTTGATGGCGGCGAGGGCTCGTTCGTAGTATCCCGGCCAGGCAGCTCCTCCGCGCCTGACGTTTGCGTAAGCTGGCCGGGTCGGATCCTCCGCGTAGACCGGCAGCTCCTTGGACATCCGTATCTCGACGATACGGCCAGTGAGCTTGCTGCCGCCAAAAACTATGTCCGGTTCGTGTAGACGTACGGTGATCGTGCCGTCCGGATTTTCCCAGATATTGTCCGCGATCGCATCCGGATCTGTCCTGGCCACGCTTCTAAGTACTGCCATCGCGAAGCAATTCCTGAGGCCACCTTGTGCGACCTGCTCCGGACCCGGCTTCCCCTTAAATAGCGGGATCTCTTCCCCGTCTTCAGTGCGGTAATCGCTGCCGAGCTCAACCAGTCCCCGGTGGGCCTCGGGTGGCTCAAAAGCGGTGCCCGTGAGGTCAACGTGAACTACTTCGGTACCGGGGGGGTAAGTATGGTCACCCGGTGCCACCGAGTCGTGGACTTGCTGACCGTGGTCGCGTGCGCTGGCGTCATCGTGGGCTGGGGAGTGGCCGTGGTTGGCTGGGCTGGTGTCGTCGCGGGCGGGGTCGTGATCTCGGGTGGGTGCGCTGGTGTGGTCGCGGGCGGGGTCGTGGCCTTGGGTGGGTGCGCTGGTGTCGTCGCGGGGCAGGCCCTGATCGTCATGCGGTGCCCCGTCGCCCGCTGGGGTCTCCGTGCCAACGTGTCCGTCCTCGGAGTAGTAGACGTCGTCCGCGCCACCATGCGAGCCGGCAAGTGCGAGGCCGCTGCGATCGGAGTTGAGAAGATCGGCGAGTTCCCGGTCAAGGCCGCCGTGATCGGAATTGACGAGATCGGCGAATTCTCTGTCCAGGTCGTCATCGGGAAGCGTTTCCTGGTCGCTGTGCGCGCCACTGATGTCGCGGCCATCCCCGGCGCCCAGCATGTCGTCGCGCTGGTTGGCAGCCTGGTCGGTTCGGGCGGTATCATCAGTAGCATCCCATGGGCCAGCGTGCCCCCCGTCGGCTAGCGGCCGGTCCTCGGCGGGCGCCACAGGTATCTGCCGGGCGTCGTTGGCGTCCATCCTGCCGCCGGCGACGTCCTCCGGGCTGGTGGCATCCGATGCTGGGCGCAGATCGACAGGTGGGCGGTCGGCGCCGCTGATCCCGGCATCGTCAAGGGGTGCGGAGCTAGTCAGGTCATGAGCGCCCGGGATTGGCGAGTCGTCGACCGCGGCTGGGGCCTGGCCGACCCCGGCTAGGTTGCTGGCGGGAGGCGCCTCCTCGGGCACCGTAGCCCCATCACCGGCGTGCTCTGGCGGGTTGAAGTCGGCCCGCGAGTCTGGTCTCGGCTGCGCTGGGGGTTCGGAGCTGGATGTGCGAATCTCTGTGCCACCGTCGGCCGGGTCACGCCCAGCGGATGCCAGGGCGTCGTGGCTGCTCGCAGGGCTGCCCACTGTCCCCTCGGTCGGCCCTGCCTGATCGGCGGGGTGCTGGGGCGCGAAACCAGTGTCGGCGGGGCTCGGCGGCGTCACGGTTTCAGTGGGGCTGAGCGCGGGCTCGAGCGGACGGGCGTCGTCGCCAGGTGTGCCGTTGCCGAGGGTATCTGGGGTGGCGGGGCTCGTATGGTCGGCAAG